>Ga0315912_10000153_pt1 | contig 160989 bp, 145 predicted proteins | sample VfabasoilMG_FD_204469 | JGI IMG/M metagenome (GOLD analysis project Ga0315912, IMG submission 204469) | Garden soil microbial communities collected in Santa Monica, California, United States - V. faba soil | ecosystem: Environmental > Terrestrial > Soil > Garden | place: USA: California...
CCCGGCTGACCGACGGATCGCCGCCGACGATGAGGCCGTAGGCCAGCGTGATCGCTAATGTCAGGCCGGCCACCGCGCGTGGCGAGCGCACCGCGAGTCGGAGAACGAAGAAACAAATCGCGGTCAGCAGCGCGACGTTGCCGCCGGAGATGGCAATCACGTGATACGTGCCGGCCGCCTGCAACTGGCGCACGACCTCGTCGTCCAGGCCCGCGCGATCGCCGATGAGGATCGCGATCACGACACCGGCGGCCCGCGCGTCTCGCGGCGTGACGAAACGGGCGACGGCATCGCGGGCGAATTGCCGGGCGCGCGCCGCCGCTTCCGACCACCAAGGACCTGGCTGGATCTCCACCAACGCGGCGCTCTTGACCGCGCCCGCCAGCGCAAATGGGCGCCGTAGCTGCTGCCAGAACGGTGACGGTCCACCGAAATTCAACAGCATCTGCGGCCGGCGCAGCGTCACGGGGGCCTGGACGCGGCGGCCGGCAGTCCATTCCCTCACGTGGCCGGCGCCCTGGGCGCCGGCCACGTGAATCTGCACGCGTCCACGTGCGCGTCGCCACACCGTGCCGCCGGCGCCCAGCGCGCCGGCCACATGGATGTTCACCTGATCGACATCCACCAGCAGCCGGACACCTTCGTCTCCCTCCTTGACGACACTGGCGTCCCGGACCAGCACGCCGTCGATGCGGACGAGCATCGGCGCGCGGTCGCCACCGCCGGAGACCTCGTCGAACCAGGCCAGCAACGGCGGATGCAGGGTGCGTCCGCGCGCCGCCGCGCCATGGGCCGCGGCGGCGCACGTGAGAGCGCAGGCGAGGCAGGCCGTTGCGCTGCGGCGCGAGGGCATGAGGCCGGCGAGCGCGGCGGCGGCCACGGCCGTCGCCAGCGCATCGCCGGCCAGGACACGCGTCATCACGCCGGCGGCCGTCCCACCCAGGACGGCCGCCGCGACCAGCACGCCCCAATTCACCGAATGCCAGCCTGCAAGAACCGGGGCAGAACCAGTGACATCCAACCGGCGCATCGGTACGCAGAAATACGCGGAAAACCGGAAGCCACGGCCGGCAGCGCACCGGAGGAGTACGCAAAAATTAAATCGACTTCCGCTGTCGATCAAACTTTTGCGATACTCTCCGCCATCTATGAGCTTCAAACGCGTCGTGCCCGCTTTGTTGCTGGCGCTTGCCTGGGTCGCCGGATCGACTGGGTCGCGCGCGCAGAACTTCCCCACCATTCAGGCCGGCGACATCGTCATTGTCGGCGGCCGGCTGTTCGACGGCGTTCGCGACACGCTGGTGCCGAACACGGGGATCGTGGTGCGGCAGGGGATCTTTCTCGAGGTCGGCGCGACCCTGACGGGCCGCGATCTGACGGCGGCACAGGTGGTGCGTCTTGCCGACACGGAAACGATTCTGCCGGGCTTCTTCGATTTGCACGCGCACTACGCGATTGACTTGTTCGGGCAGGGCCGGGTGGACGAGTACACGGTCAACCCGGTGCTGTTCCTCGCCAATGGCGTGACGTCCACGTTCCCGGCCGGCGAAGTTGATCCGGCCGGGATGGAAACGGCGAGACGGCGGCTCGAACGAGGCGAGCAAATTGGCGCCCGCCTGCACGGATCGGGTCCTTACTTCGGCACGGCCCGGCCGGGCTGGCAGGCCGCAGCCGAAACGCCTGAGCGCATTCGCAAGGAAGTGGACGAGTGGGCGACGCGCGGCGTGAAGGGATTCAAGGCCAAAGGCATTCAGCCCGCGCAGCTCTCAGCGCTGATCGATCAGGCGCACCGGTACGGGCTTCCAGTCACCGGACATCTCGATTCCGGTTTCCGCAATTCGGTCAATCCGCGCGATGCCATCTACATGGGCATCGATCGGATCGAACACTTCATGGGCGGTGACGCGATCACGGGCGACAAGGCTGCGTATTCCTCCCTTGAAGCTCTCGACGTCACGCGGCCGGAAGTGGACAACATCATCCAGCTGTACTTGCGTCGCAACGTTTACTACGACGCGACGGTCTCGGCGTACGGGTACTGGGCCGAAAAGGATCCGCGCGTGTTCACGCAGTGGATGGATGAGCGAAGTTTCCTGACGCCGCATGCGCGCGAGATCACGGCGGCGGCCATCAAGGCGCGTACGGTCAATCAGCAGTTCGAGCGTATCTACCGGGTGAAGTTCCAGGAAGTGAAACGCTTCTACGACGCCGGCGGCGGCCGGCTGATTACGCTCGGGACGGATCATCCGAGTTGGGGCGAGTTTCTGTCTGGCTTCAGCCCGCATCGCGAAGTCCAGGCGTTCGTGCTCGCGGGGATTCCGCCGGCGGCCGCGCTCAAGATGGCCACGATTAACGGCGCGCGGGCCTTGCACCTCGGGGACGTGCTCGGGTCGGTCGAGGCCGGCAAGCTGGCCGACCTCTTTGTGGTCCGCGGTAATCCACTGGAAGACATCACGCTCACCCGCCGGGTCCGGCTCGTGATGGCTCGTGGTGCCATGTACGAATCCGACGCGCTGATGGCATCGGTCAAGGACGGGCTGGGGCCGTTGACCGCTGCCGACGACGACTGGTGGAAGGGTAACAGCCGGCTGAGATAGCGCCTGGACGGGCAGGATCTTAGGGCAAAACCGCAGATCTGGCTGTTCCATAAGGACCTGTACAAGCTGCCGTTTTTGCGCTACCCTAATCAGGCTTTAACAAAAACGGACCGTACGCCTTTTCAGGAGAACCTATGTACATTGCCCGACGTTTGACATTCGCGCTCGCGGCCATCGTTGCCCTTGCGGCGGCGACACCGGCCTTCGCTCAGAACAGCCCGGCTCCGGCGCCGCGCTTCTCGGTGAAACCACTCTTCTCTGTGACGCCCTCGACCCCGGCGCCAGTCAAGCAGGCCGAAAAGCAACAGGGCCTAGGCATCTTCGTGCAGGGCGGATTCGTCTACCAGACGATCTACACCGGAAACACGGACTTCGAATCCAAGCCGAAGGGCTTTATTGCCGGCATCGGGTTTGGCGGAAACAAGAGCGGCACCTTCGGTGTGGGCGTCGACCTCAACTACGTCTGGACCAGTAACTCGGACATCTTCGAGGACAGCCAGAAGGTGCAGTACCTGAACATCCCGGTGTACGGCCGGTTCAACATCGGCGGGCACAACACGAAGAACGCGTTCACGTTCTACATACCGGTTGGCTGGTTCTTCGACATCAACCTGTCGAACAAGGTCGGCGATTTTGATCTCACGGACGAGTTCAACGGCTTCCAGACCGGCCCGCTCGCCGGCCTGGGCTTCGAGGTCTATCGCATCGGCATTGAAGGGCGCGCCCAGTGGGCCATCACCAACATGCTGAAGGATGGGAACTTCTTCGGCACCACGGACCCCAAGCAGTTCTCGTTCATCGTCCTGCTCAAGGTCCGCCTGAACTAGTTTCGGACTGACCACGATCGCCACAAAAGGCGGAGCGCCACGGGCGTTCCGCCTTTTTTCTTTTCTTCCTTCGGGGGCTTCGCCCCCGAGCCCCCAACACGTGCTTCGTCTAGTCCTCGTCGTCGCGAACAGCACGGCGCCGCTTCGCCTCGCTCCGGTGATGCTTCGACACGAGCCGCTTTTCCTTGGCCACTTTCGACGGCTTCGTGGCTTTGCGTCGCCGTGGACGCCGGGCCGCCTGGCTCAGCAATTCGATAAGCCGCTCCCGGGCCGCCTCGCGATTCTGCTTCTGCGTCCGGTGCTCGTGCGCACGAATCACAATCACGCCGTCGGTCGTCAGCCGATGCCCCGCGAGCGCCGCGGCCCGCACCTGCACGTCTTCCGGCAGTCCCGATCCCGCCAGATCAAACCGCAAGTCCACTGACGACGCGACCTTGTTGACGTTCTGCCCGCCCGGACCGGGAGATCGGACGAAGGTTTCATGGAGCGAGGACTTAGGAATGGACAGAGTCGGGGAGATTTTGATCATGAGATGTCCCGCTGCCTTCAACGTTTAAGCACCGTGAAGCAGTGAAGGTGTTCGGGGGAAAACCAGACTTCCTTCACTGCTTCACGGTTCATTACTAGATCGATGGTGCGGTCTTGGCTTCGTGGTACTCCTGCAGCGATTTCACCGTCAGCCCTTCGGTGCGGAGCGCTGCGATGGCGCTGACTGCGGCGGCGGCGCCGGTGAGCGTCGTGATCGCGGGCACACCCTGCATCATCGCGGCGCTGCGGACGGCGCGGTCGTCGAAGAACGACTCGCGGCCGAGCGGGGTGTTGATCACCAGCGCGATCCGGCCGTTCAGGAGTTCGTCGCCGACGTGCGGCCGGCCCTCGTTCACCTTGAAGATGATTTCGACCTCAAGCCCGTGCGCCCGCAAATACGCGGCCGTGCCCCGCGTCGCGACCAGGCGGAAGCCGAGTGCCGCCAGTTCGCGCGCCACCGGTACGACGTTCGCCTTGTCGAGATTGTTCACGCTGATGAACGCCGTGCCGGACTGCGGCAAGCGCTGGCCGGCGCCCATGTAGGCTTTCGCGAACGCCGATCCGAACGTTTCGGCACCGCCCATTACTTCGCCCGTGGATTTCATTTCGGGCCCGAGCAGCGTGTCCACGCCCGGGAACCGGACGAATGGAAACACCGGCGTCTTCACGAAGAAACCCGAAACCTGCAGGTCCTCTTTCAGTCCCAGCTCGGCCAGGGTCTGGCCGATCATCAGGCGCGCGGCGACCTTGGCGAGCGGCGTGCCCGTCGCCTTCGACAGATACGGCACCGTGCGCGAGGCGCGCGGGTTCACCTCGAGGACGTAGACGATGTCGTCCTTGACGGCGAACTGCGTGTTCATGAGGCCGACGACATTGAGGGCCTTGGCCACGCGACGGGTGTATTCGCGAATCGTCGCGACGTGCTTGTCGCTTAACTGAAACGGCGGCACCACGCATGAACTGTCGCCGGAGTGAATGCCGGCCTGCTCGATATGTTCCATGATTCCGCCGATGAGGACGCCGCCGCTCGCATCGGCGAGGGCGTCGACGTCGATCTCGGTCGCGTCTTCGAGGAACTTGTCGATCAGGATCGGATGTTCGGGCGACGCGTTGACGGCGTACCGCATGTAGCGATCCAGCGCGCCCATGTCGTACACGATCGCCATCGCGCGCCCGCCCAGCACGTAGGACGGCCGCACGACCACCGGGAACCCGATTTCCGTCGCCACCGCGCGCGCCTCATCGGGCGACGTGGCTGTGCCGGACGCGGCCTGCGGTATCCCCAGGTCCCAGAGCAATTTCGCGAACCGCTTGCGATCCTCGGCCAGGTCGATCGAATCCGGCGAAGTGCCCAGAATGCGCACACCGGCCGCCTGCAGCGACAACGCCAGCTTGAGCGGCGTCTGGCCGCCGTACTGCACGACGCAGGAGACGTCGCCACCGGCGGACTTCTCCTTCTCGATGATGGCCATCACGTTCTCGAACGTCAGCGGCTCGAAGTACAAGCGATCGACCGTGTCGTAGTCGGTGGACACGGTTTCCGGATTGCAGTTGATCATGACCGTCTCGTAGCCCTGCTCGCGCAACGCGAACGCGGCATGACAACAGCAATAGTCGAATTCGATGCCCTGCCCAATCCGGTTGGGTCCGCTGCCGAGAATGACGACCTTCGGACGCGACGTCGGGTGCGATTCGCATTCCTGCTCGAACGTGCCGTACATGTAGGGCGTGAACGACTCGAACTCGGCCGCGCACGTATCGATGCGCTTATACGCCGGCACGATCCCGGTCTCGAGGCGCCGATCGCGCACGCTCGCTTCATCCGTCCCCAGCAAGATGGCCAAGTCGTCGTCGCCGAATCCAGCGCGCTTGGTCTCGAGGAGCAGGTCCGCGGACAGATCTCTGGCGCCCACGGCGCGCACGGCCTGGCCCAGCGCGACGATTTCCTGGAACTGCGTCAGGAACCAGCGATCGATGTTCGTGAGGCGATGGATCTCGTCGATGCTCCAGCCGCGGTCGAGCGCGCGGAACACCGCCCACATGCGGCGGTCCGTTGGAATGCCCAACGCCTGCTGCAACGCCGCATCGTCCTCAGACTCCTCGGCAGAGCCCGGCCTGGTCTGGCCGAAGAGGCGCCCGCTCTTGCCGTGCTCGAGTGACCGGAATGCCTTGAGAAAGGATTCCTTGAACGTCCGGCCAATCGCCATGGCCTCACCCACCGACTTCATCTGCGTGGTGAGCGTGCGGTCGGCCTGCGGGAACTTCTCGAACGCCCAGCGCGGCACCTTGGTGACGACATAGTCGATCGTCGGTTCGAATGAGGCCGGCGTCAGGCGTGTAATGTCGTTCGGGATTTCGTCGAGACGGTAGCCGAGGGCGAGCTTCGCCGCGATCTTGGCAATCGGAAATCCCGTCGCCTTCGACGCAAGCGCCGACGATCGCGAGACCCGAGGGTTCATCTCAATGGCCACCATCCGGCCGTCGGCCGGATTGATGGCGAACTGGATGTTCGATCCGCCGGTTTCGACGCCGACCCGCCGGATGATGCGGCGCGCCGCGTCGCGCATGCGCTGATATTCCTTGTCGGTGAGTGTCAGCGCCGGCGCCACGGTGATGCTGTCACCCGTGTGCACGCCCATCGGATCGATGTTCTCGATCGAGCAGATCACGACAAAGTTGTCCGCGCCGTCGCGCATGACTTCGAGCTCGAACTCCTTCCAGCCGATGACCGACTGCTCGACCAGAATTTCATGCACCGGACTCATGGCGAGCCCGCGCCCGCAAATCTCGCGGAACTCTTCAATGTTGTAGGCGATGCCGCCGCCGACGCCACCCAGCGTGAACGACGGGCGAATGATCAACGGGAAACCGAGGCGGCCGGCCGCTTCGAGCGCCAGTTCCATCGAGTTGACGCACGAGCTGTCCGGCACTTCAATGTCGATGGAGCGCATCGCCTCCTTGAACTTGAGGCGATCTTCGGCCACTTTGATCGCGCCAATCGACGCGCCGATCAGCTGCACGCTGTACTTCGCGAGCACGCCGCGTTCCTCGAGTTCGACGGCGAGATTGAGCGCCGTCTGGCCGCCAACGGTCGGCAGCACGGCATCGGGCCGCTCGCGCTCAATGATGCGCTCGAGCACCTCGACGGTCAGCGGTTCGACGTACGTGCGATCCGCGAGCTCCGGGTCCGTCATGATCGTGGCCGGATTGCTGTTGACCAGGATGACTTCGAGCCCCTCATCTCTGAGGGCTTTGCACGCCTGCGTCCCGGAATAGTCGAATTCGCACGCCTGGCCGATGACAATCGGCCCTGAGCCGATGACCAGGATTCGTTTCAGATCGTTACGTTTGGGCATGAGATACGGGTGCTCGGGTTCTCAGGTTCGTTGATCCATCGCGGTCAGAAACTGCGAGAACAGGTAATCGGCATCGTGCGGGCCGGGCGCGGCCTCCGGATGGTATTGCACGCAGAACACCGGCTGCTCCTTATGCCGCAGACCTTCAATGGTCTGGTCATACAGGTTCAGATGAGTCACTTCCACGTCCTTCGGGAGCGATTCCGGATCCACGGCAAACCCATGATTCTGCGACGTGATCTCAATCGCACCCGAGTGCAGGTCCTTGACGGGATGGTTCGCACCGCGGTGACCGAACTTCAGCTTGAACGTACGGGCGCCCATCGCGAGCCCCAGAATCTGGTGGCCCAGGCAAATGCCGAACACCGGGACGCCACTCTCCACGAGTGTGCGGGTACTGGCGATGGCATACGACAGCACCGCCGGATCACCGGGGCCATTGCTCAAGAACACGCCGTCCGGCGACGTCGCCAGCACCTCGGCCGCCGGCGTGCTCGCGGGATACACGCGCACGTCACAGCCGTGCGCCGTCAATCGGCGGAGGATGTTCCACTTCATCCCGAAGTCGTAGGCGGCGACGCGCAACGGCCGGCCGGGCCGCCGCACCGCAGACACGTTGTAATCGTCGGACGCGATCCCGGACGCCACCGATCCAGGCCAATCGAACGCTTCGGCGCACGTGACGTCCTTCACCAGGTCGGCGCCTTCCATCTGCGGAATCGCGCGGGCCCGGTCGACGAGGTCATCGGGATTCACACGGCCCACGCCGATCACGCCGCGCATGACACCGGCCGATCGCAGCAGCCGCGTCAGTGCGCGCGTGTCGATATCAGAGATGGCGACAATTCCGTTGTTGACCAGATAGTCGCGGAGCGAACCACTCGCCCGCCAGTTGCTGGCCATCGGCGATTCGCTGCGAATGATGAAGCCAGCGACCTGAAGGCCGCGCGACTCCACGTCGGCGTCCGCCACGCCGTAGTTCCCGATCTCCGGGCAGGTCATCGTGACGATCTGCCCCGCGTACGACGGATCGGTCAGCACTTCCTGATAGCCGGTCATGCTGGTATTGAAGACCACTTCGCCCGCCGCCTGTCCGTCGGCGCCCGCCGATTTACCGCGAAACGTCGTGCCGTTTTCGAGCGCCAGCACCGCGTCCATCAGCGCACACCCCTCGGGAACTCAACCATTGCCACATTCCTCATCGCCAGGGACCCCTGCACCCCAGCTCCACCCTGTTCGAGAGTCACCGCCAGGCGCGTAACCTCTCCGCCAACAATATTCACCATCGAGGTGACGGTCTTGTGTCCGGCCAGCGCGATCTGCACGCGATGGCTGCCCGCCGTGAGTTCGGGAACGCGAAGCGGCGTCTCTCCCGCCACCACGCCATCGACCGTGACCCGCGCCCTCTGCGGACGCGAGTCCACGTCCACCGCCCCGGTCGTCGGCACCGTCGAGCCGGCGCCCCGGCGCAATTGGACGCTCACCGTCCGCGACGCGGAGCCTCGCGTCAGTTCCACACGTTCGATCCGCGGCACGTACCCGGGTCGCGCAATCTGAATCTCGTGCCGCCCCATCGCGGCGGACGTGCGCAACGGCGTTTCACCGACCCGTTGACCGTCGAGCATCACGAGCGCACCGGACGGCACTGATTGAATCATGAGTCGGCCCATCGGTGCTGGCGCGGCGGCAGATCCGACAGGGGCCGGAGACGGAGCGGGGATCGGAGTCGGCGTCGCGACTGGAGGTGTCGATGTGGCCTCGGGCGTCTGCACGGCCGTATTCGGTCCGACGGACACCGTGGTGGCAACCATCGGCGCCTGACTCTGCTGGCTGCCGCGATACCAGCCAAGTTGATAGCCGCCGACTGCTCCAGCAACCAATCCCGCCGCAAGGACGGCGATGACGGCGGCCCACGGGAAGGGCGTGGGCTCCACAGGCGGTGGCAGCATCGGCGCGACGTGACGGTCTACGGCAAACGCGGGTTGCCGCAACGGACGGTCGCTGACGGGCAACCGCAGAACTGGCGGCGGGGGCGGAGCGGCGACGGGAGTCGGAACCCTCGCGACCTCGACCTGGGTCGGAGCCGGGACTTCGGCCTGCGTGGGTGTCAACCCAACTGGCTCAGGTGGATTGACGACGAGCGGCGCGGGCTCTTCAGCAGCCGTTGGCTCAGAGTCGGGTTGAGACGCCGACGCCGGCAACTCGGACACCGGCGCCGCTGCCGGCGCTGGCGACATCGATGTCGATGACGCCCTGGACGCAACGGGTGCGACAACGGGCTCGCCTGCGGCGGCGGCCAGCGCAGTCACAAAGGTCAACGCGTGCTCATAACGATCGGCCGGCGACTCCGACATAGCGACGGTCAGCACCCGGCGCACAGCCGCGCGCAGATCAGCACTGAGGTCAGCCGCCACGCCGTCCTCCTCAGAGTCGGAGCTGAGTGGCCGCTGCCCCGACAGCATCTCGTGCGCAATGACGCCCAGGGAAAAGACATCGGCACGCCCATCCCAACCCGGCCCGCTCGCGCGTTCGGGGGCCGAATACGGTCGCCGCAGCGGCACCCGCGCGCCAACCGCTTCAAGCGCCTGGCCGACGCCGAACCCGCTGATTCGGAGATCAGCCCCGCCCGAGTCGATGAAAACGTCGCGGGGGTGCAAGGATCCATGTCCGACGCCCGCGGCCCACGACGCGTCGATCGCCTCGGCCAGGGCGGACAGAATTGGCAGTGCCTTCGCGATTGGTGATGGGCCGGACTGGCGGATGACCACATCCAGCGATTCGCCTGAGGCGTATTCCAGCGCCAGGAACGGCGTTGAGCGCTCCAGTCCCGCATCCATGGCGCGAGTGATGGCGGGGTGCGGCACCGGCGCGGCCACGATGGCGCGGAAGCCATCGGCCAGCCGCATGGCATCTTCCGGTACGAGATCAATCTTGATGGTCTTGATCGCGACGAGGCGATCCTGCTGCGAGTCGTAGGCGCGAAAAACGGGTCCCAGAACGCCGCTGCCGATTTGGTGCAGGACGCGATACGTGCCGAAGGCGGGCGGCGCACTCATGCCCGTGGCGTCATCAAAAGGCAGTGGACTTACTCCTTGCGATCAGGAAATCCTAACACGTCTGTAGTAGATTGACTTCGTGCCGAGCCCCGTCGAGCCCTTTGCATCCACCGGCGTGGTGCGTGAGGCCATCGACCCGCGGCGCTTCCCCTGGATTCGTCCACTCACCAGCGATTACGCCGACCGATTCGAGGCGCTGGCGGCGCTTTTTGCCGGAAATCCGGCGGACCCCTCGGCGTGGCGCGCCACGCTGGCGCGTATCACCGCGCGCCGTCGCGATCGCACCGCGATGCCGGCGGCGTTGGCCCGACAACTCGAACGGCGCGGCGCACCGGCGGAAGCCCGGCAATCCGCCGCCGAACTTGCGCAGCCCACAACCGTGGCCATCCTCACCGGCCAGCAGGCCGGCCTGTTCGGCGGTCCCCTCTACACGCTGCTGAAAGCGGTCACCACCGTGCAGTTGGCGCGACACGTTCGCGCAACCTACGGCGTGCCGGCGGTCCCTGTGTTCTGGGTCGACACCGAAGACCACGACTGGGCCGAAGTGAAGTCTGCGCACATCCTCGATCGGGACGGTAATGTCGCCACCGTCACGGCCGCCGACGTCGCGGGGGCCGGCCGCTTGCCCATCGCGAGTCTGTCGCTCGAGACGTCGAGCACGGTGGCCCTTGATCAGTTGGCCGAGCTACTCCCACCGACGGAATTCACGGGTGATGTGCTGGCGGCGCTGCGTCGGCGTTATCAGGCCGGCACCGGCGTGGGTTCGGCGTGCGCCGGCTGGATCGAGGATCTCCTCGGACGGCACGGCCTCGTGGTGTTTGAAGCGGACGACCCGTCCGTCAAGCCACTCGTGGCTGACCTGTTTGCGCGCGAGCTGGGCGCACGCCGTACGGCGCCGCTCGCACGCGAGGCCGGCGCCATGATGGCGCGCCTTGGCCACACGCCTCAGGTGGAACCCGCCGAAGACAGCGTGGCTCTTTTCTATCTCAACGGCACGGCGAGGCTGCCCATTCGCACCCGCGGCGATCAGTTTCAGATTGGCGACGGTGTGCGTCCGTACGCAGACGTGGAGGCGGAAGCCCGTCAGCATCCCGATCGTTTCAGTCCCAACGTTTTATTGCGTCCGCTGGTCCAGGATCGGCTGTTTCCGACGGCGTGTTATGTCGGCGGGCCGGCAGAACTCGCCTACCAGGCTCAATTGGGTGGCGTGTATCGCGAATACGACGTGGATGCGCCCCTGCTCTATTCCCGGGTGAGCGCCACGCTGATCGACGCCGGCGCCGTCCGCTTCTTCGAACGATCGGGCCTGCCGCTCGAGGCGCTTCAACCGCAGGACGACTCGGCGTTGAACCAGTTGCTGGCGCGTGAACTGCCACCCGGTCTCGATCGTGCGATTGACGAGACCGACCAGTTGATTCGCGATCGCGTAGCGGCCTTGAAGGCCGCCGTCGTGTCGGTCGATCCCACACTCGGCGGCACCGTCGATACCACGGTCGATCGCATGCGCGAGACGATGAAGGGGCTGCACGGTAAAGTGGTGCAGGCGGCCAAGCGCAAAGACGACACGCTCCGGCGCCAGTTCGTGCGAACCCGATCATTGGCCTTTCCCGAAGGACATCCGCAGGAACGCTATCTCAGCCTGGCGTTCTTCGTGAACCGCTACGGGTTGGCGCTGGGCGATCGCTTGTTGGAGACGTTGCCGCTCGCCACCGATAAGCATTACGTCCTGGCGCTCTAGTCGCTGACCTGAACGACGTAAACTGAAGAACGTAGATGACCCTGACGCCTCCTGAACCACCCGTACGCCCGGCGCCGGCGAAACCTGCGCGCGTGCGAGGCGTGAGACTCCGGGTCAGCGCGCCTCGGCGGCGATGGCTGCGGCGCACGCTCCTTGTCGTCGGAGTGACCGGCGTCGTCATGCTCCTGGCGGGCATGTATTTCTGGATTCGCGTGGGCCATCAGATCGATGCCAGGCTGGCCGGCGATGCGCTGCCGATCCCGCGCATCTTCGGACAGCCCTTCGAGATTTACCCCGGCCGCGGCCTTCAGCCGGCGCAACTGGTGCAGCGCCTGAATGACGTGGGCTACGCGCAGCGGCCCAAGGCAGAACAGCCGGGTGAGTTCTCGCTCAGTCCCAACGCTGTCCTGATCGTGACCAGGCCCACCGAGAAGATCCCGTCACAGACGGTGCGCGTGGACTTCACCACCGGGCCGGGCACCGTGATTCGGCGTATGGTGACGCCGCCGAACAAGCCGGTTGATCGCGTGACTCTGGAAGCCCCGCTGCTGGCAGCGATCGCACCCGGTCAGAAACGCCGAAAGGTGCCGTTCGCGGCGATTCCCGACAATGTGAAGCAGGCCGTGCTGGCGATCGAGGATCGACGGTTTTATCAGCACCCGGGCGTGGATCCGATTCGCATGGTCGGCGCGCTGATCTCGAATCTTCGTGGTGACAAGAAGTATCTCGAGGGCGCATCCACCATTACGCAGCAGGTCATCAAGAACACGTTCCTGACGCCGGCGCAGACGCCCACGCGCAAGTTGCAGGAACAGTTCATGGCCCTGGTGCTCGATTCCCGCTTCACCAAGGACCAGATCTTCGAGCTCTACTTGAACGAGATCGTCCTCGGTCAACGCGGGCCGTTTGAGATCCGCGGGATCGGTGAAGGCGCGCGGGTCTTCTTCGGCAAGGACGTCAGCAACGTGAGCCTCGCGGAAGCGGCGACGCTCGCCGGCCTTCCCCAGCAGCCGTCGGCGCTCTCGCCATTCCGCCACGCCGACAAGGCCCGGGAACGCAGGAACGTGGTGCTGGCCGCCATGGCGGACTCCGGATTCATCACCGAAGCGGCCGCCAAAGCCGCGTCCGCGGAACCCATCAAAGTCGCGTCGCGTGCGTTTGAAGACGAAGCGCCGTACTTCGTGGACTACGTTGCCAAGCTGGTGGAGGAAACCAATCAGGGCTTACTCGCGAAAGCCGGCGCGGTGGACGTGTACACCACCCTGGATTTGCACCTCCAGCGCATGGCCCAGGAAGCGGTGGCCGAAGGGCTCGTGCAGATCGAGAAACAGCTCTCGAAGAAGAAACAGGGCCAGTCGCAGGTGGCGCTGATCTCGGTGGACCCGCGCACGGGAGAAATCCTGGCGTTCGTGGGCGGCCGCTCGTACAACGAGACGCAGTACAACCGTGTCGTCACGATGCGGCGCCAGCCGGGCTCGATCTTCAAGCCGTTCGTGTATCTCGCGGCGTTCGAAAAAACCGCGGAGGACGGATCCGGCGTCACACCGGCGACGGTCATCGTGGATGAACCGACGGTGTTCAAGGACGGCGACAAGGACTATGCGCCGGCCAACTATAAAGACGAATACGGTGGGCCGATGACCTTGCGCCGCGGCCTCGCGCTGTCGCGCAACATCGTGACGATCAAGGTCGCGGAGATGACCGGCTACGATCGCGTCGCCAATCTGTGGAAGCGAATCGGTGTGGGCACGCCGGCGCTGGCGGTTCCGTCCATCGCGCTGGGTGTGTTCGAAGCCTCACCGCTCGAAATGGCGACCGCCTACACGGTGTTTACGAACGGCGGTGCGATGCGGCCTCTCCAGGCCGTCACGCGCATCGTCGCCGCCGGAAAAGACACGACGCTCAAGCCTGAACCAACACGGTCGATTGCACGCGCTGACACCACCTATCTGGTCACCAACATGATGCGGTCGGTGATGACGGAAGGTACGGCGTCGCTCGTCAAGAGTGGACCCAATCCCATTACGGTCGACGTGGCCGGCAAGACTGGCACGACCAACGACCAGCGTGACGCCTGGTTCGTCGGATTCACACCCGAGTTGCTGACGGTCGTCTGGGTCGGCTTCGACAACAATCAGCCGATCGGCTTGAGCGGCGCGTCCGCGGCGCTGCCCGTCTGGCTCAGTTTCAACCGGCGAGCCCTGGCCGCACATCCAAACGTGCCGTTTTCTGCCCCTGACGGCCTCGTCTCGGTGGAAATCGACAAGGAAACCGGCGGACTCGCCACGCCTGATTGTCCGAAAACGATCTACGAGACGTTCCTGGCCGGCACGGAGCCGCACGAGCGGTGTCCGCTGCACGGCGGCACGTTGGCCGGCACCGCGATCGGCCGTCTCTCGTCCTGGCTGAAACGCATCATCAAGTAGACCGGCCTTCGCTGTGTCACTGCGCATCCACAACGCGACGATCCTGACGATGGACGACGCGTGGACGATCCGCACGGGCGATGTGTGGATTGAAAACGGCCGCATCAAGGCGATCGGCAGCATGCCGTCCGACGCGAAGCCTGCCACGATCATTGATGCGCGTGGCGGCCTGGTCGTGCCGGGGTTCATTCAGACCCACATTCATCTGTGCCAGACGCTTTTTCGTGGAGCCGCCGATGATCTGCCTCTGCTGGCCTGGTTGCGGGAGCGCGTGTGGCCACTCGAAGCGGCGCACGACGACCGGACGCTCACCGCGGCCACGCGCCTCGCGGCCGCGGAATTATCGGCAGGCGGCACCACATCGATCCTGACCATGGAAACCGTGCACGGGACGGATGCGGTCCTTGAAGCGCTCGTCGCCACCGGCATGCGCGCCACCGTGGGCAAGTGCCTGATGGACATGGGCGACGACGCGCCCGCGCGGTTGAAGCAGCCGCTGGCAGCGGCGCTCGATGAGAGCGTGGCGCTCGACCAGCGATGGCGCGATGCGGCCGACGGCCGCCTGCGAACGGCGCTGGCTCCGCGCTTTGCAATCTCGTGTTCGCCGGCGTTGCTCGAAGCGACGGCGGCCCTGTCGGCCTCGGCGGGATTGATCGTGCACACACATGCGTCGGAGCAGCGCGAGGAAGTCGCGATCGTCCGCGCGCGCACGGGACTGGACAACATGGCGTACCTGGCGTCTGTGGGATTGGCCACCGAGCGGTTGTGCGCGGCACATTGCGTCTGGGTCACCGAGGCCGAACAAGCGCTCATGGCCGAGCGATCGGTCAAGGTGCTGCACTGCCCCGGGTCCAACCTGAAACTCGGATCGGGCGTGGCGCCGGTGCACGAGATGCGGGCGCGCGGCATTTCCGTATCACTGGGCGCGGACGGCGCCGCCTGCAACAACACGTTGGACATGTTTCACGAGATGCGCCTCGCAGCGACGCTGCAGGCCATGCGGCACGGACCTGGTGCGTTACCCGCGCGAGAGGCCGTCTGGATGGCCACGCGCGAAGGCGCCCGGGCGCTGGGACTCGCGGATCAGGTTGGTTCGATCGAGGTCGGCAAGCGCGCGGACGTCGTCGTCATCAGCACGGACGGCGTCCACCAGCGGCCGGCGGCGGATCCGTACGCCACTCTCGTCTATAGCTGCCGCCCCTCGGACGTGCGCGCCACGATCATCGACGGACGAGTGGTCTATCGCGACGGCAAGCTGACGTGGGGTGAACGCGAGTCCATCGTCGACGCCGCGGACCAGGCGCGCGCCTCGCTCCGGGAACGTGCGGGAGTCTGACCGTGCTAGCGCGACACGCGGCGTCCGAGCGTGGCCGTCAGATCGACTTGGAACGGCTTGGCTGGCCCGGCAGACGGTGACGTGACTTTGTACAGCGACAACGATCGGCGTGGACCGTTCGGGCCGGCCGTAGTCGAGAATTCCGGCGCGAACCGCGCGGGTTCGGTACGCGCCAGCGCTTCGACCTGACTGAAATACGGCAACGTTCGCGAGGCCTGGTCCAGGTCGAGCAGCACATAGCCGACGTGCATGGCCTCGAGATCGGCCAGCAGCGCGGCCGGCGATTCGTAGTGCAATCGCAGGTTGTGCCCGCCCCACGTGTCCGACGCGAGCAGCTTGGACCCTCTGATCATCATCGGCGCCGGCTGCAAGCCCAATACGGCCGCCTCCGACACGAATGCGCCCTCACCGATTTCATCGCTGACGACGAGCAGCCGATTGCCGGCAATTTCTCCACGCGCTGCCAGGTACCCGATCGCTTCACGATAGCCGAGCGTGGTTACGGTTCGCGGCACAGGACGCATGACGATCGTGGAGAGCACCAGCGCCGACACCGTCACAATCCGCGCGACCGTACGGCTGGACAACATTTCAAGGCGGTCCGCCATTTGCCACGTGGCGAAGCACGCCAGGGCGGCCACTGGACCCACGATCATCGTCAAATAACGAGTGACCGATGCCTGGTGCGGATTCAGCAGATGGAACGCCAGGCCCGCGATCACGAGCGAAGCCAGGCTCTCGGCAATCGGCAGGGACTGGGGTTCGCTGCGCTGCCAGCCGCGGCGTACGGCCATGACGATGCCGATGCTTGCCATAACGAGGATTGGCAAGCCGGTATGTGCCCACAGGTGTCCGCCGTAGAACCGGAGGCGCTCCATCACCAGCGCGACAGTCACGGGTCCGAAGTCACCGATGCCCGCGTCGAACATCGCGCTCGCAGCCAGCAGCGGCACCGCAAACACCACGACAATGGCCGCCGAAATGTACAGTCCGCTCTTGCGCAGCAGGTCGTAGCGCCGCGTGATCACAATGAACGCCAACGGCATCAGGACGACCGCGACGCCGTTGCCTTTCGTCAAGCAGGCGCCGGCGGTGAAGACGCCGAACAGAATCGCATCGCTCCGCGAGGACGACTGCGCGTAGCGCGCCAGCCAGTATCCAGCTTCCAACGCCATCGCGGCGATGGCGACGTCGAGCATCACGACGCCAGACAGCGCGGCCACGAGCGGCGTCGTGATCGTCAGCGCGGCCGCCAGTACACCCGCCGCCGGTCCGGCCAACTCGCGGGAGAAGCCGTAGACCCGCCACAAGAGCCAGGCCGCCGTCGTCGCGACCAGCAACAACGCCGTCGCCTCGGGCGAACCGCCCAAGAGCAGCAGCAGGCCCAGCGTCACGTGAAACAGGGGCGGCCACATCAGGGGCGCGATTTTCGGATAACTCAGGTAATAGTCTTCCGCGAACGTGACGGGATTCTGGCCAAGCGCGGTGGTCAGGTAGTCCCGGATCACCAGGCCGTTCATGAAATGCGAGGCGTCGTCGGAATAGACGCCGCGCTCGACGCGGTAGGCGCCTGTCCACAGCTGAATGCCCAGCACAACGACAAAGCAGGCCGCGAAGATCAGCGCCGGCCGGGCCACGACTGCCGGCCTGGCCCTTGCTGCCGGACTGGACGGCAAGTCGAGGTCGAACTCGACGGGTAGACCCGTGTCGGCAACCAACTGTGGGAGGGCGGGTGCAGGTCGGCGCGTCCTCGAAATGGTTGACTTTATGGACGACGACGTCGACATCAGGCTCCCATCAGGCAGACTTTATTCATCAAGTCCGATGACATTCCCCGCACGCCTCTCGGTGGCAGGACTTTTCTGGCCCAAAAAATGCGGCTTCAGGGTAAGTAATGTCAGGCTGCAGAAGTCGTACCTGTAGGGGCCTCCGGCGGGGCCGAGGGTCTGACACGTCTGTTATACTGCTCTAGCACTCTCAGTGCGAGACTGCTAATCAGACCATGAGCACCGAACCCGGCGAACGGCAACGACGGATCCTGTCCCGTCTGGTCACCGAGTACATCGAGCAGGGCGAGCCGGTGTCATCGGCCTGGCTGGCGCAACACAGCGACCTTGGCCTGTCGGCGGCAACCGTCCGCAACATTCTGGCGCGGCTCGAAGATCAGGGACTGGTGCACCAGCCTCATACCTCGGCCGGTCGTGTGCCGACTGATTCCGGTTACCGCATGTATGTGGACGGTCTGCTCGGTTCGCGCAAGCGCACGCGTGCGCTGCCCGATCTGGAAGCGCGGCTGCGCCGCGCGGGCACCGTCGGGGATGTGATGGAAGGCGCGTCGCAGGAATTGTCGCGCGCGTCTCAGCACGTCGGATTTGCGCTGGCGCCCGCGGGGCCTTCGGTCCGACTGCGTCACATCGATTTTGTGAACCTCGAAGGCAACCGCGTGCTCGTCGTCGTGGTCGCCACAGGCGGACAAATCACGCACAAGGTGATCGAACCGCCGGAGCCGTGCGACGACGTGGCGCTGACGCAAGCGGCCAATTACATCAACGTGGAATTTGCCGGTTTGACGCTGCACGAAGTGCAGACCGCGATTGTGGCGCGCCTCCGTCAGGAACGCAGCCTGTATGACGCGCTGATTTCGCGCGCGCTGCAACTGGCGAAAACCGGGCTGGCGGATCACATGCCCGAGGAAGTGCTCTATCTCCAGGGGGCGTCACTGCTGATCGATCAGGTGGCCGGCGATTCGGCCGATCGCGATCGGACGCTGCAGACGCTGCGCGCACTCTTCCGGATGATCGAAGAGAAGCACCGGCTCGTGGAGCTGATTTCCAAATATCTCGAGGCCCAGGGCATGACGGTGGTCATCGGCTCCGAAAATTTCGTCGTCGACCTGCATCCGTTCAGCGTCATCGCCTCGACGTTCCACAGCGGCCAGGAGTCAGGCACGGTCGGCGTGATCGGTCCGACCCGGATGCGATACCAAAAAGCCATCTCTGTCGTCGATGGGGTCTCCCACATCATGACGAGGGTTCTGGAAGGGCACTAGTGATGAGTGTTGATGCGAACACGCCAGAGGAGACCATCGAGTCTCTCCGGCAGGAGCGCGACGACCTGCAGGACCGCCTGCTTCGGACCGCCGCGGAATTCGACAACTACCGCAAGCGTACGGACCGCGAACGGCGCGAACTGACCGATGCGATCGCCGCCGACCTGATGCGCGACATCGTGCTGGTCGTTGACGACCTCGAGCGCGCGCTCACGGCCAGCGTCGAGGCCGCCGACCCGGCGCTTCGCACGGGCGTCGAACTCATTCATCGCCAGTTGCTCGACGTGCTGCGGCGGCGAGGCGCCGAGCCGTTTGATTCGGTCGGGCAGAACTTCGATCCGGCCTGGCACGAAGCACTCGCGAGCGAACCGGCCGAAGGGCGTCGGGACGGCGAAGTGACGGCCGAGATTCGCCGCGGCTATCGCATCGGATCGCGCCTGCTGCGTCCATCGCTCGTCCGGGTGGCTAAAGCGTGAAGGAAAAGGACTACTACGACATCCTGGGCGTACCTCGGGACGCCAGCGATCAGGACATCAAGAGCGCCTATCGCAAGCTCGCGCTGCAGCATCATCCCGATCGCAATCAAGGCGACGCGGCTGCCGAAGACAAATTCAAAGCGGCGGCCGAGGCCTATTCGGTGCTCAGCGACGCGGACAAACGCGCGCGGTACGATCGGTTTGGCCACGCTGGTGTGGCCGGAGCCGCTGGTGGCGGATTCAATCCGGAGACGTTCGGCGACTTCTCCGACATCCTCGGCGACTTCTTCGGGTTCGGCGGCGGCAATCGCCGCGCGGGGCCCGCACGCGGCGCCGATCTGCGTTACGACCTCGAAATTTCATTCGAGGAGTCATTCGCCGGCGCCGAGACGACCATCCAGATTCCGCGTGACGAGCCGTGCGATACCTGCGATGGCTTGGGCGCCGCGAAGGGCACCTCGAAAGAGACGTGTCCGCAGTGCCGCGGCACGGGACAGCTGCGCTATCAGCAGGGCTTCCTCGTCGTGGCGCGGACCTGCGGCCAGTGCCGAGGCACGGGGCAGATCATCCGTACGCCGTGCGCCTCCTGTCGCGGCACGGGATTGGTCACGCGCGATCGCCGCGTGACCGTGCGAATTCCCGCCGGCATCGCCGACGGCCAGCGCCTGCGCCTCCATGGCGAAGGCGAGCACGGATCCGGCGGAGGACCGACCGGCGATTTGTACGTCGTGATCCACGTGCCGGCGCATCAGCTCTTCCAGCGCGACGGTGACGATCTGTATCTCGAAGCACCGGTCCCCTATCACCTGATGGCGATGGGCGGCACATTCAAAGTCGATGGCCCCGCCGGCGAAATCGACGTCCACGTGTCGGCCGGCACGCAGAGCGGCACGCTCATTCCGTTTCGCAGCAAAGGCATGCCCAGCGTGAACGGGCGCGGTCGCGGCACGCTCTACGTTCGCGCGATCGTCGAGGTGCCGAGAAAACTCTCCAAGGACCAAAAGCGCCTCGTCGAACAACTGGGCCAGACCATGCAGGTGGACAAGGTCACCGCCACGCCGGCCGACGAATCGCGTGACAAGCCATTCTTCGAGAAGGTCAAGGACCTGTTCGGCTAAGGTGCGGTCCTATCCGGCGATCGCACTCACGTGGACAGCGGCCGGCGATGCTGATCGCCAGGACCTGCTGCTGGCGGAACTCGACGGCCTTCGCATCACGGCGGTCGAAGATCAGGATGACGGCCTACGCGTCTTCTTCCAGACGGCCGACGATCGCGACGCGGCCCTGCGGCACCTTTGCACGATCTCGGATCTGGCCGCCACGGCCGCAGAAGTCCCCGACGAGGACTGGGCCGCGCGCAGTCAGGCGTTGATTGGACCCATCACTGTCGGCCGAATCACGATCACGCCGCCGTGGTCACTGACGCCTGAGCTGCTCGCGCAATCTGACATCACCATCGTGATTCAACCCTCGATGGGATTCGGCACCGGCCATCACCAATCCACCCGACTGTGCCTGAGGTGGCTGCAGACGCTCGCGTTGGGTGACGCCACCGTGCTCGACGCCGGCACGGGATCGGGCGTGCTGGCGATCGCCGCGGCCAAACTTGGCGCAGCGCGGGCTGTAGGCATCGATGTCGACCCCGATGCGATCGAATCTGCGCGTGAAAATGTGGGATTGAACGACGTCGGGGATCGGGTCGCCCTCAGCGAACACGGCTTGTCCGATGCCGCATCCGCGCTCGGCCCGACGTTCGACGTGATTCTGGCAAATCTCACCGGTGGGTTGCTCTGCCGGGATGCCGGGGCGTTTCTGCGCCTCGCCTCCCCCAATGCGCGCCTTATCGTGAGTGGCTTTGAACGACACGAACGCGCGCAGGTTTCCGGCGCCTTCGCCGACGCGGGCTGGCTGACGCTGGGCGACGTGACAGAAGACAGCTGGGTCGCGTTGTTGCTGTCACCAGCCCCACGCTGACCACAGCGCCGTCAGCACGACCGTGGGCGCCGTATCGGCGCGCAACGTCCGCGGCCCCAGACTCACCAGCGTCGCCCCACTCGCGCGCGCCTCTTCGACTTCAGCGGCGGACCACCCGCCTTCCGGACCGATTAGTGCCAGCGCCATTCTCGGCCGCGGATGACCGGCCCCAACCGTTTCGAGTCCGTCGGCCGACAGACTGGGCTCGACACACATGTACTTGGGCACGTCGGGCGCCGATCGCAGCACGTCGGTAAACGAGGTGACAGCGCTAACGTCAGGCACGACGGCTCGACCGCATTGCTTGGCCGACGCGATCGCCACGCGCCGCCAGCGTTCGATGACGGCGCTGCCCTTCCACGCCTTCGGCGGCACGGCCACGTGCGTGGTGCTCATCGGCACAATCGCAAACGCTCCGAGCATCGTCGCATCGCGAACGACGCGATCCATTTGCTCGCCTTTCAGCAAGCCGACCGCAAGCGTCAGCCGCACGTGCGGTTCAGGTGCCGGCGTGGCTTCGTGCACGATTTCGACCGATGCCGCGGAGCCGCTGATCGACGACAGGCGCCCCAGCCACTCGCGTCCGTGTCCGTCGAACACGCGCACTTCATCGCCGACCGTCGCGCGCAACACGCGGGCAAGATGATGCGCATCCGCGGCCGACAACGACACGAGCCGATCAGCGGCCGTGATGGACGGCACGAGGAGTCGAGGAGCTGGCATGAGCTATATACTCTCTCGCGAATGGTGTTTCGCGGCCAGACACTTGGCAAGTACCGAATTCTGGAACCGCTGGGGAGTGGCGGGTTCGGCACGGTCTATCTCGCCGAGGACACCTGGATCGACAAGCGCGTCGCGCTGAAGGTTCCCCATCGTCAGAATCTGGACTTCGGCGAGCTGCTGCGCGAACCGCGCCTGCTCGCCTCGCTCAATCATCCGAACATCGTCAACGTCATCACGGCGGAAAAACAGGACAACGTGTTTTTCATCGTCATGGAGTACGTGCCGGGCGAAACGCTCGAGAACGTGATCGCGACCAAGGGCGCCATGGACGTCGCGGCAGTCCTGGATTACACGTGTCAGATCACGAACGCGGTCGAGCACGCGCACAAGCAAGGCGTCATTCACCGGGATCTGCGGCCCGCCAACGTGTTTGTGACCGACAAGGGCGTGGTCAAAGTCGGGGATTTCGGCACCTCGCGCTTCCTCGAGATTGCCGCTCACGGGACGACGGTGATCGGGAGCCCTCCCTACATGGCGCCCGAACAGTTCGAAGGGCGGGCCGTGTTTGCCTCCGACCTGTATTCGCTCGGGGTCACGATGTACCAGATGTTGACGGGCGAACTGCCCTACGACATTCCGGCGCCGGCCGACCTCGAGCGCCTGAGGCGAGGCGAGCTGGTGCGGCCGCCGCGGTTTCGCAATCCACAGGTGCCGCCGTCCGTGGACGATATCGTCATGCGGGCGCTGGCGGGCCCTGTCTCCGAGCGCTACCAGCGCGCCGAAGATCTGCTGCACGACATCCTCAGCGCGCGGCGGGAAGTGCTCAAGCGGGGAACGGGGGCGGCAGGTACGACGGGTACGACAGGTACGACGGGCACGACAGGTACGACAGGTACGACAGGTACGACAGGTACGACAGGTACGAACGGCGCTGGCGAGGCTGGGGCGCCGGCTCGACTGGACCCGGCGGTTCGTCGCTTCACGCCCCCACGAGTGCGCACGCGCGAAGTCGCCGCCGGGCGGTTTTGCTGGAACTGCAGAAAACCCCTGCCGGCGCGCGCGGGCCGCTGCCCGTTTTGTGCTGAAACGCAGTAGAACGTACTGGTAACATCCGATCAGAAACGTTCGTCGATCACCGTTCGTCGTTCGTCGTTTCTAGTGGAGTCCTTATGTCTTTTAGCGGCACCGGAAAAGTTTGGATGAACGGCAAGATCGTCGATTGGGCGAACGCCAACATCCACATCGCCACCCACGTAATCCACTACGGGTCCGGCGTGTTCGAGGGCGCTCGCTGCTACAAGACGCCGAAAGGATCGGCTTTTTTCCGTCTGGGCGCCCACATGCGCCGCCTCTACGACTCGGCTCGCATCTATCGCATGGACTACGCAGTGGATTGCGAAACGATGACCCGTGGCGTGATCGATACGGTCATCGCCAACGGCCTCGAAGCCTGCTACATCCGCCCGCTGATCTATCGCGGCTACAACACCCTGGGCGTGAACCCTTTGCCGTGCCCCATCGACGCCTGCATTCTGGTCTGGGAGTGGGGCGCGTACCTCGGACCCGAAGCGCTGGAAAAGGGCGTGGACGTGCGCGTCAGTTCGTGGACGCGCAGCGCACCGAACACGTTCCCAACGATGGCCAAGTCCGTCGCCAATTACGCCAACTCGAGCCTGATCAAGATGGAAGCGGTACTCGACGGGTACAGCGAAGGCATTGCGCTCGATCCCGAAGGTCACTTGAGCGAAGGCAGTGGCCAGAACCTGTTCCTGGTGCGCGACGGCGTGTTGTACACGCCGCCCCTGTCCGCATCGGTGCTGCCGGGCATCACGCGGGACAGCATCATCACGCTGGCGCGCGACATGGGGCTCACCGTGCACGAGCAGGACCTGCCGCGGGAAATGCTCTACGTCTCTGACGAAGTGTTCTTCGTCGGCACCGCCGCCGAGATCACGCCGATCCGGTCCGTGGACAAGATTCAAATCGGCCCCGGCCGGCGTGGCCCGATCACCACGTCGCTGCAAACGGCCTTCTTCGACTACATCAACGGCGTCGTCCCCGACCGTCACGGCTGGTTGACGCCCGTGCAAATCCCGAAGGCGACTCCCGTCGCCGCCGCGCGCTAGAGTGGGGTCAGACCTTGGGGTCAGACCTTGGGGTCAGACCCCGGGGTCAGACCCCTGTGTCTGACCCCATTACATTTTTCGCGCCTTCTGCCTGAGTTCCTGCGTATTCGACCCGATCCGCACACAGTTTGAGCGGCAAGGCTCTTGCACCTTCTTCGGAGGCGGGACGTGTCCCCGCCCGGAGGATGGCATGACGTTCGACCAGATGATTCAAGCCGCGAGCGCCCGGGGCGCCTCGGATATTCACCTCCGGGCCGGTCATGTGCCGCTCGTCCGCGTGGACGGTCTGCTCGAGCGCTGGACCAACGTCGCGCCCGTCAGTGCCACGGCGCTCGAGGCCATTTCGACACGTCTCCTCTCGCCCGCGCATCAGGCGGTCCTTCAGAACAAACTCGAAGTCGATATTGCGTGGCAGGCGCCTGGCGTCGGCCGTATCCGCGCGAGCGTGTTCCGGCAGCGCGGCACCGTCGCCGTCTCCATGCGTTTGATTCCGGACGTGATTCCGACGCTCGAAGAGCTCGGACTTCCGCCGTCCGTCGTGGGTCTATGCAATGAATCGCGCGGCCTCATCCTGCTGACCGGCGCAACCGGCACCGGCAAGAGCACGACGCTGGCTTCGATGGTCGACCTGATCAACCGCACGCGCGCGCTCCACGTGATCACGATTGAGGACCCGATCGAATTCGTCCATCACGATCGCCTGGCAGTGGTGACGCAGCGCGAAGTCGGATTTGATACGACGGCCTACTCGACGGGCTTGCGCAGCGCCCTGCGTCAGGATCCGGACGTCATTCTGATCGGCGAAATGCGCGACACGGACACGATTGAGACCGCCCTGGTCGCGGCCGAAACCGGACACCTCGTGCTCTCCACGCTGCATACCGTGGACGCCCCCGAAACCATCAACCGTATCGTGGCGGTGTTCCCGCCGCACCAGCAGAACCAGATCCGCCATCAGTTGGCGGGCGTGTTCAAGGCCGCGGTTTCTCAGCGCCTGCTTCCGCGAGCTGACGGACGGGGCCGCGTGCTGGCCGCCGAAGTGCTGATGGCGTCGGCCTACGTGCGCGATTCCATCGCTGACCCGGACAAGACCTCGACGATTGCGCAGGCCATCGTGCAGGGCGGCGTGCAGTACGGCATGCAGAGCTTCGACCAGGCCATTCTCAAACTCTGCCTGGACAAGCTCGTGACGGTCGAAGAAGCCACCAAGTGGGTCACCAACGTGGAGGAATTCAAGATGCGCCTGCGCGGAATCACGCCGGGCAGCGTATCCTCACCAGGTGGAGCGAAAGCCGAAATCCAGCGCTTCGGAACCTAAAAACAAACCGAGGGGCTTCGCCCCTGGATCCCCGCTCCGCTCCGCCGACACGCGCAGCGCCCGATCCACCGGACTCGCGCTCGTCTCGCGCCGCGATTACACCGCCGCGGAAGTCACAACCAAACTCACTGACAAAGAGTACGACGCGGACGCGATCGGGGACGCGATCGACTTCCTGCGCACCCATCGATTTCTGGACGACCGCCGTGTAGCCGCCGCGCATGTGCGCACCGCCACGGCCATCAAGGGCCGCGGCCGCGTGCGGATCGCGCGCGAACTGGCCGCGCGCGGCCTCGCCCCCGAGATCATCGAGGACGCGCTTCAGGCCATCGAACCAGAATCCGAACGAGCCGCCATCCAGAAGATCCTGTCGCGCAAACGCTGGCCCACGAAGCCCACGCGGGCCGAACGGGACCGCATGTTCCGCCACCTGTTCGCGCGTGGCTTCCCCGCGGATCTCATCAGCAAAGCATTAGGACGCCGGCACGACGACGAGGATTAGCGCCCATCGGGGTAGAATCGTCCGTTGTGACTGCCAAGGAAATTCGCCGCAGCTTTCTCGAATACTTTGCCGCGCACGGCCACACCATCGTGCCCTCATCGTCGCTCGTACCGGTCGAGGATCCCACCTTGCTGTTCACGAACGCCGGGATGAACCAGTTCAAAGACGTCTTCCTTGGGAAAGACGCGCGGGCCTATCGCCGGGCGACGACGGTGCAGAAGTGCATGCGTGTCAGCGGCAAACACAACGATCTGGACACCGTCGGTCCGTCGCTGCGGCACCACACCTTCTTTGAAATGCTCGGCAATTTTTCGTTCGGCGACTATTTCAAGAAAGACGCGATTCCGTTCGCGTGGGAGTTACTGACGAAGGTCTGGAACCTTGACGCCGATCGCCTGTTCCCGAGCATCTTCAAAGGCGAGGCCGGAATTCCGCGAGACGATGAGTCGTTTGGGATTTGGATGACGCTGGTGCCGCCGCCGCGCATCAAAGAACTGGGTCTGGCCGACAACTTCTGGTCGATGGGCGAAACGGGGCCGTGCGGCCGCTGCTCGGAGATCTACTACTTCCGCGGCGACGAGATCCCGTGTGACGAGCCCGAATGCCGCGGCGTCGAGTGCAGCTGCGATCGCTACGTGGAAATCTGGAACAACGTGTTCATGGAATTCAATCGGCAGGCCGATGGCACGCTCAATCCCCTGCCGGCGCTGAGCGTGGATACGGGGATGGGGCTCGAGCGCGCGACGTCGGTCATTCAGGGCAAGCTCGCGACGTACGACACCGATCTGTTCACGCCCATTCTCGAGGCCATCGGCCGCGAAGCCGGGCGGCGATACACGGCGGCCCCTGGTCCGTCGGACCACCCGGACGTGTCCATGCGCGTCATCGCCGACCACCTGCGGGCGATGACGTTCATCATCGGCGACGGCGTGTTGCCGTCGAACGAAGGCCGCGGCTACGTGCTGCGCAAGATCATGCGGCGCGCGATGCGCCACGGCAAGAAGCTGGGCTTTACCAAACCCGTCCTGCACGCGTTCGTGAACGTCGTCATTGACGAGATGGGCGACGCCTATCCGGAGCTCAGCACCGGGCGCGAGGCGATCACGCGAGCTGTGCGATCAGAGGAGGACCGCTTCGATGCGGTGCTGACGGCCGGCCTGCCGAAACTCGAAGAGCTGCTTGAGCGCGCCGTCGCTGGCGGCAAGTCCAGAGTCGATGGCGACGAGGTTTTCAAGTTGTACGACTCATTCGGCGTGCCGCTCGATTTTGCCGAGGATCTGGCCGCGCAACGTGGCCTCGCAATCGACAACCAAGCGTATGAGGCGGCCATGGCGGGCCAGCGCGAACGCGCGCGCGCGGGCAGCAAGTTCGGTGGCGGTGGCGGACCGGCGGCCGCGCGAGTCGATCACAAGGGCGACGATCAATTCACAGGATACGAGCACACGGAGGAGCCGGAGGTCACCGTGCTCGACGTCAACGGACCTGATGAACACGGCACGTGGCTCGTGTGGCTCGACAAGACGCCCTTCTACGTGGAGTCCGGCGGGCAGGTCTCGGACACTGGCGAACTCACCAACGAGTCCGGCCTGCGCGCGCGCGTGACGGGCGTGCGCAAGGCTCCGGCGGGTTTCATGCGCGCGCATCTGGTCACGGTCCAGGCCGGCGACTTGAAAGCCGGCGCCCGCGTCACCGCGCGAGTGGACGCGGCGCTGCGCGACGCCACGCGACGCAATCACACGGCGACGCACCTGCTCCACGCGGCCCTGCGCCAGCGGCTGGGCGCGCACGTGCACCAGAAGGGATCGCTCGTCGCGCCGGATCGGCTGCGCTTTGACTTCGCGCACGACGCCGCGTTGTCTGCAGACGATCGGCGCCAGATCGAAGCCATTGTCAACGCGCAGATCTATCGCAACGCGCCCGTGGTCACCGAGGTGCAGAACACGGCCGACGCCATGAAGGCGGGCGCGATGGCGTTGTTCGGCGAGAAATACGGCGATCGCGTCCGCGTGGTCTCGGTGCCGGGCTTCAGCCTCGAACTGTGCGGCGGCACGCACGTGCGCGCGACTGGGGACATCGGGCCGTTCGTCATCACCGAGGAGTCGGGCGTCGCTGCCGGCGTCCGCCGAATCGAGGCGCTCACAGGAGCCGGCGCTGTCGCCCACATCCAGGCGCAGTTCTCGGCGCTCGATCGCACGCTCGCGGCGATTGGCGCGCAGGCCGATCAGGCGCCGGAGGCCGTCGCAAAGCTGCAGGCCGAGATCAAGAAACTCGGGCGCGAGAACGACCAGCTCAAGATGAAGATCGCGCTCGGTAGCGGCTCCGGCCCCGCCGCCGAGGGCAACGACGAGGTCACGATTGGCGACGCGAAACTGATCGCCCGACGCGTGACGGGCCTGGAAAAGGCGGCGCTGCGCGGTCTGTCGGACTCACTCCGCGATCGGCTTAAGCGCGGTGTGGTCGTGCTGGCGGCTGAAGCGGACGGCAAGGTCCATTTGCTGGTGTCGGTGACGAAAGATCTCACCGACCGACTGAAGGCCGGCGCGCTCGTCAAGGAACTGGCGCCCATGGTGGGTGGTGCGGGCGGCGGACGACCGGACTTCGCCGAAGCCGGCGGCAAGGATGCGTCGCAAATCGACGCAATGCTCGCGGCGGCGCGAGACCTGGTGTCGAAGGCGTTGAAACCGTAGCGTCAGTTCACACGGAGCCACGGAGGCAAACGAAGAAACGGAGTTTTCTTTCGGAAAGACCCTGGTCAAGCGGTCACCACAAAAAACGACTCCGTGCCCCCGCGTCGCTCCGTGCCTCCGTGTGGACTGACTATCGAAACCGGTAGCCCGCCGTGAACTGAAATCCGCGCTGGGTAGCCGGAAAATCGTCGGACGCCTGATAGACCTGGGTGAGACCATAGATATATCGCGCGCTGAACACCCAGCGTTCCTTCAACTGCGCGTCGGCGCCGACGACCAATGCAAACTCCCACGGCTTGAACGCGGCTTTCACATCGTCGGCATCGCCACCGTCGATGCTCTCGCTGGCGCTGAGCAGATAGTGGAACCCGCCGCCTCCGAGCGCGTGCACCACGAACGTCTCGCCGCGATAGACATTGACGCGCACCAGGCCCGGAATCTCGAGGTACGTCAGCGTATCGTCGACCGAGGGCAGGAAACGGATGACGCGCCGCGAGATCAGTCCTTCGACCTGCAGCCCGACGCGAGCCTTCGGCAGAAACGTCACGAATCCGCCGCCAACCCAGCCGACACGGGCCTGAACCTCGAGGAGGTCCGGCGTGTCGAACGCGATGTTCGACAGAGTCGCGCCGAAGCGGGCGCCGATTTCCTGCGCATGGGCGGGCGCAGGCGCGAAGCCGATCGCGACGGTCGCGACCGCCAACGCCCGCAGGCGGCTAGAAAAGACCACGGATCAGACGCTCCCAGTCGTCGGTCGTCTTGATTCCGACGAACCGGTCAGCCACGGTGCCGTTCGCGCGAATCAGTACGGACATCGGCAGCGTGTCCTCGTACCCCAGGCTCTTCAGAAACGGATCCTGACCGAGCCCGACCAACATCGGGTACGTCACCTTGTACTCGGCGGCAAACGCCCGAATCGCATCAGGCGAGTCATCCGTCGAAACGCCGATAATCGTCAGACCCTTGTCCTTGTATTTCTCCGCGAACCCGACCAACTGCGGCATTTCCAGACGGCAAGGCCCGCACCACGTGGCCCAGAGGTTGATGATGAGCGGCTTGCCGGCGAACGTCGACAAATCGACCTTGGCGCCGTTCATGTCTTCGAGCGTAAACGCCAGATTGGCGCGCTCGGCGCCGCTCGATCGCACCACGAGCGCCACGGCCAGCAATCCGGCCGCAATCGCCATCACAATACTCACGCGTCCTGCCATACGGCTACTTCCTCACTGCTGACGGGATCATATCGGTTCGCATCGCGGCATGGTAGATGACCGAGGCCAGCACGATCGCGTTCTGCTTGAGATCCACTTCCTTGACGCGCTCGGCCGTATCGGCATTCGTGTGGTGTTCGCGCACGTCGTAGTCCACGTAATCCTGAATCGCATTGAATCCCGGCACGCCGGCGGCAATGAAACTGAGATGGTCCGTGTTGCCGATTCCCTGCCGAACGTTCTTGAGCGCGCCCAGATCTTTGAACGGCGCCATCCACGCATCGAAGATGGGCTTGGCGTCGTCGTTCTGCTCCAGGTACCACCCGTACACGGGGCCGGCTCCCGGATCGAGATTGAGGTACACCGCCAGGTTGTCGCGGTCGCGCTTGTGGGCATCGCCCACCAGATGCGCGTTCACCCAGGCCTTCGACCCCAGGAGTCCCTCTTCTTCCGCCCCCCACAGCGCGAGGCGGAGCGTTCGCTTCGGCTGCAAGCCCGTCGCCTTGAGAATTCGAAATGCCTCGAGCACGGCCGCGACCGCATCGGCGTTGTCGGTCGCGCCGGTCGCGGTATGCCACGAATCCAGATGGGCGCCGAGCATCACGACCTGATCACGGAGCACCCGATCCGAACCCGGGAGTTCGGCAATCACGTTGTATGAGTTGCGATCGGTATCGAGGAAGCGCGTCTGGACGTTCACGCGTAACTTGACGGCGATACCCTGCTGCGCCATGCGCACCAGCATGTTGTAGTGCTCGCCAGCCAGAACGATCTTGGGCAGCGTGTCCGCCGGATTGTCGCGACCGGCCTGCACGAACACCGTGCCATGCAGGCCGCGGCTCGGCTTGATCAGGACTGCCGCGCCGCCGGCGCGAATCGTCTGATCGACGGTTGGTCCCGCCTGACCTCCTGCAGCGCCCTGGCGCCCTCGACCTGCGCCGGCCGCCTGCCCGGCGGGTTGCGCGGCCCCGCCCTGCCGCGCCGGCGCAGGCGTGGTCACTGGCGCATCCGGCTCCATGGCCGGCTGCACGCGATCCGTGGCGATGAAATTCGTGACGAGTCCCGCCTGCAACACAGCCGCGCCCCTGAGCGGCATCGTGGCGACGTCGGCCGCCGTCTTTCCCGCGACGACGGTGACGGGCGCGAGGACCTCACCCGACGTGGACGGGCTCCACGCCTCTGGATAGCCCAGCAGCGGCATGTAGCGCGGCTCGACCATTTCGATGGTGAACTTGTCGAGCGTCCAGCCGCGGCCGAACTCGAAAGCTTCGAGCCGCGGGTGATCGAGGCCCCACTTCGTCATCTGATCGCGCGCCCAGTCGGCCGCGCGTTTGTATTCCGGCGACCCGGCCAACCGCGGCCCGATGCCATCTACCAGCGCGCCAAACAACGCGCCCACCTGCGAACGGTTCAGTCCCTCATCGCGGATTTTCGCGTTGGCCGCGGTGTCAACGGGCTCTCGAACCTGAGTTGTGAGCGTGAGCACGGTGGCCAGAACAAGCGTCAGTGGTCGCAGCATGCCCGGATTGTACGCTCGTCCGCGTGACTCATGGCACAATCGACGCGACCATGGCCGACGCCGACCAGAGCCGGGCCGCCGGTATCGGGCGCCAGGCGCGACTCCGGCGCTTCCTGCACCTGCTGCGCACCAAACACACGGGCCCCGAACGCGATCCACTGGCCGTTGGGGTCGGCGTGTTCATCGGCTGCACGCCGCTCTACGGCCTGCACCTGATCCTCAGCATTCTCGCGGCGGATCTGCTGCGTCTCAATCGCCTGAAGGTCTATCTCGCGGCGAATATCTCCAATCCGCTTTTCCTGCCTTTTCTGATTTTCGCGGAAGTGCAAACCGGCGCGCTGTTGCGGCGTGGACATTTTCACGCGCTGACTCGGGAAGCGATTACGGCGGTCAGCCCCTGGTCGTTCGGTCTCGACCTCATCGTTGGATCGCTCGCGCTGGGGGTCGTACTGGGCATGGCGATGGGTTCGCTGACCTACGCCGCCCTCGGCCGCGGCAACACGGATCAGCGCTTTTCAGAACTCGCTGGCCGCGCCACCGAGCGCTACGCGACGTCGAGCATCACGGCCTGGGAATTTGCCAACGCCAAACTGCGCGCCGATCCGGTGTATCGCACGGCGCTGCAACCGGGCATGTTGCCTGGCGGTGGAACGCTCCTGGACATCGGTTGTGGACAGGGACTGATGCTGGCTTTGCTGGTTGAAACAAAGCCTCCGATCTACTCGCGATTCGTGGGCATCGACACCCGACCCCGCGTAGCCACTCTTGCCGCCGAGGCGCTCGCCGGCGCGCCGGTTGAGATCATCACGGCTGATGCGAGCGGCGCGCCATTGCCCGCCTGCGATGCCGCACTGCTCTTCGATGTCCTGCATATGATGCCAATTGCGGCGCAGGAGACGTTGCTGTCCGCGGTGAAAGCCGCGCTACGTCCCGGCGGCGTTGTGCTGGTGCGCGAGGCCGACGCCAACGCGGGATGGCGATTCGCGCTCGTTCGTATCGGCAATCGCCTCAAGGCGCTGGTCGGCCGCAATTGGAAACAACACTTCGCGTTCAGGCGACCCGACGAGTGGACCGCCTGTTTTCACACGCACGGATTTCAGGTCGAGACCTTCCCCGGGCCGGCGTCACACCCGTTCGGCAACACGCTGTTCCGGCTCACCGCAGCGTCCGGAAGATCTGACGACGCGGCTATACTCAATCCGTGACAATCGTGCCGGACGGCCGCTATTTTGAGGGCCATTTTGAAAACGCACCGGTCCTCCCGGGCGTTGTGCAGATCGCGATAGCCGTGAAAGCGTGCGCCGATTGCGGCCTCGCGACTCGGCCGCTCACCGGACTGCGCGATATCCGTTTCTCTCGGCCACTCGGCCCCGGCGATGCGATCGACGTCCTGCTGGACCATGGTCGCGATCCACATTCCATTCGTTTCGAGATTCGCGCGGCCGGCCAGTCTGCGGCCTCCGGCGTGCTCCTGTTTGCCGCGCATGATGATGGCCACCAGTAGCCAATGGCCGGATGTCGGCGCGCTCGTGCCGCACTCGGGCGTCGCGCGGCTGATTACTGCCATCGGTTTGGTCTCCGCGACGTCAATTCACGCGACCGGCATGATTGCAACCGGACATCCACTAGTCGTTGACGGCGCCGCGCCGGCACTGCTCGTGATCGAACTGGCGGCACAGGCTGCCGCCGCGATGGAGGCCATCGGTCGACGCACGGTGTCCGGGCGCGATGAATCCGCGCGAGTCGGCAGCCTGGTGCGCATTCGCGAGGCGCAGTTTTCGCAGGCCTTCGTGCCTGCCGGCGCGCCAATCGTGGTCACGGCCGACGTCCTCGGGTCCGCTCCCCCGCTGGCGATCTATGCCTTTCGCGCAGCCATGAACGACGTCGAGGTCGGCCGCGGCGTCATCAGCACGCACGCCGGTCAGGCCTCTGCTGGGGGCAAATCGTGACGGCGCGTGCTACGGCCGGGGTTCCGGTGTTCGAGGCTCGCGGCGCGTCCAAGACCTATCAGCAAGGCGCCATCACCGTTAGCGCGGTCTCCGACATCAGTTTGTCGATCGCCGCCGGGGATTTCGTGGTCCTCGCCGGCCCGTCCGGCAGCGGCAAGAGCACGCTGCTGAACCTGCTGGGCGGGCTCGACCGACCGAGTCAGGGTTCGGTCTCGTTCGCAGGCGCCGACATTGGCGCCAGTTCAGAAGCCGATCGGGTCGCGCTCCGTCGGGACCGGCTGGGTTTCATCTTTCAGGCGTTCAATCTGGTTCCGGTCCTGTCGGCCTTCGAGAACGTCGAATATGCGCTCTGGCTCACGGGACAGCCGCGTGCGGAACGCAAGGCGCGGGTGATGAAGGCGCTCGACGATGTCGGCTTGTCCCATCGAGCCTCACATCGCCCCGATCACCTGTCCGGCGGTGAACGCCAGCGTGTCGCGCTCGCCCGCGCGCTCGTGCACGATCCGGTTGCCATTGTGGCCGATGAACCCACCGCCAGCCTCGATTCGCATACGGCGGCCGATGTGCTGATGCTGTTTCGCACGCTCAATGAAGCGCGCGGCACGACCTTCCTCGTCGCCACGCACGACCCGTCCATCGTCGCCGTCGCGCCACGCGTGATTCGACTGGTGGATGGACGCGTGGCCAGTGATACACGCGTGGGCCCAAGCTGATGCTCGCGGCGCTGGCACTTCGCAATCTTTTCCGGAACCGACGGCGCACGATGCTGTCGATGGTCGTGATCGGCGTCGGCGTGGTCAGTCTGCTGCTGACGCTCGGCTTCATCCGGTATTCGTTTGACGGCCTCAGTGACGCCATCATCCGAGGCGGGTTGGCGCATCTGGAGGTTGCCCCGGCATCGGTCGGAGACGGCACGGGCAACCCCATCATCGATCGCGCAGGATCGCCGCCGGCATTTCACGGATGGCAAGCGGTGCGGGACCGAATCGAGAGCCGCGCGGACGTGCAGGCAACCAGTGCCGCCGTCCAATTAGCTGGTGTCCTGTTGAATGGCGATCGGTCCATGGCCTTCATGGGCGCCGCAGTCGAGCCGGCCCGCCAGCGATCGATGGGCATCGCCGTGAAGCTGCGGGCCGGCGAGGCGCTTCCGGACGATGCGCCGGTGGCTGGCGACGACCGTGTGCTGCTCGGCGTCGATCTCGCACGGGCGCTCCACGTCGAGGTTGGCGACTCGATCGTCGCGATGGTCGGCACAGCAGCAGGCACGCTCAACGCCGTGGACCTGACCGTCGCGGGCATTTTCACCACCGGCCTTCAGGAGCTGGATGCACGGATGGCGCAGATGCATCTGGCGACTGCACAGCGGCTCATGGGCACAGACGACGTCACGTCCCTGTTGGTGGGGTTGAAGGACCGCGCGGCCACCGAGACGGTCGCGCGCGCCATTCGCGAGGACGTTGCGACGATAACGCCGGCGCTGACGGTGGCCGACTGGGAGTCGCGCGCGCCGTTCTATCGGCAGGTGCGTGGGCTGTACATCGGCATCTTCGTGTTCCTGGGCACGATCATCGGCCTGCTGGTCTGCCTGTCCGCCTCGAACACGTTCCAGATGTCCGTGCTCGAACGTGTGCGCGAGTTCGGAACGCTGCTCGCGATGGGTACCGACCGGGGGCAACTGGCGCGGCTGGTCGTGCTCGAAGCCGTGTGGTTGGGCGTCATCGGCGGGGCGATCGGAAGCATCCTCGCCGCGATCATTGCGTTTACGATCAACAGTATCGGTATTCAGATGCCGCCACCGCCCGCTGCGGTCGATCCCCTGACGCTGCTCGTGCTGATCAAACCGACAGACTTTCTCTATGCGATCGTGTTCATGGTCGTGCTGCTGGCCATCGCGACCGTTCCTCCAATCCTCAAGATCCTGCGCCTCCAGGTCGTCGAGGCGCTCAGTCATGTCTAGTCGCCGGGTTCTCACGATCGGTTTGGCCGTCGCCTTGGCTGGCGTTGGGCTCGCTGCTCAGAACATGGACGCCCTCCTTCGGCGCAGCGACGTCGGCGGCTTTGTGCCGGTCGCGTGTCGGATTCGGTTGTCGATGCAGCAAGAGGGTGTGGCTGGCTCGACCGACCGTAAAGCCCCAGCCATGAGTGAAGTCGAGCTACCTGGAGTGAGCGCAGTCGAACTCTGGCGGTCGGGCGCCAATCGCACGCTCGTGCGTTTTCTTGATCCGAAGGAACGCGGCAAATACCTCCTCCGCCTGGGCGCCGATTTGTGGTTCATCGCGCCAGGCGCGAAGAATCCGGTGAAGCTGAGCCCGACGCACCGCGTCTATGGCGCCGCGACGATCGACGTGCTGCTGGGCATGCATCTGGCTGACAACTACCGCATCGCCGGGACGTCGTCCGGCTCCACGCCTGCCGGCGCCGTCGTCGTGTTCGACCTCCAGGCGAAGGCCGAACAACAGCAATTCGCGTCGGTGCGTTACACCGTGCAAACCTCGACCGAGCGCCCCGTGAGCGCGCTCTACCGGTTGCACAGCGGACGCGATGCGACGCTGATTGAGTTCTTCGAGTGGGCCGGCGGCGCGCGAGGACCGAGTCACGCGAAACGGATCCTGGTCCGAGACCTGCTGCGCAAAGGCGCGGTCACGCGGATCGAGACCGTGGAATTCGAGGAACGCGCGGTGCCGGATGGACTATTCGATCTCAAAGACCCGAGCGCCCGAAAGGCGCTGGAAAAGACCGTTCAGTCCCAGAGTCTCTTGAAACAGAACCACTGATGCGGCCGCTCGCGAATGGCCCATTCGATGTCGGCGGCGAGTTGACTGATCGCAGCTGTGTGGTCTGCGTCACGGTTTGCCGTGCGGGCGACGAAGATGGGTGCGCGAACGACGGTTCGTGCCTGCAGCACGCCCTCGCGAAAACTGAATATCGGTAGCAACGGCACCCCGGCCGCGCGGGCGAGCGCGACGGGACCGATAGGCAGCGGCATCGGCTTGCCGAAGATCTGCGCGGTGATCGTGCGCCCGCCGGCGCGTGGGCGGTCGCCTTGCAACGCGACAAGCTCGCCTCGTCGCAGCGCTTCAGACAGTTCAATCGCCAGCCGTGGATCGTCGCCCGCGTAGTGCGTCACGACCTTGTCGCTAATCTTCCCCACCATCTCGCTGATGAATGCCTGCGCCCGCGGATCGATCTCTTCCTCGCGCACGACGTGGACAATGCGCGCTTCCTCGTCGTCGCCCAGGTACGTCGAGTTCTCCCAGGGACCGAGGTGGGCGCTCACGAGCACGGCGCCGCGGCCCTCGCCGGTCCCGGCGACCCAGTGCGGCAGGCCCTCGATCGCGAACTGTGTCTTCGCTCCGGGACCCATCCGTTGGTAGCGTTCGGTCAGGCAACAGGCGAACGTCCGCAACGTGCGATACGCCCGGCGCCATCGCGTCACGGGTCCGGCGGGACCCAGCACGGGCTCGAGATTCGCAGCCACCGCGCGCCGAATCTTCCCCATCACGAGACAAAAAACGAAGCTGATGATGACCGGGCCCGCCTGGTTCATGAACCATCGCGGTAAATGAATCGAGGCCCAGTAGTGCAGGCGGTACCAGAAGATGCCCGTCACGTGAAACCGCCCGAGCAGCCGGTGCGTCAGGCCCAGCTCCGGAGCGTGCGCGCGCTCCGGTGCCCGCTCGGACGCGGTTGTCGTCATGCCGAACTCCCCGCGTCCACAGCCAGGGCTTGTCCGGTCACGGCCTTCGCGCGATCCGACAGTAAGAACGCGACGACCGCTGCCACATCCTCAGGACTGGTGCCATCCGGCAGGCATTCGAGATCGCGCAACTCGCGGCTGACCGATTCCGTGAGATCGGCCGTCATGTCCGTGGCCACGTACCCCGGAACCACGACGTTCACCCGAATCCGCCGTTTGGCCATCTCACGTGCGAGTGACTTCGACATGCCGATCAGCGCGGCTTTCGACGCCGCATACGCAGACTGCCCGGCGAAACCGGACACACCCGCCAGCGATGAGATATTGACGATGGCGCCGTGGCGCTGCGCGACCATGCCCGGCAGCACCGCGCGACTGCAGCGGAACGCGCCGCCCAGATTGGTGTCCTGCACCATGTCCCAGTCCGCATCGGGCGTCATCGCCAGGAGTGAGTCGTGACGAACGCCCGCGTTGTTCACCAGTCCGGTGACCGGTCCGAGCGCCGCCGTCACCTCGCGAACCAGGGCATCGGGCCGATCGCGATCGCGCAAGTCCAGCGCGAACGCGTGGGCGCGACCCTGGTGCGCGGCCTCCACGGCCTTCGCCGCATCCGCGCTATTTCTATGCGTGAAGGCCACGGTCCAGCCATCGGCCACCAGCGCGGCCACAATCGCCCGGCCGATACCGCGTACGCCGCCGGTCACGAGCGCGACGCGAGCGCGCGAGTCCGACGGGGTCACGAGCGTGCTCCAAATCTCGCGCCGAAGACCGCGGCCGCGATGCGCAGGCTGTCCATCACCGGACGATAGTGGCTTGTCGCGAGACCATTGGCAAATCCCAACTTGACAGGCGTGGTCTTGACGCGAAGGCCGCTGCGGGCGGCGCGGACGACGATGGCGCTCTCCGCCTCGAAACGCCCTGCCGGCAACCCGACACGTTCGACGAGCGCGCGCGAATAAAACCGGAAGCCGGTTTGCACGTCGGTCAGCGGCTGGCCGGCCGCCCAGGAAATGGCGCGCGATGAGAGACGGTTACTGAAACGTCGCAGCGACGTCATGTCGGCGAACAGATGGTCGCGCGTCCCCAGGACGAGGTCCGCCTCGGGCGCCAACGCCATCAACCGGGGAATTTCTGACGGCAGATGTTGCCCGTCTGCATCCAGCGTGACGACGCCATCGAAGCCGCGCTCAAACAACGTCGCGAATGCCACGCCGAGCGCGCTGCCCTTCCCGCCATTCGCGGGCAGGACCCGCACTTCGGCACCGGCCGCTTTCGCGCGATCCGCCGTGCCATCTCTCGATCCGTCGTCGACGACCAGCACGTCGGGGAATTGCTGGCGCGCGGCCGAGACGACCTCGCCTACCGAAGCCGCCGCGTCATAGGCTGGGATCGCAATCGCGACGCGCATCAGGCGGATTCTACGAGCAACCAGGACGCCGACCCGCCCGATCCGATAGTCGTGAACAGGCTGAGCGGCGCCGGCGTCAGCGGGCCGCCGGCAAACGGCTGAATGCCGAGCGCCGGGTCCGCAGACTCAAAGCCCGGAGTCTTGCCGAATGAACCGCCCGAAACCGACAGGACAGCGCCCGCCAGAAATCCGCCGCCGTACTGCCCGACGTACGCCTTCGGCACAAGAATCGTCGGCAACGGCGCACCGGCCCACACGGCCTTGAGCACGTCCGCTTCAATCCGGTCGCCGGCGACGGCACCGGAGGCGCCGGACACGATGCGCGTCACATCACTGGCACGGCAACCGGCAGATTTCAGCATGCGATCCAGCGCCCCCGCGAGCGCGGCGGATCCGCCGCCCCAACCCAATCGCGGTGCCGTCGCATCGAACGCGCCCGCGAATCCGCGGATACGCCCGAGGATGCGCGCGCCGCGTCCGCGCGCCAGATCCTCGCGCTCGAGCACCACGACGACGGATCCCTCCGCCACGACGAAGCCATTCCGGCGCGCGTCAAACGGCCGCGCGATTTCCGCGCCCGTCTCGTCCGGTTTCGCGAGCGCGTCGAAGCGGCCAATCAGGGCGTGGAGAAGCGGCGGCATTTCGTCAACAGTGCCGGCCAGCACGCGATCTACCTGCCCGGAGGCAATCAGCGCTGCGCCGCGGCCCACGGCGGTCAACGATCCGGCTTCGCGCTGCACAATCGTGAGGTTCGGCCCCTGCGCCTTCGTAAAGATCGCGACCTGGCCCGCGGCCGCGTTGGCGACGCTTTCGGCGAAGGCGAACGGCGACACCGCCTGCGGGCCGTCGCGGCGCGCGACGTCGAGGAGTTGTTCGGTGCTGGTGACAGGCCCCAGCGAGCTGGACAACACGACACCGGTGGACAGACCGCCGACCGCGCCGGCAAGTCCCGACTGCACCAGCGCCATTTGCGTAGCGGCCACCGCGAGGCGTGACGGCGGGCTCATCCGTCGAGCCACGGCTGGCGGCACCCAGGCCGACAGATCCACGCCCGTGGTGAGTACGGCTCGTCGCGATGATCCCGGGACGTGATAACCCTGCCGGTCGTCAACGACAACCGTCTTCATCGTCGCGGCGCCGAGCGAGTTGCCCAGCGCCTCAGTTCCGCAGTCGGGGCCCGCGACGACGCCAAGGCCGGTGATGACCACCCGATGCAAAACGTTCACGTGGGCATCCACCGGCCCAGCAGCACGGCGGCATTCGCGCCGCCAAAGCCCAGGCTCGACGAAATGGCATATCGCAAATCAGGAACCGCTCGCGGACGGCCGCTGACCAGAGTCAGCGGCGTCGCCGGATCGCACGGTCCGTCACCGGCGGTCGGATGCACGACGCGATGCATCAGGCCAAGCACAGTCACGACAGCCTCGACGGCACCAGCGGCGCCGAGCAGATGGCCGAGCACGCTCTTCGTCGCTTCGACAGGCACGTCGGACGTGCGCTCGCCAAAGACCAATCGCATCGCCGCATACTCCGCGGCGTCATTTAGTGGCGTACCGGTCGCGTGCGCGTTGATGTAGCCGATGTCGCCCGCGGTCAGCCCCGCGTCAGCAATCGCCGACCGCATCGCCTCGGCGGCGAACTGTCCGGCTTCATGCGGTGCTGTCATGTGCGTCGCGTCACAGGTCGAACCCGCGCCCAGCACTTCGGCCAACGGCGTCACGCCGCGCGCCAGCGCGTGTTCGAGGTCTTCAAGCACAAGCACCGCGCCGCCTTCGCCCAGCGACATCCCCTGCCGGTCAGCGCGAAATGGCCGGCACGGCTGCGCGTCCATCGCTCGCAGCGCGTTGAACCCGGAATACGTCGTGAGCGCGAGACAGTCCGCACCGCCTGCGAACGCAATGTCCACTTCACCAGATCGCACCGATCGCAGAGCTTGTTCGATTGCGAGCCCCGCCGATGCGCACGCCGACGAAAGCGTCTCCACCGGTCCTGATACGCCAAACTGGCGCGCCACGGCCTCAGCCGGCGCGGACAAATGATGGGAGGCCAGAAACGATCGGTTGGCAACGTCAGTCGAATGCCCGACCAGTTGGCTATAGAACTGCTCGGATTCGAAGAGACCGCCGGTGCTGCTCCCGAAGAAGACGCCAGATGCGCGGTCGTGCAGCGATGCCGGGAGTCTGGCCGCGGCCGCGGCCTCGACTGCGGCAAACAGCGCGAAGCGATCCGTGTTGGAGTACCGGCGCCAGCGCGCGAAAAGGCGCGCCTGGCCCGCCGGTGGCGGTGGCACCTCGCCCGCCACATGCGTGCGCTGGAGGTGATGGTCGATCCTGGTGAACGGGCCGATCGCGGTGCGACCGGTCTGCAACCAGTCATTCAGGGGGCCCACGCCCCACCCGGCCGCGGTCACTGCCCCCAGACCCGTCACCACCACGCGGCGCCCGGCGCCGCCAGACTCAGGCGCTGCGGGGCCGGCCGTGGCCTTCTTCATGTTCGTCGTGCTTCTGGTGTTTATCGGGGGCTCCGGTTGCAGACGGCGGTGCCCCCTGTACCCCGCCTCCGCGCGCCGATTGAACGAAGCTCGCGAGAGTGTCCACCGAGGTAAAAATCGTCTTGTCGATTTCGTGACTCTTGATGACGATGCCGTATTCCTGCTCGAGCCCCACCACCAGCTCGAGGGCGTCCACGGAGTCGAGGCCCAACCCATCGCCGAACAACGGCGCATCGTCGGCGATCTTCTCTGGCGTCAGCCCCTCGAGACGCAGGCGCTCCACAATCAATCGCTTCAAGTCTTGCTTCAACTTCACGTCATCGGACATTGTCAGCCAACCTTGGTCGCAGGTGCCTTGGCGCCAAGGGTACGGCGCGCTGCACGGCGACGAGTGCGAAAAACAACCACAGCCGGCTGCGGATGGCGAGCGACGGCCGCCAATTCCCCGCAAGCACCGACAGGACCGCCTCGAAGAGACCGAACTTCGAGGTCGGACTCAAAAACAGATCGCGAAACGCCGGATCGTAAAACCCGACGGCGAACCGCCGGAAATACTGATACCGCTTGACCACGCGCCGCTCGAACGCGATAAACGTGCGCCGGCTCAAATCGCCGGACCGTAGGCCAGAGCTTATCGCGTCGGCGGCTTCGATGCCGCCCTGCATGGCCAGCAGGACCCCGGTCGAAAAAATTGGGTCCAGGAAGGCCCCCGCATCACCCACGAGCACGAACCGGTCGCCGGCCTGACAGCTGTGCAGATACGAATAGTCGGCCTCGAAGACGGCGTCAGTGACCGGCCGGGCCGCGGTCAGCAGTCGCGCCACGTTCGCCGTCGCGGACACGGTCGCGTCGAGCGTCTCCGCCGGTGTCGGACGGGCGATCGCGTGGTACGAATCGCGCGGCATGACGGCACCGACGCTCATAACGGTCTCGCTGATGGGAATCAGCCAGAACCAGCCGCCATCGGGCCTGGTCACGACGCGAATGTCACCCGCCCGCCGGCCTTCGAGGCGCGGCACGCCCTCGTACTGCCGGTGGACCGCGATGTTGCGTAGTTTGGGATCGGCCTTGCGCTGACCGAACTTGCGGGCCAGAAAGCCGTACCGCCCGGAGGCATCGATGATGGCCCGCACGCGGACCGCCGTGGCGCCGCCATCCGCAGCCGTGTAGGTCAGGGTGACGCCATCGGCGTCGAATTCCGCGCCGGCAGCCTGGCAGTTATGCCGGACCACAGCACCGCTGGCGGCAGCATGTTCGAGCAACACCTGATCGAATTGGGCTCGCGGCACCTGGTACGTCTGTGCCTGCGGCACTTCCGGCGCCTGCGCAAAATCCGCGTAGCGCTCGGTCTCACTGTCATCGGACATGAAGCTGGCGCCCCACTTCTTCACGAATCCCGCGGCCGCGACGGCGTCTGCCGCACCGATATGGTTGAGCACGCCATTGATCCAGGGCAACTGCGACTCGCCGATATGAAAGCGCGGGAATGTCGTCCGCTCGATCACGAGCACCGCGTGTCCGCGGCGCGCCAGCGCCGCAGCCGCCGACGAACCACCGGGACCGCCTCCGACGATCGCTACATCGAAGTCGAACGCACGTGCCATATTGAGGGATGGACTCAGGCCAAGAAGCGCGCCTAGTATACGCAATGCCATCGGGTGCTTCAAGAATCGCGCGCGGTCGCGCACTCCCGAATGACGGCGTTCTTGCGGCATTTGATGCGATCGCTCAACGCTCGCGCGATCACATCGTGGCGCGATCACCCGCGTGGAGCGCCTCGGCCGGCTCGATCGACGACTGGTCGCGTCAGGCGGCCGACCGCATCCACGCCGCCGCGCTGCCGCCCGGCAGCGTCATCGGGTTGGACGCGCCGGCAGGTCCCGCGTTTCTTGCCGGATTCCTCGGGTTGAGGCGCGCCGGCTGCACGGCGCTGCTGTTGGATGTCACCGCAGCCCACGACGATCGAGCCCGCGTGCTCTCGGCGGTTGGTGCGCGCGCACTCCTCCACTGCCGCACCAGCGCCGACGTCGTGAGTTTTGACGTGCGTTTGGATGTGCTGCCATCGGGCGCGGCCGACCCTGAACGGGTCGATCTCGCCGTCATTCAAATGACGTCCGGATCGGCAGGCACGCCGCGCGGCGTCGCCATCACCAGCGAAGCGCTCCTCGCGGACGAGGACGCGCTGGCACGCACCATGGGCGTGCGGACAGACGACCGCATCGTTTCGTCGCTACCGATGTCGCACCGATACGGGTTCACGATGCTGACGCTGGCGGCGATCGTTCGCGGCTGTCAGCTGATCATGCCGTCGGACGATGGCCCCCTGTCACCGATTCTGGCGGCCGCGGCGTGCGGCGCGACGGTTTTTCCAACGGTTCCGGCCTACCTGCAGGCGCTCTTCCGCATGGCGGCTCCGCCGTCCTGGCCAGCAAGCCTGCGCCTCACGTTGACCGCCGGTGCGCCGCTGCCACCGGCAACCGCGGCGCAGTTCCGAGAGATTTCGGGGCGTCCGGTGCACGCGTTCTACGGGGCCAGCGAATGCGGCGGCATCTGCTACGACCGCGAGGGTGACGCCGCTGAACGCGGAACCGTGGGCACGCCGGTCGAAGGCGTGGCGATCTCGCTGACTCCGTCTGACGAAGCCGGCACCGGTCTCCTCGCGGTCGTGTCCGCTGGTGTCGGCGAAAACTACGTGCCGGTGCCCGATGCCCGGCTCGGCCACGGCCGATTTCAGACCGCCGATCTCGCCGAATGGCGCGGATCAGAAATCGTCCTGCTCAGGCGCGCGGACCGCGTGATCAACGTGCGAGGCTTCAAAGTGGACCCCGCGGAAGTTGAACAGGTCCTCGCCGGCCTTCCCGGCGTCGACGATGTTGTCGTGACCGGGACCAGTGGCGCTGACGGCGTCGGTACCATCGTCCGCGCCGTCGTGGCGTGCCGGCCGGGCACGCTCGACGCCGCGATGGTCGCGGCCTGGTGCAGGCCACGACTCGCTGAACACAAGGTTCCTCGAAGCATCGCGCTGGTTGAGACGCTGCCCAGAACCTCGCGAGGCAAGATCGACCGCGCGGCGCTGGACCATGCGTAGTCGACTGCGCCGCAGCGTGGGCGCGTCACCGCTACTGCAAGCCAGTGTCGCGTTGCACGGCGCCGGCGCGGCCGCGCTGCTGTTCGTGCCTCATTCCGGCCTGCCCGTTCTCACGGCCCTCGCCGCCAATCACGTCGTCATCGGCACGGCCGGCATGTTTCCTCGATGCGGCTGGCTCGGACCCAACCTGACGCGCCTGCCACACAGCGCCGAAGGCACACGCACCATCGCACTGACATTCGACGATGGACCGGATCCGAAAATCACGCCGAGGGTGCTCGACTTACTTGATCAAACCGGACAGCGAGCGACGTTCTTCTGTATCGGTGAACGGGCCAGCGCCCACCCGGAGCTCGTCGCGACCATCGTCGCTCGGGGCCATGGCGTCGAAAACCATACCTACAGCCATCCGAATGGTTTTGCGTTGCACGGACCGCGACATATGACCGACGAAGTCGTGCGCGCGCAGGACGCCATCGAACGAAGCGGCGGCGGCCGGCCGCGCTTCTTCCGGGCGCCGGCGGGGATTCAGAATCCATGGCTCTCGAGCGTCTTGACTGACGCGAACCTGTCCCTCGTTTCCTGGACGCGCCGCGGCTTCGACACGGTCAGTCGAAACGGACCTCGCGTGGCCGAACGGTTGATCGGCCGCGGCATTCACGAACGAGATGTGCTGCTGCTGCACGATCGAGTGCCGGTCGTGCTGGAGGCGCTCCCGCGCGTGCTGGACGAAATTCAGCGACGCGGATTGCGATCAGTGCCGTTGCACGCGGCCTTCTCGTCGTGACGTCGCTCGTTACTTGCGGGCCAAATACTCGCTCAGCACGGCGCCCGTGACGCGGCGGCGGCAATCGCTCAGGCCGCTGTCGCGGAGCGCCTGGAGAATCGTCTCCGGCGGCACGCACTGTTCGATCGTGTCCCAGAAATACTCCATCATGACGCGCGCCGCTTTGCCGTTGGACCCGATGGCGGCCAGGCGCGGCACGATCGACCGCATATAGACCTTGTTCAGCCAGCGTGCGGCCGAGTTCTGCGGCTGCGTCAGTTCCAGCACCACCACGCGACCGCCCGGCACGAGGACTCGGTGGTACTCGGCGAACAGCAAGCGCAGATCGGCGACGTGCCGAAGCGCGTAGCCCATGCTGACCATGTCGAAACTGGCGTCGGCAAATGGCAGCCGCTCGCCGAACGCCCGCACGAGCGGCGCGTCACATGCGGAGCCACATTCGGCCAACATCCCCGGGCTGGGATCGAGTCCAATCGCATGCCCGGTCGGTCCACAGATCGCGTGCCCTGATCGCAGCACGATCCCCGTTCCGGTGGCGACATCAAGCAGCCGCGAACCCTCCCGCAACCCGGCCTCGCGCAGAACCCGGCCACGGTACCATTCGCCGGTCCCGAAGGACATCACCCGGCAGATCCACTCATACGACGCCGCGCCGTCGTCGAACAGGTGGCGCACGGCGCCGGCACGCTCCTCCTCGGAATGAAAGTAGCGCTCGAGCGTCGGATGCGGGCGGACGGGTTCAAGGCTCATAAGGGCTTCAAGATCTGAATCTGAAACGTCAGCGAACCGGGCTTGGCGTAGTGCGCCGGCAGAAAGCTTTTGCCGATGTCTCCGCGAATCATGGTCTGTTTCGGACCGCGCAGCAGAAACCCGATGCCCACGCCGGTGATGCGCTGCCACGCCTGATTGATATGCGGATCACGACCATAGGCCTGATCGAACGAGATCTCGGCGCGGTACTGCTCAAGCAGATTGAATCCGTACGACGCGCGGAACATGGCGAGATCGCTGAAGCGCACCCCTGATGATGGCACGCCGTGGATGCGATGCTCGTCAAAGAACCCGAACTGATATTGACTGAAGCGATCGAGACGGAGACCGCCGTAGTAGGCCGCGTTGAGGTGGAATTTGTGGATGCCCGTGAAGATGTCTTTGGTCAGGCTGAGACTGTGCCTCGTGTATTGCTGATCCGCAGGCGAGTAATCATCGCCACTTCCCCACGATTTCCACTGGGCCCGCGCATAGCCGGTCCAGTGGGCCGCGATGGCGTAGCCGGCTTTTCGCCATTCCACGCCAAGTCCGACCCCGTTCGTTGCAGTCGATGCCGGCACTTGAAACTCGGGTGCCGTCACCTCGGGCTCGGCGAAATACCAGTCATACCGGAACTCGTAGTTGGCCGTCAGGCGCAGGCGATCGGCGATCCGCCATCCAAGCGTCGCGCCGGTCGTGAATGGAATCGTGTAGACGCGCTCCCCGCTTCGTTCACCCGTCTCGTCGTACGTGCGATCGCTTGACGGCACCGCAATCGCGAACAGGTTGGCGTTGCCGTCGAACGAGTCGCCAATCAAGTGCGGCCGCTGGACGTCAATCAACGCGAGCACGCCCGCGAACAGGACCGCCAACTGCGACTCCGGGCCCAGGAACTGAAAATCCAGATAGTTGAGCCCGCCCAGCGGGAGCGGGTAGTCGTACGACGGATCCACGTTGACGCCGAGCAGCAGCGCTTTGGCGGACGTCGTCAGGCGATCATCGACGACACGCTGGCCGTCTTTGAGCACGAGGTAGCGCAGCCCCTTATCCGTGTCACGGTACATGATGCGGTTGCTGGCCCGCGCCTGCTGCCGTTGGGCGTCGAAGTCCGCGGGGTTCAAGAGCACATCGCGGAATGAGAGCTGCCGTTCGACCAGCAGGCTGGCTCCGGCGATCATGATGTTCTGCTGGCCGACGAGATCGACGAGAAGAACAATGTCGAGGCCGCCTATCGATCCGACGCGCGCAAAGTGCTGCGTCTCTTCGCTCGACAGCATCGGCACTGAGAGTTCCGTTTGAATCGTGTGCACCTTGGCGCGGAGATATGTCTGCCGGTCGATCCACACGGTGCCCTTGTACAGGGACTGGTCAGCGACAATCGGGTCGAAGCGCAGGACGAAGCACTCGCGGCCGTCGACGTCCGCCACCCCCTCGAGGGTGTATCGATAGTCGGTCGTCAATCGCAGATCGAGCGGCAACGACAGCACCTTCTCCGCTTGCAGGAGTGGAAACGGGGGGCGATCGGTGCCATATTTCAGACCGTTGACGCGAAAGCTCAGTTCCTCGAATTCGGTCTGCTTGCCTTCGGTATAGAACCGATTCTCGGTCGCCACGTCGAACGCAAGTTGCGCCGCACTCGCCCGAAAGTGCTGCGTCATCGTCGCGTTGGCAATCACGGTGTGCAGCACGGCATCCTGCGCCGCCTGCGCCTGCTGATTGCGCGCGATGATTTCGGCCACGGTCGGGAGCACTGACGACGACACGTCGGACCGTTCTACGCGCGTCGACGCGTCGCCGGCGCTCCAGTCGAGGATGAACGGCCCGGTTGCCGGCGGGAGTCCGACGGTGGCGCGCTTGGTGGCCGGGTTGTGGGCAAAGCTGTCCGATGGCACTCGCGTCATTCGCACCAGGTCCCGGATGACAGGACGAGTCCCTGTCGGTTCGGTGATAGTCAGTTCGGCCGGCCCGCCCGTGTAGACCAAATAGGTAGCTGCCGTGGAGAGCCCAAAAATCAGGCGATGCGTGACTGCGGCTGCGCCTGCGCCGCCCACCGGCGCCAGGCTCAATCCCGCGGACGCGTCGTCAAGAACCTCGAGCGGCTGATCGATGAGGTCGCGTAGAAAGGCGACGGCTGGAAGCGCGGCCGCGACGACCGTCGGCGCCGCCGCGTAGGTCACGCCCGTGACGCGCGTGCCGAGGACGCCGCCCTGCCGCGCCGCGAAGCGTTCGGCCGCGGTCGCGGCCGAAGCGCCCCGCGGCGCGCCGGCGATGACGATGGCCGCGCCCGCGTCGCGCCGATCGATGATCGGCGCGATCCGGGCGTACGGGCCGTCCGCGACGAGGGCGATCGCGTCGATGTAGGGCGCAATGTCCTGGTCGTAGAGCGATTCGAGCCAGGTGGCGTCGGCGTCGCCGACGCCGCCGAGGATGACGGCGGTGTCCGCACGGACCGTGCGCAATTCAATCGAGGTCGTCTTGAGAAAGAAGGCGTAGGCCGTGGCGTCCACCGGCGCGCCGGTGGGCGCGCCGGCGCCGACCAAATAGCCGCGCGCGAGCGGGCCGGCGTGGCCGGCCAGCTCGCGGAGGAATCGCGTCCAGCCCGCCATCAACTCAGGAGTCGGCGTCGTTGCGCGAATGTCCAGATAGACGTCCACGCCTGGCAGGCGACGATATTCGTCGAGTCGCGCGTCGAGGGCGCTGAACTCGTAGCGGCCAGGAGTCGGCTCAAGGTCAGCCCGCCGGACAACCAGCCGCACATGAATCCGATGGGTCCAGGCTCCTGGCGGCACCGAGGCCAGGACTGAGGCCAGGCCGGCAGGTTCGGTCAGTGCATCGTCGAAACCCACGCCAAAGAGCGGATTCCGCGGGCCCGCTTGCTCAGCCGCCAAGCCGAGTGGCGCGAGCAGAAGAAGGAGTACGACACTAATACACCGCATTGAATAAGAACTTGAACGTACCATGCGGCTGAGCGCGCTGCAGAATTTCGGCGCCGTAGAGCAGCGCGCGGCCACGCCCGACCTTCGCTTCCACCGCGATCACGCCGCCGTTCAGGAACTCCTGACCCCAGGCCCAGCCGCTGCGGAGCGGCGTCTTCGAATCAAACCAGGCGATGGGCCGCACGCCGCGCGCCGCCGCATCCGGGCCCAGCCGCCAGACCGGACTGTTGTCGAAGAACACATCGGTGTCCGCTTGCATGCCGGCCGCCACGCGCGCGGTCGTGTCCACCTTGGCACGCAGCACGGATCCGGGCGCGAAGAAGCGCGACGGCGGAATCGGCTGGCCGTTTTCCATCAGATGGTTCTCGATCGGCAATGCGAGGTACCTCGCCAGATTGGTCGCCGACCCGCCGATCGCGACCACCGTGCCGCCTGCCTCCATGAACGCTTTCAGCTGCGGCAGCGTGCGATCGACCGTCACACTGCCGATCTGCGATCGGTATTCGGCAGGCAGGTTCGCCGGCGCTGCGCCGGCTCCCCCGCCGCGTCCACCGCCGCCACCGCCGGCCGGAATGCCGCCATCGACAAATATCAACGTGTCGAACTTCGCATTCAAATCGCCGGCATCCAGGGTCGGCGCAAACACGCGCTCGAATGGAAACTCAAACTGCTCGAGAATCCAGCGGGCCCAACCGGCATCGATCGATCCGCCGTACATGTCCCACAAGCCGATGCGCGGCTTCTTGAGCTCTGGACCCAACGGCGGAAGGCTGGTCACCGTCGAGAAGCTCACGCCACGGTCGGTCGTCAACTTGCGCATGATCGGCACGGCCGTCGTCCGTGCGGCGATCGCGAAGTCGCCGCCGTCGGTCCGGAACACGCGCTCACCGGCCGTCAGTAGTCGGTTAACCGCGGCGAAGGCATCGAGTTGCGTCGGAGATGCGAGGTAGAACGACGTCGGCACGACACCGACCGTCGGGAACCGCCCGGCCGGGGGCGCGATGTTCCAGTCGGCGATGGGTTCGAACGGCCCGGTGAACCCCTCCAGAATCCGATCGAACTCGACGCCCATCTGGAACGCCAACGTCCAGCCGGCGTTGTCGTACGGACGAATTGGCGGCGCGCCCGCGTAGGGAATGTTGTCGGGATGATCCTGGGGCTCGAACATGTCGATAATGTGCGGCCTGAAGGCTTGCGCCGTCAGCACCACATACGACCCGGCCGGATACGTCTTGCCTTGTGCAGTGAACTCACGCGTCGCGCGATTCACGGTGATGCCGTTCTCGAGCAACGCATTGATGAACCGGGTCGCGGTCGCGAAGTCGCGCTGGCCGGACGACAGGATGTATCCGCGCGGGTCGCGGTCCTCGGGACGATGCAAGGCGGCCCAGAGGGCGGGTTCGTTTGGCGCGCCACCGCGCCCGCCCGCACGTCCGCCAGCGGCGCCGCCGGCGCCAGCCGCCGCTGCGCCCGCGCCGGTGCCGCGCGCGACCTCGGCCGCGATCCGCGCGTAGCGATGCGGCGCCGGCGTCCACGTATCCTGGCTGCCGCGCGTGATCGAATTCCGCCCCATCACGTAGCGGTTCATCAGAAAGTTCTCACGCATCTTCGAGGCGATGTCGAGGACGCCGCGATTGCACGCCACTGAATAGTCGATCGACTGGCGGAAATGCCATTCCTGCGGCGGCACCGGAAATGTCAGGTCGCTGTTGGGAATCTGGCGGTCGAGCACCAGCGACACGCGCATCGGCGTGGGACTCCCGATCATCTCGGTGAGAATCGCAATCGTGTTGTGAAAGGCCGCGGTGTTTCGGAGACCGCCGTTCCACCAGCCGTCATACGACCCGCCCGACCGGGCCGTGGCGCCGGGCTTGCCCTCGGCCGCCAGTCGCGAATGCAGCGCGATCCCAATTGTCTGGATGCCCAGCACGAGCAATGGATCCTGGTTGTAGTTGAACGGGTCTCGCAACGGCGGGGACCAGAGCACCGTACCGGCCGGCCCGCTCTGATGGTGGTTGTAGAGAATCTGGGGGAACCACTCGCGATACAGCACGCGGTTCATGTTTTCCGATTCCGGCTGCGTGGAGGCAAAGAAGTCGCGGTTGTTATCGTGCCCGATGTACTTCTGGTACAGGCGCGGCAGACCGCCAAGCGATCGCTCCAGCGGATCCGGGCTGCGCATGTACCAGTCCGACACGAGATCATTGCCGTCCGGGTTCGCGTGGACGAACAGAATGATGACGTCGTTCAGGATCCGCATCGTCTCGTCATCGGTGCGGCTCACCATCTGGTAAACCATTTCGCCCAGCTGCTGCGCGCCGAGCGTTTCGGTGGCATGCAGGCCGCCGTCGATCCACACGACCGTCTTGCCGTCGCGCGCCAGCGCGCGCGCGTCGGCCTCACTCAGTCCCTCGGCCAGCGCGAGCCGCCGCGAAATATCCTTGTAGCGCGTCAGATTTCGATGGTTCTCGGGAGACGTCACGATCGCCATGAGCTGATCGCGGCCTTCGGCGGTCTTGCCAATCGACTGGAGCGTCATCCGGTCAGACTGGCGGTCGAGCTTCTGCCAATACGCGGCCAACTGCTGATAGTTGGCCAGGAAGTAGTCGTCACCGAAGTTGTGACCGAACTCCTGAAGCGGCGTGGTCGGCGCCGATTGCGCGCCCGTGCGTGCGCCCGTCAACGCGACTCCGACAACCACGAGGATCAGCAGGACCCAGCGGATGGATTTCATGCGCAGAGTGTACGAGGTTTTCCACAGGAGGGGTCTGGCCCGTTTTCCACAGATTGGTCAGACCAACCTGTGGAAAACGGGCCAGACCCCTATACTGCCGTTCTGTGGAAAACAGGCCCGACCCCATCCGTCTCGACGTCTGGCTCGATGTGGCCTGCCTCTTCAAGACGCGGTCTGAGGCGCAGCGGGCCTGCAAGGGCGGCAAGGTGACGCTGAACAGCCACAGCGTGAAGCCGCATCGCGAAGTGAAGGTTGGGGACACCATCGAGATCACGCGCACCCTGGGCCGGCGCCAGCGGGTCGTCGTGGTCGGCCTGACCGAGCGGCACATCCCCAGGGCCGAAGCACGGAAGCTCTATGAGGACACGACGCCCCCGCCGTCAGCCGAGGAGCAGGCCCTGCTGGACCTCATTCGTCTGGCCGGGCCACGGCGGCGGCCCGGCCCGGCTGCCGCGCCGGACAAGCACGAAAAACGCCGTTTGCGCCGTGAAAAGGAAGGCGGCTGGCCCACCCGCTGACCGGTGTTATACTCGGATGTTTCCGGAGGGCGCACCGGCCCTGACTATCTTTAGAACGACCGGACTTTAGACAGAACGAGGTTTCAGACGTGGCTACCCGACACGCTTCCGCGGTGAAGGCTCATCGCCAGACTCTCAAGCGCACGACCCACAATCGCAATTTGCGATCGCGGCTGCGCACGGCCCTCAAGTCGATTCGGGCCGCCCTGGACGGTGGCAAGACGGCCGAAGCGAAGGCCGCGCTCAGCGCCACGTTCTCCATCATCGACAAGATGTCCAACAAGGGCATCATCCACGACAACGCGGCCGGCCGTTACAAGTCGCGCCTCGTGAAACGCATCAGCGCCAAGTCCGCCAAAGCCTGACACGAAGGCACGGAGAGGCACGGAGAGCACGGAGCGGAGACACGGAGACGTCTCTACCGCCCCCACGGCTGGCGAGCCACGGGCTTACCGGTCAGTTCCACGACCAGCCGCTCCACCAGCACACGACTGTCGCCACCGGAACTCTTCAGGGCCAAGTCAGCCTTGAGCAGTGCCTCGATGGCGGCCTTGACGCGATCCGGTGACACCGGCGACAACCTCGTCGCCACCCACCATCGCAATTGGCCCACCAACGCGTGCGGTGAGTCGCCCCGCTCGAATCGCAACCCGGTCTCACGCAGCGCGCGCGCCACGTCTCCATCCCCGATGGCGTTGACGACCGCCCAATCATCCACGTCCGACTCAGCCGTCACGACCTCTTCGACGTCAGCGCGCGTGATGGACTTGTGGCCTTCGGTGTACAGCAGGAGCCGCTCGACGTCGCCCCGGAGTTTGGAAATGTCTCCGCCGGCCCGCTCAACCAGCATTTCAACCGCCGCCGCGTCCACCGTCCGCCCGGCGGCCGCGAACTCCTTCTGAAGTCCCGCCGCGACTTCCCGCCTGGCGTCCCGGCGCTCGTTGGCGTTGTTGGCCACCAGACCGCCGAATTCGACGCACGCCGCCTTGTCCAGCAGCTTCTTCGTCAGTCGCCGCGTGCGGTCAATCGCCGCGGCCCAAATCACCAGCACGGTGGAGGGCGACGGATTATCCAGATACGCCTCGAGCGGAACGGTATCGAGGGCGGCGCTCTCCGTGTCCTCCGCGTCCTCGCCTGCCGGCCCCTCCTCCGTGGCTTCCGACTCCCCCGTCTTTCCTCCACGCTTGGGCTTCAGAAACCGTTCGCCCCGCATCACGATCACGACGCGCCGGTCACCCAACATCGGGAACACGCTCGCCACGGCGGCCACGTCCAGCGGCGATCCGCCCGCTTCGCCGGCATAGACACGCTCAACCGCGAACGGCCGGTCGGCCGGATCAATCGACGCCTCGATGGCGTCCACCATCTGCTCCGCCAGGCGGACATCGTCGCCAAAAAACAAATAGACAGGCGCGAACTTGCGACCTTGAATCTGGGTACGAAGAGAGGCGAGCGTCAACCCTGGCACGGCGGCGTTGTCAGAACTTCTCGAGAAGGGTCTGCACCAGCGACGCCGCGAAGGCCTTGGCCAGACGGCCGAGTGCATTGCGATCCTGCGTGAACACGGTCGCCAGGTCGCCTCCGGCCACGCCGCCGACGACCTCGTATTCGTCGGTCACGCGGATCGTATCGGAGAACGTGACCTTGTTGTCCGCCGTCTGCTTGAACTCCGCCGTGGCCACTACAGTGACGGCGTAACTGGAGACTTGTTGCGCGGCCGTGAACGATCGGGCGATTGGCGTCACCGACTGGATCGCGCCGGTGAGGACGGCGTCCACGTTATCGGTTTCGGGCACCACCGAATACTTGCCGCGCTTCGAGAGCTCCAGACGGACGGCCTCGGTAATCAGGCGGTCGAGCTCGGGCGTCGTGGACTGATTCTGAAACGCCGGCACACCGATCCGCTTGATGTTGGCCGGCAACGAGCCGCCCTTGCCTGCGAGCGCGTAGCCGCACCCCGAAATCACGAGCGCGAGGGCGGCGACCTGCCAGGCTCGCCTCATTTCACCACCACGCTCACAAGGCGGCCGCGGGCGACGATCACCTTCACGACCTGCTTGCCTTCGAGATACGGCTTCACTTGCGGTGATTGTAGCGCCGCCTCCTGGATCTCGGCTTCCGTGGCGTCGGCAGCCACCATGACCCGGCCGCGCACCTTGCCGTTGACCTGCACCGGGATCTCGATCGACTCCTCGCGGGCTGCCGCCTCGTCGCACTCCGGCCATCCGGCGGCCACGATGCCGTCGGCGTGGCCGAGCCGCTGCCAGAGTTCCTCAGCGAGATGCGGCGTGAACGGCGAAATCAGCAGGACCAGCGACTCGATCGCTTCGCGCAGCACCGCCGCCGTTTCCGGACGCGACACGACCGCGGCCGCCTCGTCCTCACGGCCTGTCGGTCGAATGCCGTGGCGATCGGCGAACGCGTAGAGTTCGTTCACGAGTTCCATCAGCGCGGAAATAGCCGTATTCAGATGCATGCGCGGATCGATGTCGGTCGTCACGCGCCGAATCGTCACATGAGTCCGCCGGCGCATCGCCCGCTCGTCCTCATCGAGCACCAGATCCGCGGGAGACGCCGCGTCCTTCACCGCCGGCGTCAGGTGATCCACCATGCGCCACACGCGGCTGAGAAACCGGAACGCGCCTTCGAGGCCCGAGTCCGTCCACTCGACTTCCTTTTCCGGCGGCGCCACGAACATCACATACAGACGGAGCGCATCCGCGCCGAATTGCGCAATCATGTCGTCCGGATCGACGACGTTGCCTTTCGACTTGGACATGACTTCGCCCTGGCTGAGGACCATGCCTTGCGTGAGCAGCCGCGAGAAGGGTTCGTCGATCGTCACGAGACCGAGATCGCGAAACACCCGACTGAAAAAGCGCGAGTAGATGAGATGCAGAATCGCGTGCTCGACGCCGCCGCTGTAGAAGTCGACGGGCCCCCAGTAGGCGACCTTCGCGGGATCAAACGGCAGTTTGTCGTTCTTCGAGTCGCAGAAGCGATAGTAGTACCACGATGAATCGACGAACGTGTCCATCGTGTCCGTCTCGCGCTTCGCCGGCTTGCCGCACGATGGACAGGTCGTGTTGACGAACTCGGGTACGTGCGCCAGCGGCGAATCGCCGCGGCCGGTGAACTCCACAATATTCGGCAGTTTGACTGGCAACTGGTCGTCCGGCACGGGCACCATGCCGCACGATTCGCAGTGGACGATCGGAATCGGCGTGCCCCAGTAGCGCTGACGCGAGACGCCCCAGTCCTTGAGGCGGAACTGAATCGTGGCTTCGCCGAGATCGCGCTCCGCGGCGGCCGCGGTCATGCGCCGATTGGCCTCGTCCGCGCGCAGACCGTTGAACGGACCTGATCCGACCAGCAAGCCGTCGCCTTCGAAGGCCTCGGCCATCGTGCCGCCGTCGATCGCGCCGCCATCCGGTTGCACCACAACAGTCACCGGCAGTATGTATTTGCGGGCGAATTCGAAGTCCCGCTGGTCATGCGCCGGCACGCCCATCACGGCGCCGGTGCCGTACTCGCCGAGCACGAAGTTCGCCACCCACACCGGCACTGGCTGGCCCGTGAAGGGATTGATCACGGTTCGTCCGGTGTCGAAGCCTTCCTTTTCCACTTCGCCGGTCATCCGCGCCGTGCGGTCTTGCGCGCGGAACGCTGCGGCGCGCGCCCTCATGCGGGCCGGATCGTCCGACTCCTGAGCGAAGACGTCCACCATCGGATGCTCAGGCGCCAGCAACACGAAGTTGGCGCCATAGATCGTGTCAATACGCGTCGTGAACACTTCAATGAGGCCCGCGCCGCCGTCCGCCGTGCTGTCTGCGACGGGTGCGATCGCGAACTTCACGCGCGCGCCCGCCGATCGCCCAATCCAGTTCCGCTGCATCGTGAGCACTTTGTCCGGCCAGGATGCGAGGCCATCGAGCGCGGTGAGCAACTCATCGGCGTAGGCGGTGATGCGGAGATTCCACTGCTCCAGGTCGCGTTGCGTGACGGTCGTGCCGCATCGCCAGCACGCGCCGTCGATGACCTGCTCGTTGGCCAACACCGTCAGGCAACTCGGGCACCAGTTCACGTTCGATCGCTTGCGATACGCGAGCCCGCGCTGGAACATCCGGGTGAACAGCCACTGATTCCACCGGTAATAGTCGGGCAGGCACGTGGCAAGCTCGCGCTCCCAGGCGTAGCTGATCCCCAGCCGCTGCAACTGGCCCTTCATGTGGGCGATGTTGTCCAGCGTCCACTTCTCCGGGTGCACGTTGTTCTTGATGGCGGCGTTTTCCGCCGGCAGGCCAAAGGCGTCCCAGCCAAACGGGTGGAGCACGTTGAAGCCGCGCATCCGCTTCGTGCGCGCGGAAATGTCGCCAATCATGTAGTTGCGCACGTGCCCGACGTGCGCATGGCCGGACGGATACGCGAACATTTCAAGGCAGTAGTACTTCGGCTTCGACGGATCTTCAGTGACCTCGAACGCCCGGGTGTCCACCCAGTGCTTCTGCCACTTTGGTTCTATCTGCTGGGGTCTGTAGTCGGACATGAAGCAGCTAATCTAACACGTCGATTGTGGTGTTCAGGCATTCGCGCAGTGCATCAAGGTGGTAGCCGCCTTCGGTCGCCAGCGCGATTCGGCGGCCGCACAATCGCTTGGCCGCATTATCGAGCAGCCCGACGATGTGGGCGTACCCGGTGGCGGTCATGCGCATGCCAGCCAGTGGGTCGCGTTCGTGGGCGTCGTAGCCGGCCGACACAAGAATGACCTCCGGAGCGAACGCATCGAGCGCCGGGATAACGCGCGATGCGTAGACGCGCGCATAGTCGGCGTCAGTCGCCCCGGCCTCAAGCGGCACGTTCAGCGTGAACCCGCGGCCCTCACCCTCGCCCTCCTCATCGGCCGCGCCCGTCCCCGGGTAGTACGGATACTGGTGGCTCGAGATGAACAACACGGTGGGATCCGCGTAGAAAGCGGCCTGGGTTCCGTTGCCATGGTGCACGTCGATATCCACGATCGCCACTCTCGCCACGCCTTCAGCGCGCAACGCGGCAGCGGCAATCGCGATGTTGTTGTAAAGGCAGAATCCCATCGCGCGATCCGGCTCGGCGTGATGGCCGGGCGGCCGAACGAGCGCGAGGGCCGGCTCACCAGTCGCACGAGCGTGTCGCGCCGCCATCAGCACGGCGCCGGCCGCCAGCATCGCGATTTCGTGCGACTCCGGACTGGTGAACGTGTCGGGATCCAGCATGGCCGCTGTGCCCGCGGTCGCGGCCACCCGATCGAGATAAGCGGCGGTATGAACTCTCGCCAGATCTTCGCGGGTCGCGGCGATAGGCGCGACCACGCGGCCGCCACGCCACGCGACATCCGCGGCGACCGCATCAAAGACACCCGCTCGGTCCGGCCGTTCGGGATGACCCGGCGGCGTCGTATGTTCGGCGAAACGGGGAGACGCAATCAGCAGCACGAACTACTCCAACAGTGCCTTCGCCTGATCCTCAAGCGTGGCGAGCGCACGATCGACCTCGGCGCGTCCCATCTCGATCGCCGCCTCGTCCGCTTGCGGCGGCACCTCTATGGGGCGGCCAATCGCCACGGCCAACGCGCTGCCGGGCTTGGGTACCTGGTGCTGATCCCAGCTTTTCACCGTCCAGAACCGGCTGGCCTCGATGTGAAACGGCACAATGGGATTACCGGTGACGCTGGCGAGCCACGCGGCGCCCGGCTGCGCGACGCGCGCCGGCCCGCGAGGACCGTCCACCGTGAACGCGACCGGGAAGCCTTCAGCCATCTCGCGACGCAGCTGGACCAGCGCCTTCGCGCCACCGCGTGACGTCGATCCGCGCGCGGCCCGGTAGCCGAATCGGCTCATCAATCGCGCGACCCATTCACCGTCAAAGTTTTCGCTGGTCATCGCGACGACGCCACGATCTCGAAAGTACAGCGTGGCCGACAGGATTCGTCCATGCCAGAGCGCGAGAATCGGGTGCCGGCCCTGGCGCGCGATTTCCTCGAGATGCTGTGTGCCGGCCTCGCGCCAGCTGTAGGTGGATCCCAGCGCCTCGACCAGCGGCGTCCCAATGGCCGCAATCGCTGCCGCCTGCGCGCGCCGCCAGCGGGAACGCCGCCAGGCCGGCTCATCCGGCATCGGCGGGTCCCGGATCGACGGCGGGCTGCGCGGCCTTCTTCATCCGGCCATCAACCCACGACATCAGGTCCGTCATCTGCACGTTCGCATTGGCGCTCGAGTTGGCGCCCTTCAGCATGATCGAGCAGAACGGACACGCCATGACGACGGTCCCGGCGCCCGTTGCCTGGAGCTGCTCGAACCGCTCCTGACTGATGCGCTTGCCCGATTCGTGCTCTTCGAACAGCAATCCGCCGCCGGCGCCGCAGCAGAATGGATTGTCGCGATTGCGCACCGGCTCCTTCACATCTCCGCCGAAGCGCTCCATCAACGCCCGCGGCTCCTCATGCGTGTCGGCGTAGCGTCCCAGGTAGCACGGGTCGTGATAGGTCACGTCCTCGCGCTCCAGATCGAGACGGATATGGCGCGTCAACTCTTCGATGAGCGCCGCCGAGTGGACGATCTCCACCTCGTAACCCAGCATCTTGTAATCGTGGCCGATCGTTTTCACGCAATGCGGGCACGACGCCACGATCTTCTTGACGCCGGCGGCCTTCAGATCCTCGATGTTCTGGCCGGCCAGCTCCTGATACATGTATTCGTTGCCCGTGCGCTTGGCCGGATCCCCCGTACAGCGCTCCTTGGACAGCACGCCAAACGTGCGACCGGCGTGCCGCAGTAGCTCAAAGAGAGACCGCAGCGCCTTTTGATAGTCCGCCTCAAAGGCGCCGGCGCAGCCCAGCCACACGAGATACTCGTGTTTGCGCGGATCGAACGTTTCGAGGGCCGCGGCCTGCACGAACTTCGACCGCTGGTCGTACAGCAGGCCCCAGATGTTCTGCCGGCGTTCGAGATTGGTGAACATCGGCGTCAGGAACGCCGGCGCCTCACCGTTCGAGACCAGGCCGCGACGCGCGCCGATGATGACGGGCGTGTGCTCGACACCGACCGGACACGCCTGCTCGCACGCACCACAGGTCGTGCATTGCCACAGCACGTTCTCGTCGTACACGTCCACGAGCTTCTTGTCGCGCTCACCCGCCAGCAACGCCGCTTCGTTCTGCAGAATCAGCGTCTTGGGATTCAGCGCCTTGCCGGTGCCGAACGCCGGGCAGTTGTCCTGGCAGCGTCCGCATTCGACGCATGTCAGCGCATCGAGAACAGCCTTCTTCGGCAGGTCCTTGACCGTTTCGAGGCCGACCTGCTCCTTCTCGAAATCCAGGTTGGGCACCGTCTGCAGGATCGGCGACTTGAGAAAGACCGTGATCGGCGACAACAGCAGATGCAGATGCTTGGAATTCGGAATCAACCCCAGGAACGTGAGGATGACCAGCATGTGCACCCACCAGTTCACACGCGCACCCACGCCGGGATCGATTCGGAACGTCAGCAGGAACGTCACCATCAGCGTGATGATGAAACACGCGATGAGTACTGACTCTTTGGACACCGTCTTCCCGAGCGAAGCCGGGCGCAGGAACGCCCGCCGGATCAACAGCAGGACCATCCCGGCGATGACGGCCACCGCAAACGGCACGAGGGCCCACTTGTAGATCCGCGCCACGGGGGTGTCTGTGACGTCGATCAGGCCGAGACCGCGCAACGCCTCCATGGCGGTGTAGCCGCCAAAGGCACAGAAGCCCCAGAACACCAGAAGATGCGCGACGCCGACAACCGGGCGGGCCGCGATGGTGTGCGATTGAAAAATGACTTCGCTGACGAACCGGTCGATTCGTCCACCCAGATGGTCCAGCGAGAACTCACCCGGCGCGGCCTGGATCAGCCGCACACGTGTGGCCATCTGCGAACTGAACCACGCGACAAAGCCTATGACGACGAACCGGAATGACCAGACTTCCCAGGTGCCCACTTCGACAGACATCGCCCGCGATCATAGCCGGAACGGGTTGCCTGACGTCAGCGACACGCGGCACCTCGGCCGCGGGTCGCACTGCATCCTCTCTACATTGGGCGTGACGTCATCAGCAGCGGCAGGTCGTGCAGTTCCTTTGCGAGGCGGGCCTGCTGGCGCCGCCAGAAGGCAAACCGCACCGCCATCGTGTGCATCATGCGCGCCCGGCTGCGATCGGCGCCGGCATGGGCCGCCTGGTCATAGAACGACGCCCCGAGGGTCGCGTACCAGTCAAGATTGTGCCGCCCCTTCAGCTGGGCGCCGAAGAAGCCGGTCAGCAGCAGGCACTGCGAGGCGGCCGCCTCCATGATCTCGGGATCCGCATGCTGGCTGCGATCGAGCACAAAGAGATCGAACACGGTGGTGAGTGATGACGGCGTGGCGGGAAACTCGTGGCACGCGGACGACGTGGTCGCGAAGTGCGCGAGCACACTCGCGTTGTACAGCAATTCAGACTCGGGCGTCCCATCGTCGTCGGTCACGTCGCGCAGGTGCTCGAAGAAGAAGCGCAGCGCCTGCCCGTTGGTCACGGCCAGCCATGGACGAGTCTCCATGAGTCCCCCCTTGAACCATCGGCGTGGGCGTTGGTCTTCTATAGGGATAGACGCCGGACAGGCGGGAATCGTTACTTACACAGATTTGACATCAATACGGCAAACTTCGGCCTGCCTGTTCTCGTCAAAGCTGTAGAACAAGACACCGGATAGGGCTTGGAAGCACACGAGAGGTGACCAATGGTAAGGCGATTGAGGGAATACGACTGGACGTTTTCGAACACCGCGGAGGCCGCCACGGCCGTCCTGCTGGCCATTGCGATCGTGGCCGTCTTCGCTTAGCGCTTAGCGCTTAGCGAGACCTGAGGCGCCGACGCTACTTCAGCGCGGCCATCATCGCCGGAATGATCTCGAAGAGATCACCTGCGATGCCATAGTCGGCGATCTCGAAGATCGGCGCTTCGGGGTCCTTGTTGATGGCCACGATCGTCCGCGCGCCTTTCATCCCGACCACGTGCTGAATGGCGCCGGAGATGCCCAGCGCCAGATAGAGCTTCGGCGCGACGGTCTGGCCTGAACTCCCGACCTGGCGCTCCATCGGCAACCAGCCGGCATCGCAGATCGGACGCGACGCAGCCAATTCGGCACCGAGCGCGTCGGCCAGTTGCTTGGCCAGCGCGATGTGTTCCTCACCCTTGATGCCGCGTCCCACAGAGACGATGCGCTCGGCCTGCGACAAATCAACCGCCTGCTTCGCCTCACGGAACGGCGCTTCGGCTTTCTGACGGATGGTCGCCGCATCAACCGTGGCAGTCACCGCGCGAACGGGTGCGCCCGCGCCCTTCTTCATCGCATCCACGCGGAAGGCGCCGATTTGCAACGTCACCAGGTGTGGCGCCGGTCCCTCGAGCACGACGTCCGCATTCACCTTGCCCTGGAACATGGGCCGGACGTACACAGGTCCCTCTTTCACGGCAATGACGTCCGTGGCGATCGCGCGACCCAACCGGGCGGCCAGGCGCGGCGCATAGTCCCGCGTCTGATACGTGTGGGGAAACACGACGTGCGTCGGTGAGAGATCGGCGATCAGAGCTGCCGCCGCGGCGGTGAAACCATCGGCCGTGTAGGACTCCAACGCCGGACTACTTGCGGCGATCACTTCGCTGACGTCGGCGGCCTTCAAGTCCGCTGCAGCCGACGCCGTATGAGCGCTGCTGCCGAAGACGACCACGGTCACGGGCTGCCCGGTCGTCTGCGCCCCCACAATGGCCTCCCACGAGGCACGATGCAGGGTGCCGTTCTGCTGTTCGGCGATGACCAGAAGCTTCATGGCGTCCACTAGAACACCCTCGCTTCATCGCGCAGCACGCGCACGAGTTCTTTCGCAGCCTCAGCCGCCGATCCCGTGATCATCCGCGTCTGTTTCGATTTCTCGGGCATGTAGAGCGCCGTGATGCGCTGGCGTGCGGCGGCGGCGGCCGGCGCGGGCACCGCGCGAATTTCCTTCTTCTTGGCGGCCATGATGCCCTTGAGCGTCGCGTAGCGAAGCTGGTTGATGCCGCTCTGAATCGTGATGACGGCCGGCAGCGGCATCGCGATCCACTGGAACCAGCCGCCCTCGAGTTCGCGTTTCACGCGCAGGGTCGCCGCTTGCCCTGAGCCTGTCGAAGGGTCAAGCTGTACTTCCATGATGATGGTCGCGTGCGCGAGACCGAGCTTCTCGGCCAGCACGACGCCGACCTGGGCAAAGCCCTGGTCGTCCGACTGCAGTCCCGTCAGCACCAAATCGACCTTTTCACCGGCCAGCGCCGCGGCCAGTGCCTCAGCGGCCGTGAACGCGTCAGCGGTCGCGAAATGATCAGCTTCGACGTGAATCGCGCGGTCCGCGCCGCGGGCCAACGCCTCGCGCAACACCTGCGTCACGCGCGCTGGGCCGGCCGACACGACGACGACCTCCCCGCCGTGCTTCTCGCGCAGCCGCAACGCTTCCTCGAGCGCATAGGCGTCGGGCTCGTTCAGCTCCCAGCTGGCATCCTGATCACGAACCCAGGTTTTGGCTTCGTTGACTCGGACTTGCCATTCGCGGGTGACAACTTGTTTGATGCAGACGGCGATAAGCACAAAAGTCCTTGGCGTTCTGGGTTCTACGTTCTACGTTCTGGGTGCTTGGTGCTTGGTGCTTCGTTCTGGGTGCGGCGTGCTCAAGCTCTGAGCACCAAGCACAAAGCACCGAGCACTCAGAACTAGTCGATCTTCTTCATGAGCAGTGTTCCGTTCGTGCCGCCGAAGCCGAACGAGTTGGACAGCGCGACGTTGATCTTCATGGGCCGCTTCGTGTGGGCTGCGTAGTCGAGGTCGCACGCCGGATCGGCCTCGTCGAGATTGATCGTGGGGGGCGCGACCTGGTGGCGAATCGCCAGCGCCGTAATGCCCGCTTCCAGTCCGCCGGCCGCGCCGAGCAGGTGGCCGGTCATCGACTTGGTCGACGACATCACCAGCTTCCGCGCGTGATCGCCGAACGTGGTCTTCACCGCGAGCGTCTCGGTGGGGTCGTTGATCGGCGTCGACGTCCCGTGCGCGTTGATGTAGTCCACCTCGTCGGGCCGGACACCGGCCTTGCGCAGCGCCATCCGCATCGACCGCACGGCGCCATTGGCATCCTCAGGCTGCGACGTCAGGTGATAGGCGTCGCCGGAGAGACCGTAACCGGCCACCTCGGCATAAATCGTCGCGCCACGTGCCTTGGCGAACTCGAGCTCCTCGAGAATCAGGATGCCCGATCCTTCGCCGCACACAAACCCGTCACGGTCCTTGTCGAACGGCCGGCTCGCACGCGTTGGCTCGTCGTTGCGGGTGGACAGGGCGCGCATGGCGGCAAATCCGCCGATGCCCATCGGCGTGATCGAGGCTTCCGAACCGCCGGCGATCATCACGTCCGCGTCGCCGCGTTTGATGATTTCCGTCGCCTCCCCCACCGCGTGCGCCGAGGCCGTGCACGCCGTGCACGTCGCCAGATTCGGCCCGCGGGCGCCGAATCGAATCGACACCTGCCCGGCGGCGAGATTGATGATGGACGCGGGAATGAAGAACGGGGAAATCCGTCGCGGGCCGCCCTTGATCAGCTCGTGATGCTCGCGCTCAATGGTCGTAAACCCGCCGATGCCCGACGCGATGAACACGCCGACCTGATCCGCGATCTCCGGCGTAATCGTCAGTCGGGCGTCGTCCATGGCGAACTGCGACGCCACCAGGGCGTACTGAATGAAGACGTCCATCTTCTTGACGTCTTTCTTCTCGAAATACTTCAGGGGATCGAAGCCCTTGACCTCACCGGCAATCCTGGCGGCGAACTGGCTCGCATCGAAGCGGGTAATCGTATCGACGCCGCTTCGCCCGGCCAGCAGGCCGTCCCAGTTCTCCCGTGTGCCGATGGCGACCGACGACAGGAGGCCGACGCCGGTGACGACGACTCGTCTGCTCACGCGTACTCCGCTACTGGCACTACTTCTTCTTTGCGTGGGCCTCGATGTACTCGATGGCTTCCTTCACGCGGGTAATCTTCTCGGCATCCTCGTCGGGAATCTCGATGCTGAATTCCTCTTCGAACGCCATGACGAGTTCGACCGTGTCGAGCGAATCGGCGCCGAGGTCGTCAACGAACGACGCATCCGGCGTCACTTCGTCTTCATCGACACCCAACTGCTCAACAATGATCTTCTTCACCTGGTCCGCAACCGCCATGCCATTCCTCCTGAAATTAGTCCGAGGGGCCCTCGCCCCCGCGGGCATTCTCGCTATGTGTACATCCCGCCATTGACGGCGAGCACGTGTCCCGTAATATACGCTGCCTCGTCCGAGGCCAGAAACGCCACCGCCGCGGCCACGTCCTCGGGCGTCCCGAGGCGCTTCAGCGGAATCTTCGCCGCCCACTCCTCGTGGGCCCCTCCGGCAATCGCCCGGGTCATGTCCGTGTCGATGAGCCCCGGCGCCACGGCGTTCACAGTGATGTTACGCGAAGCGACCTCGAGCGCGAGCGCTTTCGTAAACCCGATGATCCCCGCTTTCGAGGCGGCATAGTTCGCCTGCCCCGCATTTCCGGACTGGCCGACGACCGATGTGATGTTCACGATCCGGCCGGCGCGCTGCTTCACCATCGGTTTCAGCACCGCCTGCGAACACGCAAACACGGCCGTCAGGTTCGTCTGGATGACCGTGTCCCAGTCCTCGCGCTTCATCCGCAACAACAACGTGTCGCGGGTGACGCCGGCGTTGTTCACGAGCACGTCGATGCGGCCATGTCGCGCGATCAGCCCGCTGACCGCGGCCTCGATGGCCGCCTGGTCCGTCACGTCGAGGGCGATCGCCTCACCCTGTCCGCCGGCCTCACGAATCGCCTGGGCGGTCGCCTGCGCATTCTCGCCGCGAGCCGCCGCCACGACGGTCGCACCCGCCGCCGCGAGCTTGATCGCAATCGCTCGTCCGATTCCGCGCGACGCGCCGGTGACCAAGGCCACTCGGCCCGTCATCGTCCCCATATCAACCTATCTACTTCAGCACAGACAGGGGCTAAATGAAAGCAAGTCAAAAGTCAGAAGTCAAAAGTCAGAAGTCAAAAGTCAAAAGTCACTTCCGAACCAACTTCTGACTTCTGACTTTCAACTTCTGACTTCATTTGAGCGCCTCCGCCATGCCCTGTACGATGCGTTGTTCGACCAGTCTCGCGGTGGTCGCAATGCCGTTCTCGACGGCCTGTGCCGTGGACCGGCCGTGGCCGACCACGGCGAGGCGATCCAGGCCGAGAATGGGTGCACCGCCGGTCTCGGCGTAATCGAGCCGCTGTTTGAAGCGCGCGAAGGCGCGGCGCGTGAGCAACCCGCCGATCTGCGAGAGCAGCTCGACGCCCAACTCCTCGCGGACCATTTCCTGCGCCAGTTCGACCAGCCCCTCACCCACCTTCAGGGCGATGTTGCCGGTAAACCCGTCACAGACGATCACGTCGGCGCGGCCACTGAAGAATTCGCGCGCTTCGAGGTTGCCGAGGAATTCGATCGGCGCCTGGCTCAGCAACGCGTGCGCCTCGCGAATCAGGTCGTTGCCCTTGCCCGCCTCTTCGCCGATCGACAGCAATCCGACCTTCGGATGCTCGACCTTCAAGGCCAACCGCGCGTAGGCCGCGCCCATGATGCCGAACTGCAGCAGGTGCTCGGGCTGGCAGTCCAAGTTGGCACCCGCATCGAGGAGGATGGCCGCGCCTGCGCGCGTCGGCACGGTGACGGACAGCGCCGGCCGCACGACGCCTGGTGCCACGCCAAACGCGGCACGGGCCGCCAGGAACGTGGCGCCGGTGTGCCCGGCGCTGAAGAGGCCGTCGGCCACGCCCCGTGCCACCAGTCCGGCCGCCACGCGAACGGACGAACCGGGTTTGCGGCGATGCGCGGCCAGCGGCGACTCGTCCATCGCGACCGCCTGCGGCGCGTCCGCGATGCTCAACGGCCACTCGACGGTCTCGCCGGCCTGTTCAATCTGTTCGCGGAGGAGGTCTGCCGGTCCCGTCAGAATGACGGCGACGCCGCGGCGCTTGACGGCCTGAATGGCGCCAGCGACCACGGCGGCCGGCGCCAGGTCGCCGCCCATGGCATCGACGGCGATGGTGATGAGAGACAGGCGCTATTCCTCGTCGACGGCTTTCACCTGACGGCCCTTGTAGTAACCGCAATTCGGGCACACCACGTGCGGTGGCTTCATCTCGCGGCACTGCGGGCAGGCGCCCACCGGGATTGGCTTGAGTGCGTCATGCGTCCGGCGGTTGGCCGTGCGCGTCTTGGAGTGTCGGCGTTTGGGATTGGGCATCGTCGTTTGGTCCGTGGTTAGTCGAGAAACTTCTTCAAGGGCGCCAGTCGCGGGTCCACCCATTCTTCCTTGCACGTGCAGACGTCGCGATTCCAGTTCACGCCGCAGATCGGGCAGAGCCCCTTGCAGTCGTCCTTGCAGAGCGGCTTCATCGGCAAGACCAGAAAGAACTCGTCGCGCATCACTTCGCCGAGGTCGATCGTCTCGTCCTTGTAGAACGACACGCCCGTGTCTTCCTCGCGAACTTCTTTTTCGCCGGCGACCTGCACGGCACCGTCGCCCGTCTCGGGCAGGAACATCAGGTCCAACTTCGCGTCCACAGGGACCGTGAAGGGCTCCAGGCACCGCCCACAATCGGTTTCGAGGGTCGTCTGAACCCGACCCGCCAAGCGCACCTTCTGGGCGTCCTTGGAGACCCGGGCGGTCAGCTTGACCGGCGCGACAATCCGAAAATCCTCACCAGTCAGGGTGAAAGCTTCAGGTGTGTACTGCCGAGCAACCTCTTCGGTCCCGCCTCGGAACCCGCGTAGATCCAGCAACATGACGGCTCCCAGACGGGCCAAACTGGCCCACCCGAAACAATAATCCTAGCATGGATGGCAGGTACGTCTGGTACGACAGGTACGACGGGTTCGACAGGTACGGCATAGGGCGCGAGCACAGCGAAGCGCCCCACGCGAACGAGCCGAGACTTGTCTGGAGGCTCTTCTACCGGAGACAAGTCGAGCGAGTGAGCGTGCAGGGGGTCCGGGGGCAAAGCCCCCGGATTAACTAGACGCTCCAGGACCTGGGCACGAACAGTTCCTCGAACAGGGAGACGGCATATCGGTCGGTCATGCCGGCGAGGAAGTCGCGGGCGGCGGCGTCCAGGCCCTCGGCCTCGATCGTCACCCCATCCAGGTACTGATCGGGCTTGGCGCGGAGCTTCTCCCAGAGACCGCCCAGAATGCCGGTGGCCTTCTCGAATTCGGCGGTCGCGCGGGGGTTCTCGTAGACGGCTTCGAACAGGAACTCGCGCAGCGCGAGCGTGGCCTGCAACACTTCGTCGCTCATCCGGACCTCGGCCAGGCCGCCGCCGAGTGTCTGCGTGACGACATCGGTGACCATCGTGTTGATGCGCTGCGAGGACGTGTTGCCGAGTACTGAGATCGCCGAAGCCGGCAGATCGGCCTCGCGCAGGATTCCCGCGCGCACGGCGTCATCGATGTCGTGATTCACGTACGCCGCGATGTCGGCCACGCGCGCGATCTGCCCTTCCATCGTGCTGGCGCGATGCTCGGGCGGCGCGCCCACGGGAAGGCCATGCTTCCCCTTCGAGTGACGCGCGATGCCGTCGCGCACTTCCCACGTGAGGTTGAGCCCCTGCCGGCCGTTCTCGAGCACGTCCACGATGCGCAGGCTCTGCTCGTAGTGACTGAAGCCGCCCGGCACGAGGCGATCGATCACCCGTTCGCCTGCGTGGCCGAACGGCGGGTGTCCCAGGTCATGACCGAGCGCGATCGCCTCCGTGAGTTCCTCGTGCAGCTGCAGCACCTTCGCGATGCTTCGAGCAATTTGCGAGACCTCGAGCGTATGCGTCAAACGCGTCCGATAGTGATCGCCGGTGGGCGCGAAGAACACCTGGGTCTTGTGCTTGAGGCGCCGGAACGCCTTGCAGTGAATGACGCGGTCGCGATCGCGCTGGAACACCGGACGGATCGGGTCCGGCGGCTCCTCGCGCACCCGGCCCCGGCTGGCCGCGCTCTTGGCCGCCGCTGGTGACAGGAATTCGAACTCACGCTGCTCGAGCGCTTCGCGGATGGATGACATGTCTCCTACTTGGCCGCCGTAGCCGCGCCGAAGCCCGAAGGGCGGAGGCGGGGCGAAGGCGGCAATTCTATCGCAGGATGTCGCGTAGAAAGCTCGTGCCGTGCTCGAGCGGCGCCACGCCGAAACCCTCGGCCAGCGTCTGACCCAGGTCGGCGAAGGTCGCGCGCGTGCCCAGATCCACACCGGACCTGATGGCCGCGCCCGCGACGAGCAGTGGCACATATTCGCGCGCGTGATCCGTGGAAGGCGTGGTCGGATCGTTGCCGTGATCGGCCGTCACGACCACGACGTCGGACGAAGTGAGCCGCGGCAGGAGCCGCGCCAGCCGGGCATCGAAGCGCTCGAGATTGGCGGCGTAGCCCGCGACATCGTTTCTGTGCCCGTACTGCGAATCGAAATCCACGAGGTTGACCGCGATGAGGCCGCGCGGCGTCCGGCTCAGCTCATCCTCGACCACGTCCATGCCGTGATCGTCCGAGGTCGTGTGAACGGCGCGCGAGAGGCCGCGGCCGGCGAACAGATCTTCAATCTTGCCGACGCCGACGACCGTTTGCCCGGCAGCCGTCATGCGATCGAACAACGTGGGTTGGAATGGTTGCAGCGCGAAGTCCCGACGGTTGGTCGTTCGCGCGAAGGACCCGGGCTGGCCGAGAAACGGCCGCGCGATCACGCGGCCGACGCCCATGCCGGCACCGACAATCTCGAACGCGATGCCGCAGATGCGATAGAGCTCGTCGATCGGAATCACGGCCTCGTGCGCGGCAATCTGAAACACGCTGTCGGCTGACGTGTACACAATCGGCGAACCGGTCCGCACGTGTTCCGGCCCCAGCGCATCGATGATGGCGGTACCCGACGCCACGACGTTGCCCAGGCTGCGGCGGCCGATGCGCCGTTCAAACTCCGCAATGACCTCAGGCGGAAAGCCGTGCGGAAATGTGGGGAACGCACGATCCAGCACAATCCCCATCATTTCCCAGTGACCGGTGACCGAGTCCTTCCCGGCCGATGCCTCGGCCATGCGACCTGCGGCCCCAATCGGCGACGGCGCCTCGCCACCAATCGCGGCAACGCGACCCAGCCCAAGCCGGCGCAGCGTCGGCACCTTCAGGCCAACAGCCTTCGCAATGTTGCCGAGCGTGTCCGATCCCTCGTCGCCATAGAGCGACGCATCCGGCAACTCACCGGCGCCGACCGAGTCCATGACGATCAGGAGGACGCGCGTGAACAGCATGAGACGAACCTATTGTAACGGCGGGCTTGCCCACCGAAGCCCGAAGGGCGAAGGCGGGAACGACGGTCCACGAACCACGGAGGCACGGAACGGATTGGGCAAGGGCTCACTGCGCCGCAAGGAACTCCTCGACGATTCGAATGGCTCTTTCCGTGACGTCCGACTGCTCCGTGTCCTCGGCGCCGAGCCATTTCACATTTGGCTCCTTCTGAAACCACACGAGTTGCCTCCGTGCGTAGCGCATGTTTTCCTGCACGATCAGCGCGCGGGTGGCCGCTTCGTCACGGACGCCATGCAACAGTTCCAGCACCTGGCGGTACACGAGGCCGCTGAACGCGTGCGCCGTCTCAGGCACGCCGTTGGCGATGAGCGTCTGCACCTCAGCCACGACACCGCGCGCGAACTGCTGATCGACGCGGCGGGCGATGCGCTCGCGCAGGATCTCGCGGGGCTGATTGAGGCCGATTGTCAGAAGCGTGTAGTCCGCGATCGGCGACAGCGTGGCCTCGAAGTGTGCGGTGAGCGGCCGGCCCGTCACGAGGTACACCTCAAGGGCCCGCACCATGCGCTTCTGATCCCTCGGCTGAATACGCAACGCCGACGTGGGATCGACGCGCACAAGCCAGCGGTGCAGCGACTCGACCCCGCGGGTGTCCGCAACATGGTCCAGCCGGGCCCGCAGCGCATCGTGTCGCGCCGGCCCGGGAAACAAGCCACGCACCAGCGCGCGGTAATACAGGCCCGTCCCGCCGACGATGACGGGAAGGTGGCCGCGTGCGGTGATGGCGCGCATCGCGACGGCCGCGTCCGTGGCATAGCGCGCGGCCGAATAGACCTCGGAGGGGCCGACGACATCGACCAGATGATGTGGAATGCCCGCCTGTTCCGAGACGGGCACTTTGTCGGTGCCGATGTCGATCCCGCGATAGACCGCGGTTGAATCACACGCCACGATTTCGCCATTGAACCGTTGAGCGATTGCCACGCCCAGCGCGCTCTTCCCGGTCGCAGTGGGACCGATGACACAGACGGCGAGCACGGACGGCTAACTTCCCCCGCGTCCGATCGGTTCGTTGTAGTGGAACGTGACGGTAAAGAACGCGCGGTCGTCCGGATACTCCGGCGGCAGCGGCTGGGTCGGGTTGGACAGCTTCAGCGAGTTGAACGCGGAGGTATTGAAGGACGGAATCCCTGACTCCTGCACGATCTTGATGTCCGTGATGGTGCCGTTCTTCAGGACATAGAACTGAATCACGACACGGCCACGCTGGAACATCGCGGCCTGCGGCACGTACCAGTTGCGCTTCACCTGGGCGACAAAGCGGCGCAACCACGGACCGAATTCGACACCTTTCGAATCGAAATCAATGTCCGTGTTCTGGTCCGGCTGGCGGCCCTTCTGATTGTCGAAATTCTGGTCCTGAAGGAACTGCTGCAGATTGCGCAGTTGACTGCCAAGACTGCCGCCGGCGGGCTTCGGAACGGACAGCGGCGGCGTCTCGGGCACCACGGTCCTGGTCGCGCTATCAGGTGGCGGCGGGGTCGACGTGGGCGGGGCCGGCGGCGCGTCCGGGCCGGCGGCCTTTTCGTTCGGCGCGCCCACCATCTTCTCGGGAGTGTTGCCCCGGGAGAACGGCGACATGTTCTCGGGCTTGGGCGCATTCTCGGGCGCCGCGGCCCGACGATCCAGATCAGATAACTCAGCCTTGGGTGGAGGGGTGGCCTTGGTCTCGACGCGTGGCGTCATGTGGACGAACTGGACCGTCTGATCCTGCGGCGGCGGCACGACGGCCAATGCGGTGCTGGGCGCCATCGGCGGCATCACGAGCCAGGCGATGACCATGAGGGCATGGATCAGGAGCGAGATCAGAATCCCTTCGCGCACGGAAATAACCGACGTCACCCGTGGCGTGTCTGGTCGATAGTCCTCCAGATCCAGATACATGAGGCCCGCAATCAGTATATCGGCAGATGAGCCGCTCGCGGCCCCGTCGTCAGGTCAGTTCAGTCGCGTTCGGCGACGTACAGATATACGGCGCCGATCGCCATTCGGACGACACGGACCGACGAAAAGCCTGCGGTGCGCAAAACTGTCACAAAGTCGTCACCCGACGGGAACTCCGCGACCGAGGCTGGCAGGTAGGAATAGGCGTCGCTGTGCCGCGAAACCAGGCGGCCGACCCGCGGCAGGATATGACGAAAGTACGACCGATACGCGGCGCCCAGCCCCGGCACGCGCGGCATGCCGAATTCGAGAATCGCGACGCGGCCACCTGGACGTACGACCCGGCGCAGTTCGCGACAGCCCGCATTCGTGTCGACGACGTTCCGGATACCGAAGGCGACCATGGCCGCATCAAACGACTCGTCTGGCACCGGCAAACGCGTCGCGTCACCCCGCACGAGCTGCACCCGATCGGCGAGCCCGGCCCGCTGGATCTTCGCCTGGCCGATGGCGAGCATCGCGCCCGCAAAGTCCACACCGACCACCCGCGCGGCGTGACCCGACGAACCCGCCGCGGCCTCGATGGCCAGGTCGGCCGTCCCCGTGCACACATCGAGCACACGCTCGACGCCCGTGAGTTCCAGCGCGCGAACCGCACGACGGCGCCATCGGACATCGGCCCCGGCGCTGAGCACCCGGTTCAACGTGTCGTAGCGGCGCGCGATGGCGTCGAACATGCCCGCGATCTTCGCGGGTTCTTTCGAAGTGGAGACCGTCACTCGCCTTTCCACGGCTGGAACAACTGCTGTTCGAAGCCGAGGCCATTCAGGATCTTCCCCGCCATGAACGACGCGAGGTCGTCGATCGTCTTCGGTTGCTGATAGAACGCGGGCATGGCCGGCAGGATCATCGCGCCGGCTTCGGCGCAGGTGACGAGGTTCTTCAGCGCGGGCAGGCTCATCGGCGTTTCGCGCGGCACGAGTACGAGGCGGCGCTTCTCCTTGAGCATGACGTCGGCCGCGCGCTCGATGAGGGACCGCGACAGGCCCAGCGCCACGCCCGCCAGCGTCTTCATCGAGCACGGCACGATCACCATGGCGTCGCAGCGATGGCTCCCGCTCGCGAGGGTCGCGCCCAGATCCTTGTTACTGTGCACGACGAACGATCCGCGCAGGACGCCGTCGCCATAGCGCGCGGCGAGGATCTCGGCGAGCCGATCCGCTTTGGCGTCCGGACCCAGTTCGTCGAGCAAGAGCCGCTTGCCATAGTCGCTGAACACGATCTCCAGATCGCACCCGGCTTCGAGCAGCGCGGCGATCGTCCGCACGGCATAAATGGCGCCGCTGGCGCCCGTGACGCCGACCGCAATCCGCCGTCGCATTCCCGTCTCCATCCCCATCACCTTACCGCCAATACACCGCGGCGGCCGTCGTCGCGAAATACAAGAGACCGACCCAGCCATTTAAGTCGAACGCGCGTTTGACCTGCGACAGGTCGTCGGCACTGACCATGGATTGCTCCCACGCCAGAAGGCCGGCCACGGCGGCGACGCCGATCTGGTACACGGGGCCAAGATCCGCGAGCACACCGACGACGGCGAGCGCGGTGACGGTGACCACGTGCAGCGCGCGAGAGATCACGAGCGAGCGCGGAATGCCGAATCGCACAGGAATCGACAGCAGACCCTCGCGCCGATCGAACTCCAGGTCCTGGCAGGCATACAGCACGTCGAATCCCGCCACCCAGGTACCGATCGCCAGACCCAGCCAGATTGGCTGCGCGCTCAGCCCGCCGCCGGCCGCGATCCATCCGCCAATCGGCGCCACCGCCATCGCCAGCCCCAGAAACGCCTGCGTGAACGACGTCACGCGTTTCGCGAGCGAGTACCAGAACACGATCGCGAGCGCCACGGGCGAGAGCAGCAGGCACGTCATTCCCAGCGGCGCGGTGCACGCGATGAAGGCCACGGATGCCACGACGACAAACACCCAGGCTTCGCGCGACGTCATCCGCCCCGCCGGTATTTCCCGCGCCGCCGTGCGCGGATTCCTGGCGTCGAACCGGGCGTCCACCACGCGGTTGAAACCCATCGCCGCGCTGCGAGCCGTGACCATGCAGCAGGCGATCCAGAAGACGCGCGTCCACGCGTAGCCTGCGACGCGCATCGCCAGCAGGCCGCCCACCAGCGCGAACGGCAACGCGAACACCGAGTGACTGACGCGGACGAACGAACCGTAAGTTCGAATGCGGGACAGCATGAGATGGGATCAGGCGACGCGGCGGATCGCGGAAGCCGAGACGCCGCTGACCAGGTATTCTTCCACATCGCGCGAGGAGGCCGGCAGGTCGACATCCACGCCGACCAGCGCCGCCCGCTTCCCCACCGACAGCGTCCCGTAATCGCGGCCAAAGCCCAGCGCGTCGGCGCCGCGCCGGGTCGCGCTGTCCAGCAACGCGGCAGCTGCGACTTCGGGCGCGATGCGGCGCATCTCCGCCAGTTCATCGAACAGATTCAGCGACGGCGCCGACGCCAGGCTGTCGGTCCCAATCGCGACCGGCACACGCGACGCGTAGAAATGCGGCAGCCTCGGCGGCCCTGATCCGACCCACAGATTGCTTCGCGGACACGTAACCAGCACGGCGCCCGCCGTGCGCAACTGGTCAAGACCATCGTCCGTGAGATGCACGCCGTGCACGATGAGGACGCCGCGTTGGAGATACCCGAGGCTCGCGAGATAGCGCACCGGATCGGTGCCGGGCGCTGTCCACGCGCCAGACCAGACGCCGAGGCCCTCGAGCAACTCGCGCATCGGCCCGGACCCTGACCGCAAGAACTCAATCTCTTCGACGGACTCGGCCAGATGCACGGACAGCGGCGTCCGGTCCGCGCGCCGCGCAATTTCGGTGAAGAGCGCCGGCGCGACCGAATACGGCGCGTGGGCGACGACGGTCATGACGATTGGGTTCCGGGGTTCCGGGGTTCCGAGGTTCCGGGGTTCTCGGGTTCGTGGTTCGAGGTTCGGGGTTCGGGGTTCGAGGTTCTCCAGAGATTTCACGGCGCTGATGCGGTCCCACGCTTCGCGGACCTGCTGGGCAGGATCGATCGGGTTGAAGCCGAGGATCTCGTGAAAAACGATGCCGCCGAGTCCCGTGGCCGCGAGCACACGCGGCGAGGCGAGCGTGTTCGAAATGTCTCCGACCAGCACGGTGCCGGTTGCATGCATCGCCACGGCGGCGCGCGCCATAGCCTCGACGATCTCGGCGTCGCCGCCCGGAGGACCCGCGCGACGAACCTCCATCAGCGTGCGAATCCACTCGCTCATCGAAGCCGACGGCGGTACGCGCCCGGCCATCCAACTCAGTTCGAGATGCGTGTGCGCGTTCACCAGGCCAGGCAGCAGCGCGACATCGCCGAGGTCCTCCGGCGTGGCTGGCGGACGGCCGCTACCGACCGCGAGGATGCGAGCCGGGGCCGCGCCGGTCGGAACGTCAGGGTCAATATCGGTCTCAATCCAGCCGCCGTCGATGGGCGCCCGGTCAATCGGCAGCACCCATCGTGCCCGGAAGATCATGGATTATCCCGAGATCGCCGTCCCGGCGCGCTCCGCGCCGGATACGCGCGCACATCGTCGGCCTCGCCGCCGGCGCCGTCTTCGCGGGCCATTGCCAGCGCGTGCATGCGGGGCACGTCACGCTCGCGAAACACGGGCCCGCCGAACACGTCGTAGTGCATGTTGCGCCGCCGCGGCAGAAACCCGGCGCTCTCGATGTTGCGGACGACTTCGAATTCGTCCATGCAGTACTCGGCGCCCGCAGCGCGGACGACGTTTTCTTCGATCATCACGCTGCCCATGTCGTTGGCACCGTAGGCGAGACTGAGCTGCCCGACTTTTCCACCCTGCGTGACCCACGACGCCTGCAGGTTGTCGAAGTTGTCGAGCACGAGGCGCGCGATCGCCAGCGTGCGCAGATACTCGACGCCCGTCGCCTCCGTGCCGCCAAGTTCCGTGTGCTGCGGCTGATAGCTCCAGGCGATGAAGGCCGTAAAGCCGTGCGTCTCGTCCTGCACCTCTCGCAGACGGAACAAGTGCTCGAGACGCTCCTCGGTCGTTTCCACGGTTCCGTACATCATGGTCGCCGTCGTGCGCAGCCCGGCGCGATGCGCCTGACGCATGACGTCGAGCCACTCGTCGGCCGTGGCCTTGTTGTAGCAGTTCAGCACGCGGCGGACACGGTCCACCAGGATCTCGGCGCCGCCGCCGGGAATGCTGTCGAGCCCGGCCGCGATCAGCCGGTCGATGACCACGCGCACCGGCAATTGCGACAACCGGGAAATGTGGATGACCTCAGGCGGCGAGAGCGCGTGGAGGCGGAACTCGGGATAGCGGGCCTTCACACCGCGAAACAGATCTTCGTACCACTCGATGGGCAGATCCGGATTGTGTCCGCCCTGCAGGAGCAGTTGCCCGCCGCCCAGGCGAATCGTCTCTTCAATCTTCGCGTAGATCTCGTCGCGGCCGAGCGTATACCCCTCGCTCGAGCCCACGCTGCGGTAGAACGCGCAGAACTTGCAGCGCGCGACGCACACGTTCGTGTAGTTCACGTTACGGTCGATGATGTAGGTGACGGCGCCCTCCGGATGTTTGGCGCGACGGACGTCGTCGGCGAGCCGTCCCAGCAGCGCCGTCGGCGCCTCCCGGTAGAGCGTCAACGCGGTTTCAGGCGTCAGGCGAGTCCCCATCCGAAACCTGGTCACGATGTCGTCGACCGTCATGCGCCTATTCTCCGCTCCCTGACGGCTTCAGGAAAGAACTGCAGTTCTGCCTCCGCCGGCGCCGCGCCGGCCGCCACCGCCTCCCGGTAATAGGTCCGGAGGCCTTCAATCGCGCGCGCATCGAGGCGAAACCTCAGACTGTTACGCAGGTATCGCCGGCTCGTCGGTTGTAACGACGGGTCGGCCGTGTAGGCGTCCGCAATCTCGTCCAGATGCGACATGCCTGAGGCGGCGGCCTGGTGAAGCAACGCGACGGTGTCGGCCGTCGCCGCATCCGGCCGGCCGGACCAGAACGCCCAGACGAACGGCAGGCCGGTCATTTCGGTCCAGGCCTGGCCGAGATCAATCTTTTCAAGACCGAGCGCGCGATGATCGACAAACAGCGCGGGGTCGCCAATCACGAGCGCGCCGTCCGCCTTCGTCATCATCGCGGACAGATCCGGTGGATGCGGCACGAAATTCGGCGCAATGCCGAATCGGCGCGCGCACAGAATCCGCGTCAGTCCGACGGATGTCCGCGACGATGTATCGACGGCCAGCGTCTTCACCTCGCGAAGCGGACGTCGCAGGAACAGCGCGACCGAATCGACGGGGCCGTCGGATCCAATGCACACGCCCGGCACAATTCGATCGCCGGGACGATTGAGGTACGTGATGGACGGCACCATCCCGAGGTCGATCTCGCCGGCCTCAAGCAGCCGGGCGCACACCGATGGCGCATCGAACCGCAGGGTAACGCGATCGGGATGTTGGTCGAGCCCATGGACCAGCGGCCTGACGTTGAGATAGTCGACCGCGCCCAGTCGAACGGGCCGGTTCATGATCTAGGCCGGTCCCCCGGCGACTTGGTCCCGGTCTCCGGCGCGCGCGGCTCGTACCGGCCGTTGCGCTCCACCGGCTCGGCGAATGCGGCCCGAATTTGCCGTTCGATCTCCTCGCGCGGAGAACGGCGCGGCCCCAGGTCCTGCGGCGCGTTCGCGGCGACGCCGTCGATGTCGTTGGCGCCGTACGCAATCGCCACCTGCGCCAGTTTAGGTCCGTAGAGCGGCCAGTCCACCTGAATGCCGGCAATCGATCGGCACATCAGCCGAGCCGCCGCAATCGTCCGCACATCGTCGTAGCCCGTCGCGGGCGCGTCTGTCGGATCCAGCGATGGCAGTGGCGCGAATGCCCTGAACGCCTGAGTTTCGCGTTGAATCACCACGGCGCGATCGATCAGATCGAGGCGGCCGGCGATCGCAGCGCTGGAAATCGTCGCGCGCCACACCGGCAGTCCGCCGTGCTGCACGGCCCGGATGACCTCGATGGCATTGTCCGTATCGCCCAAACCGTCGAGCGGAGCTTCCGCAATCGCTTCAAGACCGTCTGACTGAAGCGCCGCGGCGAGTTCTGCCAGCGCGAGGTGATCGCTGCCCGCAAGGTTGAGTAAATCGGCCAGAGAGAATCCGGTGAAGACCGCGTTGCCGACATGCCCCCTGGCTTCGCGGACACGGCGTCGCGCCATGTCGATCGATCCGGCCGCTCCCGTCAATCGCACTTCCCCGGCCTCCGTCACGGGTCCGATGGCCTGCCCAGCGGCAACCAGCAGCACGCGACCGTACGTCACGCGGTCGCCTGTCACCGCGCGACGCGCCATCTCTCCGAGAAGTCCGACGCCGATCAGATCGGGAGACGCGAGCAACGCCTCGGCCTGCGCCCGGGACAGCGGCGTGCCGGCACCCACGATCGACTCGAATTCGTTAACGGACGTGATCACGACCCTTGATTCTCTCCCAAATCGCCGCGGCCTTTCGAGCCGCTGCGTCTGACGTGACCAGGCGCTTCGGCCATTCCCGCGTCATGCCTTCGGACGGCAGCTTCCGCGTGGCGTCCACGCCCATCTTGCCGCCGAACGCCGGCGCGATCGCCGCATCGTCGAGGTCGTCCACCGGACCAGTGACAATCTGAATGTCCCGCGACGGGTCCACGTGCGTGCCGGCGATCCACGCCACCTCCGCCGGGTCCTGCACGTTCACGTCCTTGTCCACGACCACGATGCACTTCGAGAACATGAGCTGGCCGAGACCCCAGAACGCGTGCATGACCTTGCGCGCGTGGCCGGGATATCGCTTGTCGATCGAGACCAGCACGAAGTTGTGAAAAATGCCTGCGGCCGGAAAGTGCATGTCCACGATCTCCGGCAGCGTCTTCCGCAGAATCGGCAGGAAAATTCGCTCGCTGGCCAGACCCAGATACAAGTCCTCCATCGGCGGGATGCCGACGACGGTTGTCACGTAGACCGGTGACTTGCGCATCGTCATACACGTGAGGTGGAACACTGGGAAGTCGTCGGCCAGCGAATACAGACCGGTGTGATCGCCGAAGGGCCCTTCGCGCCGGCGTTCGCCAGCTTCGACGTAGCCTTCGAGAATGATCTGCGCCTGCGCGGGCACTTCGAGGTCGACCGAGCGGCACTTCACCATTTCGACGCGCCGCTTGGAGAGCACGCCGGCCAGCATGAGTTCGTCGAGCCCCTCGGGCATCGGTGCGGTCGCGCAGTATTGGAGAACCGGATCGGCGCCGAGTGCGACCGCGACTTCGAGGCGTTTGCCCATTCGTTCGGCCACGCGATGATGCTGGGCGCCGCCTTTGTGCCGCTGCCAGTGCATGCCGGTCGTCCGGCGGTCGTACACCTGCATGCGATACGTGCCGATGTTGCGCATTCCGGTTTCAGGATCGCGCGTGATTACGAGCGGCAACGTGATGAAGGGTCCGCCGTCTTCCGGCCAGGTCGTCAGCACCGGCAACTCGTCCAGACCGCCGTCGGTCTTGACGATCTCCTGACACGGCGCATCCTTGACCGTCTTGGGCATCAGGTCGGTCAGACGGCTCACGAGCGGCATCATCTTCAGCGCATCCATGAAGCCTCGCGGCATGGGCGGCGTGATCAATTCATCGATTTCCTTCGCGAGCTCGTCGAGATGCGTGACGCCGAGCGCGAGACAGATGCGCGACATCGAGCCGTAGATGTTGGCGGCCACCGGCATGGTCCCGCCTGTAGGCTTCTCGAACAGCAGGCCGGGTCCGCCGCCTGGGCTCTTCGAGACGCGATCGACCACGGCGGCGATCTCGAGCTTCGGATCGACCGGTTCGGTGATGCGGGCAAGCTCGCCGCGCTTGTCCAATTCAGCGATGAACGCGTTGACGTCTGTGAACATAGCTACCTAGCCCGCCTCGACGGCCTCGGCGACGCGAGTCGCAAGTTGCAGCGCCCTGAGCCCGTCGGCGCCGGTCACGCCGGGCGCGCGTGGCTGGCGCACGGCATCCACAAAATCTTCGAGCTCGCGCTTGAGCGGCTCGTCTTTGACGACGTCGACGGGGCCGCCTTCAATCACCGGCCGTTCGCCCGGCCGGGGACGCAACCGCCACGCTTCGATTTCCTGCGCGGCGTAATCAATCGACACGTACATGTCCGGCTGGAAGAACCGGACCTTCCGGACGGGATCACGACTGATCCGGCTCGCCGTAATGTTGGCGACGCACCCCGACGCGAACTTCAGGCGCGCGTTGCAGATATCGATCTTGGGTGTCAGCACAGGGACGCCGACGGCCTCGACCTTGACCACGTCCGATCGATCCACCGCCATGATGATGTCGAGGTCGTGGATCATGACATCGAAAATCACGTCGATGTCCAGACTGCGTTCGGGAAAACCGCTCATGCGGTGGACTTCGATGAAGCGGGGCGTCTTCAGTGACGGCAGGGCCACCGCCATTGCCGGATTGAAGCGCTCCGTGTGACCGACCGCCAGCGTGGCGCCGGATCGCGTCGCCAACTCGAGCATCTCGGTGGCTTCCGCCACCGAAGCCGCCATGGGTTTTTCCACGAGCACGGCCGTGCCGCGCTCAAGGAACGGCCGCGCAACCGTCAGGTGGGCCACGGTCGGCACGGCGACGACCACCGCATCCACGCGCCCGAGCAGCGCGTGATAATCCGTCATTGCTTCGGCGGCCGTGCCGGCGACGGCCGCTTGCGCGCGTTCCAGCACGAGATCCGCGACGCCCACCAAATGCACGCCGGGCATCGCCGCGAGGAGCCGCGCGTGGTGTTTGCCCAGGTGGCCAACGCCCACGACGCCGACATTGAGAATTGAACCGGCAGGCGACGTCATGACCGTTCCCGTCCGATGACCACCAGGCCCGCACGATCGGCGGCGCGGATGAAGTCATCGCCGTCGAGAATCAGCGTCCGGCCGGCGTCGATGCTCAGCGCATCAGCGCCCGCCTTCACCATGGCGTCCACTGTCGCGACGCCGACCACCGGCACGTCAAATCGCATGTCCTGCTTCGGCTTCGCCACTTTCACAACGCGAGTGTTCGCGCCGGCGAGGTGCCCCGCGCGCTCGATGGCCGCGTCGGTCCCCTCCATGCCTTCCACCGCCACGACCGCGCGGTCCTTGACGACCACGGTTTGTCCGACGTCCACGCCCGCGATGGCATCCGCAATCCGATAACCGAAGTCAAAGTCGGCGCGCATCGCGTCAGTCGGCTTCGCCTGGCTCAGCACCCCGCCCCGCGCGACGAGCTCCGGCAGCATCTCAATCGAGTTCATCAGCGTGATGCCGTGGTCCTGGAGTACTTCGGCGACCGCCGCGATGAGAGCGTCCGTGTTTTTCGCCTTGAGTTTGGTGAGCACTGACAGCAACGTGAGATCCGGCATCACGCCACCAAACAGTTTGACGTGCTTCACCTGGCCGGCCATGACCGCCTGGCTGACGCCGCCGGCTTTAAGCGTCTTGATGCACGTGCCCAGGTGGCCGAGGTCGATCCAGGTCACGGTCGTGCCGCCCAGTTCATGGGCCAAGGCATCGATTTCGGCGAAGGCCTCGCCTTTGATGGCGACGATGACGACTTCGTGGCCGGCGCGGCGCGCGGCGCGCAGGACGAGCTGTGGAAACGTGCCGTTTCCCGCGATCAGGCCAATGGCCACAGTGCGTGCCTACTCGACGTCCACCAGATCCTCCAGGCGTCGCGACGGCCGGCGGAGGATGACGCCACGATGGGCGGTGGTGATGAAGTTCACGAGGTAGCTGACCTCGGGCGCGGCCAGGGTCGGATCGCGTTCGATCAACTCGAGCGCGCGGCTGGTGTTGTGCTGCACGAGCTGGCGGTAGGCCCGGCGCAGTTTTTCGATCAGCTCCGGCGAGAAGCCGCGGCGCGCGAGACCGATTGCGTTGACGCCGTAAATGCGCGCCCGGTTGCCGACCGTCTTGGCGAACGGCAGCGCATCGCGCGTCACGACCGTGTAGCCGCCGATGAACGCGTGCTGCCCGACCCGGCAGAACTGATGGATGCCCGAATAGGCGCTGATGGTCGCGAAATCCTCGACGCGCACGTGGCCGCCGAGCGTCGCCGCGTTGCCGAAAATTGTGGAGCTGCCCACGTGACAGTCGTGCGCGACGTGCGCATACGCCATGAACAGGTTGTGGTCGCCAATCGACGTGATGCCGCCACCGCCCGCCGTGCCGCGATGAATGGTGACGAATTCGCGAATCACGTTGTGGTGGCCGATCACGAGCCGGGTCGGTTCACCGCGGTACTTCAGGTCCTGCGGCGCGAGTCCGATCGACGCCATCGGCGCGATGTCCGTGTGATCCCCGATCTCCGTCCAGCCCTCGATGACGCTCGAGGCGCCCAGCGTGCATTCACGCCCGATCACCACGTGCTGCCCCACAGTCGCGTAGGGGCCGATGACCGTGCCGGCGCCAATCCTGGCGTCGGGATGCACGATGGCCGTCGGATGGATGACCGGCGCCTTGGTATCCACGGCTTCGAGCGCAATCACGAGATCGGCTTCGGCGACCACCTGGCCGCCTACTGCTGCCACCGCGGCCAGCCGCGCGATCCGGCCGCGCCGCCGGCCCATGGTCACGCTCAGTTCCAGCCGATCGCCGGGCACGACCTGGCGGCGGAACTTCGCATTATCCACGCCGCGCAGCCACGCGCATCGGTCCGCGCGATCGCTGTCCGTGAACAGGAGCAGGCTCGCCACCTGGGTCAGCGATTCGATCATCAACACGCCGGGCATGAGTGGCGTGCCGGGGAAATGTCCCTGGAAGAATTCTTCGTTCACGGTCACGTTCTTGACCGCACGGATGTGCCGTCCCGGTTCGTAGGCGGTCACGGCGTCCACGAGCACCGACGGATAGCGATAAGAGAGGCGCTCGAGGGCGGGCAGAATGCGCATTCGCGGTTACACAATAAGACACCGGGCGTCGTTTGCCAAAGACAAACGACGCCCGGACACAATCAACGGTCGGCTACAGCCGGCTGATCACTTGGTGATGGCGTCGAGCCGCTTGACGACTTCCGGGGACAAATCCAGGCCGGCATGCGCGGCGGCGATGTTCGAGTTATCGCCGAGCGCGAAGACGATCCACAGGCCCTTTTCCTTGCGCAGCGCTTCCACGATCGGCAGGACCTTCTCCTGGAAACCCGAGAGCAGCTGCTGCTGCAGCTGGTCGATCTGCACCTGCGAGTCCTGCTGCATGAACTGGGCCGTGCGCTGCAGCTTCTCGAGGTCGCGTCCCATGCCCTGCAGCACGGCGTCCGACACGATGTTCTGCTGCTGCTTGATCCGATCCTGGAGCGCGACGATCTCCTTGTTCTTCGCCTGCAGGTCGTTGCTCAGCTTGTCGTTCAGCGCCTGCATGGCGTCGTGTCCCTGCTTGCCCAGTTTGGACTCGGCTACCACGCGCTGCAGGTCGATGTAGGCCACCATCGCGCCGGCTGGAAACGGCTCCGCCGGCACAACCGGTTTCGGCGTGGGCGTGGGCGTGGCTTGCGGCGTCACCGGCGGCTTTGCGGCCTGACCGGCGGGCGGCGGTGTCTGGGCTGGCGGCGGCGCCGTCTGCGCCAGCGCGCTTCCGGCCACCAGGAGTGAACTCACGGCAAGAGCAATCGTCATACGTGTCATTGGGGTCAGCACCTTAGTTTTTCAGAACCATTCCTGGACCGCGACTGCGGCACGAAGCGGGTTCCTTGCCCGCTAGGACGCCGGATAGGGCCGGATGGTCGTCTCGAACCGGCCAGAGTCCAGTCCTTTGAGTCTATCAGAGCGGACCGCAAAGTCCGGCCTGCGCCGGATTGAACGCCTGACGACTGGCCAGCAGTCCGCCGCGAGAGGCATAATGACCTCTGGCCGTCGTGGCGTGGTTTTCGAGGGACGTGAGGAGCATACATGCGTAGATTGACCGTTGGATGTCTGGTCGCCGTGACCCTGGGATTGGTCTCGGCAGGGTGCGACAACGTGCCCACGACCCCGACGGTGCCGGACGTCAACGTTGATGTCGTGACCGAGACGTTTGCGGGCACGATCGGCCCAAATGGGGCCCAGACCTTCACGTTCAGCACGGGTTCCAGCGGCTTCCTCACGGCTAACCTCAGGGTGTTTGCGCCTGAAACGGACCTGACGGTCGGTCTGGCGATCGGGACCTTCAACGGCATCACCTGCCAGTCGATCATCACCAACGACACGGCCGTCCAAGGCCAGTCGGTCGCCGGCAACGCCTCCGCCGCGGGGACGCTCTGCGTGCGGATCTCCGACGCCCGCGCCACCCTGACCCAGACGAACGCGTTCGAGATCGTAGTCATTCACCCCTAACGGTCCAAGGGTCCAAGGGTCCAAAGGTCCGACGGACCTTCGCGCTTCGCCTCCCAGAAAACAAAAAAGTCCGCCAGGTCTGTGACCTGCCGGACTCAGTGCGTGCGAAGAACCCGCAGGCCCCTAGGACCTTTGGACCTTTGGACCTTTGGACCTTTGGACCCTTGGACCCTAGAACGTCGTCCCGACCGCGAAGCGGAACACAAAGGCCTTGGTCTGCTGGAGATTGTTGTTGAGGATGCCGTAGCGGGACGGGTTCCAGGCGGCGATGAGACGGAACGGTACGTTCAGCACGGGCATGAAGAACCGTAGCTCAGCGCCCGTGGACGTCTTGAAGGCCGAGACGCGGCCGATCACCTCTCGTTGCGGGACGTACACACCGTCCGTGATCAGGATGTCCGTGAACGGATCGTAGAGCAAGCCTCGGTCTGGCGCCTGAGTCCGGATGACATCCTGCCCGAACGCGAACGACTCGCCACGGTCACGCACCTGGCCCGCGTCGTAGAAGAGCAGGAACCGGACCGGTCCCGCAATGTGGATGTAGAACTCCGCGTTGAACACCAACGACTTGTTGCCGCCGGTTACGACGCCGCTCGCGGTATCGCGCGGGCCGATGCTCCGCATGTCGAATCCGCGCACGCTGTATTCGCCACCGAGAAAGAACTTCTCGAACACGGGCAGCACCACCGTGCCGCCTTGCGGCCGGATGTACTGGCCCTCGGCCCGCATGCCGAGTGAGAAGCGCGGGTTCGGCTTGTCGCCGAACGGGATATACCAGATGGCCTCACCACGAAGGCGCGTGAAGCTCGTGGTTCCCCCAAGCCCGGCAATATCGATGGACCCGGTGATACGTCTTCCCGCCGTCGGAAAGATCGGCGCATTGATGGTGTTGTAGACCACCGAGGGCGTCACCTTGCTGACGGTCCGACGCCCGAACGAACTGATTAGCAGCGAATCGGCCAGAATCGGGTTGCTCGACAACGCCGCGGCCGTCAGATACAGCGGGTTGATGTCGGTGATATGGACTTTTTCGTAGCCATACCCCATGAACAACCGCACGTTGGGCTTCAGCGGGTAGCCGAACACCAGATTGCCGCCGGTCGATTCCTGCGTGAACTGCGACGGATAAATGAACTGGCGCGAGAAGACTTCGGCGCCCGCGGTGATCGGACGATCGAACAGGTACGGCTCGCTGAATGACACCTGGTACTGGCGTGCGCGGGATCCCTTCTGCAGGTTGATCCCGAGCGTCTCGCCCCGTCCCAGGAAGTTCATCGTCTGATACGACAACTGGCCGAAGAACCCGTCGAACTGCGACACGCCCGCACCGAACGAAATCTGATTCCGGTTTTGCTCTTCAAACTTGAGTTTGATGTCGACCAGGCCCTCTTTCCCCGGCGTGGGCGTGACCTGGATTTCTTCGCCCTTGCCCTCGAGCGGCTTGAAGTAGCCCAGCTGATTCAGCCGGCGGATACTCTCTTTGAGGGCCTGAGTGTCAAACACGCTCCCTTCGTAGACCCGCAGTTCGCGCCGCGCCACACCATCGTGCGTCGTCGTGTTGCCGGTCAGCGTGATGCGGTTGACGTAGAACTGCTTGCCCTCGACCATCTTGATCGTCACGTCGACGATCGCCGGCGGCTCCCCTTCAGTCGTCGCCAAGCCGGTCTCGGGATCGATCCCGCGCGGGATCGCCATGGGCTCGGGCTGCCACTGCCAGAAGCCGATGCGGCCGTACAGTTCCTGCGCCTTTTCCAACCCCTTCTGGATCTTCTCGTAGTTGTAGAAATCGCCTTCCTGGAGGGCGAACATGCCGCGCAACGCCTCGGTTCGAACCGCGGTGTTCCCCTCGATCTTCAGGGTGCCGACCTTGTAGCGGCGGCCTTCGTCAACCGGCACCCGAAGGCGGATGTAGCGGAGCTTGCCGTCCTTGGAATCCTTGACCGTTTCAATCTTGGGCTGTCCGATGATGGCGCGGACATACCCCTGGTTCAGGTAGAACTCGTTGACCTTGTCGGCGTCTTCCGCGAATTTCGCGTCCAGATACGTGCCGCCCGAGGTGAAGAACGACCACCACGCCTTGGGCTTGTTCTCCTTCATCTGGCTGCGGAGTTGGGCGTCGGAGTAGGCCTTGTTGCCTTCGAAAATGATTTCCTGCAGCTTGTATTTCGGCCCCTGATCGATCTGGAACGTCAGGTGGACGAGCTTGGGACCGGCCGGCAGCGGTTTAATCGTGGTCTCGATGCGGACGTCGTTGTAGCCCTTGTCCGAATAGATTTCACGAATGACACCCTTGATCTTGCGGATCGTGGCCTCGTCCACGAACGTGTCGAGGCTGATGTGCACGCTCTGATCGCGCAGCGTGTCTTCAATCTTGGAAATATCGACTGTGGTCTTCGTCCCTTCCTTGGCGATGTAATCCACCGCCTTGACCCGGGATCGTTCCTCGATGTGGAAGATGACGTGCTTGGCCTTGACGCCGTTTTCGAACGGCTCGTCAATCACTTCAATCCAGAGGTTGTCCAGGAAGTTGGTACGCCAGAGGTTCCAGAAGTCGGCCTTGATGCTCTCTTCGTCGTACGGCGCGAAGATCTTGTCCTTCGTCACCGTCCGGGGCGACTTGATATAGAAGTCGTAGGTGCCCCCCTCGATGATCGTCTCGTTAATCGGATGCGCGATCAGCGACATGCACCGAAGGAGAAGCGGCGAGCCGAGGGGCGGCTGGTTGAGGGCGGCCGGGCAGGGCTCAATCTGGGCCAAGGCAGGCGTCGCCCAGCCCAAGGCCGCCGTAAACAGCACGGCAATCAGGCCACCACGTGACGGGCGCGGAACGGTCATCACCGGTTAGACGGTGGCGGCCAGACGACGGCCGTCCTCAGGCTGGCCGGCGGCTCGCCAGGCGAGCGTACCGTTGTCCAGGTAGATCTCGACGACGCCATCGCGCAACTGACCGCGGATGAGTTCTTCGGAAAGCGGATCCTCGATGTAGCGCTGGATCGCCCGCCGCAGGGGCCGGGCCCCGTATGACCGGTCCTTGCAGGTGGCTTCGATGATCCAATCCACCGCCTCGGGCAACACCTCGATCCGCAGCTGGCGGTCGGCCAGGTGGCGATTCAAATTGTCGATCAGCAAGGCCGTAATCTTGCGCAGGTCATCGTCGGACAGCGGATCGAACACGATGATTTCGTCGATACGGTTGATGAATTCCGGATTGAAGGTCTTCTTGACCTCGCCCAGCACCATATCGGTCACTGAGCGCTGGATCTCCTTCGAATCGGACGTCTGGAAACCCATCGACGCCTTCTTCTGGATGAAGCGCGCGCCGATGTTGGAGGTCATGATCAGGATCGTGTTCTTGAAGTTCACCCGGTTGCCGAGTCCGTCGGTCAGGTGGCCGTCTTCAAATACCTGCAACAGGATGTTGAACAAATCCGGATGCGCCTTTTCGATCTCGTCGAGCAGCACGACCGAATACGGATTCCGCTTGATCTTCTCGGTGAGCTGGCCGCCCTCTTCGTGCCCGACGTACCCGGGGGGCGACCCGATGAGCTTGGAAACCGCGTGCTTCTCCATGTATTCGGACATGTCGAAGCGAATCAGCGCGTGATCGCTGCCGAACAGGAAATTCGCGAGCGCGCGTGCCAGTTCGGTCTTGCCCACGCCGGTCGGGCCGAGGAACACGAAACTGCCGACCGGGCGCGTCGGATTTTTCAGTCCGGCGCGCGACCGTCGAATCGCGCGTGACAGCGCCGAAATCGCCTTCTCCTGGCTGATGACGCGCCGATGGAGTTCGTCCTCCATGCGGAGCAGCTTCTGGCTTTCGTCTTCGTTGACGGACGTCAGCGGTACGCCGGTCCACTTGGACACGACATCGTCGATTTCGGCCTTGCCGATGATGATGCGGGAGGACGCGGAAGGCACCTCCATGCGTTCGCGCACCAGTTGCACGCTCTCGCGGCCCTGAAGATCGTGATCGCGATAGAGCCACGCCTTGTCTGCCGCGGTCTCGTCGCCGGCCTCGATGCTGACGCGAAGACTGCGCGCGCCTTCGGCGGCGTCGGCGACGGTCTCCGCATCGCGCAGCTTCGCGCGGGCGCCGGCCTCGTCAATCAGGTCGATGGCCTTGTCGGGCAGGAACCGATCGGTAATGTAGCGGCTGGATTGATAGACCGCCGCCTCGATCGCCTCTTGCGTGTACTCGACGTGGTGGAATGACTCGTAGCGATCCTTCACGCCCAGCAGGACCTGCACGGTCTCCTTCTCGCTCGGGGGATCCACCTTCACGGCCTGGAACCGGCGTTCGAGCGATCGGTCCTTCTCGATGTACTTGCGGTACTCGGCCGGCGTCGTCGCGCCGATGCACCGGATTTCGCCGCGCGAAAGCGCCGGCTTGAGGATGTTCGCCGCGTCGAGTGAGCCTTCCGCCGATCCCGCGCCGACGAGCGTGTGGAGCTCGTCGATGAACACGATGATGTTCGGGTTCTCGGTGAGCTCCTTCATGATCGCCTTGAGGCGCTCTTCGAACTGCCCGCGATACTTGGTGCCCGCGACAATCAACGAGATGTCGAGCGCGAGCACGCGCTTGTCCGCCAGGAAGTGGGGCACGTCGCCGCACACGATTTTCTGCGCGAGTCCTTCGACGATGGCCGTCTTGCCCACGCCCGGCTCGCCGATGAGCACCGCATTGTTCTTGGTCCGGCGGCACAGCACCTGTTGCACGCGTTCGAGCTCGAGGTCGCGGCCGACGAGCGGATCGAGCTGGTTCTTGACCGCCGCGTCCGTCAGATCGCGGCTGAACTCGGCCAGGAGTGGCGTCTCCTTCGGCCGCGCCGGCGCGGTCTTCTCGTTCAGCAACTGGACGATGTCCTCGCGCACGCTGGCGAGCCGCATCCCCTTCTCGTACAGGATCGACGCGGCTACCGAACGCTCCTCGCGCAGGATGCCGAGCAGCAGGTGTTCCGTGCCGATGTAGGTGTGCAGGAGCCGGTCGGCTTCTTCGGCGGCAAACTGGAGAACGCGTTTCGTGTCGGCGCTGAAGGGAATGTCCACGGATGTCGCGACTTTCTCGCGAAACACCGTGCGGCCTTCGATTTCCTTGCGGATGCTGTCGAGCGAGAGATGCGACCTGGCAAAAATGCGGCTGGTCAGGCCCTTGCCCTCGCGGATCAGCCCCAGCAGCAGATGCTCCGTCTCAATCGACGTGCTACCCATCTGGGTGGCTTCGTAGCGCGCGAAAAACAATACGCGCCGCGCCCGTTCCGTGTACCGCTCAAACATCTGAAAACCCAGGGACTCTGCCGCACGGGCGATCCCTGCGGACATTATACGGGAAAGGGCCGCGGCTCAGGCGACTGGCCGCAGGCGCCCGCCTTCGAGCCGCAGCGTGCGGTCGCAGGACGCGGCAAGCACGGCGTTGTGCGTGGCAATGACGGACGTCAATCCATGTTCGCGGTGCATCTCGCGCAACAGGCCGTGCAACTCCGCCGCGGTGTGCTCGTCAAGATTGCCGGTCGGTTCGTCAGCCAGGAGCAACGCCGGACGGCCGACGAGCGCGCGCGCGACGGCGACCCGCTGCTGCTCACCCCCGGACAACATGCCTGGCCGGTGCGTCGCCCGGTCCGTCAGGCCGACGCGCGCCAGGAGCGCCCGCGCGTCTGCGTCCCGTTCCGTCGCCGCGCGGTTCGCAAGACGGAGCGGCATCTCGACGTTCTCGAGCGCACTGAATTCGGGCAGCAGGTGGTGAAACTGAAACACGAACCCCACGCGGCGGTTCCGGAACCGGACGCGCGCCTCGTCGTCCATCTGTCCGATTTCGGCATCGCCGACGCGGACAGTGCCGGCGTCGAACTCGTCGAGCCCGCCCAGCACATGCAGAAGGGTGCTTTTGCCCACACCTGACGCGCCGACAATCGCGATCATCTCGCCGGCCTCAACGGACAGCTCGAGCTCGTTCAAGACCCGCAGCGGTCCAGCGGCCGTCCGATACGCTTTCACGAGCCCGGCGACCTCGATGAACGCCATTACTGGTGCCTCAGCGCTTCCGCCGGATCCAGCCGCCCGGCCTGGCGCGCGGGATACACCGTCGCGGCGAGGCACACGAGCACGCCGGCGACGACAACAATCACCACGTCAAGCGGTTCCACGCGGAACGGCAAGTAGGTGATTTGATAAACATCCGACGGCAGCTTGATGAGTTGATAGCGATCCGCCACGAAGCAAACCGTGAGGCCCAACACCGCGCCGGCCACGGTCCCGACCAACCCGATCGTGAGCCCCTGCAGGACAAAGATCCGCCGAATGGTCCGGGCCGGCGCGCCCATCGTGCGGAGGATGGCGATGTCGCGGCTCTTCTCCATCACCAGCAACACCAGCGACGCGACGATATTGAGCGCGGCCACCATGACGATGAGACCGATGGTGAGTGAGATCGACACTTTCTCGAGCCAGAGCGCCGAATACAACGGTCCGTTCAGTTTGATCCAGTCGTCGATCTGATACCCGGACCCGAGTTGCGCCTGCAGCGTGTCTCGGATTTGCGGCGCCTGGTCCATCTCTTTCAGCCGCAACTGAATGAGGTCGGGCCCGTCCCGGCCCAGCGCGCGCTCGGCCAATGGCAGCGTGACGAAGGCCGCGGTGGTGTCCGTATCGTAGTAGCCGAATTTCACGACGCCGACCACTTGGTAGTACTGCGTCATCGGGACGACGCGCCCCGGCGTGACGACGCCGCGCGGCGTCACGAGCGTCACGGAATCGCCGACCGTCACGCCCAAGGTGTGCGCCAGATCGATACCGAGGATGATGCCATCGCGATCGTCTTCCTTCCGCTGGGACAACGCCTCGAGACTGCCGACGATGAGCGCGCCGCGAATGTCGGTGACTTCCTGTTCGAGTTCGGGGTCGATACCCTTGAGGCGCACCGCGGCGCCGTCAGAACGGGACGATTGAAGCAACCCGAGACCCACAACAGCCGGCGCCGCGCCTATGACGCCCGGAATCCGCATGCGCGCGGCCTCCGCCCTGGGATCCGTGAAACCGCCCGTCTTGTAGACGTACACGTGCGCGCTGGATCCGACGATCCGGTCACGCAATTCGCGCTGCACGCCGGTCATGAGTCCGAGCGCGATGATCAACGCCATCACGCCGACGCCCACACCCAGAATCGAGACAGCGGAGATGACCGAAATGAACGCCTGGCGACGGCGCGCGGTGAGGTAGCGGCGCGCGATGAACCAGGACACTGACATAGGGCTACTGTATCGATCTATCGCTCTATCGATCTATCGATCTATCTGATCGGTCGCTTCGCGAACCGGGCGCATGAGCGGGAACAGGATGACGTCCCGAATCGAGGCGCTGTTCGTCAGAATCATGACCAGGCGGTCGATCCCGATGCCTTCCCCGCCGGTCGGGGGCAGGCCGTAGGTCAGGGCGCGGATGTAGTCCTCGTCCATGCCATGCGCCTCGGAGTCGCCGGCCGCGCGGTCGCGCAACTGCGCCTCGAATCGCCGCCGTTGTTCGGCCGGGTCGTTCAGTTCGCTGAATCCGTTCGCGATTTCAAAGCCGCCCGCGTAGAGTTCGAACCGCTCGACCGTGTCCGGGTCGCCGGGCCGCTGCTTCGACAACGGTGAGACCTCGGTCGGAAAGTCATAGACGAACGTCGGCTGGACCAACTGATCTTCCCAAAGCGCTTCAAAAACCGTCGTCGCGATCTTGCCGGCGCCGTGCGAGGCGTGGACCTCGAGACCGAGCGCCTTCGCCACGTCGGCCGCGCGCGCGCGATCACGCAAATCGGCTTCGCTCACGGCGCGGTCCAACCGCGTCGATGCCGCCTCGGCCGCTGCGTGGCGGAGCGACAAGCGGCGGAACGGACTGGCAAACGAGATCACGTGATCGCCAAACGGCGCATCGAGACCACCGGTCGCCAATCGCGCGACCTCAGCCAGCATCTCCTCGGTCAGGCGCATCAGATGCTCGTAGTCCACGTACGCTTCGTAGAACTCCAGCATCGTGAACTCGGGATTGTGCTGGGTCGAGATCCCTTCGTTCCGGAAATTGCGATTGATCTCGTACACGCGCTCGAGGCCGCCAACGGTCAGCCGCTTCAGATACAGCTCGGGCGCAATACGCAGATAGAGATCGAGATCCAGCGTGTTGTGATGCGTGGTGAACGGCCGGGCCAGCGCGCCGCCCGCCATCGGCTGCATCATCGGCGTTTCGACTTCCAGAAACCCGCGCCGGTTGAAGAACGCGCGGATGGCGGCCACCACACGCGCGCGTGTTTCGAACACTTTGCGCGCATCGGGGTTCACGATGAGATCAAGATAGCGCTGCCGGTAGCGCACCTCGACGTCGCTCAGACCGTGCCATTTCTCCGGCAGCGGCAAGAGGCACTTGGTCAGAAAATGGACGCGCGAGGCCCAAATCGTGAGCTCGTTTGTCTTCGTCCGGAACATGCGGCCTTCGACGCCAATCATGTCGCCCAGGTCGAGGTGCTGGTAGATCTTGAAATCGAGCTCCGGCACCGAGTCCGCGCGGACGTAGACCTGCAGCCGGTCCAAGCCATCCGAGAGCACGACGAAATTCGCTTTGCCGAACGCGCGCATCCCGAGAATGCGGCCGGCGGTTCGCACGATCACATGGGTGGCCTCGAGGGCCTCGCCCGTTTTCTCGCCGTGTTCGGCTTTGATCGCGGACACGGACGCCGTCCGATCGAACCTGTTCGGATACGCCGTGACGCCCATCGCGACGAGCGCGTCCAGCTTGGCCTGGCGCTGCGCGACCTGTTCGGTTTCGTTGGACATCGTCTCGTCCTTACAAAGTCTTGCGGATGCTGTCGAGCACCCCGTTCACGAATCGAACCGAGTCGTCCGTGCTGAACGTGCGCGCCAGTTCCAGCGCCTCGTTCAACACCACGGGCGCTGGCGTGTCATTGCCCTGGCGCAACTCCCACGTGGCCATCCGCAGAATCATCCGATCGATGATGGCGAGCCGCTCGATGCGCCAATGTTCGGACGCCTGCGTGATCAAGGCGTCCAGTTCCGTCACGTCCGCGGTGGTCCCCAGCACAAGCGTCTTCGCGAAAGCCCGCACGGTGTCCGTCGCATCCGGCTGGTGTTCGGCAAAATACGTCTCGAGCGCCTCGACGGGACCGGTACGGCCGACTTCCCACAGATAGAGCGCGCGCAGCGCGGCCTCGCGCGCCTGATGACGAGGACTGCTCATGATTGGCCCGACGGGCGGGCCGCTCCACGGCTGCCGCCCACCCGCTCATACAAGCGCGCCATTTCCACCGCCGCGCGTGCCGCCTCACGGCCCTTGTTGCCCGCGCCGTCGCCGGCCCGCGCCATCGCCTCTTCGGCCGTATTCGTCGTCAGCACTCCGAACGCGACTGGCACACCTGTCTCCTGGGCGGCGCGCATGATGCCGTCGGCCGCCGCGCGCGCGATGTAATCGAAATGCGGCGTCTCGCCCTTGATCAGACAGCCGAGACAGACCACGGCGGCCCACTCGTCCGTTCCGGCAAGCCATCGCGCCGCCTGGGCCAACTCAAACGCTCCGGGCACCGCGAACGTCACGATGTCCGCGTCGTCCACGCCGGCCTCGCGCAGCTCGGCACGCGCCCCGGCTTCGAGCCGGCCGGTGATGAACTCGTGATACGACGAAACGACAAGGGCAACGCGCACGAAATTCTGCTCAATGACCCGCGTCAGCGCCCGTGGAACGTGGGCTTGCGCTTCTCAAGAAACGCGCGAGTGCCTTCGCGCATGTCTTCCGTGGTCGCCACGAGCCCAAACAAGGTGGCCTCGTAATCCTGCGCGTCGGCAAACGACATGTCGAGACCACTCGCGACGGCTTCCAGAATGTAGCGAACGGCGACGGGTGGCTTGATCGCAATCGTGCGCGCGACCGTGCGCGCCTCGTCCATCAGCTTTGCGGCCGGCACAACGCGATTCACGAGGCCGATGCGATACGCCTCGTCCGCGGAAATCATCGCGCCGGTCAGCAACAGTTCAAGCGCGCGGCCCCGTCCGACGAGGCGCGGCAACCGCTGCGACCCGGCATAACCCGGCAGCAATCCGAGATTGATCTCCGGTTGGCCGAACTTCGCCGTATCCGACGCCAGTCGCATCGTGCAGGCCATCGCCAGCTCGCAACCGCCACCCAGCGCAAACCCATTCACCGCCGCGATGACGGGCTTGCCCAGCCGCTCAACACGATCGAACAGCGCCTGCCCTTTGCGCGCGTGCTCGCGGCCGGCCACGGGCGTCTGCACCGCCAATTCGTTGATGTCCGCGCCGGCGATGAACGACTTCTCACCCGCTCCGGTGATGACGACCACACGCACGGCGTCATCCCGGCGCACGTCGTCAATGACGGCAGTAAACTCATCCAGCGTCTGGGCGTTGAGCGCGTTCAGCACGGCGGGCCGATTGAAGGTGACGATGAGCACCGCATCGTCGCGCTCGACCAGCAGGTTTTCGTAGGCCATAACCCCGTGATTATACGCTGTCGATTCGGGCGCGCCGCGACCGGCGGATCCGCGCCAGAAGCAACACAAGGCCAACGCCCGTCAATGCGCCGAGCGTATCGGCGACCCAGTCGTCGGCGCCGGGAAACCGATTCGCCACGAAGACCTGATGCAGTTCATCGGTCACGCCATAGAGCGAGGCCAGGACTGTAGCCTTGAGCGCCGGCAGGCCCGCAACGCCGGCCCAGGACACGCCTGCAAACGCCCGTAGTGCCGAAGCGCCGAGCACTCCATAGGCGAAGAAGTGCCCGGTGTGATTCGACAACCCGGCCGGCAGATCGGGAATGTGCGTCTGACTCGAGGCAAAGAAGATCGCCGCCATGCACGCCGCCACCGGCGCCCACCGCCAGAGCCAGCCGCTCAAAACAGGAAATACATGAGCCAGCCGAGGGCATACGCGCCCACAACCAGCACTGTGAAGATCCGTCCCCCCAGTCGAAGCTGATCGGCAGGACGGTCGCGGAGCAACGTGGCAAAGACCGCGGACACGCAGGCCGCAAACAAGATCATCACGCCCAGATGCGTCGTCATCGGCGTTTCACTCCGCGAGCCAGATCCACGGCGTCCAGCACGACCAGCGTATTGAGCAGTCCGGCGACGATGAGGAACGTGTTGCCGTACTCGTAGGTCACGGCCGTGACGTCGCCGCGGCCGCCGCCCACGATCGTGGCGAGCAGCCTGGGCAGGCCCAGCGCCCACTGCGAGGCCGACGCGAGGAACACCAGCGGCTCGGAAATATCAAAGGCGAACAACTCCCCGCGAAAGCCGAGGCCGAGCGCGAACATTGCGCCGAGCACGATGAAGAAGATCATCGCTTTTCGGGATTCGCCGGCCAGGAAATGGCCGGCGCCGGGAACCAACCAGGCGATCAAGCCTGTGCCAAAGGGATTCGAACGCATGCGGGCGTCAGTTTATCCGATAGCGCGATCTTGCTTTGGCGCGGCAGTCTCTGAACCGGCGACCGAGACCAGAAAGAACGCGACCGCCAGGCCCAGCGGCAGCGCCGCCACCGCACGTGCGATGGACGAGACCGGGGTCAATCCCAGATACTCCGCGCCCACGGTCGCGGCGGTCGGCACGGCCGCCGCCGCAAGCCAAGTCAGGCTCGGGACGGCTTTGCGGCGCCAGAAGGCCAACGCGGCGAGCGCGCCGGCGGGCGCGGCCAGGTACAGACCGGCGCAGCGTCCGCACACCGGCCATTGCACGCCCGACGTGTGAAAGGAGCGCTCGGGCTTCTGGTGGCAAACGCGACCCGCGACCAGATAGGTACCGACGGAAAGCCAGGCCGGTCCCTCGTGTGCGCGCGCCCACCATCCGCCGGTCAGCAGCACCGGCCAGAGGATCGAGGCGGCAACGAGAAGTTTGGCCACGCGCGGCAATCAGAGCGTGAGCGGACCGAAGTGCTCCGCATAGCGGGCGTTGAACTCGTCCCAGGTGTACGAATGCGACGTGCCCCCGAGATGTTCGAGCGCGTACGCGGCGGCGACGCTCCCCAACCGTGCGCAGGTGGTGAGGTCCGCGTTGTGGGCAAGGCCCTTCATGAATCCGCCGCGATAGGCATCGCCGACGCCGGTGGGATCAGCAATCCGGCTTGGTGTGACCGCGGGCACATCCGCGCGCTGGCCCGAGCTGAACACCGACGAGCCGTGCTCGCCGCGGGTCACGACCAGCCTGGCAGCTCGCTTGAGAATGTCCGCCTCGTCAAAGCCCGTCTTCTCGCGGATGAGTTCCAGTTCGTAGTCATTGCAGATGACGAGGTGTGCGCCGTTGATGCCATCGGCGAGCTGGGCGCCATCCATGCGTGCGCACTGCTGGCCCGGATCGAAAATGAACGGAATCCCGAGCGTCCGGCATTCCTCCGCGTATTGCGTCATCGCCGCCGGATCGTTGGGCGAAATGATCACGAGATCGACGGGCCCAACCGACCGGAACGACAACTCGGCCGCATGCGCCATCGCCCCGGTGTAGAACGACGCGATCTGGTTGTTCGCCTGGTCGGTGCTGCAGAAAAACGAGGCCGTGAACTTGTCGCCGATCTCCGCAACCAGCGATGTATCCACGCCGGCGGCGTCCAGCCATCGGCGGTAATCGCCGAAATCCTGACCGGCCGTGGCCATGAGCCGGGGCCGCTCGCCGAGCAGCGCGAGCGTGTACGCGATATTCGGCGCGCATCCACCCCGTCGTTTGTCCATGGTGTCGACCAGGAAGCTCAGGCTCACGCGGGAAAAATGTTCCGGCAGAAAGTGTTCCGTGAACTTGCCCGGAAAGGACATCAGGTAGTCGAACGCGATTGAGCCCGTGACGATGATTCTCATGGTTGATAAATGCACTCAGCCCAGATACTTGCCCACGATGGGCTTGAGGCGCGCCTTGGTCTCGGCCGGCACGTGTTCCGGCCGCGTGATGATGGCCGTGGCGAGCGCCGTCGCGCACTCGCAATCGCGTGCGATCGGCAACCGCGCCACCGCGTTCGCGATGACCTGCTGCGCGGTCTTCGCGTTCTGCATCAGATTCGCGACGATCATGTCCACCGTCACCGACGCGTGATCGGGATGCCAGCAGTCATAGTCGGTCACGAGCGCCAGCGTCGAGTAGCAAATCTCGGCCTCGCGCGCGAGCTTTGCTTCCTGCAGGTTGGTCATGCCGATGATGTCGAATCCGCCCGCGCGATACGAGTTCGACTCGGCGATCGTCGAAAACTGCGGCCCTTCCATGCACACGTAAGTGCCGCCGCGATGGACGGTGGCGCCGGCCTCGGTGGCTGACGTGACCATGACGTCAGACAGCGGCCGGCAAAACGGATGCGCGAAACCGACGTGACCGACGAGCCCATCGCCAAAAAACGTGCTCACGCGCCCGCGAGTCCGGTCGAAGAACTGATCCGGCACGACCAGGTCGAGCGGCTTGTAGTCCTCGCGCAGGCTGCCCACCGCGCTCGCCGACAGAATCCACTCGACGCCCAGCACCTTGAATCCGTAGATGTTCGCGCGAAAGTTGAGTTCGGACGGCAGCAGGCGATGCCCGTGACCGTGCCTCGCGAGAAACGCCACGCGACGCCCGCGGAGCGTGGCGACGACGTAGGGTCCCGAGGGATCGCCGAATGGCGTTGTGACCGCGCGTTCTTCACGATCCGTGAGCTCCGCCATGTCGTACAGGCCGGAGCCGCCAATGATGCCGATGGAAATAGGGGTGGACATAAGTTAAGTACGAACGATGAACGGCGAACAATGAACGACGAGCTTTAGTCTACAACGGGCTCAACGGTCAGCCGCCCGTCGCGCTCTCGGATGATGCCGGCCGCAATCGCCGGTTCGTGCTCGAAGAAGATAACGTACTCGCCTCGAATCGCCTCGGGCACGAACTGTTTCTTGTACAGCAGCGTGTCCATCGGATACAGGTCGTACCCCATGATCCACGGAATGTCGACATGGGCCGCCGTCGGCATGAGATCGGCGGTGAATATGCCCGTACGGCCGCCGGATTCAATGCGCACAAGCTGGTGATGCATCGCGTGCCCGCCGGTGCGCCGCACGCTGATGCCCGGCACGATCTCGACGTCGTCATCCGTAAAGTGCACGACACCGGCGTCCAGGAGCGGCACGAAATTCTCCGGCAGATAGCTCGCGCGGTTGCGCTCGTGCGGATGGGTGGCATCCTCCCACTCGGCCCGCCGGATGTAGTACGTCGCACGCGGAAATGCGGGGACCAACGCACCGTCCACCATCTTCGTGAATCCGCCGACGTGATCAAAATGCAGATGCGTCGCAATCACGATGTCGACATCGGCCGGCGCGACCCCGGCTTGCGCGAGCGCCGCCTCCAGGCCCGGCCGCCGGTCGATGGCGTAGATGGCCGTGTCTTTCGCGCTCATCTTGTCGCCGATGCCGGCATCGATCAGCACGGTATGGTCCGGCGTCCGAACGAGCAGCGGACGGAGTCCCATCGTGATGCGATTCTTCTCGTCGGCGGGCGCGCGCCGTTCCCACAACACCTTCGGCACCGATCCGAACATGGCGCCGCCGTCGAGACGAAAGAAACCGTCCAGGAGTGGCGTGACTTCAAGATCGCCAAATCGCATGAGACCTTTGACCTCTAACCCTTGACCTGCTTAAGTTCAATCAAGAGGCCGCCCGCACTCGAGGGATGCAGGAACGCAATTCGGGATCCGTGCGCGCCCGGCCGCGGTTGTTCGTCGATGAACCGCACGCCCTGCTTCAACAACGCGGCGATCGCCGCATCGATGTCCGTGACGCGGAAACACAGATGATGCAGCGCGTCGCCACGCTTCCCGAGGAATTTCGCGACCGGCGCGTCATCAGTCACCGCCTCAACGAGTTCCAGAGTCACGCCGCCGGCCTCGACGAAACGCAGCCGATGCGACCCGACGACTTCGGGCTCGTCCGTGGACAGGCCAAGTAGATTCGCGAACATCGTGACAAATGGCCCCGCGTCGCGCACCGCGATGCCGACGTGATCGAGTGGAAAGCCGGTGACCGATTGGGAGGGCGCCCCGGACGCCAGCGCGCGGCCGATGACCGACTCGGCCGCGGCGTACGGATCCACGTCGCGCGCCGCGATCCGATCGAGCAACCGATCGAACTCCCCGGCCGCGAGCACGGACTGTTCGAGATGCTGCATGAAGCGGCGTCCGAGAATCTCGCGCAGCCGCCACTCGGCTCGGGTGCGGCGCCGTTCGATCTGCGAGGCGGCCGTGTGCTCACGGAATCGGTCGATCATCGCGACCAGATCGGCCACACCGGCACCCGACGTCGCGACCGTCCGCATCACCGGAGGCCGCCACGTGCCCTCGCCCCATTCCTCGAGCGACAACATCACTTCGATCGACGCCGCCGTCCGGTCGGCGCCTTCCCGATCCGCCTTGTTCACCACGAAGATGTCCGCAATCTCCATGATGCCGGCCTTGAGCGCCTGCACCTCGTCACCCGTACCGGGCACGAGCGTGACGACCGCGACATCGGCGGTACGCACGATGTCCACTTCGTCCTGACCGACGCCGACAGTCTCAATGATGATGACGTCGAAGCCTGCCGCGTCGAGGACGATGGCGGCCTCGGCGGTCGTGCGCGCCAGCCCCCCCAGGTGCCCGCGCGTCGCCATGCTGCGGATGAACACGCCGGCGTCTTCCGCATGCGACTGCATGCGCACGCGATCGCCCAGGATGGCGCCGCCGCTATACGGACTCGTGGGATCGACGCAGACGACGCCGACGGTCCGACCCGCGGCGCGAAGCTCGGCCGTGAGTCGATCGACGAGCGTGCTCTTGCCGGCGCCTGGCGGTCCCGTAATCCCGACGAGAAAGGCCCGGCCGGTGTCGGGATAGATGGCGCCGACCAGCGCCGCCGCTGCCGGATCTTCGTCTTCGATTAGCGAAATGGCGCGCGCGATGGCCCGGGGATCCCTGGCGCGTATGCGATCGGCGAGATCACTCACGTCAGCGTCCGATCAACTGCCGGCCGATGAGCAACCGCTGGATTTCGCTCGTGCCCTCACCAATCGTGCAGAGCTTCACATCGCGGAAAAACTTCTCGGCGGGATAATCCTTCACGAAACCGTAGCCGCCGTGGATCTGCACGCACTCTTCCGCGGCGCGCACGGCGATTTCACTCGCATAGAGCTTGGCGATCGAGGATTCGGTCGAGGTGCGCTCGGCCTTCTGGTCGCGCAGCCACGCGGCGCGATACGTCAGCAGCCGCGCCGCCTCGATGCGCGTCGCCATGTCGGCCAGCTTCCACCGGATCGCCTGGAATTCGGCGATCGGCCGGCTGAACTGCCGGCGCTCGAGCGCGTACCGGCGCGCGGCCTCGTAGGCGCCCTGGGCGAGTCCGACGGCCAGCGCGGCGATCCCGATGCGCCCGGCATCCAGAATGCGCATCGCCTGCTGAAACCCCTCGCCGGGTTTGCCCAGCATGGCGGCTGCCGGCACCTTGCAGTCCTGGAAGATGACCTCGCTCGTGTCCGACGCCCGCATGCCGAGCTTGTTTTCCTTCTTGCCGGCCGTCATGCCCGGATGCCCATGCGGAATCACGAACGCGGAATGGCCGACCTTGCCGGGGGCGCGGTCCGTGACCGCCATCACGACCATCGTGCCGCCGATCCGGCCGTGAGTAATGAACTGCTTACTGCCGTTCAGGATCCAGTTGCCGCCGTCCTGTACCGCCAGCGTCCGCATCGCGGCGGCGTCGCTCCCGGAACTGGCTTCGGTCAATCCCCACGCCCCCAGATGGCGCCCGGCCGTCAGCGGCGGCAGGAACTCCTGGCGCTGCTGCTCGTTGCCGAACACCCGTAAGTGCGCCACGCACAAGCCGTTATGCGCGGCCACCGACAACGCGATGGACGGATCGACGCGCGCGAGTTCCTCGATGCAGATGCAATAGGCGACGGCCGACATGTCAGAGCCGCCCCACGACTCGGGCACCTGGATGCCCATCAGGCCCAGGGCGGCGAGCTTCGGCAGCAGGTCCATGGAGAACGCCTGCGCTTCGTCCCACGCCATGACGTGCGGTCGGATTTCGGCTTCGGCAAACTCGCGCACGGCCTGGCGCAAGAGCTGTTGTTCCTCGGTCAGCCGCAGATCCATCGTCGGGAAAATACCATCTTTTCACGGCGGGAAGGGCGGTGGTCACTAGTCTCGACGTCGCATCGCTCCGATACCTAGGGCATGAAGCGAGTTCTTCTCATTGCCCTGCTGACGGTCGCAGGCCTGGTCAGCCTCCCAGCCACGGCCGCTGCAGACATCACGTTTTTTGTGGGACTCAGTCCGAACCCGACGGTCCGAACCGTCAAGGGCGTCTCAGCCGGCATGACCATGCTGATCTTCGGGTTCGAATTCGACTATGCGGTCACGAGCGAGAACACCGTCGCGCACTCGGCCGGCCTGCAGACGGGGATGTTCAATTTCATCGTGCAGACGCCCACCACGCATCAGCTCTATGTGACGGTCGGCGCGGGGTTGTATCGCGAGACGCTCGATGCCATCAAGGTCACAAACTACGGCACCAACATCGGCGGGGGCGTCAAGTTCCAGCTCTTCGGCCCGCTCCACCTGCGGGTGGACTACCGGGTATTCGCCTTGCACGGCAATGCCCGCACCACCCGCCCGATGCGGTTGTACGTGGGCGCCAACATTCCGTTCTAAAGAAAGTTTGAAGTCAGAAGTCAAAAGTCAGAAGTAAGTTCGAACTTCTGACTTTCTAACTTCTGACTTCTGACTTTTTCTAGCCGCCGACCTTCCCAAGCTTCCATAAAACACCGATCGAGTGGAAGGACCCCTGGAATTTCGCGAAGAGGGCGTCCGCGTCGGGCCGGGCGAGCTTGCTACCTTCCTGTCCAGCCTTGAAGCCGGCCGGATCCGTAAAGATCACGGGTACCGGTTGGTACGACAGGACCGTCGACGGCGAATCGAGCCAGAGCAGGTAGAGCGTAGTGGCCTTGCCATCCGTCATGGTGAAGGCCTGATCGACCTTGTACATTTTGGTCAGTGTCTCGCCGAAGGCTTTGAGGTCGGCACTTTCCGACTTTGCACACAGTGCGCGAAGGCCCGACCAGTAGTCTTCCCAGTCCTTGGTCTTGTCCGCCAGCACTTGAAAGCCGACCACCACCGGTGCATTCGTCGCAAACTTCAGCGGATCGGGCGCAGCCGCCTGCGCATAAACCGTCGCCGAACCAGACCCGATCGACAGCATCGATGCGACTGCCACGAGCAGTGCCGCGCGCTTTCCAGTCGCCACCCAACCAAACCGTTCCATTGAATCCCCCTGCCCGAAGAATCGGACCTGTCCAAAAAGCGCCTTACTTTACCGTACCCGGCTCCCGACGCAAGCGCGGCCGTCTCGCGCGGTGGTTACACAAACGTGAGCAGAATCTCGTTCGCCATCAGCATACCCTGCCGAGAAAGGCCGATGCGACCGTTACGTTCCCACATATGCCCGGCCTCAACAAACGGTCTCAGGTCTTCCCCATATTTGATCCAGGGGTCCACGCCGAATCGAGTTTCGAACTCGCGGCGATCGATACCGGAGGTTAACCTCAGGCCTGTGAACAGGTACTCAGCAAGACGCTCGCCAACCGACAAGGCCCGCCGGTCCTGCGTGACGTCTCGATCGGCTGTCACTCTGTCTACATACTCTTGGACACCGGAGACGTTTTGCCAGCGCTGCCCGTCCACGGTCGAATGGGCGCCGCAGCCGAATCCCCACCAGTTGCCGCTCTGCCAGTACTTGACGTTGTGCCGGCTGGGAAAGCCGGGCTTGGCGACATTCGAGATTTCGTATTGCTCGAAACCCGCCGCATCCAGACGATCCAGACCCGCCAGATACATGTCCGCCGCCTCGTCATCGGGCACCTGCGACCAGGGTTGGCGCGCCATGGCCTCCTTGAGGGGGGCGTTCGGGTAGAGCTCGAGCAAATAAAGCGACAGGTGATCGGGCGCCAGCGCGATGGCGTCGTCAATCGTACGCAGCCACGACGAGAACGACTGGCCCGGCAGCCAGAGCATCAGATCGAAACTCAGATTCATGAAACCCGCGGCTCGCGCCATCCGGATGGCCTCGCGCGCGCGAGCGGCGTTGTGCACCCGGCCGAGCCGGGTCAATTCCTCATCGTCGAACGACTGCACGCCAAAGCTGATGCGATTCACGCCCGCTTCGAGAAATTGTGCCAACCGCTCGGGCGTCGCGGTCTCAGGATTCGTCTCGAGCGTGATCTCCGCGTCCGGCGTGACATCGAACGTCTCGCGACAGGCGACGATGAGCCGGCCGATCTCCTCGGGCTCGAGCAGGGACGGCGTGCCGCCGCCGAAAAAAATCGTGTCGGCTCTCCTTAAGTCTCCGTGCGCTCCGTCGCCTCCGTCCCTGATTTCCCGCTCGAGCGCGGCGACGTAGCGGACCTTCAGATCGGGATCAAGCAGACCTCGGTTGAAATTGCAGTAGCCGCAAATTGAAGAACAGAACGGAATGTGGAGGTAGAGGCCGAGCATGGCGGGACTTTCGAACTTACCTTTGACCTTTGCCCTCTGCCCTTTGACCTGACTTGGGCGAGGCGTCAGCCTCGCCCGGCTTTTCCGCCCGGCCATTTCAGCTCGCGCGGCTCGCGGGTTTCCCGGTTTTCCCGGATCTGAGCACGGGCCTGACCGCTGGCGCGGGACGGCAGACTTCCCTTCGAGCGGGTCTTCTTTCGTTGCCAATGGGTAATCAGGTCATCCGGTCCGGCATTGACATCCAAGGTCCGGTAGTCGCCCCCGTCATACTCAAGAAAGTCGCACATTTCGTGGAGCCGGGAATGCAGCCGGAAACCCACGCGTGTCTTCAGTGAGTCGATGTCGTCGGGAAGATCCTCGTAATTCGTCGTGAAAATCGTGAGTCGCCGCTCGTTGTAGCGGGTGTTGACGATAAGGTTCATCGTCTCCTCAACCCATTCCGAAGGTTTTTCAGCCCCGAGGTCGTCCAGCACGAGCAGTTCGGCGTTCATGACGGGCCGAAGAATGTCCATCTCGGCTGTGCGGACGATTGGGTTGTAAGTCGAGCGAATGACGCGCAGGAGATCGCGCACGTCATAGAAGAGACCGCGAACGTGTTTCTCTTCGACCAGCCGGCGCAGTACAGAGACGGCAATGTGCGTCTTGCCAATACCGGGGGGGCCGATGAGGCATAGGCCTTTAGGCACCGCCGGAAATGCGTCAGCGAACTTACGCGCGCGTTGAACCGCGTTCTCTAGCTTGTCATTCGGATAAAGCAGAAAGTTTTCGAGTGTGCAGCGCGCGTAACGCGGTGGAATTCTGGCGCTGGCAGACAGCTGCGCGGTTACGCGCTCGGTCCAGCAGACGCAGCGCTCGACGCGTCGCGCGCCGTCGCGTTCCACTGCCAGCCAGCCGGTGTCATCACATCGCGCGCACGCCATCGGAGAATCGACAGTCTAGCACTTCAGCGGCTGACGGTTTCGGCCGGCGGCCGGACGTCGTGCGTGCGCAGGTCGGATGCGGCGGTCGGCACGAGTGCGGTATTCAGCCGCTGCTCCCAATCGCCCAGTCCGCGCTGGAGTTCGCGCTTGACGTACTCCATGAACTCGTTGACCTCGCTCTGCATGCGGCCCATCTTGCGGCGCATGTTGAGAATGATCTCGACGCCGGCGAGGTTCACGCCCAAATCGCGCGTCAACGCCAGAATCGTTTCAAGTTCCTGCAGATCTTCGTCGGAGTACAGGCGCGTGTTGCCATCCGTCCGGGACGGCTTCAACAGACCTTCGCGCTCATACAGCCGCAATGTCTGCGGATGAATGTTGTACTTCGCGGCGACCGCGCTGATCATGTAATAGCCCTTGCCGGTGCCTGCACGTCTGGCCACGAGTCACTCCCCTTCAAACAGGAAACCGCGAACGTTCTCGCGATTCAATTCCCCGAACTCACGCAGCAGCTGTTTCGACCGTTCGTCCCGAACCGGCGGCAGCACAATCTGCAAATCCACGATCAAGTCACCGGCCATTTCGGGGGGCGCTCCGGCTGGTGCCGGAACACCTTCACCGCGGATGCGCAACTGCCGGCCCGACGGCGTACCCGCCGGAATCTTCAGCTTCACGGGTTCGCCCAGCGTGGGCACCTCGACCTTGGCGCCGAGCGCGGCCTCATGAACGGCCAGCGGAAGCGTCAGCCGCACATCGCGGCCCTGGCGCGTAAAGTGGCGGTGCGCATCGACCTCCACGGTCACATAGAGGTCGCCCGCCGGTCCGCCGCGCGCACCGGCGTGACCGCGGCCCGGCACAGCCAGGCGATCACCATGCTCGATTCCGGCCGGCACCACAACCGTGACGACTTCGCTGCGCGGCTGAATCCCGGCGCCGCCGCACGGCCGACACGGCTGCGCGCTAATCACACCCGCGCCGTCGCAGTGTTCGCAACTCCTGGCGAAGACCATGTGACCGCGAGCCCACCGCCGCGCACCGGCCCCCGCGCATCCGGGGCAAACGACGGGGGGACGCGCGACGCGGCCGTCGCCCGCACATGCCGAACACCGCTCCTGTCGAACGACCGAGATAGGCACGCTGCCCCCGCGCACGGCGTCCTTGAACGACACGCGAATACCGGCGTCGATATCCGCGCCGCGCGATGGCGTCGTCGCCTCGCGCGCCGCGTCATGAAACACGTCGGCGAACAACTCGGCGAAGGTGGCGGCCTGAGGCCCTTCGGCGGGCGATCCGAAGTCGAAGCCCTCGAGCGAAACCGACACCGTCGTCGCGACCGCCGGCATCGACGGAGTGGCACCACGGTCGTACTCGCGGCGCCGATCGTCGTCGCTGAGCACCTCAAACGCCTGCTGGACCTGGCGGAACAATTCCTCCGCCATCCGGTCGCCCGGATTGACGCCCGGGTGATACCGCCGCGCGAGGCGGCGGTAGGCCCGTTCGATCTCGCCGGCCGAAGCCGCGCGACCGACGCCCAGCAGTGCGTAGAGGTCCATGTCTACTTTCTTTTAGTTCGGCCGGGGCCCCACCCCCAGCCGCTTGTCGACTTCTCTTAATTCGCGTGGGGCCCCACCCCCACGCGCTTGTCGAACGGCGCTCAGCGCGCCCGCTACGTGGGCGGCTTCGCGGTCTTCACTTCCTTGACTCTCTTCACGTCCGGCGAAGTGCAGGTTTACTTTTTCTCTTCCACTACCTCGGCGTCGATCACGTCGTCAGCGTGGCCGTTGCCGGCCGGGCCTGATGAGCCCGATGGCCCGGCTTGACCTGCGTCAGCGCCGGCCTTCTGATACAGCCGCTCGGCGGCCTTCTGTTGCGCCTGCATCAACGCATCCAGCGTCCGGTCGATCGACTTGGCGTCCGTCGACTCGAGCGCCTTCTTCACGTCGTTGGTTGCCGACTCGATGGCCATCCGATCGGCCGCTTCGAGTTTGTCCCCCGATTCCTTGAGGAACTTCTCGGCGCCGTACACCGCCTGATCCGCCTTGTTGCGCGTCTCGATCTCTTCCTTGCGCTGCTTGTCTTCGGCCGAATGCGCCTCGGCGTCACGCATCATGCGGTCGACTTCGTCCTTCGACAGGCCGCTCGACGCGGTGATCGTGATCTTCTGTTCCTTGCCGGTGCCCTTGTCCTTGGCCGACACGTTCACGATCCCGTTCGCGTCGATGTCGAACGTGACCTCGATCTGCGGCACGCCACGCGGCGCCGGAGGAATGCCGTCCAGATTGAACTTGCCGAGAGTCCGGTTGTCGCGGGCCATCGGCCGCTCGCCCTGCATCACGTGCACTTCCACACTTGGCTGACTGTCGGCCGCGGTGGAGAACGTTTCGCTCTTACGCGTCGGAATCGTCGTGTTGCGCGTGATGAGCGTCGTCATCACGCCGCCCAGCGTTTCAATGCCGAGCGACAACGGCGTCACATCCAGGAGCAGCAGGTCCTTGACGTCGCCGGCCAGCACGCCGGCCTGGACCGCGGCGCCAATCGCCACAACTTCGTCCGGATTCACGCCCTTGTGCGGATCCTTGCCGAACAGTTCCTTGACGATTTGCTGCACGCGCGGAATGCGCGTCGATCCGCCCACCAGCACCACTTCGTCGATCGCCGACGGGTTGACGCCCGCATCCTTGATCGCCTGCTTCGCGGGACCCACGGTCTTCTGCAGCAAGTCTTCGACGAGTGATTCGAACTTCGCGCGCGTGAGCTTCATCGACAGATGCTTCGGCCCGGTCTGATCCGCCGTGATGAACGGCAGGCTCAAATCGGTTTCCATCACGGTCGAGAGTTCCATCTTGGCCTTCTCCGCCGCTTCCTTGAGCCGCTGCAGTGCCATGCGATCCTTCGACAGATCGATGCCTTCCAGCTTCCGGAATTCGTTCACGATCCAGTCCATGACGCGCTGGTCGAGGTTGTCGCCGCCCAGGTGTGTGTCGCCATTGGTCGCTTTCACTTCGACCACGCCCTCGCCCACTTCCAGGATGGAAATATCAAACGTGCCGCCGCCGAAGTCGTAGACCGCAATCGTCTCGTTCTTTTTCTTGTCGAGCCCGTACGCCAACGCCGCCGCGGTCGGCTCGTTCACGATGCGGAGCACTTCCAAGCCGGCGATCTTGCCCGCGTCCTTCGTCGCTTGCCGCTGGGAATCGTTGAAGTACGCCGGCACCGTGATGACGGCCTTGCTGACCGGCTGGCCGAGATAGTCCTCAGCCGCCTGCTTCAGCTTGCCCAACACCATCGCGGAAATCTCCGGCGGCGTGAACGGCTTCGCCTGGCCGTCGATGCCAATCGCGACGCGATCGCCATCGGCAACCACGCGATACGGCACCATCGTCATCTCTTCCGACACTTCATTGAGACGACGGCCCATGAAGCGCTTGATCGAGAACACCGTGTTCTCGGGATTGGTGACGGCTTGACGCTTGGCGACCTGGCCCACGAGCCGTTCGCCGGATTTGGTGAAGCCCACGACAGACGGCGTCAGACGGCCGCCCTCGGAGTTGGTGATGACCACAGGCTCGCCGCCCTCCATCACCGCCACGACGGAATTCGTGGTGCCCAGATCGATCCCGATAATCTTGCTCATGTCGCTCTCCCTCTATGTCCCGGTATGTTCCTAAAAGAACTAAACCTTAGTCTCGTTGATTATAGAAAGATGAGTGTCTAGATGTCAAGAAGTGGTTCCGAGGTTCCGGGGTTCCGGGGTTCTGCGGGTTCGAGGTTCGGGGTTCCTGGGTTCGGGGTTCCGGGGTTCGGAACCAAGAACCCAGAACCTCGAACCCGAGAACCTCGGAACCCCGGAACCTCGGAACCTCGGAACCCCGGAACCCCGGAACCCCGGAACCCCGGAACCTGCTAAAATCACTCTTGCCGCCTGCCTGACTTGCGAGGTGTTTGATGGTGTCCAAGCGCGTCAGGCGTACCTTCGTCGTCAGCGCGACTGTTGCGCTGGCTCTGCTGCTGCCCTCGTCACGAGCCCAGGAATCTCAGCAGCCGACGCAGGACCCGTTGGGGCCGACCGCGCCCCGCGATTTCAGTCACGACGTTCCGGCGCACCTGGCTTTCGTCGAAGGTGAAGTCACGCTTGAGCGCGATGCCAAGCTTGAACCCGCCGAACGGAACCTCGCGCTGCTCGCGGGCGACCGACTGCGCACGCGGGATGGGCGCGTTGAGATTCTGTACGCGGATGGCAGCACGCTCGCCATCGATCGCAACACCTCGCTCGATCTGCTTTCCGATTCCCTCGTGCGCCTGCTCGGTGGCCGCCTGCGCGTCGCGATTCTTCGAACCACGGAGACGCTCGATTACCGGATCGACAACGCCGCCGGATCGATTGGAATTCAAGTCGCGGGCGAATATCGCATTCAGACGGGCGTGGATGCCGACGGCGATCCGGATGTCGATCTCGCGGTCATCCGTGGTTCGGCGGAGTTGGTGAACGACAATGGCCGCACGCTGGTGCGCGCGGGCCGCCACGCATTCACATCGGCGAAGACCGCGCCGTCGCTGGCCTACACCGTGAACTCTGCGGCGTGGGACGACTTCGATCGCTGGGTCGAAGATCGACGCACGGCGCGGGTGGGTTCAGTGTCGTCGACGTATCTTCCCGACGAAGTCCAGTACTACGGCAATACGCTTGACGACTACGGCACGTGGGGTACGGACCCGTCGGTGGGCGGCGCCGTCTGGTACCCACGCGTCGCCGATGACTGGGTGCCCTACTCGCAGGGCCGGTGGTCGTATACGGGGTACTACGGGTGGGTGTGGGTCGGCATCGACGCGTGGTCGTGGCCGACGCACCACTATGGCAGCTGGGGTTACTCCAACCGGTGGTACTGGATTCCCAATCACTACTGGGGACCCGCATGGGTCACGTGGGCCGTCTCGCCTGGATACGTGAGCTGGTGTCCGCAGGGCTACAACGGGCGGCCCGTCGACGCCTTCCCCGGAAACGGCGGCTACAAGTACGGCGAGCCGTGGCGCACGTGGACCACGCTGCCGGCCAAACAGATGACCCACAACGTGTGGGTCACTGAGCACGCGGTCGCGCGCAACGCGATCACGCCCGCCATGCGTGAAAGTTTCGTCGAGCGGCCTGGCGGACCGATGCCGGCCGGCAACACCGCGCCGCGGCGGGCCATCGCTCCGCTGCATGGGCCGACGGCGCCGAGCGGACCGGTCGGACAAGCCGGCCAACGCAGTGGCGCGGTTCCACGCGGACAAGGGCAAACGAACGACGTGGGCCCATTCGATGCCGCGCGCGCGCCGCGCGCCAGCGCGCCCTCGCGCGGTCCGGTCACGTACTCGGTACCGACCGTATCCAGTTCGGGCGACTCGCGCACGCGACAGGCCACTCCGGCGCCATCGGCTGATCGGACGCCGGGCGCGACCTCACCGAGCCGTGCGATCAGCCCTTCCTCATCCGATCGAGCGCCGAGTGCACCACCACGCGACCGTTCGCAGAGTGCGGCACCGCCTGACCGCACGCCGGTTGGTTCGGCAATTCCTCGCGAGCGGATGCCGGCTGGCGCGCCGCCTTCGGTAGACCGGTCGTCAGCGCAGCCGTCTCGTGCGCCGCGCTCGGATTTTGCGAACGCGCCGCGCGCGACGCCGCCGTCGCAGATCGAGATACTGCGCGGCACGCCACCGGAGCCCGCAACGCCTCCGCGAGCGGTGCCGCGAGAGCCGGACCCGCCGCAGGCCGTCGCTCCGACTCAGGATCGCGGACGGCAGCCGAATCGCGCGGTGCCGCCGCCATCGGCACAACCGGCGCCGCCATCGGCCGCGTATCCGGCCCGGCGCGCAGAACCGCAAGCGCCGCCGGCGAGCATGCCCGCGCCTTCGTACAGTCGCGGGGGCGATCGATCGGCACCACCTTCCGCGCCGCCGCCTTCGGCGCCGCCACCCACAACGCAGGCGCCTCCGCCATCCGGCGCGGCACCACCGGCGGCGGCTCGGCCGTCACCGTCGGGCCGCGGTGGTGGACAAAGTCAGGGCCAAGGTCAGAGTCAGGCCGTTCCACGTCGCGGTGGCGGCGGGGGTGGAGACAGGTAGACTCAACGGGTGACCGACGACACGACGCCACGCTGGAGACGCTGGTTTCGGCGATTCGGGATCGCGGCGTTGTTTCTCGGCGCCGCGGTCGCCGGCACGGCCAGTGGCGTACTCTTTGCGTTCGCTGACGATCTCCCGCAAATTTCCCAGCTCGACGACTACGCGCCGGGCACGATCACGCGTGTCCTCGGAAAAGACGGCGCGCTCGTCGGCGAGTTTGCGACGGAACGCCGCGTACTCGTGACGTACGATCAGATCCCGCAAGTCCTGCGCAATGCGATCGTGGCGTCCGAAGACGCCGCCTTTTTCACAAACAGCGGCATCGATGTGAAGGCCATCGCCGCCCTCGGCGTGCGTCGCGTGCTGGGCATGCAGCGCCGCGGCGGCGCCAGCACCATCACGCAGCAGCTCGCCCGCAAGCTCTTCCTCACGGATGAAGTGACGCTCGATCGCAAGATCCGCGAATGGCTGCTCGCGATTCAGATCGACAAGCGCTTCACCAAAGCCGAAATCCTGACGATGTACTGCAATCGCATGTACTGGGGCCATGGCGCCTACGGCGTGGAAGCGGCCTCGCGGTTGTATTTCGCCAAGTCGGTCAAGGATCTCAACCTCGACGAAGCCGCCCTCATCGCCGGGCTGCTGCAGGGCAACGTTCGGCAAAGCCCGTACGTGGACATGAAGGCCGCCCTCAGCCGCCGCAGTTACGTGCTCTCGCGCATGGCGAGTGAGAAGTTCATCACCGTCGAGGAAGCCGAAGCCGCCAAGAAACGGCCGATTGTGACCTACGGGGATCCGGCGCGCGTCCAGTCGGTGTCGCCCTATTTCCTCGAGTCAGTCCGGACATATCTTGAAGAGCGCTACGGCGCGAAGGACGTCTACGAAGGCGGACTCGTGGTGAAGACCGGCCTCGACGTGGACTTGCAACGATCGGCAAACCGCGCGCTCGACAAACAACTGCGTGTCCTCGACAAGCTGCGGGGATTCCGGAAGCCGACACGCAACGTGCTCGACAAGAAGGGCACGACGCTCGACAATTTCCGCGATCCGCGATGGCCGCGCACGCTTGCGGCTGGCGACATCGTCCCCGCGCTCGTAATGGCCGCCGACGCCGGCACCATTCGTGTGCGCGTCGGCCAGCGGATCGGCACGATTGGCAAGACGGGTTTCGCGTGGGCCAAACGCCGTGCGGATGAACTCGTCAAGGCCGGCGACCTGATCGAGGTCAAGATCAACCGCGCCGGCGCTGACGGCGCCTTCGACGGCGATCTGGAACAGTCACCCGGCATCCAGGGCGCCGTGCTGGCCCTCGACAATCGCACGGGCCAAATCCTGGCCAAGATTGGCGGCGCGAGTTTCGAACGATCGCAGTTCGACCGCGCGGTGCAGGCCAAACGGCAGGTCGGATCGCTCTTCAAGCCGTTCGTGTACACGGCCGCCATCGACAAGGGCTACACGGCGGCGTCTATGCTCGCCGACGTGCCCACGTCCTTCGACGCCGGCGCGGGCCAGCCCCCATACCAGCCGCAGAACTACGACCATGAATTCCAGGGGCCCATCACGCTGCGTCGCGCCCTCGAACTGTCACGCAACATTCCAGCGGTGGCGATGATGCAGGCGCTGACGCCGCCAGAAGTCATCAAGTATCCGCGCATGCTCGGCATCACCACGGCGATTCCGGAGTTCCTCTCCGTCGCCATCGGCGCGGCTGAAGGCACGCTGCTGGAAATGACGTCGGCCTATTCGGCGTACCCGGGCCAGGGCGTGCGCATGACGCCGGCGATGGTCTTGGAGGTCAGCGATCGCGAAGGCAATGTTCGCGAGCAGTACCGGCCGGAGCCGCACAACGCGCTGCGCGCCGACACGGCTTACATCATGACCGAGCTGCTGCACGGTGTGGTCGAACACGGCACCGCCGTGAGCGCGAAAGCACTCAACTGGCCATTGGGCGGCAAGACGGGCACGACCGACGACAACACCGACGCCTGGTTCATCGGCTTCGATCCGGACATTACGATTGGCGTCTGGATCGGATTCGATCAGAAGAAGACGATCACCGACAAGGCGACGGGCACGACCATCGCGCTACCGGTGTGGCTGGACATCATGACCAGCTGGGTCGAGCGCCGCAAGAAAGCGCTGCCCGGCGCGCCGAAATTCGAACGGCCCGGCAACGTCATCGTCGTGACAACACCGGCCGGACCCGAGTACTTCATCGTCGGAACCGAACCCGGCAAGGGCGGAAACTAATCTTCGTCCGGCGTCGCCGCTTCGAGTTTGCCCATCGCCTTTTTCAACAAATACGCCTTGATGAAGTCATCAAGATCGCCGTCCAGCACGCGATTGACATCGCCCACCTGAAACTTCGTGCGATGGTCCTTGATCATCTGGTACGGGGCCATCACGTAGCTGCGAATCTGGCTGCCGAACGCGATCTCTTTTTTCTCGCCGCCCAGCTGCGACATCTTCGCCTGCTGCTCTTTCAGCTTGATGTCGTAGAGCCGGGACTTCAGCACCTTCATCGCCGAGGCGCGGTTCTTGTGCTGCGATCGCTCGTTCTGACACGACACGACGATGCCTGTCGGCAAGTGCGTCAGGCGCACCGCCGAATCGGTCACGTTCACGTGCTGGCCGCCGGCGCCGCTCGATCGGAACGTGTCGATGCGCAGGTCCTTTTCGTCAATTTCAATGTCGATGTCGTCGGCCAGCTCCGGCCAGACGTACAGCGAGGCGAATGAGGTATGCCGGCGCGCCGCCTGATCGAACGGTGAAATACGCACGAGCCGGTGCACGCCGGCCTCGGCGGTCAGCAGGCCGTAGGCGTAGTCACCGGTGACCAGCATCGTCGCACTCTTGATGCCGGCCTCGTCGCCGGGCTGCAGGTCCAGGACCTCTCGGCCGAACCCGCGCCGCTCCGTCCAGCGCAAGTACATGCGCATCAGCATCTCGGCCCAGTCCTGCGACTCGGTGCCGCCGGCGCCGGGATGGATGGTGACGATGGCGTTCTTGCGATCGAGTTCGCCCGACAGCATCGTGCGGATTTCGGCGGATTGCACGTCCCGCGTAAATGCCTCGAGAGCCGGTGTCAGATCCGCCGACACGTCCTCACCGGCGCGCGCCCATTCGACGAGCACGGCCAGGTCGTCGGTTTGTTTGCGAATCGACGCCGCGAGGGTGCGCTCGTCTTCGAGGCGCCGGCGCCGCTGCAGGATCTTCTGCGCGGCGGCCTGATCCTTCCAGAAATCCGGCGCGGCGGCCTGATTCTCGATCTCCGTCAGCTCACGTGAAAGGCGAGCTTCGTCAAAGTCCCCTCCGCAAGTCGGCCGCGCGGCTCGACAAGTCGGCGAAGGCGCGAATCTGTTCGTCTAACGTCATGGCTGCTTATCCTTCGGACGGCGAGCTATCCATAGTACTGCCCCGGCCATCGCGAGGGAAATCCAGACCACCACGTCGCCAACGGCGTGATAGACCGTCCGGTCAGACAACAAACGGACGTCAGCGACCGTCGCCGAGGCTTCGAACAGCGTCGAACGGGCAATCACGCGCCCGTACGGATCCACCGCGCCGCTGATGCCGGTATTCGCGGCCCTCACCAGGTAACGGCCCTGCTCGACCGCTCGCAACGCGGCCTGATCAAAATGCTGGAAGGCCGCCGACGAACGACCGAACCACGCATCGTTGGTGATCGTCGTCAGTAGCTGGGATCCGTCGGCCACGAACTCCTGAGCCATGCCGGCGTAAACCGCCTCGTAGCAAATCGCCACGCTGAATCGACTGCCTTCGCTCTCAAACACCGTCAGGGTCTGGCCCGGCGTGAAGTCGCTGACGGCCTCGATGAGCGGCCCCACAAAAAACAGCAGCCGCTTGAACGGCACGTACTCGCCGAACGGCACGAGCCGAACTTTCCGATACGTCGCACGCGACCGACCGTCGGTGCCGACCAGCACCGCGGCGTTGTAGTACCGGTCGGGCTGGCCGTTCCCACCGCGCTCGAAGTCGTCCGTGCCAATCACGAACGGCACTCGAGCCTGGGCCGCCAGCCGCCGGACGGGCTCCGCCAGGTTGGCATCGAAGTCGAAATAGAACGGCGCCGAGGCCTCCGGCCAAAGCACCAGTTGCGCGCCGCCCGCAATCGCCTGCCGGCTCAAACTGACGTAGCGATCCAGAATCGCGTCACGCAACGCCGGATTCTGTTTGTCCTCCTGGGGCACGTTGCCTTGCAAGAGCCCGACGCGAATCGGATTCCCGACCTTGAGCAGCGAGCCCTGTGTCACGCGCCAGGTGCCCCACGCGAAGTTCGCAATGACGATGGCGGCGACAATTGCGGCGCCGCGCCGGTGCGCCGGCTTGCGGCTCAGCGCGAGCGCCGCCGCCGCAGTGGCAGTCAAGGCGAGTAGCGCGGACAGGCCATACATGCCCGTCACACTGGCGAGTTGGACAACCGGCACGACGGCCGCCTGCGAGGATCCGAGCACCACCCACGGAAACTGCCAGCCCAGCAAGACTCGCGTCCATTCCGACGCCACCCACAGCACCGGCGAGAGCCAGACGCCTGCCATCCCAAATCGTCGAACCGCGCGGCCAAGCAGATACGCGAACAGACCCACGAAGAGGCCGAGGTGAACGGCGAGTCCAATCATCAAGGGGTAGGCCACGACCGGCGAGAGGTCGCCGTGCGCCGCCATCACCTCGCCAATCCAATAAAGGGTACCGACGAAATAGACAACGCCGGTCGTCAGACCAAGCCAGAACGGTCTCGCTGCCCGCGCCGCTTGACGTGTCGATAGAGCCACGGCCACGATGAGTGGCGCGAGAGACACCCACGCCAGCGCCGGATGGCCGAACTTGGGAAAGCTGCCAACCAGTAACAGGCCGGACAGCAGGGCTAGCGGTAAGGGGCCGACGGTTTGTACCCTGCTTTACGGAGGCTCGCGATCATGGCGTTCGCGGCCTGGAGATCGAAAGGTCCCAAGCGGGCCTTGTAACGCGCACCCGATCCCGGCGCGGTGTACAGCTTGGCCGGGAAGCCCTTGCGCTTCAGTTCCGCCACCCGACGCTCCGCGTTCCCTTTGTCACTGAACGAGTCCACGTTGAGGTAGAAATCGCCTGTCGATGCGGCTGGGGCTGCGGTCGGCGTCGGCGTGGGCGCGGCTGGCTTCGCGGCAGGCGTCGGTGTCACCGTCGGTTTAACCTCCGGCTCCGGCGACGGAAGCGGCGTTGGCGTTGCCGTGGTCGAGCTTGCCGCCGTGCCGTCGGGTTTTGTCCCCAGGACCGTCGGATATTGAATCGTGCCGGGCTTGACGGTCGTCGCCGGCGGAAGCGGGGCGGACTGATCGCCCACCACGACGGTCGGGGTTGGCTTGACGGGCGCCTCGGCTCCACCGACGCCCTGTCCGACGGACACGCCCAGCAGAAAGGTGCCGACCAGCGCGACGGCGCCGGCCATGAACAAGAAGACCACTTGCTTGGAGCTCAGCTGAATCTCGCGGAAGCCCTGATCAGACATGAGATGTCGACGATGGTAGCACGGCGATTGCGCGCGGTTACCCGCCGATCTTACGCAGCAGTTCGCGTGCCTCCGCCGAGTCGGGTGTGAGGACGAGCGCGCGCTCGAGTTCACGCCGCGCCGCCTCCCGGTCGCCGGACGCGGCGAGTACGCGACCCAGCGCGAGGCGGGCTGCGCCGGTTTCCCGGCACCACACGGCGACCTTGAACTCGTCGATCGCTTCCGACACGCGTCCCGCTCGCTCGAAGACCCTTCCGAGGAGCAGGTGGGGTTCGTCCTCGTAGGGCGCGAGGTAGATCGACCGTTGCAGTTCGGCCGCGGCCTCGCGGTCGCGCCCGTCCTGGACCAGCGCGCGGCCGTTCTTCAGATGGAAGGCCGCGGTTTCGCGCTGATCCGTCTGAGTCGGCGACAGCACCATCGGCGCGACCGCCGAATCGTCCAGCCGTGTGCGCACGCGTTCGAGCGATGGAGGAATCTTGTTCAGCGTCGCCGGCACCGCGTCGAGCGCCGTGCCCAGCGTGCGCGCCAGGTCCAGCTCGCGTTGCGCCTCGGCGGCGCGGCCGCTGGACGCGAGCACGACCCCCATCACCAGATGGGCGTCGCCGTCAGCCGCACTCCGGCGCACCGTCTCGCGCAGCCACATCAGTGCGCCCGCGCCGTCGTTGGCAAGCGCCCGCGCATAGCCCAGATTGAACAGCAGGTCCGCATCATCCGGCGCCTCGTTCGCGGCGCGTTCGAAGAACACGGCCGCTTTCTGCGCGGCCGCCGGCGTCGAGCCGCGCCGCAGTTCGGTGACGGCCAGCGCATTGGAGACCGCGGCCGACCGCTTCTGTTCCCACAAGGTCGTGAGCTCCTTCGACGCGCCGTCAAAGCGCTTCAACTCAATCAAGGACAGCGCGACGTCAAAGCGGGCGCGGCGCAACTGCGGCGCGTCCGCCGGCACGGCGCTCGCCACGGACAACGCCTTGTCGTGCAGTCCCTGGTCGGCGTACACGGACCACAACGCGGTAAGCACACGGCCATCGCGCGGCGCCTGCGTCATCGCGCTCTCGAGAAAGCGTTGCTGCGCGGCGGGCGTCGCGGCAATCAGGCCTTTCACGTAGCTCTCGAACGCCCCGAGCGGCATCGGGGGCTGTCTCGTGCCGGCTGGGGCGACGGGCCGTCCGATCTGGGGCCCGACCTGCGTGGCCACGCGACCGAACACGTCGAAGAGTTCCGCCAGTGCGCCGCGGTCATTGACATCCGGCATCAGCCGGCCCGTCTCGATGCGAATCGTGCGCGCGTGCACGGCGAGATCGCGGCCGACATGCACGTCGCCGAACACGATCGCGGACGCGCCCATCAATTCAGCGACGCGAATCATGGTCGCGTGTGTCAGCTCGGGCGACATCGGCAAGTGCAGGCGGTCGAACACCGCGACGCGGTCCTCACGTGGGAATGTCGGGAAGCCCTTCGCCGACAATTCGTCGGCAAGCAGGGTCGCCGCGGCCTCCCCGAGCCACTTGGTGGACAAGGCGTTCGCGGGCCCTGTCGCGTCGCTCTCGACCGAGAACGGCATGACCAGCACCCGGGCCGTAGGTATCTGAGGCACGACGCGGCCGTCCAGCGAAGGCCCGAACCACAAGACAACGGCGACGATGGCGCTCGAAACCCTCATGGCCATATGGATGCGCCTCATGCCGCGAGAGCCGCCACTTTCGATGGAGCCGGTTCGATTCTGATCAGGCATGCCACACCCGTTCCCGAGACAGCCCGGCACGATTCGATCGCGGCATCGGCGGGCACTTGAAACGCACGCAACGATTCCATTACCAGGGCGCGGTAGAACGCGCACAGCGGCGTGGATTGTGGATCGCGGACGCCGCAGAACACCGACGTGTCCACGCGCATCGTGGCGTGGCCGCGCCGCACTTTCGTGGCGGCCCCACTGGTCGACGACACGTCACGAACGATCTGACGCGCGATGCGGAGAGCGAATCGTCGGCGCAAACTCAATGGCAGTGAGGCGCCAAGGCGTCGTTGATACGCCGGCCTCGAAGCGATACTCCATTGCGCGGCCAGCAAACCGGCGCGACTGACGACGGCGTCGTAACTGTCGTGTTCGGTGCGAAGAAACCCCAGCACGGCCGAGAGCGGCGCCAAGCCGATGCTACCGTCGCGCAGCCCGATGGGATCGAGCCACTCCTCGTAGAACTCCAGTCGTTGCGGCAACTCATCGGCGATTGCCTGATGGAGGCACGCCGGCAGCAGACGACCCAGACGACCCTCGGTCATGAGCCATCATCGTACGGCAATTGGAGGGGCTCGGGCGAATCACCTCGGTTTGGCCCACCTGAACTCGCCTCATGATTACGCCCGAGTACAATAGCGTTCCCGATGATTCTGCCCGTTCACGCTCGAGTACGCGCGCACATTCAGACAGCCTTGACCACCGCGTTCGGTCTGGATCCTGCCGATCAGCCGTCGATCGTGATCGAAACGCCGCCGCGGCGCGCGCTGGGCGACCTGGCCCTGCCCGTCGCCTTCGAGCTCGCGCGACGGCTGCGCAAAGCTCCGCGCGCGATCGCCCAGGAGCTCGCCACGCATCTCACCGGCATTGACGGCGTCGACCGCGTGGAGGCGGCGCCGAACGGCTATCTGAATTTCTACCTCGCCCGCGCCGCCTTCGTGCTGGCCGAGCTGGCCGATCCCCGCGCTGGACGTACCGACGCTGCAGGCGGCAAGGTCATCGTCGAGCACACGGCCATCAATCCGAACAAGGCCGCGCACATCGGCCACCTGCGCAACGCCACGCTCGGCGACACGCTCGTCCGGCTCCTGCGGTATCAGGGACGCCAGGTCGAAGTGCAGAACTACATCGATGACACCGGGGTGCAGGTGGCTGACGTCCTGGTCGGTTTCACGGCGATTGAAGGCAAGGACCTGGCCGCGGTACGGGCGTTGGCGGATTCGCCCGACGTGCGCTTCGACTACTACTGCTGGGATCTCTACGCCAAGGTCACGGAGTGGTACGCCGCCGACAAGGCCAGGCTGGAGGTCCGGTCACAGGCGTTGCATGCGCTCGAGGCTGGACACGGTGAAATGGCGGAGATGGGCGCCCTCGTGGCGGACCGCATCGTCCGCTGCCACCTGCGCACGATGGCCCGCATGTCCGTCGACTATGACCTGCTGACCTGGGAAGGCGACATCCTCCGGTTGCATTTCTGGACGACGGCGTTCGAACAACTGAAGGCGCGCCAGGCTGTCTTTCTGCAAACCGAAGGCCGCCTGAAAGGCTGCTGGGTCATGCCGATTGAGTCGGACTCCCCTGCTGTCGAAGGCGAGGCCGGTGAAGCCGCCGACGAAGAAGACTCCCGCGAAAAGGTCATCGTGCGGTCGAACGGCACTGTGACGTACGTCGGCAAGGACATCGCGAATCAGTTCTGGAAATTTGGACTGCTCGGGCGTGATTTCAATTACCGCGTGTTCGACCCGCGGAATGGCCGGCCGCTGTGGGCCACATCGACGGACGCCGCACCGTCCACGGCGCCGGCCGCGCCTCCGTTCGGCCGCGCGACGGCGGTCTACAACGTCATCGATTCCCGGCAGGCGTATTTGCAGCAGTTGCTGAAGCAGGCGCTCGGCACGATGGGATTTGCGCGTGAGGCCGAGGCGTCCACGCACTATGCCTACGAGATGGTCGCGCTCTCGCATGCGACGGCGCGCGAACTTGGGTACGAGGATACGGAAGCGGGCGGCAAACCGTTCGTCGAGGTCTCCGGCCGCAAGGGACTCGGGGTGAAGGCCGACGACCTGCTCGACCGCCTCATCATGACGGCCGACCGCGAAGTGAGATCGCGCAACCCCGAACTTCCGGATGCGGAGTGCCGACGCACGGCCGAGGCCATCGCCGTGTCGGCCGTGCGCTATTTCTTGATCAAGTTCTCGCGCGGCAAAGTGATCGCGTTCGACATTCAGGAGGCGCTCAGTTTCGAGGGCGAGACCGGCCCGTACCTGCAATACGCGGTCGTGCGCGCGAATAACATCCTGGCGAGGCTGGCCGATCGCGACAAGCTCACTGAGCAGGCGATCGTCGAGCGGGTGCGAACCCTGAACCAGGCCCCGCTGACCGAAGGCGACGAAGCGGACGAATTGTGGGAATTGGTCCTCGAAGCGGCGCGGCTCGACGAAGTCGTCGAGGCGGCGGTGCGCGGCCTGGAACTCTCGGTCGTCGCGAAATACGCGTTTGGGCTGGCGCAGGCATTCAACGCGTTCTATCACCGGCAGCAGATTCTGCGCGAAGAACGCGAAGAGCCCAGGCTCTGGCGCGCGGCGGCCGTGGTGTTCGTGCGGCGCGAGATGACACGCGCGCTCGATTTGATGGGCTGCCGCGTCCCCTCGCGCATGTAGGATCGTTGAAGATGGAATCGCCTCTCATTGCCTCGGCGTGGCTGAAGCCGGACTATCGCGCATCGCTCGAACAGGCCGGCGCACGGATTCGCGAGTTGACCCCGGCGGACACCCTGCCCGCCGCACTCGAAGGGTGCAGCGGACTCATGCTCACCGGCGGCGCCGACGTGGATCCGCGCCACTACGGGGACGACGACGTCCACGAGACGGTCGAAATCGACGAGGTGCGCGATCGCGTCGAGCTCGCGCTCGCGCGTGAAGCACTGGCTCGCGACCTGCCGGTGCTGGCCATCTGCCGGGGCGCGCAGGTCCTGAACACGGCGGCCGGCGGCACGCTCGTGCAGGACATCCCGAGCGCGCTGCCGGAGAGCCTGAATCATCAACAGCTCGAGCACCGGGATGTGCCGGTTCACGACGTATCGGTGGTGCGCGGCACGTGCCTGTGGACGCTGCTCGAGCCGCGCCTCACCGCGGACGGGACGATGGCCGTCAACAGCCGGCATCACCAGGCCGTCAAAGCGCCCGGCCAGGGGTTCGTCGTCTCCGCCGTCTCGCCAGACGGCATCATCGAAGCCATTGAGAAGCCGGCGGCGCAATTCTGCGTCGGTGTGCAGTGGCATCCGGAAAATTTTCGAACCGGCGGCGAATTCGGATCGCTGTTTGACGGGTTCGTGGCCGCGGCACGGCGCCGCCTCGGCAAGAGTAAAGAGCAGGTTCAGCACGTGACGAACGAAGCAATCAACGTCGAAGAAGATTTCGCAACGATGTTCGAGGCGTCGTTCAAGGCGAAGCGTTTCCAGAACGGACAGACGATCGAAGGCACCATCGTCGCGATCGGAGCCGAGGCCGCCTTCGTCAACGTCGGCGGCAAGGGCGAAGCCACGATCGAACTCGCGGAGTTGAGAGACGAGGATGGCGCGCTCGAAGTCCGCGTTGGCGATCGGATTCAGGCGACGGTCGTCGCGACCGCGGGCGGCCTCCGGCTCTCGCGAAAACTGCAGCGCGGCGCGGCCACAGCGCGCCAGCTCGAGGACGCGTTCCGCGCCGGCCTGCCGGTCGAGGGCAAGGTTGAACACGCGATCAAGGGCGGCTACGAGGTGACGATCGCCCGCCAGCGCGCCTTCTGCCCCTTCTCGCAGATGGACCTTCACCGGCAGACCGATCAAACGGTGCACGACGGACGCGTCTACACGTTCAAAATCATCGAGTACCGGGAAGGCGGCCAGAAGTTCGTCGTCTCGCGCCGGGCGTTGCTCGAAGAGGAACAGAAGACCCAGGCCGCCGAAGTGCGCCGATCGATCGCGATCGGTGCCATCATCACCGGCCGCGTGGTGTCCGTGCGCGACTTCGGCGCGTTCATCGATTTGGGGGGCGGCGTGCAGGGCCTGCTCCACGTGTCGGAGATGGGATGGTCGCGGGTATCGGACACATCGCAGATCGCGACGCCGGGCCAGGAAATCACCGTGCAGGTGCTGCGCATCGACGAAAAGGCAAAACAGATTGCGCTGGGCCTGAAGCAGCTCACGGCCGATCCGTGGACAACCTCGCAGTCGGCCTACGCCGTCGGACAGGTGGTCCAGGGCAAGGTCACGCGCGTCGCGGAGTTCGGCGCGTTCGTCGAACTGGCGCCCGGCATCGAGGCGCTGGCGCATGTCTCGACGTTCGCTCCGTCCGGCCGATCAGGCGGTTGGGCCCGGGCGGTGCCGCCAGCCACGACGGCCGCGTTTGAAATTGTCAGCATCGATCCCGCGAAGAAACGCATCGGCGTGTCGCTGGTGGACGGACGGCCGTCGAAGACGGCCGCGGCGGCGGAAGAAGCCGCGGACCTACGAGACTACGCTGCACGCGAGGAAACGCCGGAGGCGAAGACCTTCGGATCGCTCGCCGACAAGCTGCGCGGCGCGCTCGCACCCCGAAAGCGCTAACCGGTCAGGTTCGCTCCAGGTGTCTCTCCCTGATGCGTCATCGCAGCCTCAACGTCGCCAACTCACCCGCCACACGCGATTGCCGCCATCGTCAGATACCAGAAGCGATCCGTCCGGCAACTGCAGCAGGCCCACAGGCCGGCCCCAGGCTTCCTTCTGATCGTCATCGCGCGAGATGAAACCTGACAGGAAATCTTCGGGGGAACCAACGGGTTTGCCGTTGCGAAACGGCACACGTGCCACGCGATAGCCCGACAGCGTCGATCGATTGATCGAGCCGTGCAGCGCGACGAATGCGCTGTTGCGATACGCCGCCGGAAACTGGGAGCCGGTGTAGAAAAGCAATCCCAACGCTGCTGAATGCGACGGCAACAGCACGTCGGGCACAATCGCGTGGCCCACGAGATCGGGCCTCGGTGTCGTCACAGTCGGATCGACGTGCTGGCCGATGTACGAGTAGGGCCACCCATAAAACCCCTCCGGCCGCACGGACGTGACAAAGTCCGGCACCAGATCGTCGCCGAGATGATCGCGCTCGTTCACGGCGGTCCACAGCGTGTTGGATCCAGGAAAGAAGGCAAGCCCGACCGGATTGCGAAGCCCGTTCGCGAACAGGCGATGGCCGCTGCCGTCGGGGTTGTATTCGTGGATGGCCGCACGCTCAAGACCGCTGCCGGTGTTTTCGGGCGTGGCATTGGTCGCGGATCCGATCGTGACGTACAGCTTGGTACCGGCGGGATTGAAGATGACGTTCCGGGTCCAATGGTTGTACCCGCGCGTCTGGTTGAGTGGGATCTTCAGTCGATCCGCCGTGTCCTGGTCGAGCGCGGCGTCGCTCGGCGGCAGGTCCGCGATCTTCTCGGGACTGCCCTCCGCGGCGATCTGGCCAGGACGATAGGTATAACGAATCACCGAGTCGTTGTTGCCGACGTACAGGTAGCTCTTCCAGAACGCCAGCCCGAACGGACGATTGAGACCGGTCGCGAACGTTTCGCGCGTTTCAGCCACGCCGTCTTTATCGGTATCGCGGAGGATCGTGATCTTGCCGGCCGTCCGGCTCACAGGCTCGGACAGAAAGACGTCACCGTTCGGCGCGAGCGCCATGAAACGCGCGAGCTGGAGATGGTCCGCAAACGTGTTCACGCTGAATCCCGCGGGCACCGTGAGTGGGTGTCCATCGGGCATGGCGACCACACGCGTGGGCTTTCGGAACCACGGCGTGGCAAACGGCGCCGCCAATTCCTGCGGCACGGACGCCTGCATCAGGAACGCCACCATGAGAACCGACAAGGCACCGATCGTGCGTAACAACATTGTGACGCCGGGAACGCGTCAGTATAGGTCCGGAAGGCGGCCGGCCGCCGCCGCCATTAGCGACCCGAAGATCCGGCGACCCTGCCGCGAGTGAGCATCCGATTGCCCTGCCCCGGGGACAGGCCGGCCTGAAATGGGCCTCCTGCCTGACCGGCGCGGCGGCACGGGGTGTGCACATGCACTTGATATGCGTATCCCAGCATTGACCTTCACCCTGATGGCTGCCGGAGCCGTCGCACTCGCCGCGAACCAGCAACCGCGTGGGGCCGTGAGAAATCTGACCGTCACGCCCGGGCCCATCGTCGGCAACTTCCGCTTCGCGGTGGACGGCACGAACCCATGCTCGGCGGTGCATATGGATTTTGGAGACGGATCGAGCTACACCTACCCGGTCCGCGGCCTTCCCGATACAGACACGATCTGGCACCACTACACGCGCGACGGTAACTTTGTCATTCGTGCCACGGGCTCAGGTAATTGCGACGGTGACGCCTCGACGAGGGTCAGCGTCACGTTGCCGCCAGACACGCGTCCGGCCCGGCCGGCGCCGACGCCAGAGACACCGGCGCGGCCGCCGTCACGTTCGGCCATTCGTTTCGCGCCGATGGACCAGAACGGCGACGGCGTGGTCACTCGCGCCGAGTGGCGCGGCAGCCAACCGTCGTTCGACGTGCACGACTGGAATCGCGACGGCCTGTTGTCTGGGGACGAAGTGCGGTTCGGCGCGCCGTTCCCACCGCCGGCATCAACAACACCGAACCGGAATAACCGCGGCGCCACCGGACGTGCACCGCTGGGCGTCAACTGGTCGGAGGCAGGGTTCCGGGCAATCGATGGCAACCGGGACAATCGACTTTCCTGGGACGAATGGCCTTACGACGACGAGGACTTCGTCCGCGTCGATCGCAATCACGACAACCAGCTGTCACTGGGCGAGTTCGTTCCCGGCGACATCGACGATGACCGCGGCGATCGGTTCGCGAATCTGGATTTGAACGGCGACAACCGGGTGGACCGCAGCGAATGGCACGGCAGCGTCGAGGCGTTCCGTTGGCTGGACCAGAACAACGACGGCCAGGTGACCCAGGCAGAGGCGTTCGGCACGGCCGGTGGGGGCGGGGGGCAAGGCCGCGGCCAAACGGGACGAGGTAACCAGGGCGGCAGCCAGGGCCAAGGCCGGGGACAGGGTGGCGGACAAGGCCAAGGTCAGGCCGTCGGTCGCACCGTGAACTCTGCGAGCATCGCCGTGAGCAGCCGTCAGCAGTGGACCGACACCGGCATGGATATCGAGGCCGGAGAGTTGCTCACGGTCCGTGCATCGGGGTCGATTCGATACGCTTCAAATTCGCGCGATGCCGCAAACCCGAATGGCGCATCCGGCCGCGCTGCCACCGCCCGGGCGCCACTTCCGAACGTTGACATCGGCGCTTTGATCGGGCGGATCGGAAACGGGACGCCTTTCTTCGTCGGCGCGCAGTTGGACAGCTTCCGTATGCCTCGTGCCGGGCGGCTGTACCTCGGCACTAATGACGACGTGCTCAGTGACAATCAAGGCGACTTCCGCGTCACCGTGACCGTGTCACGAGTACCCGAGCCGCGCTGACCGGCGGTCCACAGCTGAAAAGGAGTGGCGCCATGAAGATGCATGAGACGAGCACCGATCCCACAGTCCACACCGCGAAGCTCCGCGAGGAGATGCGGGCGCTCATTACCCACCTGCGGCATGACATCGCTCAGGTGAACGAACCGCGCGCGCAGGCCTTGTTCGAAACGAGCGCGGAAGTGCTCGAAGGCCTGGTCAAGGCCTACGACGACTATGATCGGGGCCGGGAGACGGCGTTTCGCCGGTGAACGCGAACGTCGCGACTGCTTCGACGTGCGGCGTGTTGGGAAACATGTCAAACGCGGCGAGTGACGAGAGCCGGTAGCCCGACTCCACGAACTTGGCGGCATCGCGGGCGAGCGTCGGCGGGTCGCACGAGACGTAGACGATGCGGGGCACGCGCCAAGCGGTGATGCCGCGCATCGCCTCGGGCGAGATGCCCGTGCGCGGCGGATCCAGCACGACAACACCTGGCCGATCGCCGGCCGGGTGACGCATGGCGTCCTCGACTGTCGCCTGCAGCACCTGCAGCCGGCCGCCCCACACCCGCGCGTTGGCGAACAGGTCCTCAGCGGCGAACGGCTCGCTTTCGACGGCCATGACGGTCGCGCCACGGGCGGCGAGCGCGACGCTGAATAGCCCGACACCGGCATAAAGATCGACCACACGCTCTTCGTTCGCGTGGTCCAGCACGCTCCGAACCAGATCGCCGACCAGGAACCGATTGCCCTGAAAAAAAGCCGGCGCGCGCCGCGTCCACGACGCCTGCTGACTGAACGGTGATGCGCCGCCGAACAGGGCATCCGCGGTGTCGGTGACCGCGTCCCGGCCGCTCAGCGTCCGAATCTGGCCGCCCACGAGCGTGGTCACGCCCGTCGCGGCAGACAACGTCTCAACAAACCCGCTCGCCATTCCGGCCGTCGCCGGATCCCAGCGCGTACCCGGACGCGCCTCGAGGTGCAGCACACGTTCAGTCGCCGCGACATTCTCAGAGATGACGATGGCTTCGCAGTCCGCGGCACGCGGCCCGAGCGCGGCAAGAAGCGCGGTGGCAGCGGCCGTGGCATCAGGCCGCAACTGCGCGGTCGCGCCGGCGTCGCAGACCGTGTGCGTGCCTTCAAGGAAGAAGCCGAGCCGGCTCTCTGCGGCGTGGAGACGCGCCCGCAGGCGATAGCCCCGTTCCGGCGACGGCATGACGGCCGGCGGCTCGTCGAGCGCGATCCGGCCCAGCCGGCGGAATGCGTCCATCAAGATCTGCTGCTTCAGCTCGCGCTGCCGATCGTAGGCGATGTACGCAAACGTCGACCCACCGCACGCGGGGTCGCAGAGCGGCTCGCGCCGATCCGGGCTCGCCTCCAGCACGTCAACCACAGTCGCCCACCATGATTGACGCGACGTCTTGTCGACGCGAACACGCACACGCTCGCCAGGAATGCCGCCGGCCACGAACACAATGCGGCCGTCATGCCGGGCGATCATTCGCCCGCCCGCCACCGGCCGCTCGATGGTCAATTCCAGATGATCTGTCACAGTTCCAATACCGGAAGGCCGAGCCGATCGCGGAGCAGCCGATCGATCGTGACGTCCATGGAGCGCTGCCAGGCCTCGCCCGTCAGTCGCGCGCGATAGGGCGCCAGGTCTGCTTCGGCCTCGGCCACAACCGGCGTACGTAAGACGTCCGGCGCGAACGCACGAACCGCTTCGGCCAGATCGGCATCGAGCCCGGGCAAACGGCTCAGGAGTTCTTCGCGCGCGTCGCCGCGAACCTTGGCTGCGCGATTCCGCATGTCGACCAGTTCCTGCAGCACGCGATCGCAGACGTCGCGCAAACCAGACGGAAGTTCGACACGGCCGCCCACGCGGCTCAAGCGGTCGATCGCGCGGTCCAGTTGACGGGTCAGCGACGGCCGCTTCGGTTCGGCCTCAGGTTCTGTGGAGCCTGCTTCAATGGAGCCCGGGGTCTTTAGACCCCGGGTCTGAAGACCCGGGGCTCCATCGGCACCCGTCGTCAGACCGACGGCGCGGCGCCAGTTGTCGAACACCGACCGCACATCGCTCTCGCAGAATTCGATCCGCAGCGGCCGGCGTGCCTGGCCCTCGCGATGCCGCTCCGTCTTCATGTCGATCCCGCGATACACAGCGCTCAACGGCACACCGGCGTCCGCCCACGCCCGCACCAGTTCGAAGCCTGTGCCGACGATGCGGACCAGATGGCCGCCGTTCGCACGGGTCAGATAGTCCTCGACCCGGCGGCAGTACTCGCCGAGTTCCGCGGCCGACATCCTCGCCGGGCCACGATCAGAGACGTCAGTCACGATTCAGTCGCTCCCATTGCACTTCGCCGGCCACAAGCCGTTCAAGGCGACCGTCGGTCTCAACCACCAGCGCGCCTGTCCCATCGATATCACGAGCGACGCCCCGGCGCGGTCCCTGCTCGTCCTGCCAGCGAACCACGGCGCCGAATCCGGAACGGCCGTGTCCGCGCCAGGCGTCCACGATCGCAAGGCCGTCGCCCGCCGCCAATTGCTGCATCATCGATTCCATCGCCGCCAGGATTTCCACGACACACGCAGCGGCGTCCACAGGACGATCGGTTTCCATGTCGATGGCACTGGCGCGGTCGGCGATCTCCGGCGGAAACGCGCTCCGGCGCAGGTTCACGCCAATGCCCACGACCACCGCATCAATCTGCGAACCCGCCGACGCGGACTCGGACAAGATTCCGGCGATCTTGCGCCACGGCCGGCCAATCACGACGTCGTTCGGCCACTTCAGTTCGAGCGTGAGACCGGTGGCCGCAGAGAGGCCGCGGACGACCGCGACCCCGGCCGCGATCGTGACGAGCGACAACACGGTTGACGATGCGGGACGGAGGACCAATGACAGATACAGGCCCGCGCCCGGCGGCGAAAACCACGCGCGCCCTTGCCGGCCGCGTCCGGCGCGCTGGGCGTCCGCCAGCACGACGGTGCCTTCTGGCGCGCCGCGAGCCGCGAGACTGAGCGCGACGTCGTTCGTCGAATCCACCTCGGGAAAATATTGGATGTGACCGAAGGCGCCGAGCCGTGGCGACGCGGCCGAAAGCGCACGCGATAACTCAGCGGGAAGCGGATCCGGCATGCGGCTGCATTTCCAGGCTGATATCGGCCGCGGGCACGGAATGCGTGATCGCGCCGACCGAGACCACGTCCGCGCCCAATTGGGACAGCGCCGGAATCCGCTCGAGCGTGACGCCTCCGGAAATTTCAATCCGGGCACGGCCGGCAATGCGCGCCACCGCCTGGCGCATCACCTCGTCGCTCAAATTGTCGAGCATGATGACGTCCGCACGGGCTTCAATCGCGGCATCAACGTCCGCGAGACTCTGCGCCTCCACTTCGATCGGCAGCGTCAGCCCTCGTGCGCGGACGCGGCGCACGGCTTCGGCGATCCCGCCGGCAATCTGGATGTGGTTGTCCTTGATGAGAATGGCGTCATAGAGACCCATGCGGTGGTTCGTGCCGCCGCCGCACCGGACAGCGTACTTGGCCAATGCGCGCATGGTGGGAATCGTCTTCCGCGTGTCGAGAATCGTCAATCGGCCACCCGTAGCCTCGACGAACCGGCCCGTCAACGTCGCGATGCCCGTGAGATGCTGCAGAAAATTCAGCGCGGTGCGTTCGGCAGTCAGCAGCGCCGCGGCCGGTCCCTCGATCTCGGCCAGCACGTCACCAGCGACGCACCGCTGGCCGTCGGCGCAGCGCGGCGTAAATACGACGTTGGCGTTCACCTCCGTGAACACCGCGCGCGCAACGTCCAGTCCGGCGACGATACAGGGACTCTTGGCGATCAGGCGTGCGGTCGCAGTCGTGCCGGCCGGCACCACAACATCAGTTGTCTGGTCACCCGACCCGACGTCTTCGGCCAGAGCCTGCCGGACCAGATCCAGGTACAGGTGCGGCTCGAGCGGCGTCATGACGTCGGGGGTGGCGCCGCCGGCGGCACGAATTCCACGGTGAACTCTGCGCCGAATGTCACTTCAGCGGTGCCGGCATTGTTCCCCGCCAACACGTCCGCAGCCACGCGCGGCCAGTGCTCGCGAACGGCCTCGGTCAATTGCATGCGACGGACCGGCACGCCAAACGGCAGTTTCTTCGCCGATCGTTCGCGACGAATGGCGAGCGTGACGTCTGAGGCCTGCGTCAGCGCCGCTGCGGCCGCCGCGTCGGCATGGCCGCCCATCTGCGCGAGGATTTCCTGCTCGGTCGGCCAGGCCGTGCGATGCACGGACCCTTCGCGCCACCACGACCACACTTCCTCGGTGACGAACGGCACAAACGGCGCGAACAGACGCAGCATCACGGAGAGCGCGGTCAGGCAGGATGCCGTCGCCGACGCCGCATCATCACCATCAACCGCCCGCCGGCGTTTCACGTGCTCGATATGGTCGTCGCAAAACCACCAGAAGAACGTCTCGGTCTCGCGAAGCGCCGCCGTGTAGTCGTACCGGTCGAGGTTGTCCGTCGCGCTCTGCACCAGCGCGGCGAGCCGCGTCAGCATGCCGCGGTCGAGGGCGTGCGTGACCGATCCGACCGGCGCGGTCTTGCCGAGTACGAACTTCGACGCATTGAGCAGCTTGATGGCCAGCCGGCGGCCGACCTGCATCTGGCCGGCATCAAACGCCGTATCCACGCCCGGCCCGCCCTTGGCCGCCCAGTAGCGGACCGCATCGGATCCGTGCTCTTCGAGGAGCGCCATCGGCGTGACGACATTGCCCTTGGACTTCGACATCTTCTTGCGATCGGGATCGAGCACCCAGCCCGAGATCGACGCGTTATCCCACGGCAACTGGCCGGTCTCGAGATGCGAACGCAGCACGGTGGAGAACAGCCACGTCCGAATGATGTCGTGCGCCTGCGGCCGCAGGTGCATCGGATACGTCTTCTGCCACAGCTCGGGATCTGTTTCCCAGCCGCACACGATCAGCGGCGACAGCGACGACGTCGCCCAGGTATCCATGACGTCCGGGTCGCCGGTGAAGCCACCGGGCTGATCGCGCTGCTCAGCGCGGAACCCCACGGGCACGTCCGTGGACGGATCGATCGGCAGTGCCGACTCATCGGGCAGCAGGCGCTGGCGATAGTCGGGGGTGCCGTCAGGATTCACGCGGTACCAGACCGGGAACGGTACGCCGAAGAATCGCTGCCGGCTGACGCACCAGTCGCCATTCAGTCCGTTGACCCAATTCTCGAACCGCGCACGCATGTGCGCCGGATACCAGCGCAGTTGCTGTCCGCGGCCCAACAGCGCCTCGCGAAAGTCCATCGTCTTGATGAACCACTGGCGGCTCGTGATGATTTCGAGCGGCCGATCGCCCTTTTCGAAGAACTTGACGTGATGCGTGATCGGACGCGGTTCACCGATCAAATCGCCGCTCTCGCGCAACAGTTCCACGACGCGCGCGCGGGCCTTGACCACGGAGAGGCCCGCCATCGAGTCGTACCGCGACTGTGCGGCCGCGGTGTCCGTCGATTCCCAGCCGGCGCTGCCCCACGTGACGGGCTTCAAGGCGCCGTTCGGCTGCAGAATCGCGCGCACGGGCAGCGACAGTTCGCGCCACCAGGTGACGTCCGTCAGGTCGCCGAATGTACAGATCATCGCGATGCCGCTGCCCTTTTCGGGATCGGCCAGCGGATGCGGCCGCACGGGTACCGGCACGCCAAACAGCGGCGTCAGCACTTCCTTGCCGAACAGCGGCTGGTAACGCTCGTCGTCGGGATGCGCCACCAGCGCGACGCACGCGGGAATGAGTTCGGGGCGCGTCGTCTCAATCTCAATCGCGGCGCCGCCGTCGCGCCTCGGGAACCGGATGCGGTGATACGCGCCCGGCATCTCGCGATCTTCGAGTTCGGCCTGGGCCACCGCCGTACGAAAATCGACGTCCCAGAGCGTCGGCGCTTCGAGCTGGTAGGCCTCGTCGCGCTGCAGGTGCCGCAGAAACGCCAATTGCGAGACGCGCCGCGCCGGGCGGCCGATCGTGGCGTACGTCAGATTCCAGTCGACCGAGAGGCCCAGATGTCGCCACACGTGCTCGAACGCTTTTTCGTCCTCGCGCGTCAGGGTCGCGCACAGTTCGACGAAGTTCGGACGCGAAATCGCGACGGGCGGCTTGGGCGGCGTCTCCGGCGCCTTGAACGAGGCGTCGTACGGCAATGACGGATCGCACCGCACGCCGTAGTAGTTCTGCACGCGTCGTTCGGTCGGCAGCCCGTTGTCGTCCCAGCCCATCGGGTAGAAGACGGCGCGCCCTCGCATCCGCTGATAGCGGGCGATGACGTCCGTGTGGGTGTACGAAAACACGTGACCCACATGCAGCGACCCGCTGACGGTTGGCGGCGGCGTGTCAATCGCGTAGACGCGATCGCGCGAAGCGGAGCGGTCAAACCGGTAGACCGCGTCGGTCTCCCAGGTCGCCGTCCACTTGTGTTCGAGGCCTTCGAGGGCGGGCTTCTCCGGAACTGATGACATCGCGCGGCGATCAGTCCGGATTCGCTTTGATTTTTTCGATCTCTTCGCGGATCAACCGTTCCGCGGTGTCGACGACGATGCGCCGGACGAGATCATCGGTCATGCGCACGAGCACGCGGCGCACGGCATCTTCAATTGAGGCCTCGGACATCGCCACCACGGGCGCGGCGGCCGGACTCGACGACTGCTCCGCCGCCAACAACGCCGTGAAGGCGCTGGCCAGCGTCACCTTGGGTGCGGGCGCAACGGGCGGAGCGGAGGGCAACGACGGCGCGACGGGCGCGACCGGCGCCATCTGAGGAAACGAGGGCGCGAGCGAAGGCGCCGACGGCGAGCTGGCCATGGGAGATCCCGACTGGCCTTCCCAGATGGGTCGCACCGGCAACTCGAGCGTTTCGAGGGCGGGCGCATCCGCGGGCGCATCATGCTCACGATCGCGAGGCGCCATGCGGAGAAACGCGCCATCACGCGACGTTTTGGGTTCAGGCGCCGGCGGCTCTGGCGGCGGCGACGAACGCACATTGGGCGTCGTCTGCACCGGCGCGGCGACGGGCGCCGCCGGCGGATCGACCGGGCGCGCGATCGGCGTCGCCATACGGTCGCGCTGATCGATGAGTTCTTTGACCCGCGTCACAATGACCTGCGGCTCAAACGGCTTCATGATGACGCCGTCCGATCCGACTTCGCGCGCGCGCGCCTGATCGACCGGCTCAAACGCGCCGGCCAGGAGCAGGATCGGCACGCCCTTCAGCCGGGGCATGCGTCGAATATGCGCCGCCAGGGAGTAGCCGTCCATCTCCGGAAGATCCACGTCGACCAGCACGACATCCGGCTGTTCCGTCTCGAGGACCTGGATAGCCCGACGCCCATCGCTCACCGACGTCACGCGGACGTCCTCGTGCGCGAAGGTCAATTCGATGACCCGCTGAATCGTGATGCTGCCGTCCGCGAGAAGAAGCATTCTGCTCATCAGGATCTCAAATCGCCTCGGCCTTGGGCGTGACAGCCTGCCCCATGGAGTTGTTGATGAAGTCGATGATGGACTGCATCGGGCTCCCCGGCAGAAAAATCCCCGTCACGCCCATTTCGCGGAGCTTGGGGATATCCACGTCCGGGATGATGCCGCCGACCAGCACGCGCACATGTTCGAGCCCCTTGGCACGGAGCAGTTCCATGAGGCGGGGGCAGATGTGCATATGGGCGCCGCTCAGGATCGACAGGCCGACGACGTCGGCATCTTCCTGCAACGCGGTGGCGGCGATCTGCTCGGGCGTCTGGCGCAGGCCGGTGTAGATCACTTCCATGCCCGCATCCCGCAAGGCGCGGGCAATCACCTTGGCGCCGCGGTCATGGCCGTCGAGGCCCGGTTTGGCGATCACGACTCGAGTTTTACGCATCAGTTCCCAACCCACCCTGGCCGAGCCATACAGGTATTGCAAGCATCGTGCCTCACGGCCTTGCCGGTCAAGCCGCTCAAATTGATGGGACTTCCTCATATTCGCCCCAGACATCGCGCAGGGCGTTGCACATCTCGCCGACCGTGGCATAGGCCCGGACGCACTCGAGAAGCGGATACATCGTGTTGGACGTGCCTCGCGCGGTCTCGGCAAGCGCCGCCAGACTCCGCTGGACCCGCGCCTCATCACGTCCCGCCTTGGTCTCAATCATGCGCGCCATCTGCGCGCCTGCGGCCGATTCGTCGATGTACAGAATCGGATGCGGCACTTCGTTCTCTTCGACGAACGCGTTCACGCCCACGATCAGTTTCTCTTTCTTCTCGACGGCCTGCTGAAAGCGGTACGACGACTCGGCGATCTCGCGCTGCGGATAGCCCTGCTCGACGGCGGCCACCATGCCGCCCATCCGATCGATGGTGTCGAAGTAGCGGTAGGCGCCTTCTTCCATGTCGAGCGTGAGCCGTTCGATGAAGTACGACCCGCCGAACGGATCGACGGTATTGGTGACCCCACTCTCGTGCGCAATCACCTGCTGCGTACGGAGCGCCAGCGTCGCGGCTTCCGCGGTCGGCAGCGCCAGCGCCTCGTCCAGCGAATTGGTATGGAGCGAATTCGTCCCGCCCAGCACGGCCGACAGTGCCTGAAGCGCGGTGCGCACCACGTTGTTGTACGGCTGCTGCGCGGTCAGCGACACGCCCGCGGTCTGTGAGTGGAAGCGCAGCTTGAGTGAGCGCTCGCTCTTGGCACCGAAGCGCTCGCGCATCACGCGCGCCCAGATCTTCCGCGCGGCACGGTACTTCGCAATCTCTTCGAAGAAGTCGCTGTGCGCATTGAAGAAGAACGACATGCGGGGCACGAAGTCGTCCACGTCCAGCCCGGCGTCCACGCCCCACTGCACGTACTCGATGCCGTCACGCAGCGTGAAGGCCAGCTCCTGCAAGGCGGTCGCTCCCGCCTCGCGAATGTGGTACCCGCTCACCGAGATCGTGTTCCACTTCGGCACTTCAGCCGCGCAGAACTCGAAGATGTCCGTGATCAGCCGCATCGACGGGCGCGGCGGGAAGATGTATTCCTTCTGCGCGATGAACTCTTTGAGAATGTCGTTCTGAATCGTGCCCGACAGCGTCTTCCAATCGGCGCCTTGCTGCTCGGCAACGACCAGATACATCGCGAAGATCATCGGCGCCGGCGAGTTGATCGTCATCGAGGTCGTGATGTCCGCCAGCCGGATCCCCTCGAACAGCCGTTCCATGTCGGCCAGGGTGACCACCGACACGCCGCACTTGCCCACTTCGCCCAGCGACAGCGGATCGTCGGGATCGCGCCCCATCAGGGTCGGCAGGTCGAACGCCACACTGAGCCCCGTGCCGCCGGCGGCCAGCAGCTGCTTGTAGCGTCCGTTGGTTTCTTCCGGCGTCCCGAACCCCGCAAACTGGCGCATCGTCCACACCTTGCCGCGGTAGCCGGTGGGATGAATGCCGCGCGTGTAGGGATAGACGCCCGGATCGCCGAGATCCCGGTCATACGACAGGCCCGAAATGCTGTCGGCGGTGTAGAGCCGTTCGATGGGGCGCCCTGAGATCGTCGTGAACGAGTTGGCACGTTCACGGTCTGTCGTGGCGGATTTCATGAAGGCCCATTATATAGGTCCCGTTGGACAGCGTCGCGGGTCAGTTGACATCCCTTTCGACCCACAGCTACCCTCGACTGTTGGACCTGTGGCGGGAGGGCCCGCTGCGGAGTTCGGAGGACCAGACATGGCGGGACAGGACGAGATCTTCGGCGCGATGTTGCAGGAATTTGCCGGTGCGGCGCGCCTGCTGAACCTGGAACCGGGCCTGTGGAAGATGCTGACGACGCCCAAGCGTCAGATCATCGTCTCCTGCCCCGTCCAGATGGACGACGGCCGGATCGAAGTGTTCACCGGCTATCGCGTGCAGTACAACATCACGCTCGGCCCGGCCAAAGGCGGCATCCGGTATCACCAGGACGTCACGCTCGACGAGGTCAAGGCCCTCGCCGCGTGGATGACCTGGAAGTGCGCCGTCGCCGGCATCCCCTTCGGCGGAGGCAAGGGCGGCGTCATTTGCGACCCGACCAAGATGTCCCAGCGCGAGCTGGAATCGCTCACCCGCCGCTACGTGGCGGAAATCATCGACGCGATCGGCCCCGACAAGGACGTGCCGGCTCCGGACGTCAACACGAACGAGCAGGTCATGGCGTGGGTGATGGACACCTACAGCATGAACGTCGGCCACACCGAAACGGCTGTCGTCACGGGCAAGCCCATCGTCATGGGCGGATCACTCGGCCGCCGCGAAGCGACCGGCCGCGGAGTCATGATCACCACCCGCGAAGCCGCCAAGCACCTCGGCCTTGAGCTCAAGGGCGCCACGGTCGCCGTGCAGGGCTTCGGGAACGTCGGGTCCGTGTCCGCCGACCTCCTGGCGCGGAATGGCGCCAAGATCGTCGCCGTCACGGACTGGAAGGGCGGCGTGCACAATCCCGCCGGCCTGGACATCCCGGCCCTCATCAAGTGGACCGCGGAGCACAAGACCGTCGCGGGCTTTCCGACGGCCGATTCCCTCTCCGCCGACAAGATCTTCGGCATGGATGTGGACATCCTCATCCCGGCGGCGCTCGAAAAGCAGATCACGATTCAAAACGCCTCGCAGATTAAGGCCAAGATCGTCGCCGAAGGCGCCAACGGCCCGACGACGCCCGACGCGCACAAGAGCCTGTACGAGCGCGGCGTCTTCGTCATTCCGGACATTCTCGCGAACGCCGGCGGCGTCACGACGTCTTACTTCGAATGGGTCCAGAACCGTCACGGCTACTACTGGGAGGAGTGGGACGTCAACGAGCGCCTCGAGCGCAAGATGACGACGATGTTCCAGAACGTGCTGGAAACCGCGCTGCAATACAAGACCGACATGCGCACGGCCGCCTACGTCGTCGCGATCAACCGCGTCGCGCAGGTAACGAAGCTGCGGGGAATGTACGCGTAGGGTCTTCTTTTTTTAGTTCGGCTGGGGCCCCACCCCCAGCCGCTTGTCTTCAGACGCTCGGCGCCCTCGCTGTACGCTCGGGGCCTCGCTGCCTTACTCGCCTTTTGCCGCCGACCGCAGCATCATCGTTGCGGCGATGGTGACAACGACCACGACCAGCCAGCGCATGGTCGTGACGTCCATGCTCTTCACGATCAACGCGGCGATGAGCACGGCTGGAATACCGCCGATGGCGAGACCCAGCGAGGGTTTCAGGGCGTAGGCCTGCTTCTCAACGAAGCGGGCGCTCGCAATCGGCATCAGGAATGCGCAGGATCCCATCATGATGGGAAACGCGGCTGCGGGGCTCATCCCGAGCAGGCCGACCAGAATCATGCAGGGCGCGTACATGCCGATGCCCAGGGTCATCAGCGCGCCCAGCGCGAAGTTGCCGACGATGCCGATGACGAGCCGCATGCCCTCGAGGTCGGTGGTACCGAGTTCTCCGCCCGACAACAAGTTGGGCTGTCCGGTAATCGACGGCAGGTTCTTGTAGGTAAACAGGGCCGCAGCGGCTAGCAGCGCACTGCCCATCCCGATCTGCACCTTGCGCTTCGGCCAACTGGCGACCACGCCAGAACCCAACCACGACCCAGCCACTGCGGCGGCGATCATCAGAATCAGCGTCGTCATGTCGATCTCGATGATCGTGGTGTAGATGAATGCCTGGGTAATCGTCGGCAACGTGTGGCCGACGTTGAGCGTGCCGGGAATCAGGCGGTCCGGCACCATCTTGAGGAATTTGAACGCGGCGGTCGTCGGCGCGAACGAGCCGATACCGAGCGTGTCAAAGAAATTGGTGACAAAGCCCATCACCAACTGGAGCAGATTGGGAAAGCCGTCGGCCTTCGCTTCGGCGGGTGCACCAGCAACGGACTTGGCTTTGGCGGCACCCGTCCACCAGGTGCCGAGGTAATACAGAGTGAACGCGCTCAGCGCCGCCTGAAGTCCAAGCAAAGGTGTCAGCATGACGGCGGATGCTAACACAAGGCCGCGTCGCACCCGCCTTCGCTGAGGCCAGCCTACCCAGTCACTCTGATCCCGATGAGCTTCACTGATCGTTCAATGCCGGTCACGGCGGCGATTTCAATGAGGTAGTCGCCCTGCGGCAGGAACGACAATCCAAAATCCACTTCGAACGTACTACCCTTGACCGTGGGCGCCAGTTGCGGTGCGTTCGGTATCGGCTCACCCCGACGGTTCAAGAACCGCATGGTCACCTGCGGCGTGATGCCAGCCGGACCGTAGGCGTCGAAACGCATGAACAGACGTTCGGACCGCGCAAACTGCCGGGTCACGACCGGCAGAGCGGTGATGGATTCGCGGAGCGTGGCGACTTCGCGGGCGGTTCTGGCGCGAAACACCTGCGGTTCAGTAATGGAGGCGCCGGTGGCGGTGAAGTCCGGCACGATCTCGGTCACATCCTCGTTGTCCAGTCGTTGGCCGCGCGCGTTTTCGACCGCGACCTTCAATCGCAGCGAACCGGGCGGCGACAGAAACGTGACGCGGCCCGTGGGCCTGAACGCGGCGGGATCGCGCGGCACCACGCCCCGGAAGATGACGTCGCCATTGGCGGCCGTCACGGTCAACGAGACCTGCTCGGGCCGCCCCGCGATCGTCTCCGACGCTTCCGGCGTGGCTTCCCACACCAACGTCACTTGCGGGCGTTCGGTCTCGCCGCGCACGGCGCCAATCCACACGCCGACTGTGCGCCGGCTCGTCGGTTCGACGACCCTGGCCAGGCTATCCATGGCCTCAGCGACTTCCTCGGGCGGACCTGGCTTGGGCGGCAGGTTGGACTTGCGGATCTCCTCTTCGGAGTACGCCCAATATCCCTTGCGGGCGCGCACCTCGATGTCCTTCCGATTCACCTTGACCTGAATCTCGTGGAACTTGCCGTCGCGCGGCGCGAGCGTCGAGGTATAGCTGAGCAGGTAGTAGGCGCTCAGTTCCTTCACCATTTTCCTGAGCTCGGGCAGCGCATCGTTCGTGCCGATGATGGCCCGGCCGTCGGTCTGATCGGCCAGGATCCGCAGCGAATCGATCGCCTCATTCATCATGCGGCGGTCCTGGTCCGGCCCTACCCGATCGCCGGCGCCGAATTCACTGGTCGCGAGGCCCTTGGGGTCGAGCGCCCAAATGGACGTGTTACCGCGGCTGCAGATGGTAAAGATGTCGCGCATGCGGCCGACCATGTCGACACTGTTGAAGAACTCCTGGGACTGCTGCCGTCCCGTTTGCGTCATGGAAACCGGCGGGGGCAGGCCCGGGGTTAGCGGCGCGCCCGTGGTGAAGACGCCGTCCGGAAGAGTGCCCGTCAGCCCTTCGCTCACATACACCAGTGTCTTGCGGCCTTCGCGGAGGGTGGCCAGCAAGGAGCAGGCGCTCATCATCGTCCGGATCGACAGGTCGGCACGAATCTGTTCTTGTTGTGCCGGCGGGAACTGCGCAAAATTCTGCTCGTACGCGTTTGTCGGCGCGTAGTTGTATTTGCGGCCGGTGAATCTCGAGATGCCCAGGGCGGTGCCATCGTGATCGCGTGAAAACGTGACGGCGCCAACCGGGGTCAACGGGTACAGCAGCGCGACCAGATCGCGTGGCGTCAGGCCCGAGACAAACTGCTCCAACTGCTTCCGTATGTGAAGGGCGTTGCCGGCGCGCGTGTGGTAGTCGTCCAGATAGATGATGAACAGCCGGTTCTCAGGCTTGGCCGTCTCGCGCTGCATGTCGGACATGGAGAGGATCTGCGTCGGTCGCTCCGCTCCGAGCGTCCCGTCATCAACGTCATCGCTCTGGATGAGCCGGAATGTCTCGATGGTCTGGAGCTTGCCGGCTTCGCGGATTTCAAAATCGCCTTCCTTGAGGTCGGTGACCGGCTTGCCGTTCTTGTCGGTCACGGACACGTCCACGCTGACGGAGTCGACGCGCGTCCGAAAGGTCGGCGGCTGCTGCGGATCCTGTGGTTTCGGCGTGGTCTGCGGCGGCGTGGCCGGCGGGGGTGCGGTCTGTGCCGGTGGCGGAGTCTGGGACGTGCCGGTCCCTTGCGCGGCCAGGACCGCGAATGACGCCGCGAGGGAGCACAGAATCGTCAACGGACGGCGAATCATGGGCACTTTCTAGCGCGGCCGCGCCGCGCCGAGACATGCAGGAAGCTGTACTGCCGATGATAACATTTGCGCCATGACGACCCCGGCGGCCGACGTGATGCCCTCCCTGACCCAATTGACCGAAGACGAGCGCCTGCTCCAGCAGAGTGTGCGTGAATTCTCCCAGGCCCAAGTCCGGCCCCTCGTGCGAGAAATGGACGAGCAGGCCAAATTCTCACCGGTGTTGCTGAAACAGCTGTTCGACCTCGGCGTGATGGGCATCGAAATCCCCGACGCCTATGGCGGAGGCGGCGGCACGTTCTTCCACGCCGTGCTGGTGGTCGAAGAACTGTCGCGGGTGGACCCGTCCGTGGGCGTGCTGGTCGATGTCCAGAACACGCTGGTCATCAACGCGGTGCTGCGCTGGGCGAGCACGGATCTCAAGGCACGCCTGCTACCGGCGCTCGCCGCGCGCCAGGTCGGCGCCTATGCCCTGTCCGAGGCAGCGTCAGGGAGCGACGCCTTCGCACTCCAAACCCGCGCGCGTCAGGACGGCGACGGCTATGTGATTCAGGGACGCAAGCTGTGGATCACGAACGCGAACGAGGCCGATTTTTTCATCGTGTTCGCGACGGTGAACCCGGACGCCGGGTATCGCGGTATCACCGCCTTTCTCGTGGAGCGCGGCACGCCCGGATTCACGGTCGGCAAGAAGGAAGACAAACTCGGCATCCGCGCCTCCAGCACCTGCGAGTTGATCTTCGAGGACTGCCGTGTGCCGGCCGCACACGTCATCGGTGAAGTCGGCAAGGGCTACAAGGTGGCCATCGAAACGCTGAACGAAGGCCGCATCGGCATCGGCGCGCAGATGCTCGGGCTCGCGATCGGCGCGCTCGATCACGCCATTCGCTACACCAAGGAACGCAAACAGTTCGGCAAGGCCATCGCGGACTTCCAGGGCGTGCAGTTCCAGCTCGCGCGCGTGGCCATGGACATCGAAGCCGCGCGCCTGCTGGTCTACAACGCCGCGCGGCTGCGCGACCTGGGTCAGCCGTTCCTGACGGAAGCGGCTATGTGCAAGCTCTTCGCCTCAGAAGTCGCCGAACGCAGCGCCTCGCTCGCGGTCAACCTCTTCGGCGGCAACGGCTTCGTGAAGGACTACCCGGTGGAGAAACTCTATCGGGACGCGAAGATCGGCCAGATCTACGAAGGCACGAGCAACCTGCAGCTGCAGACGATCGCGAAGCAGATACTGTCCTGACGATCGTCAGTTCACACGGAGACACGGAGCAAGTACGGAGACACGGAATATCTTTTGGGACGGAAGGACGCGTGCCTCTCGTCCAAGAGCGCTGCCGTCATTACTTGTCGTTATCCGCGATGAGCTTCGCGATGATCGCCATCTTCTCACCAAAGGCGCGGACCTTTATCGTGCGCGAGGGTTTTTCCGGCGCAATGATGATCGGCCGATTGCCCGGCGCATTGAGAAGCTGTTTGTACAAGAGTGAGACCAACGCTGCTGGATCAGCGTGTTGAACTTCAAACGCGCGCACGGACCAGCTGAATTTTTCCCGGTTGGCCGGGGTGTCCGAGTAAACGAACACCTGCTTCGGCGTCAGGACGGTATATGCGATCGCGTTCGCGCGAAGCACAGCCTGGAGCGCATCCTCCAGCGAGGCATCCATCAGATTGACGCTGCAGAGCTTGTCGAGTTCTGGAACGCTCTGGTCGTAGTTAATCGTGACGCGCGTGGTGCTCACGACGGCGTCGGTGACCACGCTGACCGGCGTACTCTGGCGCTTCAGTGACGCGATTCGGATCGCAGGATCCAGGCGAGGTATCTCCAGCAGCGCCTCAATGGGACGTGGAGTATTTGTGGCGGCCGCGGACTGCTGGGCCGTGCCCGTCGCCTGTGGCGCGGCGGAGCTTGGCGGGCCAACGCTAACGAACAACACTGAGGTCATTGCGCCGATTGCGAGCACTTTGGTCATGCTTGCCTTTCGTCCAAAATATCTCCGTGCCTCCGTGCGTCCTCCGTGCCTCCGTGTGAACTGACAATCGCTAGCGCTTTCGATCCATCAACTGCTCGGCAATGATCATCCGCTGCACCTCGGACGTGCCCTGATAGATCTCGGCGGCGCGGACGTCCCGGAACAATCGTTCGATGCGTGAACCGCGGCGATAACCTTCGGAGGCGAGGATCTGCATCGCGCGATCGGCCGCGCGGTGCGCGGCTTCCGATGCGGTCAGCTTCGCCATCGACGCCTCGAGGACCGCGCGCGGCGCGCGGTCATGGCAGTCGGCGGCGCGCCAGGTGAGCATGCGCGCGGCCTCGAGGTCGGTGGCCAGGTCCGCGAGCTGAAACTGCACGGCCTGGAAATCGCCGATCGACTGGCCGAAGACCTCGCGGCGCCGCGCATAGGCCAGTGCCTCGTCCAGGGCGGCCTGTCCGATGCCAAGCGCCTGAGCCGCAATCGCGATGCGGCCGCCCACCAGCGCGCGCATCGCCAGCCTGAATCCGCGCCCGATCTCACCGAGCATCGCGGTGCTGTCCACACGCACGTCGTGGAACTCCATGTCGGTGCAGCCCAATCCTCTGACGCCGAGCGAGTCGGAAGCCTTGCGCGTGATGCCGGGGGTGTCCATCGGCACGAGAAACGCACTGATGCCACGCGCCCGGGCGGCTGGCTCGGTCGAGGCGAACACAATCGCCAGGTCGGCGGCTTCGCCGTTGGCCACCCAGACTTTCGTCCCGCGAATCACATAGCCGCCGTCGACGGCGCGGGCCACAGCCTGCTGATTGGCCGCATCCGATCCGGCGTTCGCTTCTGACAGCGCGAACGCGCCAATGGCCCGGCCCGAGGCCAACGGTGCCAGCCAGCGCGCCTTCTGCTCGGCCGTGCCGGACTCCGCGATCGGCTCGACGACCAGGGAGTTGTTCACGGTCAGGATCACGGCCACCGTGGCGCTGGCCTGCGACACGGCCTCCATGGCCATCGCATACGACACGTAGTCGCGACCCGCGCCACCGGCTTCCACCGGCATCGTCACGCCCATCAGGCCGAGCGCGGCCGCTTCGCTGATGAGCGCGCGTGGAAAGGCGCCCGTCTCGTCAATCTTCGCGGCTGCCGGCGCGACCCGATCGCGCGCGAACGCCCGCACGCGTTCGAGGTAGGCGTCATGTTCAGCGCTGAGGGAAAAATCCATAAGGGCACATCAGTGTACCGATAGTGTATCGATCTATCGCGCTATCGATCTATCGATCTATCTGGATCGATCTAAGTGAAAATCTCGCTGAATGCGGCGCGGAGGCGCGTGGCCGTCGCCGGCAGCTCTTCCGGCAGCACGCGCGTCTCACCCACCACGGAAATGAAATTTGTATCGCCATTCCAGCGCGGCACGATGTGCATGTGCAGGTGCCCCTCGATGCCGGCGCCTGCCGCCTTGCCCAGGTTCAGGCCCATGTTGAACCCGTGCGGCGCGTACAGCTGCGCGAGTACGCGCTCGCTGGCCTGGCAGAGCGTCATCACCTCGGCCAGTTCGTCGCGATCCAGCTCCACCAGACGGCCGACGTGTCGATGCGGCACCACCATCAGGTGACCATTGTTGTAGGGAAACTTGTTGAGCATGACGATGGCCCGCGATCCGAGGTGGACGATCAGCGGTTCGCCCGCGGGCGCCTCGAGCGCCGCACAGAAGATGCAGCCGGGCGCCTGAGCGCTGGCATCAGTCACGTAGCTGAGTCTCCAGGGGGTCCACAAACGGTCCATCGATGTATCGATCTATCGGATTATCGATCTATCGATCTATCTACGAACGATCCACTTGGGGGTCCGCGCCGTCGAGCGCGGTGCGGTTGATGAGGTCCTTCAGTTCCTTGCCGGGCTTGAAGTACGGCACCTTCTTCGGTGGCACGTCGACCTTGTCGCCGGTCTTGGGATTCCGGCCCTTGCGCGGCTCGCGCTGGCGGAGCCGGAAGCTGCCGAAGCCGCGCAGCTCGATCTTCTCACCGCGGTGCAGCGCATCCACGATGCTTTGAAAAACGGTATCGACGATGACCTCGGAGTGCTTCTTCGTGAGGTCGGAGACGCGGGACACCTCTTCGACGAGTTCGGCCTTGGTCATGAACCGGTTCCGAGGTTCCGAGGTTCCGGGGTTCCGGGGTTCCCAGGTTCGAGGTTCAGGGTTCGCGGTTCGAGGCTCCTGGTTCGAGGTCCCAAATTCAGCGTTCCAAGTTCGAGAGCTTGCTGAACCCCGAACCCCGAACCCCGAACCCTGAACCCCGTGAACCTCGGCACCTCGGAACCTCGGAACCCCAGAACCTATTTGAGGTTCTTGAAGTGGTCGCCCAGCGTGACTTCCGGACGGCCCGTCATCTCGGTGTAGGCTTCCCAGTCGGCGCGGAATTCCGCATCCTTCAGCGCGCGGATGCTCAACCCGATCTTCCGCTCTTCCGGCACGAGCCGGATGATCTTCATCTGGTACGGCTCACCCGCACGCAGTTCCAGTTTCTCCCCGCCTTGCGACGAGTCGAACTCGGACACGTGAATCAGGCCTTCGATGCCGTCGGCGAGCTCGACGAATGCGCCAAAGTTCGTGAGACGCACCACCTTGCCTTCGACGATGTCGCCGACCTTGTGCGCGTCGAAGAACTCGCGCCAGATGCCGGTCTGCAGCTGTTTCAGGCCCAGCGACAGGCGCTGGTTGTCGGCGTCGATGCTGAGCACCTGCGCCTCGACCTTGTCGCCCTTCTTCAACACCTCGGACGGGTGCTTGATCTTGCTCCAGGACATGTCCGAGATATGAATCAGGCCGTCGATGCCCTCTTCGACTTCGACGAACGCGCCGAATTCGGTGAGGTTGCGGACGCTGCCGGTAATCGTCGTGCCGACCGGATACTTGCCGGCCAGCTCGTGCCAGGGATTGCTCTCAACCTGTTTGAGGCCGAGCGAAATCCGGCGCGCGCCGGGATCCACGCCGAGGACCATCGCCTCGACCTGATCGCCCTGATTGAGAATCTTGGACGGATGCTTGACCCGCTTGCTCCACGACATCTCGGACACGTGAATCAGGCCTTCGACGCCCGGTTCCAGTTCGATGAATGCGCCGTAGTCGGTCAGGCTCACCACCTTGCCGGTCACCCGGATGCCGACCGGGTACCGCTCAATCGAGTTGCTCCACGGATCGGGCACGATCTGCTTGTGGCCGAGCGAGACGCGCTCCGTACCCGGATCGTACTTGAGCACGATGACGTCGATCTCGTCGCCCACGCGCACGACTTCCGAGGGATGCGTGACGCGGCCCCACGACATGTCCGTGATGTGCAGCAGGCCGTCGATGCCGCCGAGGTCGATGAACGCGCCGTAGTCGGTGAGGTTCTTGACGGTGCCGCGCAGCACCTTCCCTTCCGCCAGCGTGTCCAGCGTGGTCTTCTTCTTTTCCGCGTTTTCTTCTTCGAGCAACACTTTGCGGGACAACACGATGTTGCCGCGCTTCTTGTTGACCTTGATGACCCGCATCCGCAGTTCCTGGCCGCGCAGCGCGTCCAGATTCCGCACCGGCCGCACGTCGATCTGCGATCCCGGCAGGAACGCGCGCACGCCGATATCGACGGCGAGCCCGCCCTTGATGCGTTCGATGACGCGGCCGATGACGACCTTGCGTTCCTGGTAGGCCTTCTCGACCTCGTCCCAGATCTTCATCTTCTCGGCCTTCTCACGCGAGAGGACGACGTAGCCCTCGCGATCCTCGGTCCGTTCGAGCAACACGTCCACGCTGTCACCCGGTTGCGCGGTGACCTGGCCGGTCTCGTCGATGAACTCTTCGATCGGAATGATGCCTTCGGACTTGAAGCCGACATCCACGATGACTTCGGTCGGCGTCACTTTGACGACCGTGCCCTTGACGACTTCACCTTCCGCGATGTTGCGGAAGCTGGTATCGTAAAATTCAAGCAGGTTGGCAAACTCTTGCGGATCCATGTCACCGCCAGAGTCGTGCCGGGAAAACGTCGAGACACCAGTATGGGAGCTCGAACCGCCTTGCAGGACTTGCACTTTCTTACTCGCGTCGTTACCCATCGCGTCTCGGGTCCTCCTCAATGTCCGCAGGTTCCCCAACGGACAGTTGCCGAATCAGCTTCGGCGGGCTGTATGTGCGCTTCGCAAAGATTGCGATAAGCACCGAATTATCCGACACTTAGCAGCCAAGGTCAACCAGTCGGAACGGAGCGAGGTACATGGCGAGGACGAAAAATGCACGACGCCGACCCAAAGGCAAGCCGGCCGCCCGTCAAAAGGCCGCCCGCACGTCGCGCAAGACTCGTACGAAGTCGCGGCGTACAGCCCGAAAACCGGCGCAATCGAGGCGAAAGCGTCCACAGCCCCGTCGCGCCCCAGCCCGGCGTGCTGCGCGGGCCAAGACAAAACCCAAGGCGAGGCCCAAGGCCAGGACCGCGCGGCCCAAGGCCAGAGCCGTTCGGCCGAAGGCGCCGGCTCGGCCGAGGCCGAGGCTGACGCTCGCCAAGACGCCGCACGCCCCGCACCCGCCGCTCGACCGCGCTCGGCGCGTGCTGGCCGACGAAGAACGCCTCGAATTGAACGTGGCCGACGTGGACACCAAGTGGCAGGACGCCTTCGCCGTGGGTGACGACGCGCAAGGCAGCCACAATCCCTCGCCCGACCTCCCCGACCCGGATCGCGTGGATGACATCGGCGCCGCGATGGGGATCGAGTATCAGGACGATCAGGAATTAATGGGTGGCGAAGAAGTCGTCGAGCGCGATCGCCACCGCTGGGAGAAATAAGACTCAGGGAGTCGTGTGTGCCTTGGCGATGGCCAACACACGTTCCACAACCTCTTCGATCGCCAGGCCGGTCGTGTCGATGTACGTCGCATCATCGACGCGAGTCAGCGGCGACACGGATCGGGTGCGATCGAGCGTGTCGCGCGCATCCAGTTCCTGCGCTACGGCGGCGAGTTCCGAAAATTCCTGACGACTGGCGCGCGTGGCGTCGCGCGAACGGCGGCGCGCGCGCTCTTCGGCTGATGCATCCAAAAACACTTTGACGTCGGCATTCGGAAAGACCACGGAGCCGATGTCGCGGCCTTCCATCACCACGCCACCGGATGCCCCGAACGCGCGCTGGCGCGCCACCAGCACGGCGCGCACCGGCGCGTGGCGCGCGACAATCGCCGCCGCGCGGTCGATTTCCGGCGTCCGGATCGCGTCGGTCACGTCGTGGCCATTGATGACCACGATGTCGCTCACGGCGAGTTTGGCTGAGGCGGCGAGTGCGGCGACGGCGTCAGCGTCATGGAGTTCGATGCCTTCGTGCGTGGCGAACCAGGCCACCGCCCGGTACATCGCGCCCGTATCAATGTGGCGGTACGACAACCGCTCCGCCACCGTGCGCGCGACGGTGCCTTTCCCGGCGCCTGATGGCCCGTCGATGGCGATGATCAGTCGGCGTTCTTCCATGCGACCCACTATTATGACCGGGATGCGTGCGCGCGGAAAACGCCTCTGGCGGGTCGTGCTCGTGCTCGCGGCGGCGTTCGCGCTCGTCGCGTGGTGGGCGACGCCGTACGTGAACAGCGCGGCACTGTTGATGGACATGACGGGCGCCGCGCCCGGCGTGCGGCGATGGCTGCCGGTGCGCGTGCGCGATGTCTCCACCCGCGATCTCATCGTGCCGACCCGGCACGGTGATGTGCCGGCGCGACTCTACCGCGCCAATCCGTCCGCGGGTCCCACACTCGTGATTTTTCCCGGCGTACACGGCGGCGGCGTGGATGAGCCGCGACTCGTCGCGCTGTCGCGGCGCATTGCGGCGACGGGTGCGGTCGTCCTGAGCGTGCCGCTGCCGGATCTGCGGCGCTATCACGTCACGCCGCGCTCCACCGACATGATCGAAGACGTCACGCTGTGGGCCGCGGCCGACCGCGACCTGGCGCCGCAAGGTCGCGTCGGCGTGGTGGGCGTGAGCTTCGCGGGAGGCCTCGCCCTCGTGGCGGCCGGCCGGCCCGGCCTGGCCACGAAACTCACGGCCGTCTTCGCGCTCGGCGCGCACTCGGATCTGCCGCGCGTGATTCGCTATCTGTGTCTCGCCGACGGCGCGCCCAAAACGCTCGCGCCGCCGCACGACTACGGCGTCGTGCTGATGCTCCGGTCCTCGGTCGCGAAACTCGTCCCCGCCGATCAGGTAGCCTCGCTGGACGCCGCGATTGTGACGTTCCTGGATGCGTCGAGCGCGGAGACGATGGACAAGGCGCAGTCGGCGCGGCTGTTTGCCGACGCGCGCGCGGCTGAATTGACCCTGCCGGAACCCTCGCGGACGCTCATGCACGGCGTGAACGAACGCGACGTGCGCGCGCTCGGCCGCGTCCTCGCGCCACTGGCCGAAGACATCGGCGGCGCGGCCGCGTTGTCCCCCGCGCGATCGCCGGCGACGCACGTGCCAGTGTTTCTCCTGCACGGCTCCGACGACAACGTGATTCCGTCGAGCGAATCGACCGAATTGGCGCACTATCTCGCGGGATCAGGCAACACACAGGTGGACCTGCTGCTGACGCCGTTGCTCTCGCACGCGGCGGCGAAACCGGCGTCGGGGGCTGGGGATCTATGGCGACTCGTTAGTTTCTGGACGCGCTTATGGACGGGATTTGAGAACGCGCCGTGAAGCGGGCCGGCGTGCGCGCGGTTTGCCCACGCCATCCGACACGCCGGACTCACCGGGTTTGGCTTTCAGTAGATCGCGAATCTCGCCGTGGGTCAGATCGCGGAAATGACCGGGCTTGAGTGAGGAGTCCGTCACGTTGCCGATGCGCACGCGCTTCAGGCGCGCGACCGGATGCGCAATCGCGTCAGCCATGCGGCGGATCTGGCGGTTGCGGCCCTCGTGAATCACAATCTCCAGCAGCGACTGCTCCCCACGCTTCGTGGGCATCACGCGCTTCAATTGCACGCGCGCCGGCTGCGTGCGCTCGCCCTCGACCGGCACGCCCTTGCGCAGCCGCTCCAGGTCGCGTTCGTCGGGCACGCCCTCGACGAGCGCCTCGTAGGTGCGTTCCAGTTCGTAACTCGGATGCGACACCCGCTGCGCGAACGCGCCGTCGTTGGTGAGAATGATCAACCCTTCCGAGTCGTAGTCGAGCCGACCGACTGGATAGAAGTAGCCGCTGAGCCCGGCTTGCGACACGAGATCCACCACCGTCGTCCGCCGCTGCGGATCCGCGCGCGTGGACATGACGCCGACCGGCTTGTTCATCAGCAAGTAGCGCTTGACCGGAGCGGACCGGAGACGCCGGCCGTCCACCTTGATCTCATCCGAATCCGGATCGGCCTTGGTGCCGAGTTCCGTCACCACGCGGCCGTTCAGCTCCACGCGCCCCTGCGCCATCAACTCGTCCGCCTTGCGGCGCGACGCTACGCCGAAGGCAGACAGCAACTTATTGAGGCGAATGGTGGTGGACATTGGGTTCTTCGTTCTTCGTGCCTGGTGCTCGGTGCTTCGTTCGCCGCTCGCCGTTCCCGTCGTTCGTCGTTGGTCTAGTGTACTGTCCCGTCGCCGTCCTTGACCGGCTCGAACGGCAGCACGGTCTGGGGTTCGGGTTCGGACACAATCGGCGGCAATTCGAAGCCGAGCAGCTCGGACATGTCCTCGACCTTGGGGAGATCGGTCAGGTCATTCAGGCCAAATCGCTCGAGAAACTCGCGCGTGGTGCCGTAGAGAAACGGGCGTCCGACGACCTGCTTGCGGCCAACGACCTTGACCAGATGCCGTTCGACCAGCGTGCCCAGCACGCCGGCCGCATTCACGCCGCGGATTTCCGAAACCTCCGGCGCCGTGACCGGTTGCTTGTACGCAATCACCGCCAGCGTTTCGAGCGACGCCACCGACAGCTTCTGCGTCGTCCGCTCGTGAAACAGCCGGCGGACCCATTCGTGCAGCTCGGCCCGCGTCACGATCTGATAGCCGCCGGCCACCTCGACGAGCGTCAATCCGCCCTGGCGCTGATAGTCCTCCTTCAGCGCCTCGATGGCGGCGACGATCTCTTCCTTCGGCTCCGTGTCGAGCAGCTTGGCCAGTGTCTTCACGGTCAGCGGATCCGGCGACGCGAAGATCAGCGCCTCGACGATGGATTTCAGTTCGGACATTGCCCTTTGCCCTTTGCCCTTGTCATGTCGTTTCGAAGTTTGGCGCGCCATCTGGGCGCGCACGTTTGTACACGCGAATCGGACCGAAATTGCCCTGCTGGAACACGCGCACCTGTTTGAGACGAATCATCTCCAACAGCGCGAGAAAGGTCACGATCATGCCGCCCCGCGTCTGGACGTCCGCGAACAGGTCCTCGAAGCCGCACGCCTCGGTTTCAGAAAGGCGCGCGAGCAATTGCTCGATCCGCGTCTCGATCGGCATCTGCTCGGGCGGCAGAACGACGCGCGGCCGCGCCCGCGCACGTTCCAGCACCTGCCGGAACGCGGCCACAAGGCTGAACAGATCGACTTCGATCTCGGGTTCCGGCGCTTCGCCGACCACATCGGTGACGCGTTCGTCGGGCCGCTGCCACATGGCACTGCGCTGAATCTCTTTTTCGTGCAGCAGTTCGGCCGCGGCCTTGAAGCGTTGATGCTCCAGCAGCCGCCGGACAAGCGCCTCGCGCGGATCTTCTTCGGGATCTTCCTGGGTGGGATCGGGACGTGGCAACAGCATCCGCGACTTGATGTGAATCAGCGTGGCGGCCATGACCAGGAACTCGCCCGCCACTTCCAGATCCATTTCCTGCATCAGGTCGAGGTAGTCCAGATACTGCTGCGTGATCAGCGAAATCGGAATGTCATAGACATTCACTTCGTGCTTCTTGATCAGGTGCAGCAGGAGATCGAGCGGCCCCTCGAAATTGAGCAGCCGAATCGGAAAGTCCTCGAGGACCGATTCAAAATCGTTGGGCTTGGGCTGCTGATCCATCTCCGTCGGCTCAGTAGGACAGCTTGACCGCGTCGCGCACGCGGGCCATGGTCTCTTGCGCCACGAGGCGGGCCCGGCGCGATCCGTCGATGAGAATGTCGCGCAAGTCGCCCGGCTTGGCAAGCACGGCCCGCCGCCGCTCGCGCAGGGGGTCGAGCATCGTGTTGATGGCGGCCGCGAGCTTGAGTTTCACTTCGACGTCGCCCACTTTGCCGGTCCGGTAGCGCGCCTTCAGATCGTCGACTTCCTCGCGATTCGGGTTGAAGGCATCGTGGTACACAAACACCGGGTTGCCCTCGACCGTGCCCGGAATATCCGCGCGCACGCGCTTGGGGTCCGTGTACATCTGCCGGACCTTCTTAACCACGTCCTCGGCCGTATCCGACAAGTCGATCGTGTTGTTGTAGCTCTTGCTCATCTTGCGGTTGTCGAGGCCTGGCAGGCGCGGCGTCGGCGTGAGCAAGGGCTGCGGTTCGACGAAGAGTTCGCCGTAAAAGTTGTGAAAACGGCGCACGACCTCGCGCGAGAGTTCGAGGTGCGCGACCTGATCCTCGCCGACCGGCACGAAGTGCGCGTTGTAAATAATGACGTCGGCCGCCTGCAGGAGCGGGTAGCCCAGGAAACCCAGATTGGACAGATCGCGATCCGTCATTTGATCGATCTGTTCCTTGTACGTCGGGACGCGCTCCAGCCACGTTATGGGCGTGACCATCTGGAGCAGCAGGTACAACTCGGCGTGCTCGGGCACGAGTGACTGGATGAACAACGTGCTCCGCTGCGGATCGATCCCGGCGGCAATCCAGTCGGCGACGTTGTCATACGCGTCTTCGACGATCTGTCCCGTGGATGCGTAGTGGCTCGTCAGCGCGTGCCAATCGGCGACGAAATAGAAACAGTCGTACTCCCGCTGCAGGCGTTCCCAGTTCTGCAGCGCGCCCACCAGATGTCCCAGGTGCAGACGCCCCGTCGGGCGCATCCCCGACACCACGCGTTTTCTCGTCGTCATCATCAAAACACCGAGACCAGGAACCGGACGATCGTCAGGGCGATCGGAAACACGTACTGGCCAAGCACGCCCGTAAACAGCAGCGCGTAGAGGATCAAGAACCCATAGGGCCGAATCTGGTCGATCAGGCGCGCGAACGGCGCGGGCAGCAGGCCCGCGGCCACGTTGCCGCCGTCCAGCGGCGGGACCGGAATCATATTGAACACGGCCAGCAACGCGTTGAGCAGCACGAACCGGCTCACGAGATCAAAGGCCCGATAGGACAAGGCGCCGGCGCCGAGGCCGAGCACCGCCGCCCCGATCGTGGCGAGGATCAGATTGCTCGCGGGCCCCGCGGCCGCCACAATTGCAAAATCGCGACGGGGTGCCTTCAGGTTTTGCCAGTTCACCGGTACCGGCTTGGCCCAGCCGAGCAGCGGCACATTGGAGTAGATCGCCACCAGCGGGAACAGCACCGTGCCAATCCAGTCGATATGCGCGAGCGGATTGAGCGTGATCCGGCCCAGGAGTCGCGCCGTCGGATCGCCCAGCCGGTCGGCCGTCCACGCGTGCGCGGCCTCGTGCACCGAGAGGGACACCAGGAGCATGAGAAAAAGCGGAATCACGTAATCAAGCGTCGGCAAAGCGGTTTGACGATATCACGTGGTGAAGTGCCGAATCACCGCGTCGGCGGCCTTCGCGCCCACCGCCGCCACGAGTTCGTCGCGACCGGCCCGTCGCACGCCCGCGACCGACCCGAACGTCGTGAGGAGCTGTTTCCGGCGGCGCGGCCCGATCCCCGCGATCTCATCAAGGGTCGACGTAAAGTCGCGCTTCGCGCGGGTGCGGCGATGGAACGTCACGGCAAACCGATGCGCTTCGTCGCGGATTCGTTGCAACAACCGCAAGGCCGGCGATTCGCGCGGCAGCGCCATGCCCTCGGCGCGATCGCGCGTGAAGATCAGTTCTTCCTCCTTCGCAAGTCCGACGGCGACCAGGCGGTCGAGTCCTACCTCGCGAAGCGCGGCATACGCCGACGACAACTGCCCTTTGCCGCCGTCCACGACGATGAGATCAGGAAACGGGCCGCCCTGCTCGAGCACGCGTTGATACCGCCGCAGCACGACCTCATGCATCGCCGCGAAATCGTCGGTATGCGCGCCTCGGATCTTGAACTTGCGGTATTCCGACTTCCGCATTCGTCCGTCCTCGGCGACGACCATGGATGCGACGGTCTCTTTGCCCTGGAACGTCGAGATGTCGAAGCAGTCGATGCGGCGCGGCAGCGCGGGCAGTGCCAGCTTGGCGCGAAGCACTTCAAGCGCATCAAAAGCGGAAGTCGCGCCGGGCGCGAAGTGCGTCTGATACGCGATGGCCGCATTGCGCGCAGCCAGATCCAGCAGCCCGCGGTGCTCACCGCGCTTGGGCGTGTGCAACCGCACGCGGCGGCTCGCGCGTTCCGACAGCCACGACTCGAGGGCCTCGTGTTCGTCGGCCGGCAACTCGACGGGCGTGTGTACTTCCGGAGGGGGCTGACGATCCGCATAGAACTGCTGCAACCCAATCGCAATCAGCGCTTCTTCATCGGCCTCGCCCGCTTCGGCCCAGGGCAGGTCGCGTTCGGTCACCAGTTCGATACGGTCCGCGACGCGGCCGCGCCGCATCTGAAAGACCTCCACCACCGCGCCCGACGGACCAACCTTGACGCCAAACGCGTCGCGGTCGCCCATCGAGGGCTTTTCCATCTTGTTGCGCCATGCGGCGAGCGTCTCGACGGTGCGCGCCGCGTCACGCAGTTGCGCGGCCCGTTCGTACTCCTCGCGATCAGACGCGGTCGCCATCTGCTCATGGAGCTGGCCGACCAACTCGTCCTGCCGTCCTTCAATCAGCAATCGCGCCTGCTCGACGGCCTGGCCATACGTCTCGAGCGAACAGACGCTCGCCACACACGGCGCCAGGCATCGTTTGATGTCGTACTCGAGGCACGGCCGGTCCCGCTTGCCGTCGATGATTTCATTGCACGACCGGATGCCGAACAGCCGATGCGCCAGCGTCATCGTGCGGCGCGCGATCGAGGCCGGCATGAACGGGCCGGCGTAGACGTTGCCGTCCCGGAGCACCTGCCGGGCTACCAGCAAACGCGGTGCCGCTTCGGTTGTCGTGAGTTGCAGATACGGGTAGGTCTTGTCATCCCGCAGCAGGACGTTGAATCGGGGATTGCGCTGCTTGATGAGCCGGTTTTCGAGCGCGAGCGCCTCGACGACCGAGTCGGTCACGATCACGTCAACGGCGGACGCCTCTCGCAGCAGGGCATCCAGGCGCGGACTCGTGCCCTGGGCACCGAGGTACGACCGGACGCGATCGCGCAACACGCGGGCTTTTCCCACGTACAGCGTCTCGCCGCCGGCGCCCAGAAACACGTACACGCCGGGCTGCTCCGGAAGCCGCCCAATCGAGGCCTTGAGATCATGAATCGCCATGCGCTAACATCCGGCCAGTCTTGCCGGCATTCTGGCTCGAACTTTCATCCCTGTGACATTCACCGGCTTTATCGGAAAAGTCTGCTACTACCCGCTGAGTTTGATCATCGCGGCGTGCGTGGCGCTGCGGATTCATCCAAATCTTCTCACGTTCATCGGCGTGCTCATCAATGCCTGGGCGGGCTGGGCGCTGGCCATGGGCCACTTCAAGACCGCCGGCGGCATCATGATCGTCGCCAACATCTTTGATTTCATCGACGGCAAGGTCGCGCAGGAAACCGGGCTCACCACGCTGTTCGGCGGCTTCTGGGATTCGGTCATCGACCGGTTCTCCGACCTGGCGTTGTCCATCGGCCTCATCTGCCTCTACGCCGGGATGGGCCGCGTGGATCTGGTCCTGCTGACGTCCATCGCGATGGTGTTCGCGACGATGACGAGTTACACGCGGGCGCGGGCGGAATCGCTGATCAAGAAGTGCAAAGTCGGCTTCATGGAACGCCCGGAGCGCATCGTCCTGTTCATGATCGGTGCGTTCACGAACCGAATGGTCAATGTGATGTGGATCATCGCCGTGCTGTCGGTCGTGACGGTGATCAACCGCATCCACTACACGTATCTGGAGCTGAGCGGCCTGCCGCAACCGCGTCGGGACGGCGCCGGCCGATTATTCGTGCGCGCGTTCTACTGGACCGAAGAGCGGACGACCCTGCCCTACGACCTCTGGGTCATCACGATTCTGGCGTTCACCTGGCTCGTGCCACCCGACTGGCTCGGCGACCCGATGGCGCAAGGCAGCCGGACCGCGCTGCAGTGGGTCCTCGGGAAGTTCTAACCAGCGAGAGACCGCAGTTCTAACCGCCGAGCGTGGGATCGAAACAGTGGCGGCACCGCGCTTCGTAGGTGCCTGACGCGCCGACGAGCACGCGCTCCTTGGAGGCCACGAGCCGCTGCGTATGGTTCGCCGGGCCGCCGCACACCATGCAGATCGCCAGCGTCTTGGTGATGTATTCCGCAATCGCGAGCAACTGCGGCATGGGCTCGAACGGCTTGCCCAGGTAATCCTGATCGAGTCCGGCCACGATCACGCGCTGTCCGGAATTCGCCAGCGTGATGCAGGCAGCCGGCAGTTCGGCGTCGAAGAACTGGCCTTCGTCGATCCCGATGACCTCGGTGTCCGGCCGCACGCGGCTCAACAGCTCCGTTGATGATCGCACCGGCTCGGACGGAATCTTCATGTCGCTGTGCGACACGATTTCGTCCTGGCTGTAGCGCGTGTCGATGGCCGGCTTGAAGATCTGCACGCGCTGCTTCGCGATTTGCGCGCGGCGCAGCCGGCGAATCAGTTCCTCGCTCTTGCCGCTGAACATGCCGCCGGCGATCACTTCGATCCAGCCGGGCTTGGAAGTACGGTGCTGATCCATGATTTTGCGGGGGGACTTCGTCCCGGCCGCTCCTTCAGACGCGCGAGAGATATTCGCCGGTTTCGGTATTGATACGAATCACGTCGTCGTCATTGACGAACGCGGGCACCGTGACGACCAGGCCGGTTTCGCACTTCGCCGGTTTGACCTGCGCGGCGGCGGTCGCGCCCTTGATGCCGGGCACCGTCTCGATCACCTTGAGGTCCACGGTCAGCGGCAGATGGATGCCGACGGGTTCGGCTTCGTAGAATTCGAGGTTGATCAAGGCCTCCGGCAGCAGGTAGAGCGCCTGATCGCCGAGCACTTCCATCGACAGATGGATCTGTTCGTAGGTCTTCGTGTTCATGAAGTGGAACAGATCGCCTTCGCGATACAGGAACTGCATCTCCTGCTCGTCCAGGATCGCCCGCTCGACGTCGTCTTCCGCCCGGAACTTGTGATCGACCAGCCGATGGGTGCGGATGTCGCGAAGCTTGGCCTGCACGTGGCCGCGCTTGTTGCCCGGCGTGCTGTGACTAACCTCGACGACGCGCAGTAACGCGTCCCCCATTCTCACGAGATTGCCCTTGCGAATCCTGGTGGCCTGAACTGAACTCATAGTCTGGGTCTTCCTGACGTCACGGAACTCTGAATTCTACAGCGATCCACGCCCGACCCGCCACCGTGGGCGGTCCCCGGCCATCCTGGGGTATCGTTGGAATATGCCGTGGGATCCGACGCGCGATCTGCTCACCATGCAGGAGCGCCTCGAGAGTCTGTTCGGACGGGCGGCGCCGGGCTGGGTTCCGGCGGTCGATCTCGTGGAGCGTCGGGAGAGCTACATCCTGACGGTCGAACTGCCGGGCATGCGCCGCGAGGACGTACACGTCGAAGGACACGTGGATTCGGTCGTCGTCAGCGGCCAGCGCCCGGGCCAAAGCTGTTGTCCGGAGCGCTATCAGCAGCTCGAGCGCGGCCAAGGCCATTTTTCGCGGTCCTTCCGATTCGCCCTGCCGATTGCACCCGATGCCATCGTCGCAGACCTGGCCGACGGTGTACTAACTGTCACCATTCCGAAGGCCACTCCAGCCAGCCTACACGTCGACGTCAGGTAAACGAGGATTCTTACGATGTCTGTCCGAAGCACGTTGCTGTCATCCCTGGCTCTTGTGACCGCGTTTGCCGCGGGCGTCGGCGTCACGCGCATGGCCGGCCGCGAGTCAGACCTGTCCGCCGCCAGCAAGCCCGCAGAGGCCGGACGATTCGAGCCTCAGGCCCGAACAAATGCTGTCGCCGGCCAGCTTCCGGATCTGTCCAGCATCGCGGAACGGGCCATTCAAGCGTCCGTGAACATTTCCTCCACGCAACAGGTGCGCGTGGATCCGATGATCCAATTTTTCCGTGGCGGTAGCGATTTTGAATCGCAAACCAGTCTGGGCTCCGGCATGATCGTGTCGGCGGACGGCTACGTCCTCACCAACAGCCACGTCGTGGGCACCCGCAATGCCGAAATCCATGTGACGCTCGGCGACAACCGCGAGTTGCCGGCGACGATCATCGGGATCGATCCGGATACCGACCTGGCTGTGCTCAAAGTGGACGCGCGCGGCATCCAACCCCTGCCGTGGGGAGATTCGAGTAAGTTGCGCGTGGCCGAATGGGTCCTGGCGGTCGGCAATCCGTTCGATTACAACCAGACGGTGACGCTGGGCATTGTCTCGGCGCAGAACCGCCACGATCCGCAACTGGCGATCTACAACGACTTCATCCAGCACGACGCGGCCATCAACCCGGGGAATTCAGGCGGGGCACTCGTCAGCGGCCGCGGCGAACTCGTCGGCATCAACACGATGATTGCCGGCAATACCGGCGGCTATCAGGGCATCAGCTTTGCGATTCCGTCGAATCTCGCGCGCCGCATCATGGAGGCGCTGAAAAAGGACGGCGAGGTCGTACGGGGATCGATCGGCAATCTGCAATTCGTGACGCTCACCGGCGAACAGGCTCAGCAGTACGGACTCGGCACCCGCGGCGGCGTGTTCGTCAGCCGCGTGCCCCCGCGGGACCCGCTCAATGGCGCCGGTTTGCTGTTCAAGGACAAGGTCGTGAGCTTCAACAAGACGGCCGTGACCGAACGGAACGATCTGCTGCGGCTGATTGCCGAGGCACCGATCGGATCGACCGCGACGGTCGAGGTGATCCGATCGGGCGCCAGCAAAACGCTTCAACTGCCGGTCGTGAAACAAACACGACCACAGATGCCCGGGCGCTGAGGCACCCGGCTCTAACTACAGCTCGAACTACTTCCGCGGCGCCACCTTGAGTTCTTCGAGCTTGGCGATCATGTCCTCGGCCGATGTCGCGGCCCGCTTGGACACTTCCGTGTCGATCGCCGCGATCTTGCCCTGCTTGTCGATATAGAACGTCCAGCGGCTGGCGGTCTTCCGCTCGCCCGTGACCACGCCATACGCGCGCGCGGTTTCCATCGTGGGGTCGGCGAGCATCGGGAAGTCCGCTTCCTTCTTCTCGACGACGCGCGCGTTGGCGCCCGATCCCAGCGTCACGCTCGTCGCCTTGGCAAACTCGGTCTGTTTCTCGAGGCCGTCCGTGCTCGCCATGAAGTACGTCACGTCGAACTTCCGGATCTTGTCGCCGTTTTCCGCGAGCGACTTGCACTCGACCGTGCAGCCCGCCGTGAATGCTGCCGGAAACCAGGCGATGACGACCGCCTGCTTGCCGCGAAAACTGGAAAGTTTGTAGGTCTTGCCGTCCGTCGCCTGCAACGTGAAGTCAGGCGCCATGTCACCGACCTTGAGCGTCGGCTGCGCCGGCGCCGCCGGTGCCTGTCCCTGCGCCGCCACGAGGCCCACGAATCCGACCATCACGAACAGAAGTGCCGTAACCGATTTCATAAACGCTCCTTGAAAGAGAAATCTCATGATACCCCGCCGCAGATGACGACTCGTTCACGCTCAGCGGGATACGGACCGATGCCCGGCCCACGTGCATCGCCACGGCTTGTCGGCGCCTGCGCGGATGCCGATGCGCCGTGACCACGCGATGCCGGACGGCACGATGCCATGATCTTCGATCACCAGCGGACTGTCAGACAGATTCGCGCGGTTGCGCGCCAGCGTGACGCCGAGCGCGACGGTCAGATTTCCCGGACCGCGGCAGATCGCGTGGCGGCGGTCGGGATCGCGCGCGATCGCGGCCGGCAACCCGCGGCGACGGACCATGAGGTCCAGGCCTTCAATCGGATCAAGTGCGCGAATCAGAACCGCGGCCGGAAATCCCTCAGCTTCCGTGACGGCGTTAACCAGGTAATGAATGCCGTAGTTCAGATAGACGTACGCCACGCCCGCCGCACCATATAGCGGCGCGTTGCGCCGCGTCGGTCCGGGCGCAGCATGGCATGCGGGATCATCCTCACCGATGTAGGCTTCGGTCTCGACGATCACGCCGGCGGTGCGGCGGCCGCGTACGGTATGCACGAGCACCTTGCCGATCAGGGCTTCCGCGACGATGAGCGTGGGGCGCTCATAGAACGAGCACGGCAAGATCTTCGAGCTCGCACGTCGTGACTGAGGTTTACCAAGATTTGCCTTCACTGCTTCACGGTTTGTTAAGACAGGAATGCAACGTAAGAGCGATCTAGTCCGCGTCAGCCGCCGCCGCGGCCGCGGCCGCCGAAAGAATGCGATGCAGATGCCGGCCCGTGTACGACGCCTCGACTTTGGCGACGTGCTCCGGTGACCCGGCTGCCACCAGGTAACCACCGGCCTCGCCCCCTTCCGGACCCAGATCGATGATCCAGTCGGCGGTCTTCAGCACGTCCAGGTTGTGCTCGATCACGAGCAGGCTGTGTCCGGCCAGCAGGAGCTTGCGGAACGCGGCCAGCAGTTTGACGATGTCGTCGAAGTGCAGGCCGGTCGTCGGCTCATCAAGCACGTAGAGCACGCGCTCCCCCGTCTGTGAACCCAGGTGCGACGCGATCTTGATGCGCTGCGCCTCGCCGCCGGACAACGTCGTTGCGGGCTGGCCGAGCCGGAGATAGCCGAGGCCGATCTCGTCGAGCACTTGGAGCCGGCGCAGCACCTTCGGCGCGCCGGCGAAAAAAGCCAACGCCTCGCGGACCGTCAGGTCGAGCACCTGGTCGATGTTGCGGTTCCGGTACTTCACTTCGAGCACCTGCGGGCGGAATCGCTTGCCGTCGCACTGTTCGCACGGCACGAAGACGTCCGCCAGGAACTGCATCTCGACGCGAACCACGCCCTCGCCTTCGCACGCTTCGCAGCGGCCGCCGGGCACGTTGAAGGAAAAGTGGCTGGCGGTCAGGCCGCGCGACTTCGCGTCTTTGGTGGCCGCAAACAGTTCGCGAATCGGATCGAACGCCTTGAGATAGGTGACAGGGTTGGACCTCGGCGTACGGCCAATCGGCTGCTGGTCCACCATAAGCACGTCGGTGACGAACTCCGCGCCTTCGAGCACACGGTGCGTGCCGACGCGCCGATCCCAGTCGCCTTTGACGCGCTTGACGGCGGCGTAGATCACGTCGTGCACGAGCGTGGACTTGCCCGATCCACTGACGCCCGTCACGCAGGTCATCAAGCCGAGCGGAATCTCGACATCCACGTTCTTGAGATTGTGTTCGGACGCGCCCAGCACCTTCAGACGTTGCGGACCCGGCCGGCGCCGCGACGCGGGCACCGGGATGGCCAACTCGTCGCGCAGGTAGCGCGCCGTCAGCGACTTCGGATCTTTCAGCAGGCCGGCCACCGACCCTGAATAGATGACCCGGCCGCCCTGTTCGCCGGCGCCGAGTCCCATGTCGACGACCTGATCGGCCACGCGAATCATGTCCGCGTCGTGCTCGACCACAATCACCGTGTTGCCCTGGTCACGAAGCTGCAACAGGATGGCGATCAGCCGCTCGTTGTCGCGTGGATGCAGACCGATCGACGGCTCATCGAGCACGTACAGCGTGTCCACCAACGCCGAACCCAGCGACGTCGCCAGATTAATGCGCTGCGACTCGCCGCCAGACAGCGTGGACGACAGCCGGTCCAGCGTCAGGTAATCAAGTCCGACGTCGGTGAGGAAGCCGAGCCGGCGCCGAATCTCATGCAAGATTTTTTCGGCCACGGCCGCGTCTTTTTCGCCCAGCGCCAGCGCGTCAAAGAACGAGCCGGCGACCTTCACCGTCAGGCCGCACACGTCATCGATCGTGCGGTCCCCCACGCGCACGTCGCGCGCCTCGCGGCGCAGGCGCGTGCCGTTGCACTCCGGACACGTGAGATAGCCGCGATACCGGCTCAAAAACACGCGGACGTGCACCTTGTATTTCTTGCGCTCGAGCCGGCGGAAGAAGCCGCGCACGCCCTCGAAGTCCTCGCCGCCCTCGATCACCAGCTGGCGCTCGGCCTCCGTCAGGTCCTGCCACGGCGCGTCCAGGCGCAGGGCGCTCGCCTTTGCGGCCCGTTTCAGTTGCACCAGACAGCTGCGGTAGTGCGGTTTTGTCCACGGTTCGATGGCGCCATCATTCAGCGACTTCGTCGCATCCGGCACGACCAGCGCCATGTCCAGCTCAATCACATTCCCGAAGCCGTGGCACGTCGGGCAGGCGCCAAACGGATTATTAAAGGAGAAGAGTCGCGGTTGGGGAATCTCATACAGGATGCCGCAGTTGCGGCACTCAAATCGCTCGCTGAACCGGTGCGTGCGAATCACGCCGCCGTCCGCGTCGACCTCCACGGCGAAGGCCGACCCGTCGCCTTCGTGGAAGGACGTCTCGATCGAGTCCACGAGCCGGGCGCGTGTCTCAGCCGAGACCTTGAGACGATCGACGATGACCGCGATCGTGTCGGCGTCCTTCAAAGACGCGCGATCGACGTCGTCCAAATTGATCGGCCGCCCGTTGACGAGCAAACGCGCGAACCCGCGGCGCCGCAGAACCTCCAGCGTTTCCGCCAGCGGATCGCCGTCTCCGGCGCCCGGCACATCGGCGCGAGGTTCGAGCGGCAACTCCGGCGCCCCGTTGCCGTTCGCCTCCTCGGCGCCTTCGTCGTCTCGCGCCTCTCGCGAATCGACCGCGTCCGCCGCCATCCGGAGCTTGACGACGGGATAGTCGAAGCCGATGAGGAGACGCGTGCCGTCCGCCAACTTGAGCAGCGCATCGGCGAC
>Ga0315912_10000154_pt1 | contig 160666 bp, 132 predicted proteins | sample VfabasoilMG_FD_204469 | JGI IMG/M metagenome (GOLD analysis project Ga0315912, IMG submission 204469) | Garden soil microbial communities collected in Santa Monica, California, United States - V. faba soil | ecosystem: Environmental > Terrestrial > Soil > Garden | place: USA: California...
GGCTGCACAACGTGCCGGGCTCGGAAGCCTTCTACCGCCTGATCACAACGATTCTCGACCCGGACCAAGCTCCGGCCAAGGAGTTGGCGGCGCTCTATCAGGAGCGCTGGGAGATCGAGAACTCGCTAGACGAGTTGAAGACACATCTGCGCGATGCGCAGATCGTGCTCCGAAGCAAAACGCGGAGTTGGTAGAGCAGGAGTTCTGGGGCTTGCTGATGGCCCACTTCGCCATTCGCGGGCTGATGCATGAGGCGGCACTCAAGGCCGATGAGGACCTCGACCGGCTGTCTTTCCTGCATTCGGTGCGTGTTGTCCAAAGGCAGTTGGCCCGCTACGCCGCTATCCCCCCTCGGCAGAGACCAGCCCTGCATGAGGCGATTCTGCGGGAAATTCTCGAAGAGAGGGTTGTCTCCAGCAGGAACCGGATCAACCCCCGCGGCGTGAAGCGGAAGATGAGCAACTACAGCCTGCGCTCGCGCCAGCGTCAGCCGACGCGCCGAATCGATGCCTCCAAACGTATCAGGATCGTTAGGTGAACAGTATTGAAGCTAATTGTTTGCCCGGATTCACGCCCGGCTCAAGTTTCTTCCTCATGGATTTTGACGGGCGGGCATGCAGTGCGATGGAACTGCGGTTGCTTCTGCTTCGATTTACAGCCTGCCTGAGGCCGACTAAACAACCACCGCCTGAAGGCGGTGGGGTTGCCAGGCGACCGAAAGTCGCAGGGCGCGACTGAAGCCGCCTGAAGGCTGTCCCGGCTGAGAGCCGGCTTAAGGCTCCGCGGGCGCGGTAATCTTGAATCCCTGATCGTCCTCGTCCCATTTCTGATTCTCGATGTATTGGCGGATCGTCGCTTCGTCGACCGCGCCCACGGTCGCGCAAAAGTATCCTCGGGCCCACAAATGTTGACCCCAGTAGCGCTTTCTCAGTTCGGGGAACTCGTCCTGCAATCTCCTTGACGACCGGCCCTTGATGTACTGCACCAGCTTCGCTGGCGCCAGACCCGCCGGCGCCGACAGCAGCATGTGAATGTGGTCTGGCGACACGGCACCGCGCACGATCACCACTTCGTGGCTCTCGCAAATCTGGCGGATCAAATCCCTCGCCCGCTCTGCCACGCGTCCTTATCAACACCTTGTATCGGTACTTCGTTATCCATACCACGTGGTATTTCAATTCAAAAACCGCATGCGCGCTCCGCCGGTACTCAACCATCTCTCCATTTTGCAGCACCGTGGCTGAAAGCAGCCCGCCTGAAAGGCGGGGGGATTAGACCCGGCGCTTTGAACTAAACGGCAACGCTCGGCGAGGAGCGTAGCGTTACAATCCGGACGTAACTCAGCAACCCGCTAGGCCGCGGCGCTCCTCTTTTCGGGTTTGATGCGATAATGGAATGCCCGTCACCGATGCCATGGAAGGACCTTGCTTGATCGTATCTCTATGTTACTGATTTTCCTTCAATTTTCTATTCTCACGATCGTAAGCCTTGGCTGGATGTACTGGCTCAATCATTGGCTGGCCCATGGAACTTGGAGCTGGCCACGCAGCGTGGTTCTCTTCGGTGCAGGCTTCGCCGTCCAAGTGCTTATATTGCAGAACTTTACGTACATAGATCTCCCTGTTGACAAGGCATTCTACGTGCCGACGCTAATCGGGCTTGGGGGGGCTTGGCGCCTACTTGAGGCGTGGCGGAAAGAAGAACTTTTCGATCGCATTTTTCGAGGCAACACTCGGGTCGGGGGCGGCATCTTCATCGGCGTGTTTCTGCTTCAGTCCGTGTCCGGCATACTGCAGGGTCCCGAAAACTACTACGGCAAGGCTCATATCGACCAACTGAATTACACGCTGGTCTCCGAATTCTTACGGACCGAGGCTTATTCGATGCCTGAAACTGAGATGTTGACGCACCCCTGGATGATCAGAGTTGCTTCCTACAAGCACTATCGAATCGGGCAATCGATTGCGCAAGGCTACGTCGCCTCGCTCACATTCGTCTCCTCGAAGGAGGCTTATGCGGCGCTCTGCGGATTTCTGGTTGCCCTAAGTGCGTTATCCATGTTCACCCTGGCGCGATCCTTTTCATTTCCTAGTGTTTATTGCATTCTCTCCGCCGTTTGGGTAGGACTCGCGCCCGCGATAACAAAGATGCACCTGGACGGATTTCTTTCCCAGACCGCCGTTCAGTTTGTCTTTCCGCTCGTCGTTGTCTGGGGGCGGCTAACTTATGAAGACATTCGATTCAAAGTCGTTTCCGGCGCGATTCTTTTTTCTTATCTGCTTGTAACTTATACGGAACTGTTCGTTATTGGTCTTTTTCTGCTTGGTCTACTGACCATCGCGATGACAATTAGCTGGTCGCACCGCCAACTGGCAATCTCGACGGCTGTGGGGGTAATGTCCGTTTTTTTCGTACCCGCCTATGTGCCGAAGGCGATCCAGTTCGTCAGCATGCAGTATGCGTCCGCTTCGAGCCGTAACGCGGCATTGGAAGTTCTCGCCGTCGATGGCGGGACCATCTATGGCTGGGCAAGAGGGCTGATCGAGATTCCAATAGTCACAGGTCCAATCGAGCGTCAGTTGACCACGCTCGCAGGAGTCTTAATGCTGGCGTTGTGCCTAATTGGACTCTACACGCTTTCCCGGCGGCGGCAGTTGTTGTTGAGCGCCGTGACATTGACACCGGTGGTTTTCCTGGGAATTCTTCTCACGGCCCAGGAGCTGGCGAAATATCCGTTTGCGAAGATTTGCGACAGCTTTACTTTCGTCTGGGTACTGCTGATGATGCGAGGAATCTCGTTGTTAGCGATGTTCATTCGCCGCAAATGGGGCAGTTGGGCGCCGGAGGCGTTTCATGCCGTGCCCGGAAGCCTGCTTTTATTGGCGGTTTGCGGATTCGCTGTACAGCATCGGATGGTCGCGACGCAGCATTCCGCCGTAACCCTGGTGAGCAGCAAAACCTTCAAAGATTCGCTTGCATACATTAAGGCGCACCCGGAACGGATTTATGTAGTCAATCATACGGATGGCTTGGCGGTGGGTTGGCTCGCATACGAAGGCCGTTTCAGCAAAGTGTTCCTGCGTTCGCCCCGGTTGTCAGATATCGAGCTTGGACCTAGCCTGCAAGCCTACATGAAACCGCCTTCTCACGTGGATTCTAACTTATTAACTTCGGTTACGGCCGACGGCTATAAGGATATTACCCGGGATGGCGGGGCCGTCGATATGGCATTTTCGAATCCCCAGGGCCAGGACGGCGGGGGATCCGCGATGTGGTTTTGGCTGGGAGACAAGATGATGGTGGAATTGTTCCGGTGGCATAGCGGTGCGCCGCAGGAGTATATTCTGACCTTCGGGGCTGATGCCGGTCCTGCTAACCTCTCCCCGGACCGTGTTTTACGGGTGACTAATCTGGGGACCGGCCACGAGCAGCCAATTCGGTTTACCCACTCGGGAAAGTTTAGCGTACCGCTCGTCCTTGTACCCGGCGAAAACAGAGTTCAGATCGAATCTGTAACTCCCGTCGAGCACACGGTTCGGAATCCCAACGACCCGAGAAAGCACATGAGCCGCCTGCACTCGTTTATTTTGAGTTCGCCGAAGCAACTGCAGGCGGGCGATCCACGGGCGGTACAGACAAGCGCGGGCAAGTCGCCTCCCTTGCCACTGCTCACACCTCGTAACCCGCAGAATGAAGACCGGGCGGGCGATACGGTCTGGTATTGGATCGGCAAACAGATGGAAGTCGAAGTCAGCCGAGAGGATGGATCGTCAAAAGACTTTGTGTACGAGCTATCCTTCGATGCTCAGGCAGGACCGGCAAATCCGGATCCGAAACGGAAAGTGCGTATCCGCACCGCCACGGACAAGATCGGAACCGAGGTTTCGTTTTCTGGCGAAGACCATCCTAAAGCGATCTTTACAGCGCAGCCCGGGACTACGCGTGTATTAATCGAGGTCCTTTCGCCCACCGAACAAGTCGTTCGTGTTCCGAATGACCCGCGAATCCATATGGTGCGGGCTTCGAATTTCAAGGTCAAGCTCATTCGTGGGGATGTTCCGACACCGGCGCCACCTCCGAAGAAGACATCCAAACAACCAGTGCTTGCCGGTCAGTAATCGGTTACAGTCCGAAACCGCTGGCCAACGCATCATTGCGGAACATCTTGACGGTATCCAGAGAATACTCGGTCAGGTCCTTGCCGATGAGTGGAAGTTTGTTCAGGATGTCGGACGTCACGGTGATGATGTGGCAGCCGATTTCGCTGGCCTGGACGATGTTGAGGAGTTCGCGGGGGCTGGCCCAGATGAGCTCCAATTGCGGGTAGGGCCGCATGATTTCGAGCGATTGGCGCATGATGGGCAAGGGGTCGACGCCTGTATCGGCGATGCGGCCGGCGAAGACGCTGATGTTGGCGGCGGGGCCGGCGGCGAGGGCCGCGGTGATTTCCTTAACCTGGGCGATGGTCATCAGGGCGGTGACATTCTGCTTGACGCCTCGGGCAGCGAGGCGGGCGACCAACGGGGCAGCGGATTCGGCGCGGGTGTTGGTGACGGGGATTTTTACGTAGACGTTGTCGCCCCAGGTAGCGATGCGTTCGGCCTGTCGCTCCATTTCGTCAAATTCGTCGGCAAAGACTTCGAAGGAAATGGGGCGGTCGGGAATGGCGGTGAGGATATCCTTGGCGAAGGCTTCGTAGTCGGTGATGCCGGCCTTCCGCATGAGAGTGGGGTTGGTGGTAAACCCCTTGATCTGCGGGTTGGCATACAGCTTCAGCATCGGAGCTTTTTCGGCGCCGTCGGCAAAAATTTTCACGCTCATGTGCGATTCTCCTGGTTAACTATCCATTCGACAGCTTCCCGCAAGCTCTTTACAGTGACGGCGGGCGGAGCGGACGGTCCTTTTTCGTTATAGCCGTAGTCGATCCAGATTCCCGGGACCCCGGCGGAGGCGGCAGCATCGATGTCGCGCCAGCGATCGCCGATCATGTAGGAGTGCTGGAGGGAGACGTCCCAGTCCTTAGCGCCGTTGAGCAGCAGGCCTGGTTTGGGTTTGCGGCAGGCGCAGCCTTCGCCGCTATCGTGGGGGCATACGAAGAAGGCATCCAAAGGCAGCTCGGCGTTGAGGACGGCGTTGATGGCGTTTACCTCTTCCATGGTTTGGGTGCCGCGGCTGACGTCGGGTTGGTTGGTCACGACGAGCAGGATGTAGCCTAGTTTCTTGAGCTGGGAGAGGTTCTCGGCGGCGCCTTCGATCAGCCGGACATCGGCTGCCGATGGCGGCGGGTGAGGCCTGCCGTTCTTCAGCTCGACGTGATTCAGAACGCCGTCCCGATCCAGAAATACGGCTCGCTTTATCGTACGGACTCCCACTTGGTTTCCGCCGCTTTGAGCGAAGGATGGGAAACCAGCAGATGCCAGACCACGGCCTGGAACGCTTCAGCGTGCGGCGTGGTGTGGGTGACATTGACGGTGGGGACGATGACGCAGGCGTCGGCAACGGTGGCGGTGTAGCCGCCGTCGCGGCCGACGATGCCGATAATTTTTGCGCCGATTTGTTTGCCTAAGGACAGGGCGCGCACGAGGTTTGGGCTGACGTTTTTCTCGAGGTTGCCTCCGCCGACGGAGAGGACGAATAGGCAGTCCTCCGGCTTCAACCGGCTTACTTGGAGCCAACTGGCGAAGACGCCTTCCCAGCCTTCGTCGTTCGTGCGGGCGGTGAGTTCGGAGACGTTGTCGGTGGGGGCGTACGCCTCGATGCCGACGATCTTGCGGAAGTCGTTCACGGCGTGCGAAGCATTGGCGGCGGAACCGCCCACGCCAAGCAGGAAGAGCCTCCCGCCATTCGAGCGGGTGTCGACCAATATCCGCACCATTTTCTCGATGGCGGCGGTGTCCAGCTTTTGCAGGATCTCTATCGATTCACCGATGTATTGCGCTACAAATTCCATTACAATCCTCGTTCCGCCAGGAAATTACCAGTATCTACTATGCCGGAGACGGTTCCGATCTCGTAGAATCTTTCGGACACCTCATACGCCGCGAGTTCGCCGCGCCGAAGCACATCCTGATACAGGGTGGCCAGGTCGCAGCTTTCTCCGTCGGCCAGGCCCGCGAAGACGGACGCACGGAAGACGCCGAGGCCGTAGTCGATGTGGCGCATGCGATCGGTGAGCGTTTTCTTGTCGTAGGCGAGGATGCGGCCATTGTCGAATTCAACGTTGCTGGTATCGAATAGCCCCTCGTTGCGATAGACGGTCATGAGCGCCTGCTTGCCGCTGGCAAGGAATGTCTTTTCGACATCGGCGAAGTCAGCCGTGAGGTACGAATCGCCGTAGAGAGTGAAGAAGGCGTCTCCCAACCGGTGGAGGGCTTTGCGAATGGCGCCGGCGGTTCCGAGGTAAGTTGGGCCGTCGTGGGAGTAAGTGACTTCGATGCCGTAACGCGACCCATCGCCCAGGAATTCTTCGATCATCTCACCGCGGTAGGCGACACTGAGGACGGCACGGGTGACTCCGTTGGCGGCCAGGAGTCGCATCTGGTAGTCGAGGAACGGCTTGCCGTTGACTTCGATGAGCGCCTTGGGGATCTTCTCCGTGATGGGGCGGAGGCGGGTGGCTAAACCTCCGGCCAAAATGATTACCGGCAACATGGGGGCTAGCTGCGCGCCACCACAGCGCTGCCTCCAAAGTCAAAGCGGACACGGACTTCGACGAGACCGAGCTTACGCATCGCCTCGCGCAAGCGCACTTTGTCTTCTGCGTAGAACATGAGGAATCCACCTCCGCCGGCGCCGATGAGTTTACCGCCGATGGCGCCGGCGGTACGGCCGGCTTCGTACCATTCGTCGATTTGCGGGTTGCTCATGCCGGCCGATCGCTTCTTTTTGTGCTCCCAGTGGACATGCATGATTTCGCCGAAGGCCCGCACGTCGCCGCGTTCGAACGCTTTTCGGCTTTGAAGGCCCAACTCCTTAATGAAGTGGAGGTTTTGGGCCATGCCGGTATCCTTCTGTTTGCTCTTGGTGTCCTGCTCCTGCAGGATGGCCGAGGCCGAGCGCGTGTAGCCCGTGAAGAAGAGAACCAGATTATCTTCGAGGTTGTAGAGCGTTTCCGCGGAGGCGGCGAGTGGTTCGACGTTGACGGAGCCGTCGGTGCCGAAGTGGAAACACTGCACTCCTCCATAGGCGGCGATGTACTGATCCTGCTTGCCAATGGGTTCACCGAGGCGGTCGATTTCGATGTGGCAAGCCTGTTCGGCGAGGTCCTGGCGGCCAAGTACGGTGGAGTTCATCGTGTGCAGGGCGGTTAGGAGGGCGGTTGTGAAACTGCCGGATGAGCCGAGGCCGGTCCCGGCGGGTATGTCTGACATGCTGGTCATTTCCAGGTAGGAGACATCGGCACCGAGGACCATTTTGAGAGCCTCACGAACAATGGGATGTTTGAGGTCGTCGACGCGCTCGACGGACTCCATTTTAGAGTATTTGACGATTAATTCAGGTTGAAATGTCTCGTGCAGCGTAATGTAAACATATCGATTAATCGCCGCGGAGATTACAAAGCCGCCGTGCTCGAGATAGTAAGAGGGCAAATCGGTTCCCCCTCCTCCCAGCGAGATGCGGAGGGGGCTGCGGGTGATGATCATCGTTCGCACCTGGCGTATACGGATTCGACGACCCGCAAGGCGGCCTGTGCGTCCCGGATGCCGGGGGAGGGCTCACGATTGGCGGCGATGTCCTCAAGGAAAGCGGCGAACTCTAGTTCCCAGGATCTGTCGGTGAGCGCGGGATACTCCCAAATCGTGGTTTCAGGGGGACCCATTTCCGGGAGCATTGCATAATGCGCCAGCCGTTCCACACCATAACTGCCACCGAGACCACTGATATCCAACTTGCCATCGCGTCCGTAGATTTCGAGGGAAAAGAGATTCTTCCATTCCGTCCAGGTGGCGTGCAGTTGCGCCGCCTGGTTAGAAGGCGTGGTGAGGAGAAAGAAGGCGTTGTCTTCGACCGGCATGTCCCAGAAATAGGTGGCGACGTGGCCCTGGACACCATTGAAATCGCCAAGAAACCAGCGGGCTAAGTCGATGAGGTGCATGCCCTGGTCGATCGCTTCGCCACCTCCGGAGATCTCTTCGACGGCACGCCATTCCTTGTCATAACCAGGGCGGCCGCCATGGCCGTATCGGCCCCTGATAAAGAGCAGCGGGCCGAGTACACCCGAATCGACGAGTTCACGGGCTTTTTGCAGGGCGGGGTGATAGCGGTGATTAAAGCCGACGCGAACGCGTACTCCAGTGGCGGCGGCGGCGGCGAGAACCGCGTCCAGTTCGGAGGCACGGCGAGCGCCCGGTTTTTCCACCAAAACGTGTTTACCAGCCGCCGCGGCGGCGGCGGTTACTGGAGCAAGGTCCTTGTGAACGGTCGCGACGACGACCAAATCGACGTCTTCCGCGGTGACGGCATCGCGCCAAGTGTCCGTCGCCCTAGCGCCGGGGCAAGCCGCAGCCAATTTTTCGGCTAGCGGAAGCTGTAAATCACAACAAACGAGCAACTTTGAACCAGCCAACGCCTTGGCGCGCTTCTGCCCGATCAACCCACAGCCAATGATCGCTACCCGCACTTTAACTCGAATCCATTCATTAGGCGTAATCTTTCATTGTATGCTGAATGAGTGGCATTGGTTACTGGAACCGGATCGCGGCCTGACGTTTCTTTGATTCTGCCCGCGTTCAATGAGTCGAAAACGATCGTCAACACAGTTCGTGAGGCGTACTCGTATTTTGAATCTCGCAACCTCAGGTCACAGATCATCATTTCCGCCGATGGAAACGACGGAACGCGAGAGAAATCGAGGGCCTTGGCTTCCGAAATCCCGGGAATTGTGGTGCTCGGAAGCCCCCAACGGTCCGGGAAAGGTCGTGGAATTCGGTTGGGGGTCGAGCAGGCAACGGGTGCAATTATCGGATTCGCCGACGCGGACAACAAAGTGCCGATCGAGGAGTTCGACCAGTTTTTGCCACTGTTACGAAATAAGGCGGACGTGGTGATTGGGACTCGGGCGCGCGGAACGGCGACTATCGAGAAACCGCAACCGCTCTACCGGCGGCTAGGCGGGCGAGGGTTTTATTATGTGATGCAGTGGTTAATCGGACTTCCCGGAATCACCGACTCGCAGTGCGGCTTCAAGTTTTTCCGTCATGATCTAGCCAAGGCGGTGTTTGCGATCCAGGAGATCGACGGCTACATGTACGACGTCGAGATTGTGGCGCTTTCGCTGCGAATGGGGGCGAATTTGGAACAGGTGCCGATCCGATGGCGGGACGACGCCGACTCGCGCCTGGACCTAGTGGCGGGCAACATTCAAAACATGAAAGATATTCTCCGAATACGGCGCCGGTTGGCGGGAATACGGCCAGATGAATTCCTGATACTGCGACAAGCGGCCGAGAATATCAAATAGAAAATATGCGCGTATTTATTACAGGCGCCGCCGGCTTTATCGGCAGCACCCTTACCGACCGTTTGCTTTCCCTTGGCCACTCGGTGGTAGGGGTCGACAATTTTTCGACGGGGCAACGGGAGTTCGTCGCCGCAGCCATGACGAATCCGCGATACAAACTGCGGGAGCACGATCTGCTGAAACTCGACGCGGTGGTGGAGTCGGCTGCTGGGGCCGATCTGGTGGTGCATTTGGCGGCCAACGCCGATGTTCGTTTTGGCCCTGACCACCCGGGCCGGGACCTGGAACAGAACATCGTAGTAACGTGGAACGTTCTGGAAGCCATGCGCCGCAACGGGGTGAAGCGGATTGCGTTTTCCTCAACGGGATCAGTTTATGGGGAGGCAGCGGTGATACCGACGCCGGAAGATGCCCCGTTTCCGATCCAGACGTCGCTATATGGCGCGTCCAAAGTTAGCGCCGAAGGGTTGATATCGGCTTATTGCGAGAGCTTTGGCTTCGAAGGGTTTATTTACCGGTTTGTGTCGATTCTCGGCGAGCGCTACACGCACGGGCATGTTCTGGATTTCTTCAAGGCACTATCGGCCGATTCTACACGCCTACGGGTTTTAGGCAACGGAACTCAACGCAAAAGCTACCTGTATGTCCAGGATTGCGTGGACGCGATCCTTTTGACGCTGGAGAAAGCCAAAGACCGGGTGAACCTGTTCAATTTGGGCACGAATGAGTACTGCCGAGTGACAGATTCGATCGGATGGATTACGGCTCACTTGGGAGTGAGCCCGAAGCTTGATTTCACCGGCGGCGACCGGGGCTGGATTGGCGATAATCCTTTCATTTTTCTGGAGACGAAGAAGGTTCGCAGCCTAGGATGGGAACCGAAGTTGACGATTCAGCAATCGGTGATCAAGACGGTTGAGTACCTTCAGCAGAATCCGTGGGTAGGGGAGCGACGCTAGGCGTCTTCCCACGTTTTGCCGCGCTCGGCCGGAATGATGCGGCGCAGTGTATAGACGTCGGTTGCCTGCAATTCATCCTTGAACGACTCCAATCGCTCCCAAGGGTCCCATTGCGCGCTGATTAGCCGCCCGGTGACGCCGTCGCCAGCGGATGATGCCAGATGGGCGCAGAGCTTGCCGGCCCATTCCGGCGAGGCTCCGCCGGTGTCACGCTGTTTGAGCGCTGACCTATAATAGGCATCGCCCACTTTCTCCGGGCCGGCATGGAGAATGTCATCTAACAGCCGTGTATTCATCGCACCGGGTGCAATGGCGTTTACGTCGATGCCGGAAGGTTTAAGCTCTTCAGCAATGGTTTCGGCGAAGCGTACGACAGCTGCTTTGGACGCCGCATAGGCGCTAATAAATGGCATGGGTTTCGTGGCACCGCCGCCGGAGAGGATTAGAATCTTGCCGCGGGAGGACTGGCGGAGCAGCGGCAGGAAGGCGCGGCAACAATAAACCGTTCCGATCAGGTTGATCTGAATCGCCTGGACCCAGGAAGCCCAATCCACTGAGTCAATCGGGCCTTTCGGCCCGTGAATCGCGGCGTTGCAAATGAGAATGTCGACGCCGCCCAGGAGCCGGGCTGTCGCAACGACGAAGGCGTCCATATCCGATTCGCGGGACACATCGCAGCGCTCCGCAAAAATTCGGCCTGGATACTCCGCATCTAATTCCCGCCTTGCGGTTTCCAACTCCGTCCCGCCACGAGCACAAATCATGACGCTCGCTCCTTCGTCTAGCAGGACGCTGGTAATGGCCAATCCCAACCCTTGGCTGGCGCCGGTTACAACTGCTTTTTTTCCCAACAATTTCATACCGTTCTCCAATGGAAGACCTGCTCTAGCCTGGGCCGGTGGCGAAACCGGCGGGGTGAGCTGAAACCTTATGCGCTCGGTCGGCGAGACGGGAAAGGAGGGGCCATGGGAGCAGTCGCTCCCAGCCTCCAGCATCGCGCTTGCCGAGATTTTTCAGGATTTTGTAACGGATGATGGACTCAAAGCCTTGGACAAAACCGCAATTGCGCGGCGAGAATCCGGCCACCTGCATTGCGGCGGCCAGCGTTTCCGGCTCAAAGTAACTGATATGGATTTCCGGAACGGCATAGGCCCAATCTACGACTTTTCCGCGCTGGGGCTGAGCATTTCCGGTGGTCAGAAAGAGGAGACCGCCGGGTTTCAGGAGCTTTCGAATGCGCTTCAGCACTTCGACGGGCTCTTCGACATGCTCGATCACCTCGATTGCGGTTACCACGGAACAAGTTCCATCGTGCTCGGCGAGTTCGCATTCGCGTAGGACAGGGATTCCAGCGGAGCGCGCCTGGTCGGCTGCCCAGCCTTCCTCAAAGCCGATTACCGGGCACCCGATTTCCTTTTTCACGTGGCGCACAAGGCCACCGTTTCCGCAGCCAAAGTCGAGCCATTTCGTTTCACTAGTCACGTTGGCGAGTGTTTGCACAACCTGGAGAATTCCCCGCCATTCGTGGATGCGGACGCTCTTTTCCGGGTGGTCGAGCTCAAAAACGTAATCGATCAGGGGATCGGGGCCCTGGCCGCGGTAGTAAGCTTCGTTGTAAATCTCGGCGTAGTCAGTGCAGGGATTGGCTATGAAGGTGAAGCGGCAGTTCTTACATTCTTTGAATTCAAAGAGCTGTTTCCTATGCTTACCCATTTTCGAACCGGCCGGCGTGGCGGGATGTCCGCAAATCTTACAGTTCATTAACGCAGGACCTTCTCAATTTCAGCGGAAAGGCGCTCTTCCGTGAGGCGGGTAGGCGAGTAAGAGCGGACGATGCCCTTGCGGTCAATGATGACGAAAGTGGGAGTGGCGGATACGCCGTACGCTACCATGGCCTGTTCGCTGATGGGCATGGCGATGGCGACCGATTCATAGGTCTTCCGCCATTGCTCTTCGACTCGCTTCTTTTCGGCTTCGGGTTCCTTGGCGTCATAGAGGCGCGTGGGAGCGAGGAAGGCTACGCCGCGGGGCGTGAATTTGTTGACTACGTTGACGAACGCGGGCGCCTGCGCTTTGCAGTCGCCGCACCATTCGGCCCAGAGGTAGAGGACCACGGGCTTGCCGCGTAGGTTAGCCAACTTCCCTTCGAAGTCCGGAGCTTCGCGGCCAACAAGTGCGATCTGGTTCCAACGCTTTTGAATGCGGGATCGGAAGGCGACGGGGGCATTTGCTTTCTGTTCGTTTTCGAGGAGACGCAACGCGTCCTTTTTCCTGCCGCGCGCTTCGAGGATCTGCGCTTCCACTTCAATTGCGGCGCCATGACCGGAGGAGTAGGGTTCTGAGACCTTGCGGAGTTTAGCGGCATGGATAGCGGCGGCGTCCCAATCGCCGAGGAGCGCGGCGCCGCGGGCGACCCACGCGAGGCCTTCCTTGTATTCGGCGTCTTCGCCTTTTTCCAGGCGATGAACTTCGAGGATAGATTCGGCGCTGTAGAAATCACCGGCGGAGAGTTTGAGGCGTTCCGTCCGTGCCGGTTGGGAGTAGCCGATGACAACGCAGAGCGTGGCCAGCAGCGCGGAGCGCCGGGCATCGGCGATCTTGATGGCGGCGAAGAAGAGTGCGAACATCGCAACGAGGATACCGCCGATTTGCCAGGCGTGGGCCTTCAGGTATATGGTTGCGCCCTCCTGCCCCAGATGCGCGCCGAGGTAGGCCAACGCGGCGTAGCGAGGGATACGGGCAGATAGGACAGTAAGCAGAAACGGCAGAGGCCGGACACCGAGAGCACCCGCGCAGATGACAAAGAGCTTCATGGGCATCGGGACGGGCGAGATCGCGCTCATGAAAATGGTCATCAGCCCGTAATGCTGGAACCAAGTGCGCATTTTCATACCGCGCGGAGTGATCGTGTGGCGGGCGAGATAGGCTTCGCCGCCGCGACGGGCGATCCAATAGAGAAACATAGTGCCCGCGATAGATCCGCCGACAGCGAGCGCCGCGCAGAAGAAGGCCTGCGAAGGGTTGCGGGCCGAAAGGAGCATCAAAAGAGCATCGACGGCGGCGGGAATGGGAATGCCGGCGGAATCCAATGCTGCGAGAACGACAAGGCCGCCTGGCCCCCAGGCGACGAGATTTTCAACGAATTGCTTCAATCAACGATTGTACCTTGGCGAGTAATCCGGCTTCATCGAGAATGGGGATGTTGAACTCCTTGGCCTTATCGAGCTTGGAGCCCGCCTCCTCGCCGGCGACGATGTAGCTGGTCTTCTTGCTGACCGATCCGCTGACTTTGCCGCCCGCGGCTTCGATCTTCTCTTTGGCCTCGTCGCGGCTGAGTGTTGGAAGTGTTCCCGTAAGGACAAATGTGAGTCCTGCGAGGGGCCCGCCGGAGCGATCGATCTTCTGGTGGGTGAGGGTGAGGCCCGCGGCGGCGAGGCGATCGACGAGTTCTTGATTGTGTACATCGTCGAAGAAGAGGCGGATGGATTGGGAGACCTTTGGCCCGACCTCTTCGGCTTGCTGGAGTGTGGGCTCATCGGCGGCGCGGATGGCGTCGAGGCTGCCGAAGGCATCAGCTAGAATCTGGCCCGTGCGTTCGCCGACGAAAGGAATCCCAAGGCCGTTGATAACGCGGGGGAGCGGGAGAGTCTTCGATTTGGCGATTCCGGCCATGACGCGTTCGGCCGACTTCTTGCCCATTCGCTCCAGATCCGCGAGTTGGTCGAGCGTGAGGTTGTAAATATCGGCAATGCTGCGCACCAGGCCTTTGTCGACAATCTGATCGACGAGAACATCGCCCATGCCGGTGATGTCCATCACTGCGCGCGAGGCAAAGTGGAGGATGGAATTTTTCAGGCGGGCGGGGCAGTTGACGTTTACGCAGCGCCAGATGACTTCGCCCTCCGGCCGGACGACGATGCCCTGGCAGACGGGGCAGGCGGACGGCATGGAGAAGAGCTGGCGATCGGCGCCTTGATTGACGACACGGATGACTTTCGGGATTACATCACCGCTACGTTCAACGACAACGGTGTCACCGGCGGCAAGGCCGAGTCGCGCGATTTCATCTTCGTTGTGAAGCGTAGAACGGCTGACAGTGACGCCGCTGACGTTGACCGGCCGGAGATGCGCGACGGGCGTAAGGGCGCCGGTCCGGCCCACCTGTACATCGATTTTCTCGACGACGGTTTCGGCTTGACGTGCCGCGTATTTGAAGGCGATCGCCCAACGGGGGAATTTCGATGTCCAGCCCAGGCGGCTCTGCTGGTCGATGCGATCGACCTTGGCGACGACACCATCGATTTCGTAGGGGAGCGTGTCTCTTTGCCCCTCGTATTCGCGGATGAAGGCGAGCAGCTCTTCGATATCGGCACAGCGGCGGCGGGCGGAGTTGACCTTAAAGCCAAGGCGGACAAGGGTGTCTAGAGCTTCGGAGTGCGAGGCCGCGCCGGGGGCGCCGTTGATGAGATAGAAGTAGGCGTAGAAGTCGAGCTGGCGAGCGGCGGTGACCTTGGGGTCGAGCATGCGGAGGGAGCCGGCGGCGGAGTTGCGGGGATTGGCGTAGCGGGGGAGGCCTTCCTCTTCGCGGTCGTCATTGAGGCGTTGAAAGGCGCTGTTGGAGATTATGACTTCACCGCGGACTTCGAAAGGCGCGGACTCCGGGGTTTTCAAGGGGAGGGAGCGGATGGTGCGGGCGTTGGGGGTAACATCTTCACCGGTAAGGCCGTCGCCGCGGGTGAGGGCCAGTTGAAGGGTGCCGGCGTTGTAGTGGGCGGCCATAGACAGACCGTCGAGCTTGAGTTCGGCGATGTATTGGAAGTCCTCGCCGGCGAGGAGGTCGCGGACTCGGCGGTCAAAGTCGCGGAGTTCGCCTTCGTTGAGGGCGTTGTCGAGAGACAACATGGGGGAACTGTGGGGGAGCTTGGTGAACCCTTCACGGGGCTGGCCGCCGACGCGCTGTGTAGGGGAGTCCGGGGTGACGAGGTGGGGGTGCGCTGCTTCGAGTTTTTGGAGCTCGCGCATGAGGGTGTCGTACTCGGCGTCGGAGATTTCGGGAGCGTCTAAGACGTAATAAAGATGCTCGTGATGGCGGAGTTGTTGACGCAAATGCTCTATTTCATCGAGAGCCATAGGATACTGAATAGTTTGAGCGAAATCAGTTTGATCTACAACCCGATGGCGGGGTCGTTGCTGCGGAGACCGGCGTTGGTTCAGAAGGCTGCCGGGTGGCTGAAGTCCATGGGCGAGGTGCGGCTGACCCCGACGACGGGCCCGGAGACGGCGGGGGCACTCGCTAAGGAAGCGGTGGAGCGTGGGGTTTCGCTAGTCGTGGCATTCGGCGGGGACGGGACGATCAACGAAGTGGCTAACGGGATGATTGGGTCCAAAGTGCCGCTTGGCGTGCTGCCGGGCGGGACGGCGAACGTTTTGTGCGTGGAGATGGGGCTGGGGACGAATCCGGAAAAGGCGGCAAGAATACTGGCGAACGAATCCGAGCCCCAGCGAATTGCCGTCGGCGAGATGAAGCAGAATGACGGATCTCTTCGGCATTTCTTGATCATGGCGGGGATCGGGCTGGACGCCATTGTGGTGGAGGAAGTGAAGCCGGAGATCAAGAAGAAGCTTGGCAAAGTGGCTTACTGGATTGCCGGTTTTGGAATGGCTTTTCGAAGGCTGCCGCAGTTCGATCTGGGAATGAACGGCGGAACGAGCCGCAGGAGTTTTGTGCTGGCGAGCCGGGTGAGGAACTATGGCGGGGACCTGGAGATTGCCAAGCGGGTGACTCTGCTGGAGCCGTGCTTTGAGGTAGTGGCGTTTGAAGGTGTGAACTCGTTGCGCTACCTGCCGTATTTGGCCGGCGTGGGCATCGGGCAGGTTGGCCGGTTACCGGGCGTGCTAGTGAAACCGGCGACGGAGTTGCAGTGCGGGCCAGTGAATGGTGACCGTGTTCCGGTGCAGTTAGATGGCGAATTGGTGGGATATTTGCCGGCTGAGTTCCGGGTGGTACCGGACGCGCTCACGCTGCTGGTACCCACGAAGTATGCGCAGCGGGCGAAGGATCAGCGATGGATAACGTCACCCACACATTGACCGCGGTGCTGCTGGCACGGGCGGGATTGGGACGACTGACGCCGGGGGCGACTGGAGTATTGTTGGTTGCGTCGAACCTGCCGGATGCGGATATCGTGACGGGCTTCTTCGGGGGAATGCTTAACTACTTGGAGTATCACCGGCATTTAACGCATGCGCTGGCTGTGGGGCCGGTGTTGGGGTTGCTGGCGGCTCTGGCGATTTATTGGGTGAAGGGTTGGCGGCTGCTGCCGGCGTGGGCTGTGGGGACTGTTGGAGTCTGGGTGCATATCGTGCTGGATCTGCTGAACAGCTATGGTGTGCGCGTGTGGTTGCCGTTTCAGCCGGATTGGGTGGAGTGGGATTTGTTCATGGTGGTGGACCCGTGGGTGATGGGAGTGCTGCTGCTGAGCGTGTTGGCGCCGCTGCTGGCGCGGCTGGTGGGGAGCGAGATTGGCGGGCGGGCGGCGGTGGCGCCGGGGCGCGGGTGGGCGGTGTTCGGATTAATGTTCATGGTGCTTTGGGCGGGCGGACGGTGGATGTTGCATGAACGGGCGTTAGAGACGCTGCGGACACGTAATTATCAAGGACAGTCACCGGTGCGCGTGGCGGCGTGGCCAACGCCGTGGAATCCTTTCGTTTGGCAGGGTTATGTTTCGACGGAGACCTTTTGGGGATTGCATCGGCTGGATCTGAAAACCGAGTTTGATCCGGAGCGCGGATCAGTTTACTTTAAGCCGGAGGAAGCGGAACTGGTGAATGCGGCGCGGCGGACACCGCAGGCGCAGGCGTTCATGCGATTCGCACAGTTTCCGGTGTGGCGGATTGTGCCTGTTGCCGAGCCGGAAGGCGCGACGCTGGTGGAAGCGACCGATGTCCGGTTCGGCCCGCCGGAGGACGGGCGGTTTCAGTTGCGAATTTTGCTGGATGTTTCGCGGCAGGTACTGTCGGCGGGATTCTCGATGGGAGATCCACTAAAGGGGATGGATATCGGACGAAGATGAGGGCCTCTTCTTCGTCCGTTTTTTCATCAGCTTTTCGGCGTCCTTGAGTTCTCGCTTCGTAATCTTGCCGGTTTCGATGAGCTGCGCGATCATCGGCAGTGCGCGGCCGCCGAAGAGGCTCAAAAGATCGTCAATCATCCGGCTGCTGGCGGCTTCCCGGGAGATGGCCGCCTCAAAGATGTGGGCGTTGCCAATCTTCTTTGTGCGGCTAAGGACACCTTTGGTTTCCAGCCGGTAGACGGTAGTTTGGATAGTCGTATAAGCTGAGCGGCCGGCCTCCGGAAGACTCTCATGAATCTCGCGAATAGAGAGAGCGCCCCGGTCCCAGAGAGCGTTCATGATCAGCAGTTCCGGCTTCGAAAGCTTCTGCGACGCCACGCTATCTACTATAGATGTGGTTATAAATCCTACACAAGCGGTTACTTCATCGGCTGGCCCGGACGAATTTCGTCGGAAGCGCGCTTTACGATGAAGTCGCCTGCTTGCAAATTGCCAAAGACTTCAACCATGTCGCCGGCAAGCGCGCCTCTGGACACTGAGACATGCTCGGCTTTGCCACCGTTATTGCGAATGACGAAAACTTTTTCCGTCGTTGTGACTACAGCGGTGGGTGGGACAAGAATAGAGGCGGATGCCCTGCGTACGGGCCAGGTGACTTCGGCATACATGCCGGGCGCGAGCGTGCCGTTGGGATTGTTGACGTCGAGTTCGACGGCCATGGTGCGCGTGCGGGGATCGAGCGTGCGGGCAAGGCGGGCGATTGTCCCTGTGCCGGATAGACCGCCCTGAATGGTGAATGGCACGACGGCGCCGCGGACGATTCCGGAGACTTCCGATTCCGGCACGGCCACGACAACGCGAAGCCGGGAGATCTGCTCGAGGCGAAGCAATGGCGGGGCGGACGGCCCCGCAAGGGCGCCGGGGTGAACTTTGCGCTCGGTGATGACGCCATCGAACGGCGCGGTGAGCGTGAGAAACTGCATCGTCTCCTTCAGCCCGTTGGCGGCGGCGCGGGCGGCGGCGGCCTGCGTTTGAATGCTGCGAATAAATGCGCGCTGTGCGTCGACGGATTTTTCCGCTTGTACGAGTTCGTTGGCGGCAATGGCGCCGGGGGTCTTGGCCGCTTCGCGCAATTTGAGCATGGTGCTTTCGGCGGCGGCGAGACGAGCTTCGGCTTCGGCACGCTGGCTTTCGACGGCGAGCGCCTTGGCTTCGAATTCACTCAACTGCGCTTTGATTTCGGGCGCGGAGAGTTCGACGAGGAGTTCTCCTTTCCTGACGACGCTCCCGCGATCGACCAGGACCTTTTCGACAAAGGCGGGAACGCGCGCGACGAGATCGACAGACTGAAAGGGCTGCACTTCAGCGGGCAGCCTGAGCTTTCGGTCCAGCACGCGGACGACCACGGGCGCCGTCTCCTGCGCGGTAAGGATGCCTGTTAGAAAGACGCTGAAGAGGAGCTTATGGGCGTTCATAGTACCTGCTCATGGGGTCGTTCGGATCGAGCGATTTGGAAGTGGCGCTTCCTCGGCCCTGCAGAAGAGCATAGAGGGCCGGGAGGAGCGTCAAGGTGGTGAATGTGGCCAGGGTGAGGCCGCCAATGACGGCCCGGCCGAGGGGCACGGTTTGTTCGCTGCCCTCGCCGATGCCGAGAGCGATGGGAATCATGCCGGCGATCATGGCGCAGGCGGTCATCAATACAGCGCGAAGGCGGCCGCGGGCTCCTTCCAGCGCGGCGTCGGGGGCGGTGCGGCCCTGGCGGAAGGCGAGATTAGAGAACGTCACCAGAAGGATGGAATTGGCGGTGGCGATGCCGGTGGCCATGATGATGCCGATGAAGCTTTGGACGTTGAGCGTGCCGCCGGTGAGCTTGAGGGAAAGCAGCGCGCCGGCAATAACGGCGGGCAGAGTGAGAACGATGGCCAGCGCCATGCGGAAGCTTTGGAAGTTGGCGGTTAGGAGAAGGAAGATGCTGGCGATGGCAATGAGCAGGCCCGCTTGCAAACCCGCCAGCGTTTCACGGAGCGGTGGAACCTGGCCGCGAATGTTGACGGTGACCCCGCGCGGGGGCTTGCCGGCGCGGTCGATGGCGGCTTGGATTTCGCGCTCAACGTCGCCGAGCGGTTTGCCTTGAATGTTGGCGGTGATCGATATGACGCGCTGCATGTTGTAGCGCTCCACCTGGCCGAAGGTTTTGCCGCGTTCGATGGTGGCGATGTCGCCGAGTACGGGACGGTTCTGGCGGTTGTTCATGACGGGCAGGTTGGCGAGATCCTCGGTGGATGCCATGCGGTGCTGGGGAATTTCCACCTGGATTTGAAAGGCGTTGCCGCTCACGGGATCGCGCCAGTAGTTGGGATCGGTGAAGCGGCTCGATGATGTGGCGGCGACCAGGGAGCGGGAAACCTCCTGCATTGTGAGCCCGAATTGACCCGCGCGCTCTCGATCGATCTTGACATCGAGCGTGGGGTAGTCGAGGGGAGTGGCGAATTGGAGATCGCGGAGCGCTTTAACGGTTTGCAGCTCTTTCATGACTCTCTGGGCGTGCTCGAGGTTGGCCGGAAGTGCGGGACCCTGTACGGCGACATCAATAGGGGTAGGCGATCCGAAGGAGAAGACTTCGGCGACGATGTCACCGGCTTCGAAGGAGATGGCGGTCTCTTTGAGTTCGCGGGCAAAGTATTCGCGGAGCTTTTCGTTAAGGGCTTCGCCGCGAAGCGTGGCGGTGGGCTTCAACTGTACTTGCAGCACGGCCTCGTGCGGGCCGGACGTCCAGAGATAGAGCGTATTGATGGGATAGCTGGCGGGTTGGACTCCGATGAAGCCGGAACTGATGGCAATATGTTCCTTCCCGACGAGGCGTTCGATGATTTGCAGCGCGTGGAGGGCGACAAGTTCGGTCCGTTCAATGCGTGTTCCGGTGGCGGCGCGGATGCGAAGCTTGAACTGCCCGGTATCGACCAGGGGGAAAATCTCTTTACCCATCGTCGGCAGGAGCCAGTAGACAAGGCCGATGGATGCTGCGACAAACACAGGCGCGACCAGCCAGCGGGCTTTGATGACGACGTTCAGATATGCGGTGTAGAGGGCTTTGAGCGTTGAGGCTTCGCCGGCCGATGCCGATCGCATAAGCCATGTGGAGAGCACCGGGACGAGCGTGGAAGAGAGAAGATACGATGCCGCCATGGCGAGGCCGACCGAGAGCGCGAGGGGCACGAAGAGCTGGCGCGCGACGCCGGTCATGAAGAACGACGGGAGGAAGACGGCGAGGATCGTGAGCATGGAGAGGAAGCGCGCCATTGCGGTTTTGGAAGCGGCGTCGACAACTGCGCGGGCCCGGCTAAGGCCTTCGGCCATGTGGGAGTGGATGTTTTCGATTTCGACGGTGGCTTCGTCCACAAGCACGCCGACGGCCAGGGCGAGTCCGCCGAGGGTCATAATGTTTAGCGTCTGCCCGAAGGCCCACAGGCCGATGACGGCGGCCAATAGAGAGACAGGAATGGTGGCGGCAACGATGAGACTGCTGCGCCAATCATGGAGGAAGAGCAGCACCATAAGGGCGGTCAGCACGGCGCCGAGAGCGGCTTCGTTGACCAGTGATTTCAGGGCCGCCGTGACGAAGCGGGATTGATCGAACTCGACACGTACATCGACGTCATCGGGGCAGACGGCTTTGAAGGCTGGTATGTTTTCGCGGACGCGGCGGATGACGTCGAGTGTGGAAGCATCGGAGCGCTTGGTGATCTGCATATAAACGGTGCGCTTGCCGTTGACGTGGGCGTAGGCGGTGATGATGTCGGTGCCGTTTTCGACAGTGGCGATGTCGCGGAGGAAGACGGGTGGGGATTCGCCCGGACGGAGGGGAGCGGATAGAAGTTCCGGGAGGTTGCCGCCGAGCGCGGCGTTGGACTGCACGAGGTTGTTGAAGTCACCGATGCGGACGTTGCCGGCGGGTTGAACGGAGCTGGCCTGGTTGACAACTTTGATGGCTTCTTCGGGCGAGATGCGGTGGGTGCGCATCTTGTCCGGATTGAGGCGCACGACGATGGCTCGCTGGTTCCCGCCGAAGGGCGGCGGGGCGGAGACGCCGGGCAGTGTGGCAAAGAGCGGGCGCACGCGATTGAGCGCGATGTCCTGCATCTCCGCGGGCGACCGCGTGGGACTGGAGAATATTAACTGGCCAATGGGAAGGCTGCCGCCGTCGAAACGGGTGATGAACGGGCCGACGACGCCCGGCGGCATGAAGGCGCGGGAGCGGTTCACGTAGCCTACGACCTGCCCCATTGCCTGGTCCATATCGGTGCCCGGGTGGAAGACGAGCTTCATCAGGGAGGCCCCCTGGATGTTCTTCGATTCGACGTGTTCGATGCCCGCAATGTAGAGGAAGTGATACTCGTAGTAGTAGGTGAGATAGCCCTCCATCTGCGCGGGATCCATGCCGCCGTAGGGTTGGGCGACATAGATGGCCGGGGCACCGAGCGACGGGAAGATGTCGATGGGCATTCGAGTGATTGCGAGCCCCGCGGCGAGCACTACGGACAGCACGGCGACCAGAATGGTGACGGGCCGGCGGAGAGCGGTGAGGATCAGCCACATGGGGTTACGGAATCCTCGCGAGAAACGGTTCCAGATCGCCCTGCGCGTAAGCCACGGCGAGCTCGGCGCGCCACACAGAGAGGCGGGCAAGCGCCGCATCGATTTCGGCCTGGGTCAGTTGACGCTGGGCGTCGGCTACTTCGAGAAGAGTCCCGAGGCCGGCACGATAGCGGGCCTGGGTTTGGTCCAGGACTGACTGTAGAGACGCGACCTGTCGAGGGACAAGAACAGCGATGCGGCGGGCTCCGTCGAGTTGCGCATTGGCCTGGCCCAGGCGGCCGCCGAGTTCGCGTTCTACGAGCTCGCGACGGGATTGCTCCTTGGCCTGGCGCTGCAGTTCGATCTCTTTGCGGGCTCGGAGGACTTTGTAATCGAGCAGAGGTACCGTGGCGGTGAAGCCGATGGCCCAGTTGCCGTGATCCGGATAAAGGCCCCGGCTCGCGACGTAAGGACCGGCGATACGGGCGCCAGAGCCGCGGCCGAAGGCGGCTCCCTGTAAGGAGAAGCGGGGATACCAGCCTTTGTCGATGGCCTTCATGCGGGCGATGATTTCTTCGATGGAGCGCTGCTGTTCGAGGAGTTGCGGATGGCTGGCATTGACGCCGGCCGCGGCCAGCGCGGGAGCTTCCGGCTTTAGGAAGGGCGCCGCGTCCAGAAGTTTGACCGGAGCCCCAATGTATTGTTCAAGGAGCGCGCGGGCCTGGGCGACCGATTGTTCGGCGCGGATGACCTGCGATTCGACGGTAATCGATTCGGCCTGAATACGGGCGAGATCGGCGCCGGGACGGAGGTCGGATTTCGTCAGCGCTTCGATGATCTTTTCGAACTCTTTGTAGCGGGTGATGCCGGCTTTGGCAGCGATGACAGCCTGTTCGGCGGCAAGGGCGGTGAGATAGGCGTCGGCGGCAGCGGCGGCAACATCGAGTTTTGTGCGGGCGACGGCGGCTTCGGCACGGGCGCGGGCCGCGGCGGAGATGTCTACATCGGCCTGTCGGCGCCCGAAGTCGAAGGGCTCCCAGGAGACGAGTACTCCGGCGGCGGCGCCGAACGCGCTGCGGGATTGGTCGCCATCGATTTGAGGACCAGAGATGGGAGGGATGATGGAGTTCGGAAGAAGCAGCCCGAAGACGTTATTTGCCGTCGCGCGATTGACTTGCGCCATTGCATCGACACGCGGGAGAAATGCGGTGCGGGCGAGCGCGATGGAGGCGGCTGCCTCGTTGACCTGTTCGCGGGAGATCTTGATGGAAGGGTAGCGTTCGGAGGCCCGCTGTAGGGCGTCTTTTAGCGATAGGGGAAGTTCCTGAGCGAAGGCGGGCAGCGCAAGAAAAGCGATAGATGCAAACTTCATTCGGATTGGTTTTTTGGGCCTTCCCGGCAAATGCCGCGTTTGGAGTTTCGAACAAAACGCACGAGGTGTTCGGTGAGGGGGCCAGCGAGTTCGGTTTCGATGCGTTGCAACGCCACGGCTAATGGTAATCCACTACGATACATCAACCGGTAGGCGCGCTTTAACTGCTGGATTTCCGGGGCGGAGATGCCTGCGCGGCGGAGGCCGATTAAGTTGAGGCCGCATGGGGAGATCTTGAAACCAGCGTAGGTGAAAAATGGCGGAGCGTCGAGACTGACGCGCGTGTTGCCGCTGATGATGGCCAGGCGCCCGACTTTGCCGAACTGGTGAATCAAGGCGCCGCCGGAGAGGAACGCCTGGTCTTCGATTTCGGCGTAGCCGGCAACAAGCGCACAACTGGCGATGATGGTGGAGTTGCCGATGATGGCGTTGTGGGCGATGTGCCCGGAGGTCATGATGAAGTTGTCGTCGCCGATGACGGTTGTGGTTTCGGCCTTGGATCCGCGGGAGATCGTATAGTGCTCGCGAATCTTGTTCCGGTTTCCGATTTTGAGATAGCTGCGCTGGCCGGAGAAGGCTTTGTCGAGGGGATCGGTACCGAGAACGGTTTGGGCGGAGATTTCGTTCTCGTCACCGAGGGTGGTCCATCGCTTCACGTAAACATAGGGTTCCAGGACATTATTGGCGCCGATGACAACGTCCTCTTCGACGATGCAAAACTCGCCGATTACGGTTTGCGGGCCAATTTGAGCATCGGGGTGAACTTTTGCGGTGGAGGCGATACGGGCGGAGGGATCAATGGCCATGCGTCTTCGTATCATACAAAGCATGCGTGTATGCGATTTGGCGTTACGGTTGCAGGCCTCGTTCGAAGGCGACGGAGAATTGGAAATTCACCGGGCGATGGCGGTGGAGGAGGCCGGTCCTGCCGACTTGGCTTTCGCCGCGGGCCGCAAGGGGGTGGCGATGGCGGCGGAGTCGGCGGCGGGCTGCCTGATTGTGGATGAGTCGTTTCCGGCGGGCCGAACGCTGATCCGGGTGAAGGACCCGAGGACGGCGTTCGCGATGGTGCTGACGGTGCTTTATCCGGCCAAGCGGTTCGCGGCGGGAGTGCATGGTACGGCGGTGGTGGCGGAGTCCGCTGTACTGGGGGAGGGCGTTTATGTGGGGCCGCATGCGGTGATCGGCGAAAGGGCGACGGTAGGGGCCGGGGCGGTGATTGGAACGGGGTGCTTTGTGGGGGACGATGTGTCGATCGGCGCCGGAAGCCTGCTCCATCCCCGGGTGACGATTTACGACGGTGTGCGAGTCGGCGCGCGGGCGGTGCTGCACAGCGGCGCGGTGCTGGGAGCCGACGGGTTTGGGTTCGTTCGCGTAGGGGTGGCTTATCAGAAATTCCCGCAGGTGGGCACGGTGGAGATTGGCGACGATTGCGAAATTGGGGCGAATGCAACGGTGGACCGGGCGGCGCTTGGTGTGACGCGGCTCGGGAACGGCGTGAAGCTGGACAACATGGTTCATATCGGGCACAATTGCCGGATTGAGGACCATGTGGTGATCGCGGCACAGACGGGAATGTCGGGCGGGTGCGTGATAGAAGCCGGCGCTGTAATTGGCGGGCAGGTGGGGATGGGAGATAAGGTCCGGGTGGAGTCGGGCGCCGTGCTGGGCTCCGGAAGCGGCGTATTGACGTCAAAGATCGTACGGGGCGGCGATGTGTATTGGGGTACACCGGCGCGTCCGCTCAAGGAGTATCTGCGGCAGTTAGCGCACGTGGCAAATCTGCCGGCATTAGCCGAGCGTGTGAAGGAACTGGAAAAGCGAACGGTGGATTCGTCGATCTAAATCGCGGCCTGAGGCATGGCAAGTCGCAGGCAGAGCCGGCCAAAGACATCCCTTTCGGCGGTGAAGCTACCCTTGTTATTCTCGGCGATTCGGCGGCACGTGAGGAGTTGATTCGATTCCAGGGAATTGAACAGCGAATCGAGCGAGACACCGGGGGCCGTGGCGCGGAACTCCAGTTCGTAGAAGCTTTCGCAAGCCGCTCCGGCAATCTGAATCTCGCCGGGTTCCTCCACCGAGCGCCGAAGAAACTGCAGAACGCTCCGGAGGACGTGACGGAGTTGTTCGGCATCCACGGAAGCCGCAGGAAGATTCTCGGCGAACTCCAGTTCAATCAGCAGTCCGTCGCTCACCCACGATTCAGAAAGCACTTCTTCCGTCAATTCCCAGACGTCGACCGGTTCCGGATTCGGCGGCGCCATTTGCAGTAGATAAAGAACGTCAGAGAGCACCCAATTGGCGCTATCAACCATTTGTTGCAGCCGGTTTACCTGGGCACTGATATCGGTACCGCCGTTCCCGACGGTCATCTGGAGATAGAAGGCGATTGATTCGAGGGCGCTGAGCGGTTGACGGAGTTCGTGGGTCAGGTGCCGGAGGACATCTTTTGCGGGCAGGTTCGTATCGGTGGTTTCAGGCATTAGGAACAAGGGTGAGTGTAGCGCATAAGCGAGGTGACATTCTTACCCCGAAATGTCGCGTAGTGATATGCCCACAAGGGCGACGGTAAGACCGATCATAATGGCTACGGCGGCCCAGGCGACGGCGTTGTAGGCGCGTGAATTTGTCCAGTCCCGCATCAGGGCTTTGCGGTTGACGATGAGGGTCATGTAGATGAGGACGAAGGGAAGCAATACTCCGTTCAGGACCTGGGACAGCAGGATCATGCGGACGAGCGGGAAGTGGGGAATCAGGATCACGCCGCCGCCAATGACGATGAGCAGAGTGAAGAGCCAGTAGAAGACCGGGGCCTCATTCCAATGCTTGTTGACCCCGGATTCGAAACCCAGCCCTTCGCAGACGGTGTACGCCGTGGACAGCGGGAGAATGCAAGCAGCAAAAAGCGAGGCGTTGAGAAGTCCGGCGCAGAAGAGGAGGTAGGCATAAGGACCGAAGGGCTTGAGGCCCAGAGCAGCGTCCGTAGAGTCCTTGATATCGCGCGGAGAAACGCTCCAGATGGCCCCGGCGCAGGCGACGATGATGAAGAAGGCGATTACGGTCATCACGACACAGCCCACGATGACTTCGATGCGGGATTCGGCGTATTCTTTTGCGCTGACGCCTTTCTCGACGATGGCCGCCTGCAGATAGAACTGCATCCACGGGGCGACGCTGGTGCCCACCATTCCGATCAGAAGGGTGATGTAAGCCGGCTCCAGGAGCAGCACCGGACGCACACTATAGATGGCCGCTTCCTTCCAGTCGGGCTTTACCAGCACGCCGCTAATGATGTAGCAGACGTAGATAGCGGTGGCGAAGAGGAATATTCGCTCGACGCTGGCATAGGTTCCTTTGACGATCAGGAGCCAGACAATGAGTGCGCCGATAGGAACGGTGATATAGCGGGAGATGCCGAATAGTTCTAGGGAACTGGCGATACCGGCGAAGTTGGCCATGACATTGGTGAGGTTCGCGCCGATCAGCGCCATCATGACGAAGAAGGTGGTCCGCAGGCCGAACTCTTCGCGGATGAGATCGCTTAGTCCTTTGCCGGTGACGGCCCCCATACGCGAGCACATCTCCTGCGTGACGATCAGCAGCAGCATGATGGGCAGCAGAGTCCACAGAGGCAGGTAACCGTACTTGGCCCCGGCCTGCGAGTAAGTGAAGATGCCGCCGGCGTCGTTATCGACCACGGCGGTAATGAAGCCCGGCCCGATTACCGAGAAGAAGACGGCGATGTGGTATTTCAGGCGTTTGAACATCGTTATCTCTGCCGGAGCACCGCGATGATGTCGTCAGCGGTGATCACGCCAATAAGGCGGTTGGCATGATCCACGACGGGAAGGGTCACAAGGTTGTACTTATCGAACGTTTCAATAACGCGCTTCTGCCGCTCCTTAACGGGTGCCGATACGAGCAAATCGTCCTGGAGTGAGGACACGAGTACGGATGTATCGGCGAGGAAGAGGCGCGCGAGCGGCACGGCGCCGGTAAGCCGTTCTTCATCGTCGATGAGAAAGATGGTGTTGGTGGATTCGAGCGCGTAGTCGTGACCGGGCAGCGCGGCGATGGCGGCGGCGGCCGTGAGATTGTTGGGGAGGGCGACGTACTCGGTCGTCATCAAGCCACCGGCGGAGTCCTCACGGTGTTCGAGCAACTCTTCCACTTCGTGCGCGGGCTCCTCTTCCATTTCCTCGAGAATGGCGTCGGATCGTTCTTCTTCCATGTCTGCGAGGATGTCGGCCGCCTCGTCCGGAGACATCTCCTCGATAATATCGGCGGCCTTTTCCTCGCTGAGCGATTCGAGAATGCTGGCCTTGATATCCGGATCGACCTCGGATAGCGCTTCGGCGGCGGCTTCGCTGTCCAGCGAGCCGATGATGGCCTCGCGGTCGGAGGGGCCGAGTTCTTCGACGATGTCGGCGAGGTCGGCCGGGTGCATGGCTTCCAGTGCGCTGGTAGAGATGTTAAGGCGGAGGCGCCGCTGGGGGTCGCTTTCCACGATGTTGCAGAACTCCCATGGGATGGAGTTGATGGGAATTGGCATCATCATGCGGCGGATTAGCGGGCGCGGGAGAACGCCCTGGGCGAGGCGGCGGAACATGGAGCGGAGCCCGATATCGACCTCCTGAACACGCAGCTCATCGCGGTCATTGTGACGAACGCGCTGGAAGGTGACGTCGGTGACGCGAACGACCTTGCGGCCTTCGACATCTATGATCTGCTGGTCGAGGAGGTCGCGTTCCAGACGAAGCATGTAGTCGTCACGGTGATACGGGGTGAGTTGCTCATCGCGCAGCCAGATGCCATCCAGTGAGATGGTCTGTATCTGATCGTGCCGGACGGTAAGCCAAGCCCAGCCGCCGCCGAGCAAATAGCGGTCAACGCGGACGGGGTCTACGAGAGGAACGATAGCGGCATCGCGCACGCGGCCGAGCTTACGGCCCTTAAGGTCGTAGACCTTGAGCCCGACGAGTTCGGTAAAGAACAGGTGGTCCAGCATCGCGATGATTCCAGGGTCATATTGCGCTTTGGGGTCCGGTCGGACGCCCTCTACCAATATCGCGCACCCACGTCCGCGATGGCTATTTATTTCAGCTTTTCGGCCATAATTTGATTCACAACGGCGGGATTAGCCTGGCCGCGTGACGCCTTCATGACAGCACCGACAAGAAAGCCAATCACCGTGGTCTTTCCACCCTTGTACTGTTCGACCTGTTTGGGGTTGTTGGCGATGACCTCGTCGATCATCTTCTCCAAAGCACCGGTATCGGATATCTGCTTAAGGCCTTCCCGTTCCATGATTTGCTTGGGCGAGTCTCCGGTCTCAAACATTTTCGGAAAGATCTCCTTGGCGAGCTTGCCGGACAGCTCCCCGGAGCCGATGAGATCGACCAGTTCACCGAGGAATTGGGGCGGAATGGGAGAGTCCGCGGTCTCCTTGCCTGCGGCTTTTAGCAGGGCCGCCAGATCGCCCATTACCCAATTGGCGACCGCTTTGGGGTCCTTGGAAGCGGCGGCGGCCTGCTCGTAATAAGCGGCAGTCTCCCGGGTGGCGGTGAGCACGCCAGCGTCATAAGCACGGAGGCCATATTCCGAGAGGAAGCGCGCGCGCTTGGCTTGCGGGAGTTCCGGCATATCGGCGGTCACGCGGGCGAGCCATTCGCTACTGATGCGAAGGGGGATCAGGTCGGGTTCGGGGAAGTAACGGTAATCATGGGCCTCTTCTTTGGAGCGCATGGAGACGGTTTCCCCGGAATCGGCATTGAACAGGCGGGTCTCCTGGATGATCCGGCCGCCGGATTCGACGATCCCAACCTGGCGCTCAAATTCGAAGTCGATGGCCTGGCGAAGGAAGCGGAAGGAGTTGACGTTCTTGACTTCGGCACGGTTGCCGAGCTTGTCGCTGCCGCGGCGCCGGACGCTGACGTTCGCGTCGCAACGCAGATGCCCCTTCTCCATATCGCATGTGGAGACGCCGGCGAACTGCAGGGCTTGCTTCACTTCCGTCATGTAGAGAAATGCCTCTTCGGAAGACCGCATTTCGGGTTCGCTGACAATTTCGATCAGCGGAGTGCCGGAACGGTTCAAGTCAACATAGGTGTATCGGTCGGAATCCTTGAAGCCGTCGTGCTGCGATTTACCGGCATCGTCCTCCATGTGGATGCGGGTAATGGCGATGCGTTTGGTTCCGGATTCCAGCGGAATGTCAAGCCAGCCGCGGAGAGCGAAGGGTTTATCGAACTGGGAAATCTGGTAGCCCTTGGGGAGATCCGGGTAGAAGTAGTTCTTACGGGAAAAGACGGATTCGCCCTGAATTTCGCAGTTAAGGGCGAGACCGCCGCGGATGGCGAGTTCAACGGCGTAGCGGCTTAGAACCGGCAGGGCGCCCGGAAATCCAAGGCAGACAGGACAGACGTTGGTATTGGGGGCATTGCCGGTTTCCACGGGACAAGAGCAAAAAATCTTTGTGCGCGTAGAGAGTTGAACATGGACTTCCAGCCCGATAACGAGCTCATATTGGGCGAGGATTTCCGGAGACGTGGCGGCCATCAGGGACATTTTTCCTATTATATTCGGCGGCCAAATAAGATCGGGATCAGCCGGTAAGCCGATCCCGATCCTATATAGCTGAAAAGCAGCTTGCGGAGGTTACTTGCGGAAGATTACTGAATAGCGGCGATGCTGCTGCCGTTGCTGAATACGAGTTCCCCGGTCGGGTTCTCGGCCGCAATGGAGAAGTTGCGGAAGAGGCCCGGCGTGGTATCCAGCGGGATTTCGAAGGCAACCCAGTAGACGCCGATCATGCCAGGCGCATAAGTGGCCGAGACGAAACGGACGCCCTGATCGTTGACACCGACGATCAACGGAGTGGCTACCGCCTGGCCGCCCAAACCGACGCGATTGGTGACCGCGGCAGGCGTAGTGGGACCGAGGGCTGTAACGGCGGCCTGGACAACTTCGCCGCGACGAGCCGGATTAGTAGGAGTGACGTAGCTGCCGTCGGGTCGGATGACAGCGGCATAAGAGCGCTGTCCGGGAGACGCCGGTGTTTCAAAGATACCAGGACCGGCGCGGAAGACCTGTACGTTATCGACCTGCGCCTGAGCGCCGGGGATTCGTATGGTTACCGAGACTCGGCCGGGCGAAGGAACTTCGCACGGAACCTGAACAACGAGCGACTCTACGCCATTCTGGTTGGAGAGGGCAAAGATAGGCGCCTGGAGTCCGCCAAAGAGGACTTCCGTGTTGTTGTAGGTAACCGGGAGAGCGCCGATACCAATGAAGTTGGTGTTGACGACACCCACAATGCCAGTGGCGATGTTGCTACCGAAGATCGTCGCCAGCCCGCACGGAGTGACCCCTGGCTGGTTACGCGCCGTCGTGATGATTCCGCTGGCGTTGAAGACCGGACCCGGGGGCCGGATGGTTAGAGCGAATGTCTGCGACAGGCTGCCAAGCGCGGCGCGGATCGTCACCGGACCAGGCGTCCCGCCGGCGGTGACGGTTATCGTCGAACGGCCGTTGCCGTCGGTGTTTACCGTAGCGCCGCTGACGCTGGCGGTCCCGCCAGTTACGCTCCACCCTATCGGCTGATTCGGTACGACGGCGTTATTTGCGTCTCTTACCTCCACGACCAGCGTGCCCGGGAAGGGCGAGTTCGTCTGGGCCGTCTGTCCATCGCCGTTGATCTTGAGCATCTGCGTGACGGAGATATTGGTGGTGAACGTGAAGGTCTGAACAATGCTTCCGACGCGGACGCGCACCTGGTTCTGCCCGGCGACATTGCCGAGCGTACCCAGCGCGGACAGGCGCCCGGCGGAATCAGAAACGCTAACTACGTTGGCCAATGTGATGGAGCCGGGCGTGACGATTTCCCAGTTTCCAGCCTGGGCGGGAAGGACGTTGCCGGAGGCGTCTTCCACCTGTACGAGGAATGCAAGCGTTAAGCGCTGGCCGGGGTTACCGCTCTGGTTGTTCCCCTGAAGGATACGAAGAACGGCGGGTGGTCCCGGACGGACGTCCAAGTTGATTGTAGTTCCACCGAGACTTTGGGTGCCACCGATGTTGGCGCTCAGCGACGTGAGGCCGATTTTGCCGCCGATCTTAAGGTTGCAAGTGGCGATACCGCTGGAATCGGTGAGTGCCACATCGCCCTCACCGGCGCAGACGGCGGTGGGGCCAAGGGCGGGGTCGAGGTTTTCAGTCCGTACCTTCAGGGCGACGTTTGGAATCGGCTGACCCGACTGAATACCGGCGGCGGCAATAACGCGAACCTGAACGGCTTCGTTCAACGTCGTTCCGGCTTGGCCGATAAGAAGGTTGTCTGTAGGCTTCAGGCGTTCGACCAGCGGTTGAGCCGCCTGACCGCCACCGGGAAGCGTACTGAGAATTGTGGTGACGGCGAAGTTTACCGTGGCCTGGCCGTTTGAGGCGGATATCGTCTGCTGGGTGAAGGAGAATCCCGGCGGAATGGCTGTTGCCAGGAAACTCACGGCGGCCATGCCTTGGGTGTCGGTGACCGATGTACAGGTATTCGCCGAGCAGGTTGTGTTAGGAATCGCAACACCGGCGAAAGTAGAAGTGGCCAGCGTACCGGAACCTGAAGCAAGAGCGAAGGTGATGACCTGGCCGGCGACGGGGTTTCCGTTGTTGTCGCGGAGTCTAACCACCATCGGCTCGGTGAGAAGGAACTGCTCGGAAACCATCTGGCCTTGGCCGCTGGCAATGCTCACCAAGCCCGTCGACGGACCGCCGGTGGAACCTGTAGCGGCCGTCAGGGTATATGTGGCGGTCGGTTGGTTCGGTCCGGGGCCGGCGGCGGCGGTCACGTTGAATGTACCTGCGGTCGGAGGAGCGATTACAGTGGTCTGTGCCCAACCTTCCACGTTGGTGGTGGCTTGTGCGCCTTGAATTTGGGCGTTCGGATTATCGGTCGTGAAAAGGACGTTGACGCCGAAAAGCGGACGGCCGACGGAGTTAGTCACCCGGGCCATTAATGGAAGATAGGTGCCGCCAGGAGCGGCGGTCTGCGCGGTGTTATACGCGAGCACTGTCGTGGGCGTACCTGTGTTTTGTGCATTGACGTGAACCAGGGGACCCGGCTGAGTAGGAATGCCCACCTGACCGGAGCCCTGAGCCGGGTTCGACGAGAGATCGAGGCGGTGCAGACTCCCGGGAGTCGCTACGAACATGAATCGGGAGTTCGGGACCTCGCCAGAGACGGCAATATCGGTGACGTTCGTGAACGGGTTGATTCCGGAGAATTGCGGCGGGTTGATATTCAAAGGGCTGGTAGTGATTTCGTAGAGTGCGCCGGTCTGGTTGGAAAGACCGTAAACGCGGTTTCCGGCGGCATGCACCAACTTGTCGAGAGTCACCTGGAAGTTGGGGATGGAGCCCTGCACCTTGTTCCCAATCAAGTCGAACATGATGACGGAGGAGCCGGTAACGGGAGTCCTGTTGGCACAAAGCGCATTCAAGCCATCTGGCGTAAAGATCAACTTTCCGGGGCTGGCATTGAGCTGGATCTCGCGGATGATGGTCATGGTTCGGCCGTCAATTACCTGAACTAGATTTCCCGTGGATACGTAGACCAGACCATTGGGGCCAACCGCGACGCCGGTCGACAGGCCGGGTACGGCTATGCTGGTGCCGGTCACGGTGTTCGTATTCAAATCGACTGCGGACAGACGGTTGGAAGCGGGGCTAAGAACGAATGCCCGCGAGCCGTCGAGTGCGACGGCGACATCCGTCGGAGAGTTTCCGACAGTGGTTAGAGCAGCGACGGGCGTGTCGTTGGTGGTGTCAATGATGTGCAGGCCACCGGCGACGATCAATAACTTCTTACCGTCCGGAGTAATGACGGCGGCCTCGGCTTGTCCCAAACTCTGCCGGCGAATGACGGTGCCCGGATTGTTAGCATCGAGGACGAGCATCGTGTCCGCGCCGGAACGGGCGATCGAATAGATCTTCTGCCCATTCGGATGCATTACTAGAAATGATGCTCCCGGCTGAACGGAGAAAGATGAAAACACCGTAAAGGGATCGGTTCTAAACGACGTCGTCAGCGGCGCGACCGCAGAGGAATTCGGTAGTAAATAGAGGTTCGTGGGGGCGGGGGACTGGGAGAAAGCGGCGAGCGCGGCCAGCGTGGCGCAGGCACTCATCTGCAGGGTCCGTCGGGAGATGGACATTAAGACCTCATTAAATTTTGATATTGGGACGCGGCGTGCGGGAACGCGAAAGCAGATCGAAGGTTCAGACACCCTGTATCTTAACACCATAAATCATCGCCGAGTTGCGTTTATGTTTAAGAAAGCTAACCTTAATAGGGCACTCAAGGTAAATAATCGGACTTGACCGGTAAAGCGAATAAGAAAAGGGGGAGGCCGAAGCCTCCCCCTTCACCGTTGTTACGCCTGAACGGCGACTGCTTTAGTGGCCCAGGATTTCGCTCTGGAACAATGTGCGAGAAGGCAGCGCGCTATCAAGGATGAGAGCGAGATACGCTTCAGACACGCGGTTCGCACCGACATCGCTGATGAAGGCGAAGCCGTGAGCGTACTGGAACTGGCACTGAGCAATCACGTAACCCTGGAAGCCCGGCGTGGCCGCGATTCCAAAGGTACCGCCCGTCGACAGAACGGCCGTCAGCGTCTTACCAGCGGGGATGACCGCGGAGGTCTGGGCTGCCGGGGCAGCTCCACCACCGGTGGTCTCACCGTAGTAGTTCAGCTTGCAAGGACCGCTCTGCGGAGCCGTGCCAAACGGATCGACTGAGGTGTTCGCGATCGCGATACCGGCGTCGAATCCAGCTTGGTTGCTCAGGAACACGAACAGGAGGTTCGTGGTGCAGGCGCTGATTGTGAAGATAGTCCGAGCCGTGCTGGTGTCAGCAAAGCGCGGAATCGGTGCCGAAGCCGAAGCTGTCGTCACGGTGCTCAGCGGCGCGAAGCTGCCGGCAACCGTAGCCGAGCCGAGGCCAGGCAGGTTGTTGGACGTGTTGGCAACGTAAGATACACCGATGCCAAATTCGTAGGTCTGCGACGTCAACGGATCCGCATTCATCACTTCCCAAACCGCCGATCCGGCCCCGTTGTTCAACGAGATCGGAGCTGTGGCGGCAGAAACACCTCCAAATGTGTCGAACGTCGAGGTATTGGTCCCGACGACGCCCGAGAACGCACCGGCACCGTTGGAGTCGGTCGAAACCAGACGGGCCGAAGTGAGTCCGCCACTGGTGGCGTTACGAACGGCCGTGATGGACGGCCGTGAGGAAGGTCCGCAATCGGAGCAGCTCACAACAGGATAGAGCGAGGCGTACAGCGACACACCAGCCGGGACGTTCGCGAAGCGAGCCATCAGGCGGGTGCCGTGATCAGCCAAGCCAGCAATGTTCAGACCGTTCAGCGAAGAGCCAGTCACAATAGTCGGAGCGTTGTTGTAGAAACCAGTCTCCGTATTGTAAATTGCGCCCGGAACGTTCTGATTCACCGGTACCGGCGAAGTGTCGGAATTGCTGAACGCGGCCACGTTGCGGCGTTTGAACGAGCTGGCGAATCCTTCGCCGAAGCGAACGATCGTTCCCAATCCGTTGTTGAGCCCTTTGGACGTGTCCGTTGCCGCTGCACTGTTGAACGAAACGCATTGCAGATAGTTAGCAACAGCCTGCCGGACTGAGAAGCTCAAGCCGGGCTGGATGAAGGCAACAGTCTGTTGCGGATTGTTGATCGGCACCGAAGTCGTACCGGTAACCGAAATGAACATGACGATTTGAGTGGGGATGAGGGTGCTCGAAACACCTAGCTGGTTCGCATTGGCGCGAACGTTGGTGATGCGGATGATGCGGGTCGCATTCGTACCCGGGGGATCAATCGGCACACCGAGCCAGACAATCGAGTTGGCGCCAGACTGGCGGCCTTGATATACGTTCGGGATCGTGCCAGTAACCGTGGTCGAGTCGTCGTAATCAATGCCGTCAGCAACGCCATCAAAACCTGTAGCAGTGCCGACACCGGTGATCGCGCACCCACCGTTCACCGAGCAGTAGCGCTGCGCGGCGGCGGAGGGTTCGTCGATCATCAGTAGGGCTTCACTCCAGGGATCAGCAGTCAGGCGGCTCGTCACGTTGGTATTCAAAAAGATCTGAACGTTCGCCTGGGGAACCGGCGCGCCAGCGGCGGTCGGGGTGCCCCCGTTGCAGTTCAGAACCAGATCACCAACGAGCTCCGTCAGCCCTTCCGCCCGTACGATGGGCGGGACGCCAGCGTTTCCAACACAGCTAAACGCGGCGACCTGCTGAGCATTGGCCGTGGACGCTGCGCCAAAGGCCAGCGCGACCACTGCCAAAGCAGGGAACCATTTTCGGAAATCTACCATTTCCTTCTCCTTAACAGTTTTCATAACTCGAACGAATGAAGTAATACCCAAAAAGTTTTGCCTAGCTCCGCCCAAACTTCATCGGCCGGTCCGGCGGTACGCCGGGTTAGTTGCGATGGGATTGTTGCGGGCTGTGCTCATGTAGTTGATTTTTTTGCTTTTGATTTTTGGCCGCGGGATTCACGCGGCAGGAATTACGCCTAACACTAAGATTGCCGTTTATCCCCTTACCCGGCTATTTTCTTTTTATCGACAGCACAGACAGGGGACGACAATGTTCCTCCGTCGATTATTGCAATCTTCTCACCAAATTGCCAGTTTAAAAAATTCCTGGCACCACACGGGAGAGGGAATGGATGCGTTTTCTACAAATCCACGCAAAATCAACGAATTGCAACCACCACCGGATTGGCGGTTACCCCGCCTTGGCGAATTTCCAACGACTGGAATAGGCCAGGAGGCATGTCCCCAGGCAATTGAACATTCACCTGATAGAGTCCGATTGCTCCAGGAGTGAGTCCGGAGTATACAACGGGCAAATCCAATCCGCCGCCGCGGACAGTAACCGGCAGCGATGTCCGGCGAAGGGTGCCTTCCGCGTTCTGAACGGCGCCCAGACCTGTTCCATAAAGCACGATAGCCTGCCCGCGCGCTGCGGGATTGTTCGGCGCATTCAGCGTTCCATCCTGGTTTGTAACCGCCGCCTGCGTCGCAGAAAGCCTAAAAATCGCCGGGGCGGCGTCCCGCACATCGATCATGGCCTCCGCAGTGCCAAAAGCGCTGCTTAGGTGCAGCGGCCAGGAACCGGCAGTTAAGCTCAATGGAATCACAGCGTTAACTTGAAACGGGGTGGCGAAAAGCACGGTTGCGGGTAAGCCTCCGATCTCGACGGAAGTTTCGACGTTGGCCTTGGCCAAGCCGAAGCCAAAGATGGAAATCGCCGCTCCGGGTGAGTAATCACCCGTAAAACTCGCCGCATTTACTACGGAATTAGCCTGGAAAGAGGTCTCCATAGACGTCAACTCCCAATTAAGCGCCGGTCTCGCGACGCGGAACGTTCCAGTCCGTAAACCATTGATTTCAAACCGCGGGCCACCGGACGCGAGATCCGTCAGCGATCCCCGATAGGCGGATGTTGCGGTAATTTCCGCTTGGTAGACGGGCTGCGACCCGTCGCAGTAGACAAAGAGGCCGGTCGCGTCGGCGCCAGGAATCGCAAAGGTGGCTCCGCAAGGCCCTGCAGGCGAAGCGGCGCCCAGACTGCTCCCGAATGCCGTTAGCAGAAACCCACCCGATGCCGGCGCTCTCGGCGACAGCCGCAAGGCGCCTGTGATCGCGGCGTTTGCGCCAAGATAGTCGCCTAAAGCAGACCGCGGCTGGCGCGGATTCGGATCCATAACTTGAAGTCCGCCATCCAGACCGACACCCGTTGCTACGACCGCGGCCGCGGTCCCATCGGCCAATCGAAGGCTAACCAAGACCGGCGAACCAGCGGAAAGGGCCTCCCGAATGGCCAGTTCGACCGGCGCGACTGGCAATATTTCCAATGTTCCTCCGGCAAAATTTACCAAACGCCACAAATTCGGTAGCTCGGGATTGGACAAATAGCCGTCACAAACCTGGTTCGCCTGGCTATCCAGAACGCAGAAATTCCGGAGGTAGGTATCGATGGAAGGTGCGGTGACGGTTCCGGCGGCGCCGTTGAGTTCGCCGCGGTCTTGAAAGTATTTGAGAATGGCGGCCGCGGAACCGACATAAGAGTTGCCCTCGAAGGACAGCCGGGGGAAGTTAGAAATGTTAGTCCCGGATACCTGCGCGGAGAAGGTGACCACTTGGCGGGAAGCTTCCGCGGTTGCCAGCGCAATTCCGGAACCCGACGGAAGTCGGAGTACCGCTTCCGCATCTCCGTTGATGTCCGTGGCGCCCGTTCGAGGAGCGATTTCGGCGCCCGGAGAAGCCGTAAATGCAACCGTAACGCCCACTAGCGGAGAGCCGCTTTCATCGCGGAGATTTACGCGCAATGGAATGGGGAGGCGTGTGCCGGGAGCACCGGATTGCCCATCCCCCCGAACTTTTGTCAATTTCGGACGCGCTTCGGTCGCCGCGCGGATAGTATAAGCGGTTTCCGCGGCGACGGTAGTTTGCCCAACGACGGCGGCCCGCACGGTGACGGTGCGGCTGGGCGAATCGACGGGAACCCAGGCCTCCCAAGAATAGGAACCGTTAACGGTACGGACAAGGAAGTCGGGCTGGCCGGTTATGCTGACGCGGAGACTGCTGTTCTCCGGAAAACCGCCGGCGGCAAGGCGGATGCGGGAACCGGCGACGGCGGAGGCCGGAAGCGCCGAAACTGTCGGCTTCCGGCTACTTTCCACCGCTTCGACGGTATCGCTGCCGGGTGTGTACTGCATGTAGCCGCCTTCAAAATCCTGCCGGCGCCGCCCCTCGATGGCGAACTCTTCGGCAACGGGGGCGCCGAACCGGCCGTTGGCAGCTCCCAAAGCCAGATAGCGGGCGAGAATACGCCCGGTGACTGCCAGGCTTCGGCCGGCAAGCAGGCCGGTTTGAATCTGGAAAATAGCGCCGTCGCGGAAAACCTGCTGGATGCCCGCCGAAGCGGTAAACGTCGTGAATGCGGCAGCGGCGGCAACCGGGGGGCCGATAGTCCCCGACTCGTAGTTCAACAGGGCCCAACGCGTCAACACGCCGCCCGAAACAATCTGCACCGGCGCGCCGGCGAGTGCGCCATTTTCAAAGAGTTGCCGGCCGGTGGTCGTGGGGTCCGCAGCCGGATAACCGAGCGGCCCGGCTGCACCGCCCACCTGTTCATAGGCCGTAAGAATCGGCCCCGTGAGAATCCACGCCTGCGCCGACCGGTCCGGGAGGGCCACTACGACACGAGCGCCCGCCGTGGTGAGAAGATCCTGTTGATAGCCGCTGGCGACCCGCCGGACCGGCGTCGCCGACGGAAGTTGCACGCTGAGACGGTTGCGGGCGACAGCATCGGAAAACGTCTGCGCGGCGGAGGCCGTCGGCGCGCCTTCCCCAATCTGGCAGCAGGGCGCCTGGACGGAAACCGCGATGGCCGCGCTGATTTTCCCTTCGCTCACCGCGGTGACGGCCGCCACTCCCCCGCCCACAGCTTTGAGCGTCGCCGACCGGCCGTTGGCCTGGATACTGACGACGCGGCCATTGGTGGTGACCCATGAAACGCTCCGGTCGAGCAGGGTTTCGCCGGTCGCCGCCCGGGGAATCGCTTCCAGCGTATAAGTCTCATTCAGTTTTAAACGGAGAGTGGTAACCGACGTGGAGAGGTTGACATTGGTGACGGGCAGCCGGAGAACTGCGCCTTGGCCGGGCTCATACTCGATGGCGCCCCCTTCAAAGGACTGGCGCCGCTTTGTTCCTACCAGGACTTCGGGGCCCGTGGGCAGGCCGAGAAACCCTGTCGGACCACCGTTCGCCGCATAAACCGGGAAGACTGGATTTCGAATGCTGACGACGCGGCCACTGAGCGTGCCGCCGGTGATATTGAGCACAATGCCGTTCAGGAAACTCTGCGTTGTGGCGGTGGAACCCGCTGTCGACGTAACGGCGGTCTCCGCGGTTGTCGCCGGCCCGAAGGTGGCGATCCCGCCGTTGTTCAGCCATTCGGTGTAAAACGGATATCTCGTCGTGAATGTCGAGGAACCGTTCGCCAGCGCAGCGGTATAGGCGAAGAGAGCATGGTTCTTGTCGAAAGACTGCCAGTAGCAGCTTCCGATGGGAGTGTTGGGGCAAGTCGCGGTATCGATCGTCGGGAATCCGGCCGTTCCGACGCCCACCGACGAATAATGGGCGAAGAGCAGCGCCTGAACCTGGAAAACATCGGGCGTGCCTTCCTGGCTCACTGTGGAGGTATTCGGCTTGACGAGCGCCAAGCGCACGCCCGCGGTTTTGGCGGCATCGTTAAACTCCTGAATCAGCCCGGTACTACCAAAGGACCGAACCAGGCCCACAGGGGGAGTGGAAACTAGATTCGCGAAGTTGTTCCGATAGAAGGCGTTAACGAACTGCTGAGAGATGACAGGGTCCAGCGAACTGCTGCCGGTGCCGACATCGATTACAGTCTGCGCGGGCAGGCAAAGCACTGCCGAAAGAAATACAAGGAAGCGGACCTTCATTATGGGAATGGGTAGACCCGGAATTCGGATCAACTCGAAGTTTAACCCGTCTCCGGCGGCGGAGTTTCGCGTGGTCGCCTATTCCTGAAGATACTTCCGAATCCGGCGAAGCCTGCTTTTCAGCTCCTCGCTGGCTTCCGAGATTTCGTTCGTATCATAGATCACCCGAGGCGTCATAAAGACAATGAGTTCCGTCCGTTCCTTCCCGTAGCTGCGGCTCCCGAACGCCGCGCCCACCACCGGAAGGCGATTCAGCCAGGGAAACCCGGCGGTGCGGAACGTGTTGCTTTCGTTGATGATGCCGCCGACAGCGATCGTGTCCCCGTCTTCCACAGTCACCTGTGTATTGATCGACCGCCGGGAGAACGACGGCGACTGGATGGCGCTGTCCGACGGAGGAGACTGGGGAGAACTGACGTCCTGATTCACGATGAGCGTCACGATTCCGCTTGGATTCACGCGGGCGGTGATGGAGAGCGTTACACCGCTCTGGCGGCTTTGAATGGTATTGGCAAAGAGCGAACTGCCGCTCTGCTGCACACCGGTGACCGCTTGAGAAGAGAGCGTAGGCACCTCAGTACCGACATTGATGGTGGCGGCGATGGAATCCGTGGCAATGATGGACGGTGCGGAGATAACACGGGACCGGCTTTCCACTTCCTGCGAAGACATGAATGCCAACAATTCCCGGCTTTGTCCCACCAGGGCTCCGGCGCTGAGGTTGATGGCGCCATTGGCGAGCAAACCGGTCAGCATCCGGGTGGTCAGTTGGGGGGCCCCCGCGGCCGCTGTGCTCTTCGCCTGAATATAGGCGGCCACGCCGTTGGCGAACGCGCCAGTAAGTGACACCTCATAAATTTTCGCGTCGATCAAAACCTGCCGCGGCGGAACGTCAAGCTGGCGAAGTATTTTGTGGATGCCTTCGTATTCGGAAGGCGTGCCTTGAATGATCAGCGAGTTGTCCATCGGATTCGGGACCACGCGGGGAATGCGCCCTGCGGCGCCGCCCATCTGCGATCCAAGGTAGGTTCCCGTCGCGTCAACACCGCTGCCCACCGGCGGCAGAACCCCGGCCTGAACGGCGCCCGGACTGGCCCCATAACCAACGCCCGCGCCGGTATTGTATTGCATCGTCGCGCCCTGCCCCGGCCCGTACATACCCAATGCCGAAGGGGTACCCATACCGCTGCCGAGCATCGATCCGTATCCGCCGCCGGCCATGCCGCTGAGGCCCATCCCCATGCCGAGGCCCATCCCCAATCCCATTCCCATACCCATGCCGCCGTAACCGCCCATGCCCATTCCCCCGCCGTAAAGCATCATGATTGCGGCGGCCAATAGATCCGCGCGCCCGTACTTCACGCGATAAACGTAGTTATCGATAGCGCCGGAGGTAACCTTAACCGGCGTATCGAGTTTCTTGATCCACTTCTGCACTTCGTCAAAAGCGGAGGGGTTCGCGGCGACGGCGATGATGGTGTTGATCCGGTCAACCGGGATGAACTTGATCGGCGACTGCTTCTCGTTCATCGCGATGCCCTTGAAGATCGTGTCGATCTCCTTTACAAGTTCGGAGGGGCGGGCGTGACCGGTCTCAAAGAGCCGGACTCGGCTCCCGGCAAACGTATCGTTGTCGAACAGCGAGATCAGTTCCATCGTCCGCCGCATGGAGCGCGCCGAATCGAGCACCAGCAAAAGGTTCGCCGGGGCGTAGGTCCAGGTCTTGGAGTTCTCGCCCATGAACGGGTCGAGGAGCTTCGTAAGCTCTTCGACATTGGCGTATTTCAGGAAAATGAGGTTCAGGACGATCTGTTCGCTGTCAGGGAGGTCGCGCTGGTTGATCGAAGGCTTGATCGGCAAACGGGCGGCGTCGGCCATAGGCACGATGCGATAAATGTCGCCCACCTGGACCATCGCGAAACCGTTGATCCGCAGAATCATATCGAGCAGTTCCCGGTTGCTCAGCGCTTTGGTCTCGCCGTACGTATTGAGGATGATCCCGCCCTTAACCCGGGGGTCCAGGATGTAATTGATCTTGAGCGAGCGCGCAAGAATGTCGATGACGGCGGTGAGCGATGCATTCTCCAATTGCAGGCCGCCCGTGCCTCCCCCCGCCGCCGGAGCGGCAGCAGTGGCGGGAGCAGCAGGTTGCCCGGCAACCGGGGCGGGCTGCGCGGCCGGCGGCGGGGCCTGAGTCGGCGGCGGTGCGTCGATACGAGGACCAAACCCGGGCGGCGGCTTCGGAGCGGGTGGCTGGGCCAGGACTAATGTCGTGGCACTGAGTAGAACGGCAATCGTTCGTTTCGTCAACGTTTGCATCCGGACTTAGTCTTTCTTCACGGCGCTGGCCTTGGCTTGCTCCCGTTGCCACACGATCGTTTCATCCCGATCGAGCAGGGTCTTTTTCTTCACCCAGGAGTAAGTGCCAAAAGGACCGGGACGGGTGAAGCGAAGGGAGTCTCCTTCTTCCTTTACAGTCATCAGGTCGAGCACATAGTCGGCACCATTATCCACGCGCTTGGCGTTGGGGCCGGCGAACGGGCCGGCGCTATCGGTCTCTTCGACCTTCAACAGACCATTGCGGGTCTCCTGATATAGCCAGGCTTTTTGATTCGTATCGACCCAGCGCCAAACCCCGTTGGGAAGCGGCTTTGCATCCTCGGGCACTCCGGCGGGACGTTTGCCGGGAACAATGACGACTTCCTCGCTGCGCAGCATGCCGAATGGCGACGCGCGGTACATCCACGCCTTCCCGGCCTTATCGACCCAGCGCCAGGTGGCGCCGTCGACCGACGTCGCGCCCGCTGGAACGCCCTGCGGCGGAGCATCGGGCTGCCTGGATTGAGCCAGGGAGGCCACGCACAGGAACAAAACAATTAATGGCGATTTCATGAGATTCCTTACTTCACTTTTTCCCACCGGCAGACCTTGCCGAACGGAGTTTCGCTTATCACTTTTCGGTAGCCGTCACTCATAGTGCCGGCCGGAGCCGTGTCGCCCGCACTGCAGGCGCGCAGGCCGGCGCCCATATCCACCCCGCCCGCACCCTGCGTGGGAGCGGGGGGGGCGAGATTCTGCACTCCGGTTGGCGGAGCCGCCGCCCCCGAAGGTTCCGGAGCCGACGGTGTATTCTGACGGTTCAGGAGTGCGGCCGACTGCGGGTCCCGGTCCACCAGCTCCTGCACGCTCTTGGGATACTTCTGCCCATCCCATTCGAAAACAATATTCCGCGAATCGAAGTTGACGATCTTGAAATCGCCAATCTGATCTCCGGCCCGGTACCCCTTCTGGCCTTCGCCCTTTTTCGCCGCCATCATGATGATTGGCGGATCGGCGACCATAAGGACACCGTAGGCCAACGGAAATGCCGGCATTTGCTTAACGGGTGGCGGGGCAATGATCACGGTGGGATTTCGGTCTTTCGAAAATAGAAGACGCGATGCGATGTCCAAATAGTTTGCCGCTACCGTACGATCCGGCGGAACAACGCCGCTTGTACCCTTCGCCTGGGGCAGTTTCGGGGCGCTATCATGGACCATTGCCTCCCTCCGCGCGGTCTCGTCCCGCAGTTCCAATAGCTTCAACGTCGCCATGGCGATCCCGGCCAGCAAAAGTGCGTTAATCAGGAACAGGCGGCTCATCAGAAGGATACCCCCCTCTTGTCCGGGATCAGCTTGCGGGGAACGATGCCCGAGATGGTGAGGCGCACGGGGATAATTTTCTGCGCCCCGCCCGCCTGGCCAACTCGAATTTCGCTGGTCGCCAGCAGCTCCGGTTGCGCCCCCAGGTCGGCAAGCAGATTCACCAGTTGCTCAATGCCGCACTCAAACGACACGGCGACAGAAACCTCGCCGTAATCCTCGCCGAATGAGCGCGCCTGGCCAATTTCCGTCGCTCGAATCTCAATCGGCGGGCCCTGCGCGCGGCCAACTCGCCGAAGGATCTGGAAAAGTTGAGCCTGTGCTTGCGCCGCGGTATCGGCGGCAATCATTCCCTTTTCTCGAACCGCCAGGTCGGCCTGCGCCTGCTTCAGAATCGCCTGCTTGTCGGGCACTTGCAGCAATAGCGCCCGCGCCTTGGTCAGCCGCTTCTCCAGCAGTTCGGTCGCATTGGTAGCGCCGGTCACAGCAGCCACGCCGCCCGCCGGCCAGAAGTAGATCAATGCGGCCAGCAGGAGCGCTCCGGCAAGGTATTTCAGAGCCTTCTGGTCGCGTTCGGAGAGGTTCATGGCTTCGGTGCTCCCACGGCGGGAGGCGGCGGCGCGGGCGCTGCCTGCGGTGTTTCCCGCTGGCTGCGGATTCGGAAGACTTCTCCGGTTGGCAACCGGCCGATGGGCGTGATGAACTCACTTCCCACCAATCGCGGCGACCCATCCAGGACGCGAAGCAACGGCGCCGCCTGCTCGGTTTCACCGGTCAGTGTTACATTGTCGCGGGTCATGTCCAACGCGCTCAGAAAGGCCGGCGGTTGAAAGGTATTGGTGAGTTCCAGCAACAAGTCGAGGTCGGCGCGGGTTCGCTTCCGGAAGTCGTCAAGCTGGGTGAGCCGCTTTCGCGAGCGATCGATGTTCCTGTCCAGATTCACGACGCGGGATGAAAGCGGTTCGGTGGCCTTTAACTCCGCCTCCAATGCATCCCGGTATACCTTCTCGTCGTAGGGCTTGTGCAGCGCCAACGCCGTGCAAAGCCCCGCCAGAATCAGGCCCAGCACCGCCGTAGGAATATAGCGAATCTTCGAACTGCTCCGCCGCTGCGATTCGGGAAGGAGGTTCGCATCCAGGAACAACCCCGGGCAGGCGCTCGCCATCGCGGCGGCCTGGCTAAGCCCAATGCCCAAATCGCGCGGCTCGGTTTCGGCCGGCAACCGGAGCTCAGCGGCGGCGAAAGCCAGGGCGCGCTCTGGACTCATGTCAAATACGGCCGAATACACGGGCTTCGCCTCGCTCTCGCCATAGATTTCGAAACCGTCGGCAGTCGGTTGGCCGGAGAGCAATTGAGCCGGCGGATCGTTGACCAGGCGGATGGCCGAACGGATGGCGGCGGCGGAAAACGTGAAGCTGGCAACCTTGATTCCCGCCTCGGCGAACAGCGCCTGGTACTGCTCGAATAGCTGCCGGCGGATCACCCCCACCAGCACATGAACTTCGTCCAGCCGCGCATAGGTGAGGACGGCATCGTCTTCATCGTAGGGATGCAGCGTATCGAGCTGGAAATTCACGGCGGCGGCGAGTTCATTGTCCTTCACCCCCGGAAACGCCACGGTCCGCACAATCACTTCCTGGCGTGGCACCAATACGACAGCCGCAACGTGCCCCAGCGCGAACTTCCGAACGAAATCGGAGTATTGACGGCCCCATTCGCCTGCCGGCCTGCCGCGAAAGTTCTCGATGGTCTCGACGCCCAGGACCGTAGCGCCGGAGGGCCGCATACGCACAACGGACACCGTAAGGTCCTGCGGCCCGATCTCAATGCCGACCCCGCGGCCGAAAGCCATCCATTTGCGAACCGGGAGCGGAAGCATAGCTAGTTGGTCCCCGCGTTGTCGTACCAGCGCAGGATCCAGTACGGCGTGAGATCTTCTTTTTTCGGGTCGTTATTGAACTTGATCACGAGGGAAGCGGACCGCCGCAAATCCGAAATCAAGGCCGGCGGTTGCGTGCGAAGGGTCGCCGTGGAGCGTAGCGTGTAGACGGCGTTGCCCCCCAGGCGCAGCTTTCCGCCCCCGGGGCCGGCCGCCGCGATGATAGGAGCCAGTTCGGCCTGCTTCAGGAAGGGTTGCACCGCGCGGCGCTGCAAGATCTGCGTAACGACTTCCTGCGGAATACCGAGCGACAGCAGCACCGGAGCAGCCGTTGTGTTGATGTCGTAAGCGTCGTTGGTCCCGTACACCGTTAGGCAGTCCTTCAGACCGGGGAGCCGAACCAGCACGCCCAAGGGATTCCGGGCCCAGGTTCCATGGAACAGGTCCGGCGTGACCCCGCGAACGTACATCAACTCTTCGATCTGTTCAAAAGACGCATGCCGCGGCCGGAAAGTCGGACTGACCGAGAGATAAAACTGATCGAACGGTGACGGCGCACCCGGACTCCCGCCGCGCGCGTCGACAATCGACTCCACCAGGATCTGGGCCCGCTCCGGCGGCACTCCCATCGCCGTGAAGAGCTTCCCCAACTCCGCCGGTGGCGCGGTATTGACGTTCATCCGCGAAGATTCCGGGATGATCTCCACGCTGGCAATGCCGGAAGGGAAGTTCATGTTCATAACGGACAAGCCCGGTTCATAGAACATCGGGCCGCCGTCCGGACGCCGGTGCCCCGCCCCCCAACTCATCCAAAGAATGGCGCGGTCCAGCGCTCCCGTGGCCAGATAGCGGGCCCTGACTTCTTCGATGTGTGTGGACGTTCGTTCCGTTTCCGACCGAACCGTGGTCGCGACCGAAAAGGCAATGGCGGTCAAGGCCGCCACCAGCCAAAGGACCGTCAACAGCGCGCCGCCTTTTTGCCGGTTTCTAGTCCGCATAAGTGAATAGGGGGCTCGCCGTGATGCGAATCGGAATGGTAGTGGTGGTGACGTCGAGATTAACTTGATCGAGCTCCAGCGGCACGATCTCAATCCGGATCGCCGTCGGCAGCTTATTGGCCAGCCATTTCGGCGTCCAGCGTTCCAGCAGCGGCGGTGGCATTTCATCGCGATAAACGAACCGGACGAAAGCCAATCGATCGGCCAGGACGAAGGAGTCCGGACGCATCATGATCGGCTGAAAAAGTGCGGACATTTGGCCCGTCATCGGGTCCGGCTGCGTACCGACGCAGGCGCCCTTCACGCTAAACGGGCCGCTGTAGGGAATCTCATTGACGATCAGCCGTACGCCGCCAACCTCGGTTTGGCCGGGAATCACAGTGAATTCAAGCAGCTTCGGGTACCCGCGCGCGCCCTCCTGCAGCGAATAGCTCGAAACGAACCGCATCGACTGCGGATCGCCCTGAAACAACACCGCCTTTCCGCCATTGGCGCCGGGGCATTCGATCGGCACCGGCATCAGTCCGGAAATTTGCGCCGCCAACGCTTTTTCCACGCCCAGCACGCGCCGGTTCTTCGTGAACCGTGCGTTCGTTTTCCCCATGGCATCCATGCCGACGCGCATCGAATAAAGGACGCCCAGGCTCAGCAGCGACATCAGTGAAATGGCGATGATGAGTTCCAGCAGCGTCACGCCACGCTGATTCCGCCTTCTCATAGGGGTGCTCCATTGAAAGGTTCCGGGGGCGGCTCATCGGGCTGCAAATATCGCTTTCGAAATCCCTCCAGCGTAAACGACTTGGCGCGCCCGCCGTTCTCAAACTGAACTTGCAGCTCGATTCGTTCCAGCACTTGCGATCCGGGGCCCGATCCCGGTGCAAACTCGAAAATTCCGGCCCGTGCCCGCCATCTGGCGTTCAGGCCGGAAGACTGCGAAGGATCGAATAGGCCTTCGATCACCTGCATTCGCGGGAGCCGCGGCACCAGCAGCAGCTCGTCCATCTTGTGGCGGGCCAGCATCGCCGCCCGGTCATAATCGGTCAGCCGCGACGCATTCCGCAGCGACGTGGTGAGATTCGAAAGCAGCGCAACGACGGCAACCGCCATGATGAACGTCGCCACCATCACTTCCAGCAGCGAAAATCCCCGGGAGTGCTTCCGGCGTTTCATGGCAGTATCGCCGCCTGGGCGCCGCCGGTGATAGGGTCCACGCTGACCATCATCCGAACGTTCCGCCGGTTCTTAAGCTCAACCGCAATCCGGGGCACGGTGCCGCCGGGATGAAGCAGGAACTGTCGCGGAAGACCTTCATCGAGCCCCGGAATCAGCGGATATACGTGTTCAATGGTCACGCCATCGGGCAGGATGAGATCGCGGCGATAGCTGGCATCGGCGCTGGCGAAAAACAGCCGCCGCTGGGGAGGGTCAATGACCACTTCAACGGGAATTTGCCGCCGGTCCGCGCGGTTCATCGCGGAGTTGAATGTACTGACAATCTGGTCGGACGCCGAGCGTATTCGCAGGGAATCGATTCCGGAAGTAACGGACGGGAACGCAACCGCGACCATGATGCCGATGATGCCGACGACAATCATGATCTCGATGAGGGTCAAACCGCTCTGCGTTCGCCGCCGCTGGGTCATTTTGACTTCCAGCTCACAATGTCTTCGTTCATGTCGGTGCCGCCGGGCTGGCCGTCGGCGCCGTAGCTGAGGATGTCGGGCTCGTCGCCGTGTTCGCCGGGGAACTTATAGATGTACACATGGCCCCACGGGTCCGTCGGGACATCGTTCGGCAGATACGGGCCCTGCCAGCCGTTTAGCCCCTCCGGTTTTATGCGCAGCGCGTTCAACCCCTGCTCATTCGTCGGAAACTGGCTGGTGTCCAATTTATACGCGCCCAAAGCGGTGTTGAATGAGTTGAGCTGTTGGCGTACCGCGGTCTTCTTGGCGATTTCGGCGCGTCCAAGAACCCTCGGTCCGACGACAGCGGCGAACACGGCGATGATCGTCACCACCACGAGCATTTCGATCAGGGTAAGGCCGGCTTGGGACCGGCGGCGGCGTTGAGAAATGGGTTTAGGCATTGGGAAATACTCCTTCGTTACACGGCTACATCGTTAATGCTGGAGATCGCCAGCAGCAGGCTGATCACCAGCGCGCCGATGATGAGGCCCATTACGAGAATAATTAAAGGTTCAAAGAGCGAAGTAAAGCGGCGAATGGCTGCGCGGGTATCGGCTTCGTAGACATCGGCCATGCGCAGAAACATCTGGTCCAACCGGCCTGTTTCTTCGCCGACGCTCAGCAAATGCGCCGCCAGGGGCGGGAACTCCCCGGTTCGCTTCAGCGGAACCGCGATCCCCTCGCCGCGCTTCACGCCCTGCGCCACGGCCTGCAGCGAACCCGAAATTCGCTTGTTGTTCATGATCGCGCCGGAGATCGAAATCGACTGGACGAGCGGAACCGAGTTAGCGATTAGCGTCCCCATCGCCCGGGCAAAGCGAGCGGTTTCCGCTTTCCGCAGCGCGTCGCCCAATAGCGGAATTTTCAGGCGGAACCCATCCCACCACAGGCGCCCATCCGTAGTCCGGATGAACATCTGAAACCCAACTAGCCCAACACCCAGCAGTCCCAGGCCGATGGGGCCATAAGCCTGTGTGAAGTGGCTGACTTCGATCATGATGCGCGTAGGCGTCGGCATGGGAATGTTGCCCTGCTCGAAAACCTGCGCGAACCGGGGCACCACGAAATTCATCAATACGAAAACGCTGCCGGCGCCGACGATGGAAAGCAGTGCGGGGTAGACCATGGACGTAACGATGTAGCTGCGCAGTTCATCGCGCGTCTTTTCGAATTCACTCAATCGTTCAAAGATGACGCCCAGGGAACCGGACGCCTCCCCGGCCCGCACCATGTTGACATAGAGTTCGGAGAAGTATTTCGGATGCGTTGCCAGCGAGTCGGCCAACGTACGGCCGCCCTTCAATACGCGAAGGACGTCCAGGATCACCATGCGGAAAGCCGGCTTTTCGGTGAGTTCGGTGCTGATCTGCAGGGCACGGTCCACTGGGATACCGGAGTTGAGCAGCGTGGTCATTTCGGTCGTGAAGAACAGGATGTCCTTCTTGCGTCCGCCGCCGATATCGGGCAGTTCGAATTCGAACGCCTTCTTCTCCTGCAACCCTACATAGACCGGCGTAAGCCCCTGTTTCCGCAGCTCCCGCGCGACTTCCTTGTCGTTTTCGCCGGTCAAGGTGCCGGTGCGAGCCTTGCCGTCGGCGTTAACGGCGCGGAAATGGAAGGAGGCCGGCATCGTTAGAACTCCTGCGTTACGCGCAGAATCTCTTCCGGCGTGGTGATGCCGTCGGCGACTTTGTCCCAGCCGTCTTCCCGCAGCGTCCGCATGCCGTTCCGCCGGGCCGCCATCGTCAGTGCGGCCACATCTTCATTCTTCGTAATCAGACGGCGGATCTCTTCGTTGAGCTCCATCAGTTCGAAGATTCCTACACGCCCCTTAAAGCCGGAACCGAAGCATTGGTCGCAGCCGCGTCCGACGCGCGTATCAACTTCCGTACCCTCCGGCCGCAACCGCACCGGACCGGGCTCCGAACAGTTCGCACAGATTTTCCGCACCAGGCGCTGCGCCAGAATACTGACAACCGACGACGAAATCAGGTAGTTTTCTATGCCCATGTCGGTCAACCGCGTCACCGCGCTGGGCGCATCGTTTGTATGAAGCGTCGAAAAAACAAAATGGCCTGTTAAGGCGGATCGAATGGCAACATCGGCGGTCTCGCGGTCGCGCACTTCGCCCACCATGATCACATCCGGGTCCTGACGCACGATGTGCCGCAGTCCGGAGGCAAACGTCAACCCGATCTGCGGATTGACGTGAATCTGGTTGATTCCATCCATCTGGTATTCCACCGGGTCTTCGATCGTGATGATCTTCCGCTGCACGCCGTTGATGCGCTTCAGCGCCGAGTAGAGCGTGGTCGACTTCCCGGAGCCGGTAGGGCCGGTAACGAACATGATCCCGTGCGGCATCTGGGTGTAATGCTCCATCCGGTCCAGCATGTTCCTGGTGAAGCCCAGCTTTTGCAGGTCATAGAACTGCTCGCCCGCCGAACGGTCGAGCAAACGCATGACGACGCTTTCGCCGTAAAGAGTCGGCAGAGTCGAAACACGCAGGTCGACTTCGCGGCCCAGCGTCTTTACCTTGATCCGGCCGTCCTGCGGCAGCCGCCGCTCGGCGATGTTCAGCTTCGCCATCAGCTTCACGCGGCTGATCATCGCGGCCTTCATCTCTTTCGGCGGCTGCTCCTGCTCATATAGCACGCCGTCCACGCGGAAACGGATACGGAAGAGTTTTTCGAAGGGCTCGATGTGAATGTCGCTGGCGCGCTTCTCCACCGCCGAAGCGATGGTGGCGTTGACCATGCGAATCACCGGCGCTTCGCTGGCCATATCGCGCAAATGCTCCAGGTCTTCGCCGCCCGTGGCGCCCTCGCCGAAGTCGGTTTCATTGTCACTGCGGGCCGCCTGCCCGTAGTGCTTATCGATCGCTTCGACGATCTCGCCTTCGGCGGCCAGCACCGGCGTTACGCGAAGCCCGGTGAACCCCCGAACCGCCGCGATAGTCTCGAAATCCAGCGGATCGGCCATGGCTAGCGTCAGGCCGCTTTCATTCAGCCCCATCGGCAGGCAGCGGCTCTGGCGAAGGAACCGAGCGGCCAATCCATCGGTCTCCGGAGCGGTAAAAACAGCCCCATCCACCGGTACAACCGGCATGCGCAACTGCTCGCTTAGCGTCGCCAGAACGTCGCGAGCCGCCACAAAACCAAGCTCAACCAGCAACCGGCCGATCTTCTCTCCGCGCTCCTTTTGCAACTCCAACGCCCGATCCAGCTCTTCCTGCTGAATCAGCCGTTTGGCAATGAGCATCTCGCCAAGGCGCATCTAGTATTCCCGAACCTGAATCGCCGCTTCCAATGCGGATTTGTCGCTCTTCGCCGTCAGAAAGCTAAGCAGCGTGGCGCGGTCCGCCTGCATCACGATCTGGCTGGGCAGCCCGGTGACATTTTCGTGCGGCATGTTCAGCAGCGAGACGCTCAGCACCATCCGCTCGGTGGGCGGAACCGGGTCCATCACAATGGCGGCGCTCACCAGCATGTCCCGCATCGCGGTTCGCAGAACCGGCAGCCGCTCGACTTTCTTTTTATTCAACGCCAGCTTCTGCGCCGGAGGCACCTGCTGCATAAAGGGACCCGGCGCCGGGCCTTCGGCCAGGTTAATCCGCGTGGTGAAGACACAGCCGTATCCTTCCAGATACACCCCATGTGTATGACCCAATAGCAGGAACTGCTCGCCAGGAAACATCGCTTCCACGCGCTTGTTCATGGCGATTTCAACGGCGCCGATCAGGCTGCGATTCACCGGCGCGGCGAATAGCGTGCAAGCGAGCAGCGTTAATAAGAGGACGCGTCTCATTGCACACCGCTCGAGGCATTTTGCGCGAAGGCCACCAGCCGCGCGGCCTGTTTCTCGGTGAACAGCGAATAGCTGGCCGCCATCGCCAACTGGTCTTCCCGGCGCAACTGCTGATACTTCTCGTCCGCTTCCTTAATAGCCGCCGCCAACTGCATCCGGTGGCGTTTTTCCACGTTTTCCAACGCTACCGGCAGCGCCTTCGCCACTTCATCGGAAATGCGCCTTTCAAACTGCGCCTGATCGAATGCCGCCGCGGGCGCCATGGGCTTGGGCTGGGCAAAACCATGGAACACGATCGCCCCGGCCAACAGCGCCGCCGCCGAAAAACCCATACGCGGCGCCGAATTCAGCCAAACCTGCCACCACTTCGGTTCGAACACTTTGTCGGATACGAACGCGATCCGCCGGGGGATCTCTTCGTCCGGTAGCGAGAACAGCGCCGACTGGGTATTTTGTAATCGGACCAGTTCCTCACGCAGCGAGACGTCCGCCGCCACGGCCGCTTCCACGGCCCGCATTTCGGCCGCGTTCAATTCGCCGAAAACATAATCCTTCAATACATTGGGTGTAACGTTCATGACTTGCTCCGCGGAATCGCCGCAGGCGCCAAAGTGTCTTTCAGCAGGTCCAGCGCGGTATAAAGGCGCGACTTCACCGTCGACATCGGGCACCCTAAAATCTCAGACATTTCTTCGAACTTGAATCCCTGGTAGACCTTGAGAACTACCGCCTCCCGTTGCTCCTCGGAAAGCCGCTGGAGCGCCGCATCCACCGCCAGTGCCGTCTCAACAGGGAGCATTTGGCCGCCTACGCTGGGCACATCGAGCGGCGTGGTTTCCAGATCGTCCTCCGGCTTCTTCCGCCGCAGCATCGAGTACGCCTCGTTATGAGCGATGCGATACATCCATGGCGCGAAACGGGCCGGATCCTCCAGCTTGCGGAGGTTCTGGTACACCTTCAACAGCACGTCCTGGCAAAGATCGAGTGCGTCCTCCCGGTTCCTGACCAACCGCAAAAGGTAATTGAAGATACGCTTCTCCCAACGCGAGACGAGGAGATTGTAGGCGTCTACATCCCCACGCTGCGCCTTCAGGATCAAATCGCGGTCTTCGACCTCTCGGAAGATCAAGGCGGGTGTTCTCCTAAGTTCTGACGCTGCTTCGAAGAAAAAAGTCGGAGCGTCGCCCTCTCTTTTCAGTGTACCCGGCTGGAATTGGGCTAAAATCGGTAACACTCCAGCTCAAGGTGGTGCTTTCCGTGCGCATCTTTTTGAATTTCCTTCTCTTAGCGGCTATTGCCGCTTCGGGGCAATCGCTGCCCTCCGGCGTTCAGCAAAAGGCCAGCCTCGGCGGAATTACCGAGTACCAGTTCCCCAACGGGCTTCGCGTCCTTCTCTATCCGGACCCGTCGAGCCCCAAAATCACCATCAATATGACCTACCTGGTGGGATCCCGCCACGAGGGATACGGCGAATCCGGTATGGCCCACTTGCTGGAACATCTGCTTTTCATCGAAACCACCAGTGGCCGCCAGATTAAGAAGGAATTGGTGGACCACGGCGCCCAATGGAACGGCACCACCTGGTTCGACCGCACCAACTATTACGAAACCGTTACCGCCACCGACGACAATCTTCGCTGGGCGCTCGGCCTGGAAGCGGAGCGGATGGTTAACGTGAAGATGGAAAAGAAGATACTCGACACGGAGATGACCGTCGTCCGGAACGAATTTGAGCGCGGCGAGAACAGCCCGCGCGGCGTTCTGGATGATCGCGTCATGTCGACGGCTTTCCTCTGGCACAACTACGGGAAATCCACTATCGGCTCCCGCGCCGACCTCGAACGCGTTCCGATTGACCGCTTGGCCGCCTTTTACCGCAAGTACTACCGGCCGGACAACGCGGTGCTCACATTGGCCGGTCAGATGGATGTGCCCAAGACTTTGGCCATGGTAAACGAAGCCTTCGGCCGGATTCCCCGCCCCTCCGCCAAGATCGAGGAAACCTATACCTCCGAACCGGTGCAGGATGGCGAACGCTACGTCGAACTGCGCCGCGTCGGGAATGGCCAGGAAATCATCATCGCCTACCACGCCCCGGCGGCGGCCCACCCCGATGCGGCCGCTCTTCGCGTGCTTTCCGGTGTAATGGGCGGAGGCGGACGGTTCGGCGGCGGTGGGGCCCAAGGCCGCCTGTCAAAAGCGCTCGTCGAGAACAAGAAGGCGCTCAGCGCCAATATGTCGTTCCAGGCGCTGCACGACCCCGGAGTCGTCCAGGTTTCGGCCAGTTTGAACAAGGAGCAGTCGCTGGACGATGTGCGCAAGACCATAATCGAGACCATCGACGGCATTGTGAAGGAACCGCCGTCGCAGGAGGAGTTGGACCGGACGAAGAATCGCCTGCTGCGAGGGATGGAGCAGCGCATGGCCGACTCCCAGCAGGTGGGCCTCGCTATGACGACGCCGATCTCGCAAGGCGATTGGCGTATTCAGTTCCTGGAGCACGAAAATTTGAAGACCGTCACTGCTGACGATCTTGTCCGCGTCGCCAAAACCTACTTCAAGGCCTCCAATCGGACCGTCGGCGTCTTTATTCCGACGCCCGAACCGGATCGAACCACGGTCCCCGAAACGCCCGATCTCGACAAGCTCTTCAAAGACTTCAAGACCACGGTTGCGGTGAAACAAGCGGAAGCGTTCGAGCCGACGTCGGCAAACATCGAAAAGAATCTGGTCCGGACGAAGCTGTCCAACGGTCTGCGCGTCGCCATTCTTCCGAAAACCACCACCGGCGGCAGCATTTACGCGGCGCTGGAGATCCACTTTGGCGATGAATCCACCCTGGCCGGAAAGAATGCCGTCGCTTCAATGGCCGCCGCGCTCTTAATGCGGGGAACGAAATCGAAGACACGCCAGCAGTTGCAGGACGCAATCGACAAATTGAATGCGCGGGTCTCGGTGGGCGGTCCGGGCGGTGGCGGCGGGCGGGGAGGACGCGGGGGCGGTGGAGGCGGCTCGGCCAGCGTCTCCGGCATCGGTGCATCGATCGAAGCAAAGGCCGACACCCTGATTCCAGCGCTTCGGCTGGCCGTGGAAATCCTGAAGGAGCCGGCCTTCCCGGAATCCGATTTTGAACAGATTCGCCGGCAGCGCCTGGCGGCCATCGACGCGGCGCGAACCGACCCGGCTTCCCAGGGTTCGCTGCTCCTGGCGCGCCATGTAAGCACCTATCCGAAGGGCCATCCGCTATACGTCGCTTCGCTTGACGAACAGGCCGAGGAGTTGAAAAAACTCACGCTGGAGGATGTAAAGAAGTTCCACGCCGGCTACTACGGTACCCAGTTCGCCGAGCTGGCCGTGGTGGGACCGGTGGAGCAGGTCCCGTTTCTTAAGGAAGCCGAGGCATTATTGGGCGCTTGGCCGACACCGGTGAAATTCAAGCGCATGACGGGTACGCACAAAAAGGTGGCGCCAATCAACGAGAAGCTGGAAACGCCGGACAAAGAGAACGCGCAATTCGAAGCAGCCCTACGCATTCCGATGGGCGACGCCCATGCCGACTACCCGGCGATGATGCTCGCCAACTACATGTTCGGCGGCACCATCACGGCGCGCGTCCCGAACCGCATCCGAAACGTGGAAGGCTTGAGCTACGGCGCGCGGACGGGCTTCTCTGCGCCATCCGAAGGCGACAACGGCGTGTTTAGCGCATCCGTGATCGCCAATCCAGCCAACATGCCGAAGGTGGAGAAGTTCTTCCTGGAGGAAGTGAACAAGGCGCTGAAAGACGGCTTTACGGCAGCCGAGCTCACGGCGGCGAAAAAGGCCGTAAAAGACCAGATGTCGGTAGGCCGTTCGCAGGATCAGGGCTTGCTCCGGACGATCGCTGTTCGCGAGTACTTGAACCGAACCATGCAATGGGACGAGCAATTGGAAGCGAAGCTGCAGTCAGTGACTCTGGACCAAATCAACGCCGCCTTCCGCCGCTACATCGACCCAGCCCAGATCTCCATCGTCAAAGCGGGCGACTTCAAGAAGGCAGGAGTCTGGCAGTAAATGCGCTGGATATTGGCGCTCGGAATGTTGCCCGCGTTCGCGCAGAGTCCGGGAATCATTGAGGGCGTCGTTGCTGACCCAACCGGCGCGGTTATTCCTGGTGCGCTTGCCGACCTTGCGCAAGCCGAGATTGGGCCGCCAATCGAGCTAATTCGAACAGATGAAAACGGGCGGTTTCAATTCTCTGCGGTTAAGCCCGGAAGCTGCTACGTGCGTTTTCGTGCAGACGGCTTCTACATCCGGCGGCGGGGCCCGTTCGTGATTACGAGCGGGAATCGAATTGATGCGGGAACTACCCAACTTAATGTGAGCGCCGCAGCCATTGGGTGCTGCAACTGCGAGAAGTCCCCACCCCAGCTTCTCGTCGAACCGACGCCAACCGGCACCTTCTGGGGTCGCGTCATCGCGGCTCGGATGGATCTCGACGGCAAAGCAGTTCTAACCCCTTCATCGGGTGAGCCTATTCAGATTCGCATCGAAGACGACGGTACTTTCATGTTCAAGGCTCTCAGCCCTGGGCGATATTCATTGCGAATCACCGTCCCAACCTATGCGCCATTCGAGATCCCGCGCATTGAACTCAAACCGGCAACTGCGGTAAAGGTCGATGGCTGGATCGCTCTCACCGACTGCCCAAAAGGCGCCGAGTGCAAACCCACGAGGACGGTGCAGAAGGAGCGGAAATCTGACCTGAACGTCATCTGCCTCTAACGGGTAAACTGGAAAGAGACTATCAATGCGCACATTTGGGGTAATTCTCGCCGCCACCGTTCTGTTCCTCAGCGGTTGTTCCGACTCTAAACCGGTGGAAACCGCCAAGAAAGAGGAGCCGAAGAAGGAACCGGAGCCGATTACCGGCAAGAACGCGTTCTTTAAGGTATACGTCACCGCCCGGAGTTGGGCGAACGATGCGCAATGCTTGAGCGTGGTGAATATCCCCATCTCGGAAGTGAAGCCTCAGCCCGGTAAATACGGGGCGTGGCGAGTGACGGTTATGTCGCCGTCGAAGCTGAAGAAGCGTACTTATACATGGTCGGCGGTGGAAGCCGAAGGGAATTTGCATGAAGGAGTCTTCCCGGGTCCGGAAGAGTCGTATACCCCGAGCAGCACGCAGCGTCCCTTCCTGATCGCAGCGCTCAAGACCGATACAGACACCGCGCTGAAGGTCGCCGAGGAAAAGAGCGCGGAATACATGAAGCGCAACCCGGATATGCGGATCAACTATCTCTTGGAGCTTGGCGACAAACATCCCAATCCGTATTGGCGCGTTATTTGGGGCGACTCAGTCGGCACAAGCAGCCATTCGGTTCTCGTTGACGCCGTTCTCGGCACGTACCTGGAAACACGCCACTGATGCCCGCCGCCGCCGATGTTCTCGCCGCCGCGGTGCGCATTCGCGGGCTCGTTCGCCGAACGCCCGTCGTCCGTGCCGAGTGGGACGGAGTGGAGCTTTTCCTGAAGTGCGAAAACTTGCAGGACTCCGGTTCATTCAAGCTGCGCGGCGCAACGAATCTGGTCCGGACGCTGGATGCCGCCGCGCTCCAAAAGGGTGTAATGGCGTACTCTTCGGGCAATCACGCAGCGGGAGTCGCTTGTGCCGCTCAACGGGCGGGCACAAAGGCGCGCGTAGTAATGCCGAACGATGCGCCGCAAGTGAAGGTCGACAACACGGCTTCTTTCGGAGCGGAAATCATTAGCTACGACCGCTTCACCGAGGATCGCGAAGCCATTTGCAAGGCTCTCACGGCAGAAACCGGCGCGACGATCATTCCGCCGTTCGACCATGATTTGACCATCAGCGGCCAGGGAACGGCGGCGTTGGAACTGTTGGAAGAGATTTCCGATCTGGATGCCTTCACCGCGCCCCTCGGCGGAGGCGGACTGATGGCGGGCTGCTCGTTGATCGCGCATCACCGCCAGCCTGGGCTGCGCCTCTTCGGCGCCGAACCGGAGTTGGGCAACGACACATGGCTCTCCTTCCGGGCCGGTGAACACAAGGTGATCCCGCCATCGGAGACGATTGCCGACGGGCTGCGTTCTCCCTCGCCGGGCAAGATCACGTTCCCGATACTGAAGCAGCATTTGGAAGATGTGGTCCTGGTCACCGAAGACGAAATCCGGGCAGCCGTCCGCTGGCTCGCCACCAAAGTGCATTTGGTCGTTGAGCCGAGCGGCGCGGTTCCCGTTGCTGCGATCATTCACGGAAAGCTTCCCGCAAACGTTCGCCGCGTGGGAGTCATCGTCTCCGGCGGGAATATCGAGCCGAAACAGCTCGCCGAAATCCTGGCCTAACTTTCGAGAATTTCGACGAGTTCGAGGATAGTCTTCCGGGCCGGTTTCATCAGCGGGAGCGAGCCGAGTTTGATGAGCGTCACCACCATCTTGGCGCTCGCCGCCAGCAGCTTCTCCGTCCGCGCCTGTTTATCGGAACGATCGTAGATCCAGAATAAAATCATCCCCATTTGGTACATCCAGAGAATCTTCGGTAACTGGAGCACCATATCGTCGGGCACCGAAGTGTCGGTTTCGGCCAATGCTCGGCCAAACTGGTCCAAATCCTGCTCACGCACGGCCTTCGATGCCGGCGCGAACGGCGAAAGCGCGTTTTCCGGATCCGCCGCGTGGCCCATCAACGCGCCAAGAAACTTCCGGTGCGGCGTGAAATAGCGGAATTTCACTTTGATAATCGCGGCCAGCCGCGCTTCCAGATCCGTTCCCTTTTGCGCTTTTTCCACCAGCGGCAATAACTCGTCCTTCGCCCGCTGGTAGAAGGCATGGACGATCATTTCTTTCGACGAGAAGTAATAGTAGGCCAGTCCGGTCGAAACCCGCGCCTGCGCCGCTACTTCCCGCATGTTGGTCTCGGCGAACCCTTTCTCACGAAAGAGTTCCAGCGCCGCTTCCAGAATCTTTGCCCGTGTTTCCGCGGACTTCTGCTGCCGGTGTGCCTGACTCATAACGAGCACCCCGGCAACGAAACTTCCCGCAGCCGTGCCGCAATTTCCTCATCGGCTTTCAATCCCAGCCAAGAAGACAACTGTGCCCGGTTCTTCGAAATCGTCGCAAACGCCTGCCGCGCCAATGGCAGCAGTTCCGGGCGTGCCAGCCGGTACGACCAATCCCGATATTCGTCCAGCGCCCACAAAACAATCAGCCACGCTGAATCGCCCGTCCAAACCTCTCCGGATTCGGAAAGCACCGCCAAATCCGTCTGGCCAGCCGGCTTCGGCGCGCATTCGATCGGCACCAATTGCCGCTGTTTGCCAATCCAGCCCACCAGCGACGTGCAAAGCCCGCATCGCTCGTCGTAATAAACGCGGAGCCGTTTCATCGCGAGCCTCCCTGCGGTTGCCAGTAGCCGGTCGGCGGAACAGGCGGCGGCGCCGATGGCAGCCGGTCAATCGCGCGCCGGCGCATCCGGCTAAAGACCATGATGTTCGCAAAATGCATGATTCCCAGAACAATCAGCACAAACCCGACTTTGTCGCTGACCAGTTCCATCAACGACCGCCATGTTTCAACGTCGCCGTGCGTCCGCAGCGTGAAAATGATCCAACCCAGATTCAGCAAATAAAATCCGACAACCAGCAAATGATTCACGGAATCGGCCAGCCCTTCATTGCCGTGGAAAGCGTCAAGCAGAAACGTCCGGCCATTTTTGTGGAGCGTCCGCGCGACCCAAATCGTGATCCCAATCGAGATGGTCAAGTACAGCAAATAGGTGTGGAGTATATACATATCTTCCCTCATTTCTTGAACACGTTCAATTGAACATGTTCAAAAACAGAGTACGTCCGAAGCCACCAACCGTCAAGAGATATTTTTGAACATGTTCAATTTTTGGTGTTCTTGACGACCTTGCCGCCTTGCATCACGAAGAAAACTTCCCGGGTCCGGGCAATGTCGGTTAGGGGATTTCCGGGCACGGCGACAACATCCGCGATCTTCCCATCCTCCAGCGATCCAACCTCATTGGCGATGCCGAAAAGCTCGGCGTCGACCGACGTGGCCGCGCGCAGCGCGTCCACGGGCTTCAAGCCGCCCTTGACCATCAGAACGAATTCCTCGGCATTCGAACCATGGATTCCAACGCCGGCATCGGTTCCGAAGGCGATGCGAACGCCGCGCGCGACGGCGCTGCGAAAGGTCTCATCAATGCGGCGGCCGGCCATGTTCATTTTCAGCTTGGTGCGAGGATCCATGATGCTGCCCTTTTTCTCGGCCTCAACCAGACTCCAATAAGCATGCAGCGTGGGGACGTAGAAGGTTCCGCGGCCTTTCATCATGGTGAGCGCTTCTTCGTCGAGGAAACTGCCGTGCTCGATGGAATCGATCCCGGCGCGAATGGCGCGCTTGGCCCCGGTTGCGCCGTGGGCGTGCGCGGCTACTTTCTTGCCCTTGGCGTGCGCTTCATCGACGATGGCGTCCACTTCGGCTTGCGTAAGCTGGGGCGAGTCGACGTCGTTGTTCCGGCTCAGAACGCCGCCCGTCGCGCAGATTTTAATCAAGTCCGCGCCGTATTTGATGTTGTAGCGGACCGCCTGGCGCGCGCTTTCCGCTCCGCTGACCACGCCGTCTTTCCAATCGGGCTCGCGGCCATAAAAGTCCGGCGCGACGCCATTCATCGGATCACAATGGCCGCCGATCGAGCCCAGTCCCTTCGACGCCGCCAGAATACGCGGCCCTTCGATGACTCCTCGGCCGATGGCATTGCGCATGGCGACGTCCACAAAATCCGACGCGCCGAGATTCCGGACCGTCGTGAAGCCGGCATGCAGCGTGGCGCGCAAATACTTCGTTGCCAGGAGGGCCGATTCGGCTGGCGTCCGCGCCTGGCGGTCAATGACATCCTGCCGGTTGTCCAAGGCTCGTTCATGTGCCAAATGAACGTGCGCATCCATGAAACCGGGGAGCAGCGTGGCATCGCCAAGATCGATGACCGAAGCGCCGGGTTTCAACACTGCGCTGGCGCCGACGCCCACAATCTTGCCGTTCTCAACAACCACCAACCCGGGCGTCTGCAAGGCCTCCGCCTTCCCATCGAAGAGGCGGGCAGCCTTTATCACGATCTGCTGCGGAAGCGCTGTCAACGCGCAAAGAATCAAAAGAACCGGAATCTTCATAACTCCTCCGGAATGGAATCGGCCGTTCGTGCAAAGGCCGTATACTCCACCGCAATTCTTCCCTTCGCCGGAAGCCACCGGTAGCAGGGTACGCCAAATAACTCCCGCCGTTCGATCATCGCCCGGCGGCTTTCCGGAAACGGCGACGCACTAAATTCCATCCCGCGCGTCAGCGTCTGGCCGTTCCACGGCGATGTGGTTCGGCTGTGATTCTCGTCCCAGATTCCAATCCACGGGAAATCGCTGCGCCGCCATTCGTACCCGAACAAGAGCTTCGATGTCGGCGACCAAGCCAGAAACCAAGCCCGCTCGCGAATGGGGTCCAGTAAATTCGTAGAAAAGCCCGCCGATACGGGAACGTCGGGAATACCTCGAGGGTCAGTCGCGCCAAGGGACTCTAATGGCAGAGACCTTGTCACGGGCGTGCGGAATTCCGTCTTTCCACGTTCCAGAAACGGCGGGCCGAGGGTCACGTGCTGGGTGTAAGCTATCGGCCGGTCCAGCGGCGTCAGATTCTCCACCGTTTCGAAGAACCGAACACGGTCACCATCCAATCGGATCGCGCGTGCGAAGGCCAGTCCATGCAGTAGCAGTGTGGCACGCATTTCGAGTCCACCGCGAGAATCGGTCAACGAATATGTAGCAACAGATGCTTCGCCATGCGTGGTCATTCCTGCGGCGGCCTCTTCCTGCGTCGGGGTTCCAAACAGGTCCAGGCACAGGTTATGCCCGTGGATTCCGGACAGCAGCTTGGATTCGGCGTCGGCGCCGTACTCGGGATGCTTAGCCGGGTCGTAACGGGACGGCTCCATGGTGGGCCACGGAGGAACCCATAAAGGATTTACTCCCGATTTCTTGTGGAGGATTTCCGCCACATGTCCACCCTCCCGCAGCACGGTCACGCGAAGTACGTCATTTTCAATCGACGCGGCCTCGCGCTCCCGCCAGCGGGTGAGCGGCATAGGCCGTTAGCCCTTCTTGGCGGGCGGGGCTGGCTTGGCGTCCGGATTCCCCATGGTGTCGATCTCTTTACGCCAAACGCGCCGTTCTTCCTTCATCGATAGATTGGAGAGAATCACCGCCGCCGAATCGGAGAGGCCGATCTCGAGATCCGCCTTGGGCTTGCCGCCGGAGCGGATGCATTCCCAGAATTCGATCAACTGTTGGTCCACCGGATTGCGGTCCTCTTCCGGAACCATGACGCCCTTGGAGTACAGCCAACGCCGTGCGAACTTCAACTCTTTCTGCACGAAGCTGTCCTGTTCACTTACTTCGTCTTTGCTCAGCAGGATGGGCAGTGCTTTGGCGCCCTTTCCGGTTGACGCCAACGAGGCGCTGGCCACCGCAGCCTTCGATGTTCCGGCTGCCGGGGTCTTTTTCGCCGGCTCGCGGTACCAGATTCCCAGCGACGGTTCGTCGTCCGTTCCGACGGTAATGTGGATTGTCCCTTCGGTGCCCATGATCAGTTCACCGAACTGCGCGCGCGTACCGCCGAACAACGGCAGATGCTGGTTCGTGGAAATGTAGGATCCCATCAGCCGCTGGCCCTTCGGATAGCGGAAGATCAGTTGCACACTGTCGAATACGTCACGGCCGTCCTTGAAGTAATCAATGCCACCGACGCCGTTTACGGTTTCGAAGTGGCTGCCGAACATCCAGTCGGCGATGTCCATCTGGTGCGAACCCAGTTCGGCCACCAGCCCGCCGGAGTACTTCGAGAGAAGCCGCCAGTTGGACTCTTCGCCGCGCGGATCGTTCTTCTTCATCGTCCAAGTCGCGCTGGGAACGTTGATCAGATTCCTGTGCCATTGCGCATAAACATTGGTTACGTCGCCAAGCAGCCCTTTATCGACCATTTGACGGGCCGTCTGGTAGAACTTGCTGTAGCGGCGCTGCAGTCCCACCTGCATGACTTGCTTCGGACGTTCATTGGACAATTTTCGAAGCGCGTGGATCTCTTCGGGCTTATGCACTAGCGATTTTTCGCACAAAACATGCTTGCCGGCCAGCAGCGCGTCTTTCGTGATGGGAAAGTGCGTCGAGAGCGGCGTCGCGATCAAAACGGCGTCGATGTCGTTGCGATTGAGGACTTCGCGATAGTCCTTGTAGCCCTTGGGCTTGTCCTTCGAGCCGGCGACGCCTTTATCGAGATTGGTCTGATAGATGTCGCAAGACGCGACCAGCCGTCCGCCGTCGAGTCCGTTCAAGTGGGTGATATGGTACTGACCGCGTCCGCCGGTACCGATGATCGCCATTTGCACCTGATCGTTAGCCGCCTTCACCTTTTGGATCCACGGCGCGGCAATTACCGCCGCGGTTGCGCCCGCCGCCAGTTTGGCCGCATCGCGCCGGGTTAACTCCGTTGATTCAGAATTTTTGTGCTCAGACATGGCACTCCCCTCACTTAGATCATCGAACGAACACACTATTATATGGCATGGCCCGGATCCGTTTGTTGCATTGGAAAGAGGAGGAATGCGCCCCAAGAGCTGAGCGGTTGCGGGCGCTCGGGTATGAGGTTGACCCCCGGAAACTTGTGAGCGCGTCTATGAAAGAGTTCCGCGAAAACCCGCCGGACGCGGTTGTCATCGATCTGGGACGCCTGCCGAGCCATGGGAAGGAAGTGGGTGTGTTTTTGCGCGGCAGCAAATCGACGCGGCTGATTCCACTCATCTTTGTCGAGGGCGATCCGGAAAAATTGCCGAAGATCAAAGAGACATTGCCGGACGCCCGATACACGACCTATGCCAAGATCGGGCCGGTGCTGGAGGATGTTCTGGCCAACCCGCCGCGGGAGGCGTTCGTTCCCAAGCCCCATGACCCAGTGCCGCTAAATAAGAAGTTAGGTTTGAAAGAGGGAGTGCCAATCGGGCTCGTCAATGCCCCCAAAGGCTTCGAGTCGCTCATCCGCGGCGCTGAAACGAAGCGGAATCCCAAGACGAAGGTCCCGCTGACGCTTTGGTTCGTTGCTTCGAGGGGAGAGTATGAAGCCGCGTTGCCGAAAATGCGCGAGAAGGCCGAAGACGGCGGCATTTGGGTGATCTGGCCGAAGACGACGAAGACAGCAAAGCCGGATATTAACGGCAACATTGTCCGGGAGGCGGCGCTAGAAGTTGGGCTGGTGGATTTTAAGATATGCGCGGTGGATGAGACATGGAGTGGGATGCGGTTTGCGGTGAAACGCTAGTATCCAGTTCCACGGGCGACTCCGCCCCGCGCGACGCCCATTCGGCGCCGGCCAGCACGATCATTGACGCCAGGAAGCTGGTTAGTACGACGATCACTGCCCAATAGAACGGCCCGTACTCGATTTGAAGTTTCCGGAGAAACCATGGGTAGACCCACTTCATCAGGTATTTGAAGCCTTCCAACACGAATCCCACAACGATCGCGATTGGTACTACTCGCTGCCATGCCACCTTCGTATTTGGAAGGATCCAATAGATCAGGAATAGCGCAAGCATCAAAACGGGCATCGCGGCCAATTTAAAAGTGACTATGCCCACCCATGCGGCGGATTGACCGAAGATCGAGGCGCCGGCCACTTTCAAGTACTCGTGATTCAAAGCGCCAAGCACGATGGAAAGCAGCGACAGGGAGCCGCAAGCAAAGATCAGTCCCATGCTTACCAACTGATTCTTGAAAAAGCTGCGATTCTTCTTCACGCCCCAACACTTGTTCAGCGCAACTTCCATGGGTTCGAAGATTCCATTGGCCGTGAACAACAGCAGCAGGAGTGAAGTCGTGTTAAACCGCCGAAATCGGCCCGGAATCCAGTCGATCCCACTCCGGATCAACTCTTCGACGTGTTTTCCGAACAAGTCACCCATTGCGAAATAGACCGCCTGCTCCGCGGAATCCCATCCAATCGACCGGCAGAACCAGACGAGCACCAGCAGGAACGGGAAAAAGCTCAACAATACATTGGCGGCGATGGCAAATCCGAAGACGTGGACTTCCACTTCCATCCAATACCGGAGGGTCGGCCAAAACGGCCCCAAAAATCGCGTCACCGCCCTAGGGTACCAACCGTGGCACAATCCGATACACCGCCACCGGGCTCTCATTCCCCTCTTTGTCCACGGCCTTCACCCCCAGCACGATATCATCGATCGACACATCCGCCATCCGGAACTCCTTCCCCGGACCCACCCAGAACTCCTTCTGCCAATACGGCGATATAGAATCCCGCCACACCACTGCGAATCCGGCCAGGTCCGTCACATCGCCCTGCTCCTTCCACTTCAACAGCGCGTCATACCCCGATTTCCCGCGGCTCAGATTCGGCCCAATGGTCTCCACCCCCGTCACCGGCGACTTCGTCTTCGTCAATACATCCGGCGCCGGCGGAGCCAGGGCCAACGATGCGGCCACCGCCCCATTCACCCGCGCCACCCGCGCCGCGTACGCCGGCGAGGCATTGACAAAAGTGTCACTAGCCGAATGCTGATTCGCATAGAACTCCGCCGTCGTCGTGAACCGTACGGCCGGAAATCCCGCCCGGTCAAACGGCGTATGATCCCCGCCCCGCGAAAACCGGTCCGCCCGAAAAACCAGGTTCACGGTCATCGCCGGGACATATCGCTCGCCCACTTCCTTCACATAACGCGCCAGCGTCCGGGACCCGGAGTCAATAGGGTCATCGCTAAACACCCGCACCGCCGTCCCCGCCGTCCGCCCATTCCCCGCCAAATCGTTCCCAACAATGTCGTTGTTCAATACAGCGTCGATCACAGTCTTGTCGGCCGCCGCCCGCTTCGCATAGAGCCCCGCTCCCAACAGCCCATACTCTTCCCCCGAGAACGCCACAAAAACCAGCGTCTTTTCATACTCATACGCACTCAGGACTCGAGCCAACTCCATTACCACGGCGGTCCCGCTGGCGTCATCCGACACCCCCGGCGCATCCGCCGCCACCGTCGCCTCCTGGTCCATCCGCTCCAACTCGCCCACCTTTTTCCTCACAATATGCAGCGAATCATAGTGCCCGGTAATCATGACGACCCGGTCTTTCTGCGTCGTTCCCGGCAGCACCGCCACCACATTCATCAAATGAACATCCCGAAACACGCGCGCCGCCTTTTTCACATCATGCTCATCCAGGCGCACCTGCAGCCGAGGACTATACGACGCCATCTCATCCCGAATCCACCGCGCCGCCGCGCCGATCCCCCGATTGGGATCGTCCTGCGACGAGAACAGATTGCGCGTTCCGAATCCCTCCAGCCTTTTCATCAACGCGCCCACGCGCTCCGCGGAAACCTCCCCGACAATCTTCTCCACGCGCGGGTTCAACGATTTCATAGGCGCCTGAGCAAAAAGGACGCAGCAAGCCAAAAGGAAACCAATTGTGAGCTTCATTACCGTTTCTGAGAGAATAGCTCTTTAGGCAACTTTCTCAAACATGGTCATCGACGGCATTTATTACGCGCTCGGGCTTCTGGCCGGGGGCGCGCTTACCGGCTACCTCACCAAACCCGCTTACAGCATTCCCTTTCTCATCCTCGCCGTATTTTGCCTTTGGTTTTTTCGCGATCCCGATCGCGAGATTCCAGCCGGTCCGGTGGCCGTTTCCCCGGCTGACGGCGTTGTCGTGGCGATCAAACCCGACGGCGGACAAACTCGCGTGAGCATCTTTCTAAATGTCTTCGACGTGCACGTGAACCGCTCGCCGATTGCCGGCAAAATTACCGAAGTGAAGTACCAGACCGGTAAGTTTCTAGTTGCGAGCAAGCCCGAAGCCACCACGGACAACGAGCAGAACTTTATTACCGTCGAGGGCCCGCAAGGAAAGATCCGCTTTTCTCAAATCGCCGGCCTTATCGCCCGGCGCATCATTTGCTACAAGAAGGTTGGCGATACGGTCCAGGCCGGCGACCGCGTCGGCTACATCAAATTCGGGTCCCGCGTCGATATGTTCCTTACTCCCGAATGGACCATCGAAGTAAAAGAAGGGCAGCGCGTGGCGGCCGGCTCCGACATCATTGCGCGAAGAAAGTAATTTATGCCGCGTTTTAACCTTGCCGAACGCCTTATCGATCCGAATTCACCGGACCGGCGGCCGCGCCGCGCCGCTTACGCCCTGCCCACGTTTTTTACGGCCGGGAATCTGTTGCTGGGTTTTCTGGCCATAATGGAGACCTTTCGCGGCTCGATGGATTTTGCCCTGAACGTTGCCGACGCGGCGCGGCATTTCGAACTCGCCGCTATCTATATCGGTATCTCGGTCTTCATCGATGGGCTCGACGGCCGCATGGCGCGAATGACCAACACGGTCTCCGAATTCGGCCGGGAACTGGATTCGCTTGCCGATGTCATCAGCTTTGGCATCGCACCGGGTGTGCTGGCATTCGCCTGGGGAGTTCAATTCGTAGACTGGTCCATTCTCCCGGACCCGATGATGCGCGTCCAACTTCAGCGCGGAACCTATTTCATTACATTCCTCTACTTGCTCTGCGGCGCATCCCGCCTGGCCCGCTTCAACATTTCCGTAAATCCAATTCCCAAGAATCCCGGCCGCGCCGACCGGAAGTACTTTGTCGGACTTCCCATTCCGGCTGCCGCCGGCATGGTTGCCTCCGTGGTTTACGCCCTGGATTCGAAGCCAATCCAGAGCTGGTTTGGCGCTCTTGTCTGGATGGGACTCATCGGTCTTCTTGCTTTCCTGATGGTGTGTACATGGCGTTACCGCAGCTTTAAGGATTTCAACCTCCTCAGCCCGCGCTCCTTCAAATCGGTAATCACGCTTGGAAGCATCATCTATCTGCTTTTTAACTTCTCTCAGCCCTGCCTCCTGGCTATGGCGACGACGTACGTTGGAAGCGGGATCCTGGTACGGCTCGGCGGGCTGCTGGGCAGGCGATCCAACTCCGCAAGTCCGAAACAGGAGGCCCAGATTGGGTGAGTCGGTTCTGCTCGTCGGAGGGGATTCGCTGCTGGGCAGGGAGATCCGAGACCGGTATAAGGAAGAGAAACTGGCGAACCGGATGCAGCCGGCGACGCTGGAAAAGAACGCCGCGGCCGTCTTTGCCGCTACCGAGGACGAGATCGAGATTGTCGCCGCCGTTGACGACACGATGATCGAGGAAGCCGCCGCGGTGATTGCGGCCAACTTTGCCGCCGATGCCTGGGCACGGATGCAGCAAGCCGGCGCTTCGGCCCCCATCCTCGATCTTTCGGGCGCTCTGGATTCGGAGCCCGGCGCGGTGCTTCGTGCACCGCTGTTTGAGGCGGCTCCAGTTCATTCGAGCATCCATCTGATCCCGCAGCCCGGCGCCTGGCTTTTGGCGGCGTTTCTCAACGACCTGCACGCGGAACATCCGATCGTTCGATCGGTGGTTACGCTCTTCGAACCGGCGAGCCAGTCGGGGCGGCGCGCGATTGATGAGCTGCAGAAGCAGACCGTAGCGCTGCTCTCGTTCAAGCCCATCCCCAAGGAGCATTTCGACGCACAACTCAGCTTCAATCTGCTGGCCCGGATGGGTGAAGAATCGAAGATCTCTCTTGCCGATCGCGAGGCCAGAATTCATCGGGAACTGATCGCGCTGGCGAACCTGCATGGCGAGGGGCTGCCGGTTCCGAGCGTCCGCCTGGTTCATGCGCCGACGTTCCATGGCTATGCGGCCAGCGTCTGGGTGGAGTTTGCCAAACGTCCCAATCTGACGAACATCATCGCCAAGCTCAAGGAAAAGGGCGTTGACGTCCGGGATGAGACCCTCGAGCCGCCTACAAATACCGGATCGGCCGGACAATCCGGTTACGCTGTCGGCGCAATCGAGTTGGACCGGAGCCATCCTACCGCCGCGTGGTTTTGGCTGGCCGCCGACAACTTTCGCTTACAGGCCGATTTAGCGATCGAAGTCCTTCGGGAACTGCTGTGACACGCCGGGGCATGCTCGCACTTCCCGTGTTGGTATCGGGCTGTGGATATCATGTCGGCGGTAAGGCAGACCTTCTCCCCAAAGGTATCCAAACGATTGCCATCCCGGCGTTCAGGAACCTGACGGTTCGCTACAATCTTCCGGACCGGCTCGCCACCGCGATTACCCGCGAGTTTATTTCGCGGACCCGCTACCAGGTGATCGCAGATCCTACACAGGCGGATGCCGTCCTCTCCGGCGCGATTCTGAGCTTCACGGCGTATCCCGTCATTCTCGATCCCAATACGGGTCGAGCCGCCGGCGTGCAGATTCAGGTTAACCTGCAACTGAACCTTGTCGAACGAGCCACGGGCAAGGTTCTGTTCACCCGGCCGAACTACGATTTCCGCGAACGCTACGAGGTATCCGTCGACCAGACGCAGTACTTTGAAGAGGCCGGGCAAGGGCTGGAACGGCTGAGCCGCGACGTCGCCCGGACGCTCGTCAGTGCGGTCCTTGAAGGGTTTTGATCGATGACTCCGGACGATCTTCTTGCCCAACTAAAGGCGAACAAGGTCGCGCCGGCTTATCTGTTCCTGGGTCCCGATGCCTGGCGCCGCGACGAATGCCGCAAGGTGCTGCTTGAAAAAGCGCTGCCGGAGGAGGATCGGGAGCAGGGTTATACCCGGCTCGATCTCGACGAGGTGTCTTTGGCAGATGTGTTGGACGACGCCAATTCCTTTTCGCTGTTCGCTTCTACCAGGCTGATTTGGGTGTCCGGCGCCGAAGGCGCGCTGCCGCGCGGCGATGCCACCGAACCGCCCGAAGGTCTTGCGCGTTTTATGCAGGATCCGCCTTCGGGCGTTACGCTGGTGCTGCAATGCAGCCGTTTCGATTTTGACGGCGAGGACAAGGCGAAGCTGGAGCGGGTTCGCAAGTTCTACGCACCAGTGAAGGCGGTTGTCGAGTTTCCTCATCCGGGACCGCTGGAAGCGCGACGCATCGCTCAGAGCATTGCGAAACAGCTTGGCCTTAGCATTGCGGTCGATGCCCTCGATCTGCTCGTTGAAGCCACTGGATCCAATGCCACGCGCCTGGCTAATGAACTGGAAAAACTCCGGCTGCTGACGGATAAGGCGACAGTCCAGCATGTGCAGCAGATCGTTCCGGACGCGCGCGAATCGACGATTTTCGCGCTCGTAGCTGCGCTGGGACGGAGCGACCGGAAGGCATCGCTGGAGATTCTCGACGTCCTGGTTCGCGATGGCGAGTATTTGCCGTTGGCGCTCAGCTTTCTGGCGACGCAGTTCCGGTTCGCGTTATCCGCAAAAGAAGCGCGCCTGGCGAACGCACAAGCGATCCAGGCGCACTTTTCCAAACAGGGCGTTCCCATGTGGCGGGCGCGGGCTGAGCAGATCCAGCAGACAGCCGCGGCTTTCCAGCCCGCCCAGATTCGCACCGCCATCAAGCTGATCTTTCAAGCCGATCGCGGACTTCGCGATACGCGCCCCGATGACCGCACCATCATGGAGCAGTTCATCCTTCAGCTCACGGCGAAAGCTTGAGCTACTTGGACAGCGTGTAATTCACATCGACGTCCGTCTGTATTTCGACCGGCGCGCCGTTCAGCAGCGTGGGCGAATAAACCCACTGCGATACCGCTTCCATAGCGGACCTCGCCAGTTCCGCGGAAGGCGCCATGACTACGGTCAGGCCGCTGACCTTGCCTTCCGTTGACACCACCGCGCGCATCCGGACAGTGCCTTGTACCCCCGCCTTCTTTGCCTCGGGCGGATAGACGGGCCGGACCATGTTCAGGATCTTTGCTGCCTGCAGATTTCCGGATACGCGGATGCGTTTCGGCGTCCCCGGCGCTTCTGAGGGGACGGAGCCACCCACGCCACCATCCACCGTAATCGTCTCCCGTAGTTTTCCAAGGTTCAGATAGATGTCGGCAGCAACGGTTTTCGTGTAATCGAGCTTCAGGGAGCCGACCGTTGCCAACGCGTATCCGGGTTTCATGACTTCAATTGAATAGGTGCCCTCGGGTACTCCCGTCACCGCGTACGTTCCGTCCGCTCCGGTTTCAAATGAGAATTCCGATACGCCCTTGAGTACAACCTTCGCTCCGGGGATGACGCCGACCATGTCGCGGACGGCTCCCTTCATTTGGACGCCGGGCGTCTGCCAGGCCACCAGCGGCGAAACCAGTAACAGGCCCATAAGCAATGCGCTCGCCGTACTCCAACCCGAGACCGAAACGCGCCGGCGGGACCCGTCAAGTACCGCCATCAACCGGCCTTCCAGCTCTCTGGGTTTGGCCATCGCCATTACCGCGGCCGGTGTCCGGTGTCCCGACGCTTCCCGCGCCACCGCCACCAGGTTCTCGGCATACCGTTCCGAAGAACTCTCCCTCAAAACCAAATCATCGCAAGCCATTTCACTTTCCTTTCTTTGTTGAGCCGCGGCCCACCAGACCAGCGGATGAAACCAGTACAAGCAACAGGCCAACGTACCCGCCAGCCGCCACCAAAGGTCCCGCCGCCGCACGTGCGCAAGCTCGTGCGTCAAAACCATGTCCAACCGTTCTTTCGGCCAATCCGCCGCCGATTCCGGCAGCAGTATCACCGGACCGGCCGCCACGGCCGGCATTTTCAACCCCGCGCAAGTCCTCACAGCGACCCCGCTAAAGGTTGAGTGTTCGGTCGATGAGGCCACCATCCCCGTCACGCGTGCAAACCCCAGCAGCCACCATCCGGCGACTCCAGCCATGCCGAGTATCCACCCTATGCGCATCCATGCTCGATAATCAATCGGTCCGTCATCGGGGCCTACCGAAATCGAAATCCGCTGCACCTCCATGACTGGAACGACAAACGACACCACCGGCGGTTCGTATCGCAGCAGAACCGGCAAAAGCAGCGATAGAACCAGTGCCACTGTCCACACTGCGTTTCGTTCTCCGGCCGACCAACGCCTTCCGGCGAATCTTACCGCCAACCCGGCGGCCAGCAACAACATTGTCATTCCCATCAACACACGAATCGCAAGCATTACGCACCCCCGTTCTTTCGCGCCTTCGCAATCAAAGCTTCCATCCGCACCAACTCCTCCGCGGTGAGCGTGCCTCCGTCTCCGCCGAGCAGCGCCGCCATCGCGCCGGCGGCTGAGCCCTCGAAGAATGTATCCAGAACGTGCCGCAAGGCGCTGCGACGCGCCGCATCGGCCTCCACGACCGGCAGATAAACGTAGCGCGGCCCGTCCTCCCGATGCCGAACGTGACCCTTTTCCTCCAGAATTCGGAGCAGGGCCCGGACCGCCGAATACCCCGGCGCATCCGGCATGTCCGCCTTGATTTCCGACGCCGTCGCTTCCCGTCTTCGGAAGAGAACATCCAAAATTTGCCGCTCCCGCCGCGATAGCAGGCGAAGTTCGTTACTCTTTGCATTCATGCTAAAAACTTAGCACCTCTATGCTAGATTTTTAGCATAGCGCTGGCCGATGTCAAGCATTTTTTTCGACTCGCGGTAAACTGGAGTTGGAGACCTGTGAATAGCACTGCGCAATATCCGCCTACATCGGCCGAACTTGCCGACGCGAGAGGCAAGCGCATTGGTATTTTGATCGTGGCGTACAACGCGGCTACCACGCTGGCTAAGGTCTTTCGCCGCATTCCCGAGGTCGTATGGCAGAACGTCGAGGAGGTGGTTGTCTTTGACGATGCCAGCCAGGATGAAACGTTCGCACTGGCGCTGGGCTATAAACAGCTAAACCCCAACGCGAAGCTGCAAGTCTTCAAAAACGAGAAGAACCAGGGTTACGGCGGTAATCAGATCCTCGGCTACAAGTACTTCATGGAACGCGGGTTCGACATCGTCGTTCTTCTTCACGGGGACGGCCAGTACGCACCCGAAGTGTTGGCTTACATGTACCATCCGCTGGTCACAGGGCAGGCTGACGCGGTATTCGGTTCGCGCATGATGAAGGATTTCGGCGGTCCGTTGAAGGGCGGGATGCCGCTGTATAAATACACGGGCAACAAGATCCTCACTTTTTTCGAGAACAAGGCGCTCAACCTGAACCTCACTGAGTTCCATTCCGGCTACCGCGCCTACGATTTGCACACGCTGCGCTGCATCGATTTCTCGAAGATGACGCATGAATTCCATTTCGATACGGAAATCATCATCAAGCTCCAGCACCAACGCTTCCGCATTCACGAAATTCCGATCCCCACCTACTATGGCGATGAGATCTGCTACGTGAACGGCATGAAGTACGCCGAGGACGTTGTGAGGGCGGTCTACCGGTACCGGTCCTGCGTCAACGGCGCCCATTCCTATCCCGAGTTCGCCGAGTACTTTCATCACTACGCACTAAAAGACTCGCGCTGGTCCAGTCATTACTACGCCGCCCGCCTGGCGGGGAGCAACAACCGGCTGCTTGACGTTGGCTGCGGCGAGGGATTTTTCGCGGAACACCTGCGAAACAACGGCAACGAGATCACGGGAATCGACTCGCTGGAAGCGCCGATTCATGCGGATGCCATGCGCCAGTATTTTCAGGCGGACCTCCAGTTAGGGCTGGGCCATGTCGCGTCGCAAGTCCGCGATCAGGAGTTCGACAAAGTCCTCATCCTCGACGTCCTGGAACACCTCAATCAACCGGATCGAATTCTTCGCGACGTCCTGCCCCTGCTGCGACCGGCCGGCGGGTCGATCATTGTGTCGCTCCCAAATGTCGCCAACATCGCCATTCGCTTCAGCCTTCTCTTCGGACGTTTCGATTACGCGGATCGCGGCATCATGGACCGGACGCACGTTCGCTTTTATACCCGCAAAAGCGCTCTTGAACTCCTGGAGTCCAACGGCTATCGCGTCGTCAGCGAACACTACTCCATCATTCCGCTCGACCGCGGGCTCCGCGTCAAACCGCAGGGTATGATCGACCGCATTGGCAGCGCCATTCTAAGGCGTCTGACGGCGCTTTTCCCGACGCTGTTCGGCTATCAGTTGATCTTCGAAGCAAAGCCGGCAGGCGTGGCCGTTAAGACCGCGGAATTCAAATCATCCGCTTCTCCCGCGCCAACTCTTCGTTCAACGTAATTCCAAAACCCGGCGCATCCGGCACGCCAATTGACCCTGCCTCAAATCGTTCCGCAGGTTGTACCAACGATCCGCGCCAATCCGCCTCGCCCCACTGCAATTCCAGTGTCCGGAAATTCTTCATCCCGGCGCAAAGTTGTACGGATGCGGCCGTCGAGACCGGTCCCGTTGGATTGTGCGGCGCCACTTCCACTCCAAAAATCTCCGCCATAGCTGCGATCCGCGTCATTTCCAGCACGCCGCCGCAGTGCTTCACATCGGGCATAATCACGTGCACGGCTTTGTCCCGGCAGAGCGGCTCGAACCCCCGCACTCCAAATAGAAATTCCCCGCCCGCCATTTTCTGCCTGATAGCCCGCCGGATCTCCAATGTCTCCGCTGTCCGCTCCGGCGCTACCGGTTCCTCATACCAACTCAATCCAACCGGCTCAAGGCGCTTTGCCACGCCAATCGCCCGCGGAACGGTGAAAAACGAATGGCAGTCCGTCATGATTTCCACTTCCTCGCCAACAGCTTCCCGGACCGCGATCAGGCATTGAATGCCCTGGTCCACAAATGCCTCGGTGTCGACAAAGTTGTCCCACGGCGCCAGCTTCAGCGCACGGAAACCATTGGCCACCGCCCGCTTCGCCGACGCTGCAAACCCCGCCGGCGTTCTGAGCGTTGTCGCCCGGTTGATATTGGCGTAAACCGGCAACCGCTCGCGAATCTTCCCGCCCAAAAGCGAATGGACCGGGACATCCAGGACCTTTCCGGCCAAATCCCACATCGCCTGCTCCAGCGCGCTGTGGACGGTCCGTGCCAGCAACCCGTCCAGCTTAGTCACCAGCCGGAAGTACTCGACATCGAACGGGGATCGACCGCGGAGGTTTTCGAACTGGCGGGCCAACTCCGTCCGCATCTCCGCCACGTTTGCCGGCGAAGTGCCTCTGATGCCAAACGCGTCCGACGCCTCTCCCAATCCATAGACACCTGCGTCGGAATGCAGCCGGAGAAGCAGCCAAACGGTTCGCTGCGTGGCGCGCACCGGCCATAGCTCCACCGACGTCAACCTCACGCGCGGGCGCGATACAGCGGCGATACCGCCCAATAGAAACAATCGACGGTCCATAATGTACAGGATGCCTCTCCATCCGCTCGCTGGCAAACCGGCTCCGCGAAATATACTCATAGACCCCGCGAAATTGGAGGACGAGTACTTCCAGAACGCGCCGGACCCCGCGAATCCGCTGCAGCGGGTTTCGTTCGGCACCAGCGGCCACCGCGGCACGACGGCCAACGCCACCTTTACTGAAACGCACATCCTCGCCATTACTCAGGCGATTTGCGACTATCGCGTAGCCCACGGCATCGCCGGGCCATTATTTCTTGGCAAGGACACACACGCCCTCTCTCATGCGGCGCAGCAAACCGCCATTGAAGTGCTGGCCGGCAACGGCGTCACCACTTATGTGCAGAAAGATAGCGGCCCCACGCCGACGCCGGTTATCAGCCGTGCGATTATCCAATACAACCGGACGAAACCCCTCAACCTGGCCGACGGCATCATCATCAGCCCCAGCCACAACCCGCCCGCCGACGGCGGCTTCAAATACAATCCCACTAACGGCGGACCAGCCGAATCCGATGTGACTGGATGGATTCAGAAGCGGGCGAACGAACTTTTGGAAAGCCAGAATCGTGGTGTTCGCCGCACCGCTTACAACACTTACATCATCGATCACGACTATGTGGCCCCTTATGTCGATGACCTGAAGGCGGTCATCAACATGGAGGCTATTCGCGATGCGAACCTCAACCTCGGCGTGGACCCGCTGGGCGGAGCATCGCTGCACTATTGGGCCCCTATCGCCGCTCAATACGGACTGAAGATTCAGAACGTGAATCCCAACCTGGACCCGGCGTTTTCGTTCATGACACTGGATCACGACGGCCAGATACGGATGGACTGCTCCAGCCCGTACGCGATGGCCGGCCTGGTCTCGTTGAAGGACCGGTTCGACGTTGCCTTCGCCACCGACCCGGATGCCGACCGTCACGGCATCGTCGTTCCTTCGGCCGGGCTGTTGAATCCCAATCACTATCTGGCCGTCGCGATTCATTACCTTGTGAAGAAGCGCCCGAACTGGCCGCAGTTTGCGGCCGTTGGCAAGACGCTGGTCAGCAGCAGCATGATCGACCGGGTAGTGCATGCCTCCGGGCGCCCGCTGGCAGAAGTGCCGGTGGGCTTCAAATGGTTTGCGGGCGGTTTAAGTGACGGCAGCTACTGCTTCGGCGGCGAGGAAAGCGCCGGCGCCAGTTTCCTGGAGTTGAATGGACAAGTGTGGACGACCGATAAAGACGGTTTGCTTCTCGACCTGCTGGCGGCCGAGATCACGGCGGTTACCGGGCGCGATCCGGGGGAACACTACGCCAGCCTGACCGAAACTTACGGCGCGCCGGCTTACACGCGCATCGACGTTCCTACCACCCCGGAGCAGAAACAAAAGCTGTCCAAGCTCGACTCGTCCACCATGACCGCCGCTGCGCTCGCCGGCGATCCGATCGAGAGCATACTCACCCATGCCCCAGCGAATAACGCACCCATCGGAGGCGTGAAAGTGAGCACGCGGAACGGATGGTTCGCCGCCCGGCCGAGCGGGACCGAAAACATCTACAAAATCTATGCGGAAAGTTTCCAGGGCCCGGATCACTTGAACGCGATCGTGTCGCAGGCGCAGGAGATTGTTACAGCCGCGGTGTCCTGAAGCCGCGTTATCCTGCAGGCATGACTACTAAGGAAGTGGCGAGCAAATTCGTCACAATGTGCAATCAAGGCAAGAATTTCGACGTGATGAAAGAGCTCTACGCGGACAATATCGTCAGCGTAGAAGCTGTGCGACGAAAAACAGGGAGTTTTGAGACCGCGGGAAAAGGAGAAGTGATTCAGAAGAGTGCGGAATGGGCGGGCGCCCACGAGATTCATGGCGGCAAGGTGGAAGGCCCTTATCTGCTGGGCGATCAATTTGCCGTCGTATTTGCGTTCGACGTTACGGTAAAGGCAACCGGCGAGCGGGTGCAGGACCGTGAGATCGCAGTTTATACGGTTGCCAATTCGTTGATTACGCGCGAAGAGTTCTTCTACGCAGAAGACGCGAAGGCGCTGGCGCGATAATTGAGGCGGGGTTGGGATCCAGGTCGATCACATTCCCGCGCCCCATAGGTACTGATAGGCAAAAGAGACCGTTTGGAAGTTACCACCGATGGTGGTGAACACGCCGAACGAGTAGGCGAACTTGACGGATTGACGGCGCGTTAGCGGCACCGAAACCGTGCCGCCGATGCGCGAATTCGATTGCAGATCGCTGCGGCTGATGCCGTCGACCGCGGTGCGCCCGCCGCGATAAATGGTGCCGTCCAAGGCGACCCACAGCCGCGGACGCACATCGTAGCTGAGATGGAACTGTCCGCCGGCGATGGGCCGCTGGGTGCGCCGCCTGCCTTGCAAATTGTTGTTGGGCGTATAGAGCCAGACGCCGGCGTAAGCATCCAGAACCAACCGCGTATTGGGAAAAACGTGAGAAACGCCGACCTCCGGCTTGAAGCCCCAGCGATTCGCGCCAACGTTTACGAGCCTCGCCGGATCATACTGGCCCGTGGGCGCTGTGGTTGTGACGCTTAAACCCACGTTGGTGCGCTGGCGGTAGGAAACGAATTCCTTTAATCGCATGGAGGGCGCGCCTTTAAGAATCGTTGCGAATCGCACGTTGATGTCGCCGAGGCCGGAACGATTCGCCGTTTGGAAAGTCCCCAGGTAGTTTCCTTCTAATCTGCCAAGCGCGTAAGGCATTCCAACCGAGATACTCCCTGACTTCCCCGCGACGTCAAGCGAACGGAAGTAGCCGAGAACGGCTGTCGTGATCCGGGCCCTGCCATCGTCAATGGGAATGGAGGGATCGAAGTTCAAGTCGCCGACGGCATTGCCAAAGGCCCAAATGACCGCGTTGACGCCTACCGGCGACGCGGTGTAGGCACGAGGTTCCAACTGCTGCGCCAGTGCGGGAATGGAGGAGATTGAGTACAGCGCCACGAGTGGCCAGACACGAATCATGGAAAGCTATAGGTTATCGATGTCGTCGTCACACAGCCGGCCCCTTTCCCATTTTCGAGGGGCGAACTAGCAGAAAACGTCACGGTGCCGTCCATGGTTCCAGACGGCTCCGCCGGAAGGTGAATGAACTTTCGCAAGGAACCCCCTCTTCTCAGGAAATCGTATATTGCCGGAGTCGTCTCATGGCGCATGCGGGGCGCCCTGGCGCACCAGGGTCATGATGTGCAGCAAGGTTCAGAGTCGGAATTTATTCGCTAGACCTACGGCGCCTTCACTTCGAAGACGTTATAGCCCCAGGGGGGCAGGTCCAGGTACAAGCCGTTGGCGTTGACGTCATTCGCCTGGCGCGAATGCACTTCCGGTCCCATCAAATCCAGGAAGGTAAGGGTCGCGTTGGCGGCCATCGAAGGCAGCCGGACGTAGCATTGGCTTTGATTTTCCGCAAAGTTTACGGCGACCAGCAACATATCCCCGCTTTCGCTTCGCCACGAAAAACAGATCATACAGTCGGAGGTCCAATTGCCATCCCACGCCGCGTTTGCCTCCAGCAGACTCCATTCGCCGCAGCGAGCTTCGGGCCGTTTCATACACGCAAGCAGGCGGTCGTAAAACACGCCCAACTCAGGCTGGACCGGCTCATCGGGACCGCGGCCAAGATGCACCGGGATATGGTGCATAAACCCTTCCCGCTGACCCTGATGCAGGAACCGCAGTCCCCGGCAAAGGAACGTCAGGACCGCGGCGGCTCGGTGTTTCGCGGGGGCAAACTTGTCCGCGGCCCGCGGTTCGTCATGATTTTCCAGGAACCGCGCCGACTTCCGCTGGAAGTCGATGTCGGCCCGGAAATGGTCCCTTACCGGGCGCGCGTGTCCCTCGCGCAGCCGGTCGTATAGGCGCTTGTCGTAGGTGTAATCGAACCCCTGCTGCTGCAGCGTCCACTCCATGTCCCAATAGACTTCGGCCATGAACAGAAATCCGGGATTCCCGGCCCGGGTCCGTTGGATCGCATTTGGCCAAAAGTCCGGTGGCCGCAGGCCCCAGGTGCGCTCGAAGACGTCGGGAAGTACCAGCATGGCCATATCGCAACGCACGCCGTCGCATAGGGTCGCGATTTTCGCCAACACCCGCTCCAATTCGGCCTGTAGCAGGCGCTCGGCGTAGTTCAACTGAAAGGTGTCCGGCCAGCCGTCGAAGTATGGATCCCGTCCGAACGCCAGAATATCCGAGCCATTTCTGGTCTGGACGCGCTTGTAGTTCTGCGGCTGGCGAGCGAGAAGGTCCTCATTCCCATGCACATAGAACTCTGGATGTTCGGTAACCCAGGGATGATCCGGCGCCGTGTGATTGGGCACGAAGTCCAGCAGCAAGCGCAACCCATGGGAATGCACACGGTCGCGGAGTCTTGCCAGAGCCGCATCGCCTCCAAAATCAACGTGGGCCGAATAAGACTGAATGGCAAAGCAGGAGCCGCAAACATCGGCCTCTTGAAAGTCCGGTAGCAGGCGTCGATACCCCGGTTGCCACTCTTCGTGACTTAGCGAGACGGCTCTTCCTGCCGGACCCGTCTGCCAGACACCGAGGAACCAGATCCAATCGAATCCCTCTCCCGCCAAGCGGTTTAGCTCCGAATCGGGGAAGTCGTCCAGAGTGGCCGGGCGGCCGAGTTTCCGTGAAAGCGCCGAAAGCGTCACACGGGTATTGACCTGGAAAAGGGCTGGATTGCAGTTCGAAGGGACGGACATAGTCATCTCTCTTCAGCAGCGTGGCTGCGGCGTCACTTACATATGCGTCTTCGGTGGAATATTAGCGCAACCCGATACGAACTTCTCCGACAACGCCGCCGCGAACTCTGTATACGTTCATCGACACGCGAGATGGTACTTTCATTCGCCGGCTGACTGTGTGACCGATTATGTAGCCAATCCCAGCGCCGGCCACAGCGTCCGTTATGTGATGCCTTCTGTCGGCGAGGCGGGTCATCGAGACATAGGTTGCAACCGCATAGGCGGGAACACCGGCCTTCCACCCGTAGTATTCGGAAATGACGGTCGCGTACATGAAGGTGTCGGCGCTATGGCCGGAGGGGTACGAGTGGTGGTTACTGGCATCCGGGCGAAGCCGCTGGAACGCAAACTTCATCGGCTGCACGATCGATGTGCTCATGATCGAGCCCTGCAGCAGCGAGTAAGAAAAAGCGCGGAATTTCCGGTTTTCCGATTTGCGGCTGAAGGCAAAGAGTGACGCGCTTACCCCGCCCAGAATGGCGGAACTGCCAATATATTTCCCGGTCTTCTGCCAGTTTCCCCACGTCGTACCCGAAGAGAAGTGCGCTTCCAGATCCTGCTCCGGAATCGTCGCCAGGCCCATCGCGGCTCCGCTGATCAGCGCCGGGGCCAAATTCTGCTTCGACGGGAGCGACTTAAAATTTCGGCCAAGATCGCGGAAGAACTCCGCCGTGGTTAAGTCGTGGCTTGGATCCGCAGCCGGATGCGGGTAAGGATTAGGCGCCTGTCCACTCGCACAGATGCAGCATACAGCGAGGACCAGGACAGGGCGCGTCACTTTTTGGGCGGCACAATTGGGTCGGCCACCGCTCTCTCCAGTCCTACCAGCTTCCAACCCGCGCCTGTCCGGTAAAATGTCGCCTTGATCGGTTTTGCCCAGGAAGCGTGCTCGGAACCGTTAGCCTTGATATTCGCCACGATGTAGGAGCCGTTGGCGGATGGCAGACCGGCTGGCGCGCTGATGCGCGTGCCGCTGCTCCTTGTTTCGCCGATCGCAGTGAGACTGCCCGAATCGTTATTCAGCGTGGACCAATCGGCCGAGTAATCCGGCGGAGCCTTGGCAACGCCCGCATCCACGGCGGCGTTGTTAAAAGTGAGCGTGCCGGAACGGTCCAATGCCATGTTAACCAGCGGGTTCACGCGCGGAAGATAGGTCTGGCTGATCTTGTTGCGGCGCTTGATCAGTACGTCCGCCAGCAGTTTTTCCGCCGCCGGGTCGCTGTAGCGGCCCGACTTGACGATCGCGCGGATCATCTCATCACTGAAGGCGTTGACGCGCCGCGCCGCCCAGAATTTGTCGTCGTCTCGCGCCCGGAGGAGCGCCGTCGCGGGAACGCGGCTTTTCCAAAGTTCCGGATCGAACCGGTCGCCCTCGAATCGCCCGATGGCCGGATGTTCCTCGTAGGGAGTTGTCTGCCATGGTTGGCGATAGAGGCCAAAGGAAGCGGCCCGCTTCATTGTCTTGTCCCCTTCGAACAAATACTCGTAGCCATCCGTCCATTCGTGGGGGCCGTTGGCTCCGATTCCGAATGTGGACCCGATGTCGAGCAAATAGTGCCGCACGCGGGTTCTGCCGTTTTCGGTAATCAATGAATCCATCGTGTTCAGCGTCTTAATGTCCACCAAATTGGTCCAGGCGCCGAAGACTTGAAGTGCCCGGAGTTCGCGCCGGTGCTCATGGGGAACGACGTCGTTGGGATCGTCGGGCCGGGTTCCAAAGTATTTGAATCCGCCGAGGATCTTTCCGGGCAGGAGTTTACTGGCCAGAACGCGATAGCTGCCGTTTGAGTTCTTCGCGCCGCGCTCCAGCACTGGCGCAATGTCGGAAAACTTCATGTGCCTTGCGCGCCCGGAAACGGGAACGAACTTCGCATCTTTATCGATTTCCAACTGATTCGGAGACAGCTCGCTGAGATAGAATTCCGCCTGATGGTAACCAAGCGCCCAGAACAGCCGCATGGCAATGACGGCGGCACCGCTGGCGGCTTCGTGATTGCTCTTCGGGTCGAAGGCGATGAACCAAGTTACGCCGGCGCTATCGCGAATGGTGAAACCAGGGGCGGCGCCCTCGCTCTTGGCGCGAATGACACTCCACTTGCCCGGTGCGGGACCGGTTCCCGTGATCGGACCGCGCACCGCATCGGCGATGCTTAATGGTCGGCCCGCCAGAACGCGGTTGGTGAACCAACTGGAATTCGGAACCTCGTCAATCGTATTGACGTTCATCGCGCGCGGGCTCGCGGGGTCGCCAGGTTTTCCGAATTGGTTCAACAGCAGGTCGTAAAAGAGATCGATCTTCCACGGCGAAACCTTGGAAGCATCCATGGTTTCCGGCTCGACGGTAATCGGGTCGTCGGGATAAAATCTGCCCTTCGTATCCGCTGCGAATACCGCTGAAAGTACGGCGCCGGCGAATACGGGTAGAATCCATTTCCGGCCAGCCAGTCGATTTTGAATGGAATCGCGCATCTTGATCCTCATGTATTTCGGCACCTAGAAAATCGGCCCGCCGGAGACGACGAAGCGCCATCCCTCATTTCCCACCGCCAGGTCGACGCGCAGCGGAGTCGCAATCAGCCCGTGAATCCGGACGCCGACGCCCACATCGCTTTTCAGCCCTTTGAAGCTTAAGTCGTTGCGGCGGCTGGTTACCTTTCCGGCATCGTAGAAGAATGCCATGTCCACTGCTAGCGATGGGATCCAGCGAACCTCCGCATTCATCAACATGCTGTGACGGTCGCGGAACCGGTCGGTGCCGTAGCCTCTTAAATCGCTACCGCCGCCCAGCTTAGGCAACAGGTAAAAGGGCACGGGATCGTTGTCGTTCAGGAGCGTATCAACTCTTGCGCGTCCCGCAAGAACCCACGTTTCCCGGTAGAGCGGAAGGTGCTGGATCACTTCCCCGGTCGCCTTTTGGAAGCTATAAATTCCGCCGCTCAGATTGTGATAGTCGTGAAGCGTCACTTCGTACAATCCGCCGCGCCGCGTGTATCCAGGGGCCGAGCGCCAATCAATTCCCGCCGACGCCTGCGAATGGATGAAGTTCAGATCGGCTCCGAGCCCGGGCGCCGTTGCCGGCGTATGTTGGGTTTCTATCGACGGGAATCCGCCCTGACCCTTTTTCGTTGTCCAGCTTTCGTAGCCCGATATTCCACGCAGGACTGCCCACCGTTTCGGCCGAAAAGATACATGTCCGTCGGCGTAGGTTTGATTAAAACGGAAATTAGTCCGATCGTCCTTTTCGCCCTTCATGCCAAGCCCGTAGAAGGGCACCTGAGTGGCGTCGCGCCAGCCCAGTTTGGTACCGAACGAGAGCCGCTTGTTGAAATGATCGTTGGAGTCCGTGCCGCCCTCGATCAGCTTGTAGTTTGAGAACGAGTACAAGCCTTGCGCATACCAACTGGTATTGTCTCCGTAGTATTTGCGGTATCCGGCGCCCAGCGTTACGCCTCCGCCCTGATACACGCTATTGAAGTACGGATAGAATCCAGAGGGATCTGAGAGTAAGATCTTCTCCGCTTTATCGACCCACGCTTCCACCTTGTTGGGTTCGTAGGGTTTTGCGACCTTCGATTTCGCCGCCTGTTGTGCCGCAATCACACCGGCGCGAGTGTCCGCGCCTCCGGCTGCATCCTGAGCCAGCATAATGCTGTTGCCACAGGAAAGCAGCGCCACTGCACCTGTCAGCTTGAGTAATAGGTGTCGCATTCGATTCATCATTGAAAGTGTGGTAAAAATGGCCGCTGACCGCTGCCGGGAACGTTCGAAAACGCTCCAGCTAAGTTCGGGGGAAGCTGAGGTGGGCCATTCAATAGGATAACCCGCGCCGCAAGGGGAAATGGAGTGCAATCCTACTTGCCGGGCAAAGCGGCAGCAGAGGCGGCGGCCAGGCGCTCCCCGGTCGCCCGCAGACGCGACGTCAATAGCCGAATGATTCCGTGCATTAGCTCCGGGCTTTGGCTTAACACTTCGTAGAACGCCTCCTGATCGATGCGCAAAAGTGTGGATTCCTCCATCGCTGTTACGTCGGCGGAACGAGGCTCCTGATCCAGCACGGCCATCTCTCCGAGACATGCCCCTCGCGTTAGAGACGCCAGTGTTTTTTCCCCTTTGTGCACTCTGACGCACCCGGAAAGAACGATGTAGAGCGAATCTCCGTGGTCTCCTTCGCGGAAAAGGACTTCATTCGCGGCGACGTGCGTTTCCACGGCAACCTGTGCGATATCGGCGATTCGTTCCGCCGGAATGTTCTGAAACAAACTTACCGATTTCAGAAAAACGGCCTTCTCAAGAGTTGTGTACATGGCGTGCTTTGCCTCTACTGTATTCGCAGGCCCGCTCGATGTGCCGCGGGATGTGTAGTCCAATGAAATTGTCGCAATCCAGGTTGCTCCCTGCTTGATGCTGTCCGCCAAGACCGGTTCCAGCGAACCGGGCAGAGAAGTGAATTGGCTCTCCCCCAGTTTGTTCCGTTCGTCGAGCGGGATCGATTCGATGAGCGGATAGAGCACGCGGCGCTCCTGTTGCGTCAGAACGCCGTCAAGGAGCTCGAGAACAAATGGCAGCCGGTGGGGTTCGCGAACCTGAACGACCTGGATGCAGGTTTCGATGGGGAGCGATGGATTGCGAATCGCCGACAACCTGAGTATCACCGTGAGCGCCCGCTTGAGTTGGTGTTCGTAGTAGTCGCGCAAAAGGAACGCGCTATTGTCGTCCGGCAGCAGCGAGAGGACGCGCGTGAAGAAGTACGCCCGCTCGCCAAGTTCGGCGATCTTCCCCGCCACCGGTTCCGAAACGCTCTGATTGCTCTCCGGAATCGCCCGGACCGAACGCAGTAGCCCTTCGGCCGCCGGTTCGCACAGGTCGAGTTCTCGAGGATTCAAAGCCTCGAGAAGCGATTGGCGGGCATTGTTCGCCGGGTAGTCCGAGAGTACTCGGGCAAGCGCCGACGCACGCTTGCTGTCCTTGCGGCTTTCCGCGAACTCCGAAACGAGCACCGGAACCACGTCGTCGTCGGGAAACCGACGTAGCAGCCTTCGCACAGGTAATGCTTCCGACTGACGGTTTACCGAACGAACTATGGGGAGGAGGGCAACGCGGTCCGCACGCTCGCCCAGCGCGTTCAATGCGGCCGACCGGACCGCACGGTCTTCGTTGTTGAGGTGGGATATGAGCTGCTCTGTCGGGAGCAGGGCCGGCGAATTCGTTAGGCATTGTATGGCCGCGGCGATTGATGCCGGGTCGCCGGATGCGAGCATTTCGGCTAATACCTGGTCCGCCTCACGCGAGGGCTCAGCGCCGGCGTCCTTCATGGCCGCCGCGGCGGCTGCCCGCAAGGGCGGGTTGGAGCTCGAGATCATTTCTCGCAGCAATGGCAGAATCGGCAGACTCCGCCGGCCCGCCGCCATCATGGCATCGGCGCTCGCCTCATCGCCCGCCTTGATCGCCGCGATCAGCGACGATTCCGGAAGCACATCCGGCGCATCGGCAGCCATTGCAATGACCCGCTTACGAACGGAGAGCGTGCCCCGGTCCAACAGTTGTTGCAGAGGGACGGCCCACGGCTGTAGCGAGAGCCCTTCGATCATATGCAGAGCGAAAAGGATCTGCGGTTCGCTCTCTCCCAATAGGGTCCGTTCGATCGTTGAAACCATCTCGCGATCCCGGATATCGACGCGCAGCTCGGCGAAGTTGATCCGGCCGCTCTCTACGGCCTGTGCCACTTCCTTCACATACAGCCGCCGTAGGCGCAGTATCGTTGTAATCCAAATGGCAAGAGCTCCGAGAACCACGAAGCTCAACTGCTGCAGCGCCACCAGCGGCGCCACCAGGAACATGAAAATCCCGGCCCCGCCTTCCGAAAACGATTTGATGGTTCCGCTAATCAGCGGCTTTACGGCGATTCTCCGGTGCGCGGGCACGGGCAGCCAAAGCAGTTCCATCGAAGCATTCGTCAGCGTAAACTTGAACGTCTGGTCGGAAAATTTAGCTATCAATGCGCTCAGCAACGCAGGGTTAAACAGCATCGCGAACACACCGACGTTGTGCAAAATCGGCAGCACAAGAAGCCCCGCCAGGACGCCAAACCGTGAAAGTACGAACCCGCTCAAAACAAACTGGACCAGCAGCGAAGAAGCGCCGGTGGCTGCATAAAAAGATCCAAAGAAGCCGACGAGTCCAGCCTCATTTGTGAACGTCCGGCTGGCGAGGATCTTGAACTGATAGTCTACGATCGTGGTCACGATCGTAGCCATTGAAATGGCAATGGCGATGCAGACCAGGTACTCGTTCAGCGGCTCCTTGGGCGCTTCCTTTTTAGCCGGTTTGTTCTCCTTCGGCGCCTCGACGACGAACGACGAGGCAACAATCGCCAGTCTCCAACTCACCAACACCAAGGCGGCGACCAGATATAGAAGAATCCCGGACCCGAACGTGTGGACAAACGGCTTGAGGGACAGGCCCATGACGATTGCCCCTAACGATCCTCCCCCGGCGATTGGCCCGTAGAGTCGCTTGGCGCTTCGCGGATTGAAAATGCCGGGCGCTATCAGCCAGTACTGGAGCATCGTGAGAACCGTGATGACCTCCACCCACACATAGGTCACTGGAATCAGCCAACCCGTAACCCGCGGTTGAAGCAGTATCAGCGAACCGCCAAAGAGTATGTTCGAGAAGTTCAGCGCGGAACGCGCGCCCATGCGGCTAGCCATCGCGCTATAGGCCGAAATAGCCATTGCCACAGCCACCGCGCCGACGCCGAACATAATCGGCAGCATGGTCTTTTCGTAGCGGCTGAGGAAGTACGTATCTCTTGCCGATTTGCCCGCAATCGTCAGGGCGACGAGGCAAAAACTATAGGCAAAGAGGACCGCGAATGGCTTTCCTTCGCCCGGTTTCAATTTGATCAATCGATCCAAGGCGCGCAAGCCGACTTCTCCCAGGATAATCTCAGTACTGTATGATCCAAACGCAACTGAGCCCAAAAAGATTTAAATATTTCCTGTTACGCACCGCATCTTTGAGACGGGCCGGCAAATGGGGCCTCCGGGGAGGAGTATGAAGGTCCGCATCGTTGCATCCAGCAGCAACGGAAACCGCAATTTGCAGTATGCGAGTTCTTACGTCGTCAACAACTCCATCTGTATCGATGCGGGATCCCTGGGCACCAGCGGAACCCCGGCGGATCAGGCTTCTATTCGCCATATCTTCCTGACTCACTGCCACATGGATCATGTCGCGTCGCTGCCCGCGTTTTTGGAAAACGCCTTCGATCCCACGCGCGAGCCGATCTCGGTGTACGGCTCGGCGGAAGCACTTGATGGCCTGCAGCGGCATGTTTTCAACGGTGTAATCTGGCCGGACTTCGTGAAGATAACTATTGCCGGGCATCCGTTGGTGAAGCTTGTAGCTATCGAAGAAGAAGTACCCCTCCAAATTGGTCCTCTTACGATCCTTCCCGTCGCGGTACACCATGTCGTCCCGACCAGGGGGTACATCGTGACCGACCGCACGGCAACCGTTGTATTTGGCGCCGACTCAGGTCCCACCGAACGGATCTGGCAATTGGGGCGCACGAAACCAGGCCCGATTGCCGTGTTCCTGGAGGCCTGCTTCCCCGATGAGATGAGCTCGCTGGCTACCGTTTCCGGACACCTAACACCAACAATGTTTGCCGGGGAAGTTCGCAAGATACCCGAAGCGTCAAACATAATCGCAACGCACATTAAAGCCAGTTTTCGTGATCGGGTTGTGGAAGAACTAACGGACTTGGAGATTCCGGGACTGGTAATCGGCGTGGCCGAGCATGACTACAGTTTCGGTGAAACAGCTTGAAGTTTACAGCTACATTGAGCATTCGCCATAAGCTGCTGCTGGCATTTCTGGTGGCTGGATTGACCGGTGTCTTGGTCGCCGGTGTACTCGGTTATCAAAGTGGAAAACGCAGCCTGATTCAGGCGGCAATGAACCAGCTTACCGGCGTCCGGCGGTCGAAGGCTTACCAGATCGAATCCTATTTCCGGAACATTCGAAGCCACGTCCGCACGCTTGGCGAGAATCGCATGATGATCGACGCGATGCGCGGTTTTGGCGACGCTTTTGAGAAGCTCAATCAGAAGCCTGTTACCCCTGAGCTGCGGAGCTCCGTTCGGGACTATTATCGGGACGCCTACTTGCCCTCGCTCCACCGGCTGATGCCGCAGCGGGATCTGATTGAGGAACTTCTGCCAGTGACCAACGGCGGATTCCATCTGCAAGAGAAATACATTGTCGGCAACTCCGAGCCGCACGGCCGCAAGTTTTTGATGGAAGACGCCGGAGACGGCTCCGACTACACGCGAATTCATAGCAAGTACCACCGTTCCCTGACGCGTCTGGCGGAAGAATTTGGCTACAACGATTTGTACTTCGTCAGCGCCGACAGGGAGCAAATCGTCTATTCCGTTCAGAAGCGGGTCGATTTCGCCACGAATCTTGTAGTGGGTCCATATAAGGACACCGCTCTTGCCACAGTCGTGGCCGATGCCCGGAACTCCAGCGACGCGAACGCAATCTTCCTTTCGGATTTCCAAGCCTGGGGCCCGTCGCTAGGTGCGCCGGCGGCGTTTATCGCGGGCCCCATTTATGATTACGGCGTCAAAATCGGCGTCCTTGCCATCCAAATCTCCAATAGCGAGATTGACGACGTCATCTCGGGGCACAAAGGCTGGGAACGCGACGGTCTCGGGCGGACCGGCGACTCCGGCATCGTTGGCCCCGATTACCTGATGCGGTCGAACTCGCGAATTTTTCTCCAGGAGCCGGACCGCGCCATCAGCCTCTTAAAGGCCCGCAACATTCCGCAGCTTACGATCGATCGCATTCGAGCGTACAACACGACGGTGTTGCAGCAGGAAGTTCGACTGCCATCCGTACAGGAGGCGCTTGCGGGGCGGGAGGGAACGGGAATTCAAATCAGTTCCTCCGGCCGCGAGAGTCTGGTTTCCTATATGCCTTTGCAGATCCCCGGGCTTCAATGGACGATCGCAACTCGCGTGGATACGATCGAAGCGCTTGCACCGGTAGCGGCGCTTCGCAACGATATCATTCTTTGGGCCTCCCTCATATTCGCGGCTATGGTGGCGGTGAGCCTCATTCTTACGCGCGCCATTGTCCGGCCCGTGAACCGGCTGGCCGATGCGGCCCACCGGCTGGCCGAAGGGGACTTGAACGCAAAGGTGCCGGTCGAGTCCAAGGATGAGTTGGGCTTGCTCTCCCGCACATTCAACGAGATGGTGACTAGCATCCGCGAAAAGACAGAAATGATTGAACTGCGGAACCGGGAGAACGAGCGACTCCTGCTGAGCATTCTCCCGCGCCCAATTGCCGACCGATTGAAGGCCGGGGAAAACTCCATCGCCGACAGTTTCGCCCAAGTCAGCGTACTCTTCGCCGATCTTGTCGGATTCACAAAACTCTCCAGCAACATACCGCCGAGAGAGCTGGTGGAACTGCTGAATCAACTCTTCACCAGATTCGATGAGGCAGCCGAGCGGAACGGTGTTGAAAAAATCAAGACGATCGGGGATGCTTATATGGCGGTCGCCGGACTTCCGACACCCTATCCGGACCACGCTCGCCGCATCGTCGATCTGGCGCTCGACATGTTGGATGTTATCGAATCATTCAATACCAGATTCGGCGTGGAACTGGCGCTTCGCATCGGAGTGAATTCGGGGCCTGTAGTAGCCGGAGTGATCGGCTCGTCGAAGTTCATTTACGATCTTTGGGGCGATACCGTGAATGTCGCCAGCCGCATGGAGTCGCACGGCGTTCCCGGGATGGTTCAAGTGACCCGCGCTGTTTACGACGAGCTCAGCGGCGTACACGATTTCGCCGAGCGGGGGGTAATCGAAGTGAAAGGTAAGGGCAGTGTGGAGACATGGCTGTTACAAAGCCGCCACGGCGCAGCGCTGAGCCAAATAGGTTGAGAGGATTGCAATGACTCCGTCCAGTACATCGGCCGACACGGACCGCCGGATCTCACGTGTCGTTTTTGACTACGCGGCCAAGATTGGCAGCGCGCCCAATACGCATGCGCTACTGGTTCTCAATGCCGACCTGGCGAGAGACCTTGTGGGCGCGGACCGCTGTAGCGTCTGGCTTATTGAGCCGGCCAAGCGGGAACTCTGGACAAAGGTAGCGCACGGTGTCGATGAGATTCGAATTCCATTGGGGCAGGGGCTGGTGAGCGTGAGCGTCGAAAAGAATGAATCGATCGTTGTGAACGATACTTCAACCGACTCCCGGTTCCTCGGAGTAATTGATCAGGCCAGCGGCTACGTCACGCAATCCCTGGCGGTTCTGCCGCTCCATGGGGAGGATGGGCGAGTGATTGGCGCACTGCAGGCACTCAACAAGCCTGGCGGTTTTTCGGCAACGGATGTGGAACTGCTCGGTCTGGCGGCGGTGTATTGTGCTTCGGCAATCGAAACCCAGCGCCTGCGGCAGGAAGCCGAAGCGGCGCAGCGTCTGTATCAGGAATTGGAAATCGCTCGCGGCGTGCAAAGACAACTCCTTCCCAGCCAGCCTCCTCAGATACCGGGTCTGGAGTTCGCGGCATTCTGCCGCCCGGCGCAGTTCGTCGGCGGCGACTACTACGATTTCGTCCCGCTATCGGGCGACCGCCTCGCGGTTACCGGGGGCGATGTCTCCGGTAAGGGGGTAGCCGCGGCTGTTTTAATGGCGAGCCTGCAAACGGCGCTTCGTTCGCAATTGATGCTTTCCCCCGATTCGCTCGCCCGCATGATGACGGAGTTCAACACCGCCGTCTGTTCATTCTCCGCGGCGGACCGTTACTCGACGCTGTTCTGCTCGATTCTCGAGACGAAGACGAGAAGGCTCACCTATGTGAACGCCGGACATGTGCGCCCCCTGGTGCTTCGCGGTACCGAATTGATGCAGTTAAGCACGGGCGGCATGCCCGTCGGCCTGATGGAGTTCACCAGCTACCAACAGGCGACCGTGCAATTGGAGCCAGGAGATACAGTGCTCTGTTATTCGGACGGCTTTAGCGATGCGTCGAATACGGAGCGCCATCCGTGGGGAGACGAAAATGTGGAAGCGCTCCTGGTGAAGAACCGCGAATCTTCCGTGGAGCATATTATCGACCGGATGGTCGCCGAAGCGGACGCATTTACCGGGATTGCCCCGCAATCAGACGACATGACCGCAATTGCGTTTCGAGTCTAGCGCCTCCGCCATTCGGTCGATGAGCGGCAACGCTCTCCCGGCCGATTCTCCAGCTACCGGGGCTTTTTCCACATCGAAGAGTTCCTGATTGACATCGTGGGCCAGCAGGCGATTGACTTCACTCAGCAGTTTCGGTTCATCGCCGCACAACTCTTCAAGCCGGATCCGTTGCATTCTCCGGTCCAGGTCGCATACCGCGAAGAACAGTTGCTTCACTTGCGCATGAAAAGTTTCGGGACGGTACCCCGTTCGGTCGATTGAGACTGTCATGATGCCACCTCCCGCGGTTTCCACAGCGCGGCGATTATCTGCGATTCACTTTCCCGTCAGACCATCACGCGGTGCGGCATGAAAAAAGGTGCATTTTATTTTTGGGCTATTCGGAAACCGCACCGCTGAGTTCCGCGCGCAGCCAGGCCCGCGCCATTCGCCATTCGTAGGCGACGGTGCGGCGCGATATCCCCATTGCCTCGGCGGCTTCATCTAACGTAAGCCCGCCGAAAAACCGCAGTTCCACGATTTTCGCCTGCCGGGGATCCAGTTTTTCGAGCTTGTCGAGGACTTCGGCCACTGCCAGCACATCCTGATCGCGATCGATGGATAAAGATCGTGCATTCAGATCCGTCAGGCTGATCCGAAGCATCTCCCCGCCGTGTTTCAACCGGTTGCGATGCCGCGCCTGGTCCACCAGAATTCGGCGCATCGCCTCGGCCCCTACGGCGAAAAAGTGGGACCGCGTTTTCCAAGTGGCGCGCTGTTGGTCCACCAGCTTAAGGTAGACCTCATGAACCAGCGCGGTGGGCTCCATCGAATGCCCCCGGCGTTCGCGGCTTAGCAGTCCCGCGGCGATCATTCGCAGTTTGGGATAAACGTGGGAGAACAGATCGCCCACCTTCTCCCGGTCTCCGCCGGCGATTTCCCGCAGAACCTCTGTGATGTCTCCGGCCATTGCGAATCCCGTTACAAACAGGCTAACACGGGGGCATTTCGGGCCCTTTAAAACGCAGGCGGGATCGCTTTGGTTTGCACCGGTTAGCGGCCAACAGCGCGGATCACCCAGGGGCGTCTCGCCGCCCAAGGAGATAAATTATGAGAGTATTCGGCCGCATCACCCGCGCTGGGGTTCTCGCGCTGTTTGTTGCCGGCGGATTCGGTGCATTGGCGCAGAAAGCCGATCCGGAATCCCAGGAACTTAATCTTCGTGCCTACATAGAACTTTTGAGAGGCGACGTCCGGGCGCAGAAAGTCGCCGTCATTTCCGAAGTTATGAGCTTCACCGAAGCCGAGGCCGTAAAGTTTTGGCCCATTTACCAGGAGTACCAGGGCGAAATCTCCAAGCTCATGGACCGTAAGCTCGCCGGAATCAAGGATTACGCCGACAATTTTGAGAAGATGAGCCAGGAAAAGGCAAAGGAGCTCACAGATCTGGCTCTTCAACTGGAGTCCGACCGCGTCGCGGTGAAGAAGAAATATATCGATCGGATTCGGCAGGCATTATCTTCGAAGACAGCCGGCCGTTTCCTTCAGGTCGAAAATCAGATTCAATTCCTGATGGACCTTCAGATTGCATCGTCTCTGCCGGTGGTTCAGTGAGGGCAAGGACGAGAACTATGAGAGTTAACACACGTTTAATTGCAACATCCCTGCTCCTGGCAGCTCCGATGCACTGCCTGGCCGACACCGTCACGCTTCGCAATGGCGCCAAATTGGAGGGGACGTTCGTTGGCGGATCGGCGCAGAAGTTACAAATTGTCGACTCCAAGGGAAAGACGCTTACGATCGCGGTCGGCGATGTCGCGTCAATGAGTTTCAGTGCGCCGCCGCCCCCTCCGCCGCCACCGAAGGCCTCCGGCAAAGCGGTCCAGTTACCCGCCGGCACGCCCATCAATGTCCGGCTGGTTGAGGGCATCAATGTGGATGCCGCCAAGTCCGGACAGGTTTACCGTGCCACCATCGACGACCCCATTATGATGGGGGGCGCAACCGTTGTTCCGCGAGGCGCGGAAGTCGCTCTGCAGGCGGCCAACGTCAAACAGGCGGGCCGGTTCAAGGGCAGCGACGAGATCTCGCTCAAAGTGAACAGCATTACCGTCAATGGCAAGAAATTTGATGTCGTTACCGAAGCCGTAGCGCAAAAAGGCGGCAGCGAAGGCAAGAAGACCGCGCGCCGAACGATCGGCGTCGCCGGCCTGGGCGCTGCAATCGGTGGAATTGCCGGTGGCGGCGAAGCAGCGGCGATCGGCGCTCTTGCGGGCGCGGGCGCCGGTGCGGCCGCTTCAGCCGGCGGCCAGAGTTTAAAGATCCCGGCTGAGACCAGACTGCAGTTCAAACTCTCATCAGCAGTGAATATTCAGTAAATCCGTGTCCCCACAGGAGAAGTGTATGAAAGTTCAATTCATTGCACTAGCAAGCCTTGCAGTCTCCGGTTTGCAATGCATCGGCGCCGAAATCAATACCTTTCCCGCCTACATCGATTCCGATATCTGTGCCCGCCTGATGCTTGGCCAGATAACGGATGCCCGCATCCAATGCAGCCAGAAGACGTTCAAGGATGGTTCGAGTCCGGTCGTCGTTCAGCTCAAGGACAATATCGTCCTGACTCCAAACAAGGAGAAATTGCTGAAAGAACACGTCGGCAAGCTCGCTGAGGTCAGCGGCGAAGCCAAATTTGACCGAGGCACCATCAAGTTGGAATCCGTCAAGCAGATAGAACCGAGCTCTGTCCCGGCGGGCGATCCCAATCGTAAATTGATGGATGTTCGAATGTCCAAGGTCCCGGCTTCGGCGCCAGTCATGGAGAAAATTCGACACGAGTTGGCAATGATGCCCTATATCAGCCAGTTCGACTTTATTTCCTTCACCATGGTGGGCGATCAAGTTATCCTCACCGGCTGGACCGTCCGCCAAACGAATCGATCGGAAGCGTACAACCGGATCAAGTCGATCGAAGGCGTTGGCGGCATTACGAATAACATCGAAGTTCTTCCCCTCGGCAGCAACGACATGCAGATTCGGGCCGGCGCCCGGGCCGCGCTCCAACGCCACTTGTCCCGCTACTTCTGGGGCAGCGGTTCGGACATCAAGATCATCGTGAAGAATGGAAACATCATCCTTCTCGGTACCGTTGCGAGCAAGACGGATTCCGACATCGCCACCATACAGTGCAACAGCGTGCCGTTCGCTTTCCATGTGTTCAATCTGCTGCAGGTTAAGAAGGGGTAACGCCATGCTAAACAATTTGAAAACCACTTATATCGCCGCAACTGTTCTGCTGGCGCTATCGGCCTCCTGCACGAAGCCCCAGGAATCGTCCTTCAAACGAATTTCGGCCGATCAGCAATTTTCCGGGTTTTTGAAGGAGTATTCGGAGCTCAAGCCGAACCCGAAAATCGACGACAATGCGCTTACGTACGTCAACCGCGACGCCCAGAAACACCTCCGCGCCTATCTCGCTATTGTGGTTGATCCTATCGAAGTCTACATTGCCACCAATGCCGACTCGGCCAAAATTTCCGAAGCTTCGAAAACGGCCGTGACTAATTACTTCCGCCATGCGCTGACGAACGCCGTTGGCGATGCGTATCCGATTGTCGAGGCGCCCGGCCCGCTGGTTTTGCGCCTGCGGACGGCTTTGGTTGGCGTGGACGTGGGCGGCGCGGTAAACGCCGGCGATGTCCCGGCGGATTCCAAGCCGCTAGCGCATGCGGTCAACATCGGCAAAGTCGGCGTTGAAATGGAACTCGTCGATTCGGTCACAGGCGAACGGATCGCGGCGATGATCGACAAGGCAGCGCTCGGTGCGGGAGCCGAAGTCGGCGCTGAACAGTTTTCGAAAGTGAATAAGTTCGCCGCCGCCCGGGAAGCATTCGACGAGTGGGCGTGGCGGGTTCGCCAGTTTCTGGATGTATCGATGCAGTTAAATCCTGAAGAGACTGCAAAGGCGCTTCAGTCGTATCGGCCCTACGGAGCCGACTCGGACTTCAACCCGCAATAGGCTTTCAATCAACGAAAAGGCAGGCTCCCTCAAATGAACATTCTTCGATTCGCAGCGCCCGTGATCGTATTGGCAACTGTCGCATTTGCACAGGACGTCAAATACAACTTCGATCCGCAAGCTGATTTCTCTAAATTCAAGACCTACCGCTGGGAGAAGCATCCCCAGAGCAGGGACGTTGATGACCTTACGCTTGGCGTTATCGGTTCCGCCTTCGACGCTGAATTAGCCAAAAAAGGCTTGAGCAAACTGGATACGAATGCCGCGGATCTGGTAATTGTGTACCAGATTGCCTTCCGGCAGGAAAAGGAGATCTCCACGTACGACAGCAGTTGGGGCTACGGTCCGGGCTGGCGAGGCGGGTGGTACGGCCCCACCGGAGGAATGTCGACATCGACAACCTCGACAATCGCCATTGGCGCGATAGCGCTGGACATGTTCGACGCGTCTAAGAAGCAACTCGTCTGGCGGGCTACAGGCGAAAAGGCGTTGGACGCCAAAGCGAAACCGGACAAGCAGCGTAAGAACGCCGCGAAAGCCGCGGAAAAGATTTTGAAAAATTATCCTCCCAAGCAGAAGTAATCCAAGCAACGAGAACCTGTTCTTCTACCGAAGGATCGCCGGCGGCGCAGAGTAATTCTTGCGCCGCCGTGCTACCGATCGTGGATTCCTGGATGAATCTCGATGTAGACTCATTGAAATCAATGCGGGATTTCAACAAGATGTTAACGGGCGTATCGCCGGAGAAAAAGGTGGCCCGGTCCGTGCGATTGGAATAGCGCAAATGATACGGTTATTAGCCGTCATCGTTCTGATATTGCCGGCGTGCTTCGGCCAGGCCAGCACCTCACCGGAAGCCGAGGCAGATAGCCGCGCGTCCGTTCCGGTCACACTCAATGGCAGGGAAATTCTGCGCGTTACCGCTCTGGCGTCGTTCTCCGCTGCGCAGCGCGCGCAGGCGATTAGCGATCGTTTAGCAGCCGCGGCCAGCGATATCGCCACCCCAGCGGATGCGCTGCAGGTTAAAGAGTCCGAAGTAGGCTCCACCATTCTTGCCGGCGACCGCGTGATTATGGTCGTAACCGATCACGAAGCGAGGGTGGAAGGCGTCCCCCGTAGGGCCCTCGCGGATAACTACAAAACAAAATTCGCTGAAGAGATTGCCTTATTCCGCAATGATCGGCGGCCGCGCCTGCTCTTCCTTGCCACCCTCTATGCGCTCGGCGTATCGATGGCATTCGTTGCCTTCCTGATTTACGGGAATCGTTTCTACGAACGAGCCTATCGATTCATCGAGCGCTCCTTCCACCGCAAAGTTCGCCATCATCCGAGCGCGCCGCTTTTGAAGGTTCAATCGGAGCGCTTGTGGACGCCGATCAGCACACTATTGCGCATTGGCCGGACGGTCATTTTCCTGCCGGTCTGTTTTTTGTTTGTGGGCTTCATTCTTGGTCTGTATCCGTGGACCCGCCCGGTAGCACGCGATCTCCTGGAGCTCATTCTGAACCCCCTTCGAATTCTAGGTAAGTCGTTCGTCGAATCGCTGCCCAACCTGCTGTTCCTGCTGGTGTTTGTGCTAATTGTGCGGTTCGCGCTAAAGCTGATCAAGCTGATGTTTGAGATCATCAACAACGGCGCGATCACATTCTCCGGATTCGAAGCCGAGTGGGCAATGCCCACCTACCGGATCGTACGCGTCGTCGTAATCGCCTTCGCGCTGGTAGTCGCCTACCCCTACGTTCCAGGGTCTGACTCCGGCGCTTTCAAAGGCGTCTCGCTATTCATAGGTGTGGTCTTCTCCCTCAGCTCCTCCTCCGCAATCGGTAACATGATCGCCGGCTACGTACTCACCTACCGCCGCGCCTACCGCGTTGGCGATCGCGTAAAGATCGGCAACTCCGTCGGAGACGTGGAAGAGATCCGCGTGCAATCCACCTTTGTGCGATCCATTAAGAACGAGATTTTCGTCATTCCCAACTCCGAGGTTCTAAACACCTCGGTAGTGAACTACAGCACTCTAGCTAAGCGGGATGGACTGATCCTGCACATCTCCGTGGGAATCGGTTACGAGACGCCGTGGCGGCTGGTGGAGGCGATGCTGCTGGAGGCGGCGCGCCGAACCCCTGAAGTGCTTTCCGAACCCGCCCCCTTCATACTGCAAACCGCGTTGGGTGACTTCGCCATCACCTACGAAATCAATGCCTATTGCGATAAACCGCGCTCGAGCGAATTGATCTACACAGCTCTGCAGCGCAACATTCTGGACGTCTTCAACGAGCAGGAAATTCAGATCATGACGCCAGCGTATTTCGCCGACCCGGCGGAGCCCAAGCTGGTTCCGGCGGACAAGGAATTCCCCGGCAAGCTGCGACCCGCCGTTCCTCGAAACACTCCGCCCGCCGGGAACTAGGGACTTCCGTTACGGAGCCTTTACCGCGTACGGATTGCCGCCGAGCGCATTCGAGATGTCGGCAATCGCGCGCTGGGCGCGCACGCTGTTTCCCGCCTCGTCGAGCGGCGGCGAGATGACGGCGATGCCGAATTTGCCCGGCGAAACCGCCAGAATTCCTCCGCCCACGCCGCTCTTGGCCGGCAGTCCGGTCCGGAATAGCCACTTGCCGGAATCATCATAAAGCCCCGCGGTGGCCATCACCGCGAGCACGCCGGGAACCTTCTCCGCATCCATTGCCTGCTTGCCTGTAACGGGATTCTTGCCGTTGAAAGCGAGTGTCGCCGCCATTGTGGCCAGGTCTTTGACGTTCACGCCGACGGAGCACTGGCGGGTGTAGAGGTCGACGGCCTGCGGCGCGTTGGATTTGATGTAGCCGTATGCCAGCATCAAGGCTCCGATCGCCTGATTGCGCTCGTTGGAGTCGGACTCCGACTTATACACTGCCGGAAGGACACTTAAGGACCGCCCCGCGAAATCGTTGTAGAAAGAGATAATCTTCTTCCAAACTTCGTCCGACGACGAACCCTTCACCATGCCGGTCGCGCTGATTGCGCCCGGGTTAACGAGGGGGTTCATTTCAGGCGCCCCGGCGCCCGCTGCGCTTCGTACGATTTCTACCGCCATGATGGAGTTGAAACGCATGCCGGTGGCATCCACGCCGATTCGCTTGAGAATTGCGTCCGATCCCTGTTCCTGCATCACCTGCGCCATGGTGAAAACTTTGGAGATCGATTGGATGGAGACCTCGGTTTTTAAGTCTCCTGCCGTATAAACCTTGCCGTCGGCAGTAATTAATGCAATGCCGAACAGTTTCGGGTCAACCTTGGCGAGCGCGGGGATATAGTCGGCGTTCTTCCCCTCGTTAAGGTTGCGGTACTTCGCATACGCGGCGTCAATCGTGGACTGAATCATTGCGGGAGTTTGCCCGGGCGCTATTCCGGCGGCAGCCGCGCCCAGCAGGACGAAATCTCGAATTGTGTGCCCTGACATTTCATGCCTCTCAATTGAATCGAATGATCGACCTAGAAGAACCGTCCCATCGAGAAGTAAAACCTGCGGTGGCCTGTGTCTCCGTAGCTTCCGCCAAATCCGAGCGGGCCCAGGAGCGTTTCAATGACGATCCCGACCGAACCGTCGGTGGGCAGGCGTGAGGCTCGCGGTACGCCATACACTTTAGCCAATTCATAGGCTGCCGTGAAGTAGATCTTGTTTCCCACTATCGGTGGAAGCTTGAAAAGTTCGTGTACATACCCGAGACGTCCCATCCAGTATTGGTTGGTCCGTAGTTCGTTGCGGCCGTAGGCACCCAGGCGCCCATAGCCCCCAAGGAAGAACTGAGGGATTCCCGTATCGTCAGACCCAAAAGTCGATCCTCCGAATCCCTGAAGATAGACGGAGCCAGGGCGGCTTATGGGTCGCATGACTCCAAAGGATGCCTCGGCAAGCGGGAATCCCTTCGACGAGCCGGGATTGGCGTCGTTCCACTGGCCTCGCGCCCGAACAACTTGTCCGGTCCGCGGCACCACGGGATTGTCCGTCTGAATCAGCTCATAGCGGACCGCCGTCGCGCCGTATCTCCCGGAAGGAGTTGGCAGGATCGGCGAGCCGACGCGCAGTTCCGTATCCCGATACCCCCCCAGATAACCGATCCGGAGCTGGCTGAACCGGTCAAAGGTATAACCCACGTCGACACCGCCGCCGAGATCGCGGATCCGGTATTCCGCCAGCGTTTCCGACCGGTCATAGAGATCGAAGGGGCTGCTGGACGCGGAGACCCGCGGCGCGACAAACCAGTTGCTGGTTGGGCTCAGGACTTTGAAGTATTCCGAGCCGAGTGCCCACGTTGATCCCAAGGAAATGTCGGTACGAAGTTCCGACCGGTAGCCTCCGAAGTCTAGAGCGGTGATCCGCGCGTTGAATGTGAATCGAACGTTGTTCACGTCCGAACCGTCGATAAGGAAACCGAGGTTCAACAACGGCGGCGCGTGGCCCTTTTCGTTGGGATGCAGCTCCAGGCCCTTTTTGCCGTTCTGTTCAACGAGACGGTACGAAAACCCGTAGTACCGGCCATTCCCTGAAATCTGGTTTATCTGTTCTTCGAGACTCGCGGTATCGATCGGTTTGCCGGCGTTGCCGGCGACCACATGCTCAATATCCTTTGCCAATTGGCCCTCGACCCCGGCGACCTTGATGAACTCCGGAGTGGGGACGGCGAGGAGCTTTCTCGATTCGCGCGCAGTCAAAAGCTGTTGATGGGCGGGAGCGGCCACGGCGAGCCGGGAAATCGCTTCGGACTTTTCCGTCGCCGCTTCGTAGCCTTTCCGCATGATCTTTTCGTATTGCCCATAATTGTTTCCGGTAAAGCCAACCAAATCGGCGTGGATCACGATATCGGCCAACTCCATGCTGCGGCGCTCGTTTACCGTGATCATGGCACTGATAGAGCGGTTCAGAACGGTAAACAGGGAGGGATCGTTTTGCGCGCTAAACGGTGCAATGTTCAGGTTGACCGCGATGACGATGTCGGCGCCCATCTTCCTCACGACTTCGACTGGCAGATTGTCCATGAGACCGCCGTCCGCATAGAGAGTGCCGTCCCGGTGGACAGGGGGAAAGACGCCGGGCAAGGACATTGTCGCGCGTAAGGCCTGCCCCAGCGGCCCGTCCTTGAACACGTACGGTTTGCCGGTTACCAGGTCCGTGGCAATACATCGGAAAGGAGTAGGCAATTCGTCAAAACTCTTCAACTGGGAGTAGTTGAGCGTGGTCCGGTCCAGAAGGAAGGTGATGTTCTTATCGGACGTCAGGCCGCTGGGAAGACTGAACCCGCTACGGAGGCCAAACTCCAGTCCATTTTGAAAAAAGCGTTGATCCTCCTTGCGCCGGAAGGACAAAGCCTCAAATGGGATCTGTCCGCCAAGGGTTTCGTTCCAGTCAATTTTGGAGACGAGATCCCGGATTTCTGTTGGGCGCATGCCGGATGCATACAGCCCTCCCACCAGGCCGCCCATGCTGGTTCCGGCGATATAATCGACTGGAATTCGGTTCTCTTCCAGCCACTGCAGTACACCGACGTGCGCAAATCCAAGCGCGCCGCCACCTTCGAGAGCCACACCGATCTTGGGACGGGCACCCGCCGGCGGCTGTGCCGGAAGGCAGGCGGATACGCTCAGCAGCAGGAACTGCACAATAGGCGCTGCAGCCTGCCGGACGCGCAAATTTCTCATAAGGGAAATGGATGACAGTTCGACCCATCCGGACTCAAACAATTAGAGTCTGCGCACCTGTACAGGCATCTGTAATCGCGGACGCGCACCGCTGCGCCCAGTTCGGAGGGGACTCTCCATTAAGCCTATGAAACCAAATTTAATGCCCGCGGCGCCGTTCGGCACTTTCCGTGCCCCGCTGTCCATGCTTTGCGTGCTGCTGCTTACGCCTTATTCTCCAGGGTTTGGTGCTCAGGCCCCGCCGTCGGCTTCGGCGGCCGCGCCCGCCGAAGCGGCTCCAAAAATTCCCAACGACCAGTTGGATTCACTGGTCGCGCCAATCGCGCTTTATCCGGACCCCTTGCTGGCCCAGGTGCTGGCAGCGTCCACATATCCGCTGGAGATCATCCAACTCCAACAATGGTTGGCAAAAAACAAGGACTTGAAGGGAAAGGCACTGACAGACGCGGTAATGAAGGAGAACTGGGACCCGAGCATTCAGGGCCTGGCGCCCTTGCCGGACGCGGTCAAGCAGTTATCGGAGAACATCAAGTGGACAACCGATTTGGGAAATGCGTTCCTTGCACAACAGAGCGACGTCCTGGACGCCGTTCAGCGGATGCGAAAAAAGGCCGAAGGGGCCGGGAATCTGAAGACGACCGAACAACAGAAGGTGGAAACGAAGGTTATCGAGGAGAAGCAGGTAATCGTTATTCAGCAGAGTAGCCCGGAGGTAGTCTACGTGCCGAGCTACAATCCCGTCGTTGTCTACGGTCCGCCCGTTTATCCATACCCGCCTATCGTTTATCCACCGGTCGGGGCCTATGTCGCAGGCGCCGCCATTAGTTTCGGCGTAGGATTTGCCATGGGCGCGGCCATGCACGGCGGCTGGGGCTACGGATGCGGATGGGGTGGCCACAACGATATCAACGTCAACGTCAACAATTCTTTCGTAAATAATTCGAATCGAAATACGAACATTCAAGGCGGCAACCGGACTAACGTCAGCGGGAACCGCGGCGGGGGCAATAGCTGGCAGCACAATTCCTCTCATCGCGGCGGCGCCCCGTACTCCAACCAGGCTACGGCCAACAAGTTCGGCGGGCAATCGGCGGCCAACCGTTCGGGCAGTTCCCGTCAGAATCAGAGCGGAATGGGGGCGTCCGACCGCGGCGGCAACCGGGGAGGCGGGCAACAGCCTAGCGCTTCCAACCGCAGCAGCGGAGCGGGAGATCGTGGCGGTGGTAGCAGCGGTCTCGGTGGCGGGGATCGGGGTGGTGGCGGCTCGAGCAGCATCGGCAACCGCAGCGTATCCGACCACAGCGCCTCGTCCCGCGGCAGCAGCGGCGGCGGCTTTGGAGGCGGCAGCGGTAGCAGCGCGCGAGCCAGCAGTTCCCGCGGGTCATCCAGCATGGGTTCGCGCGGAGGCGGTGGTGGTGGCGGCAGGGGCGGCGGCGGCGGCCGGCGACGGTAGGATTCTAGCGAGGATAAAAACGTGAAAACGAAACAACCCTTCCATTTGGTATTCAAATCGCTTCGCGTCGGCGGGATGATCGTGGCACTGTGTCTTCCATCAACACTTACGTTGGCTCAGGCGCAGCCCAGTTCCGCGGCCATTCAGCAGATGTCCTTTCCCACGGCGCGGCTTGCCGCCGATGCTTTCGTTCGAGCCGCCGAGAACTACGACGTTCCCGGTTTAGTGCTTATACTGGGCGCGGAAGGCAAGGACCTGGTAGCCTCGGAAGACCCCGTTGCCGATAAAGCGAGAGCCAATGAATTCGCCGCAAAGGCGAAGGAGAAACTATCCGTTGTTGTGGACCCCAAGAACTCCAAACGAGCGACCGTAGTCGTTGGAAATGATGATTTTCCCCTGCCGATCCCACTCGTCAATCGAAGCGGAAAATGGTATTTCGATACCAAGGCGGGGCATGACGAGATCCTGATCCGGCGCGTTGGCCAGAACGAACTGAATGCCATTCAGATCTGCCGCGGCTATGTGGAGGCACAGTATATCTATGCCCAACAAATTCATGACAATTCCGGAGTGAATCAATACGCGCAAAAGATTCTGAGCACACCCGGCAAGCAGGATGGTCTGGCATGGCGGAATCCCGACGGCACCTTCGGCGGCCCGATCGGAGAGGCGGCGGCGAAGGCGTTGGAGGAAGGATACGTGGACAAAACCAAGCCGTTCCACGGGTACTACTTCAAGATCCTAAAGGGACAGGGGCCGAACGTCTTTCTGGGACAGATGGATTACGTGATCGATGGCGCAATGATCGCCGGCTTCGCGCTCGTCGCGGTGCCGGCCGAATACCGGGTTACGGGAGTGAAGACCTTCCTCGTAAGCTATGACGGCATCGTTTACGAAAAGGACCTTGGCCCGGACTCCCTCAAAATAGTAAAGGCGATGGACCGGTACAATCCCGACAAGACCTGGAAGGTCACTAACGACAGCAATTGAGCATCTGCATCAAAAAAAAGGCGCCTCAACAATGAGGCGCCTTTTTTATTGTCTATTTGCGTTTACTGCTGCCAGCCGCCACCGAGTGCCTTATAGAGCGTGACGGTCGAGATCAGCTCGTCGCGTTGAGCTGTCGCCAGTATCTGTTCCGCGCTCAGCAATTGCCGTTCAGAGTCAAGGACCTCCAGGTAGCTGGCGACGCCGCCGCTATAACGCAGCGACGACAGCCTGCTTTGATTGCGAAGCGTCATGGCAAAGATTTCCTGCTGCTGACGGTACTCCCTCGCCTTTCGAACTCCGATGAGTGCATCGGCGACCTCGCGGAATGCGCCGGTTATGCTGGCCTGGTAGCCGTAGAGTGCCTGTTCCTGGCGGGCCTTCGCCACGTTATAGTTGCCTTTGCGCCGTCCCGCGTCAAATATGGGGAGATCAATGGTTCCGCCGAAGTTGTAGAACGCCCCGGAACGGCTAACGACATTGGCCAGGTCGAACGATTGATATCCGCCGCCGCCGGTGAGTGTGATGGAAGGGAAGAAAGCCGCCTTGGCGACGCCAATCCTCGCATTCGCCGCGACCAGCGTCTGCTCTGTGGCGACCAGGTCGGGCCGGCGTTCCAATAGAGACGACGGTAGCCCCGCTGGCACTTCCGGCGGCATCGCTTGCGCGGTGAGAGATGCCCCCCTTTCGATGGGACCGGGATTCTGCCCAAGCAGAATGTTAATGAAGTTTTCCGTCTGTTCGATGTCCCGTTCGGCCTCGGCAATGGTTGCAGCGGCCGTCGCGACCAGACTGCGGGCCTGATCCTCTTCAAGCTGGGTTCCGATTCCGCCGAGGTTGCGCGCGCGAACCAGCCGCAATGACGCTTCCCTGGACACCAGCGCCACGCGGGCGACTTCGAGTTGCCGGTCGGCCTCGCGCAGTCGGAAGTACGCATTGGCAACGTCAGTCACTAGCGCCTGACGCACGGCAAGCTGATTCGCTTCCGTGGCCAGCAACTCCGCTCGCGCCGCCTCCGTCGCCCGCCTGATCTTCCCAAATAGATCGAGCTCCCAGAACGCCTGACCGCCGCCGGAAACCGTGCTGATGCCGGAACCCCCCAAACCTTGCTTATTCCCTCCACCGCTCGCATTGATCTGCGGAAAGAGGCTGGACTTTGTAACGGTCACCGTTTCGCGTGCTTCCAGAACACGCGCTGCCGCTATCTTAATGTCGTAGCTACTGACAAGCGCCGTCTTAATTAATGCCTGCAGCTTTTCGTCTTTGAACAGCTCAAACCATTTCATGTCGGCCAGGGAGGCCGGCGCCGGCGCTGGTGCCGTGTCCGAACGGAACTGTGGCGGCGCGTTGACTGGTGGCCGTTTGTAATTGGGACCGACGGTGCAAGCGGCGCTAAACAGAAATGCCGTGAGAGCAATGATTCCTTTGAGGCGCACTAGTGATGTCCTCCTTCAAGTGCCGGCTGCGGCGTTGGCGCCGGAGCTTCCTTCGGCTTTGAACCAACCTTATATGCCAGGCTTTGCACGAATACGTACAACATCGGGATGAAGAAGAGACCGACTACCGTGGCGATTGTCATGCCGCCAAGGACCGACGTCCCGATACTGATGCGCGCCGCCGCTCCTGCGCCATGCGCGATATAAAGCGGAATGACGCCGAGGATGAATGCGAACGCAGTCATCAGAATGGGCCGGAAGCGAAGCCGGGCGCCTTCAATGGCCGCGTCATAGAGGTTCTTTCCAAGCCGCTCATGTTGTTCTTTCGCGAATTCAACAATAAGAATCGCGTTCTTCGCCGCCAGGCCCATGAGTGCGACGATCCCGACCTGTACGAATACGTCGTTGCTCAATCCGCGCCCCCAGGTAAAGAGCAGCGCGCCGAAGACGCCGATCGGCAATCCCAAAAGCACCGAGAACGGTACGGCCCAGCTTTCATATTGGGCCGCCAGCACCAGGAAAACGAAGACAAGCGCCAAGCCGAGAATGATGTTCTGCGATCCGCCCGACTTCTTTTCCTGGAAGGCGACGTTGGTCCACTCAAATCCGTAGCCTTGCGGCAGGCTCGCCGCCATCTCCTCCATCGCCCCGATGCCTTGACCCGAACTCCTTCCGGGCCCCGGAACGCCGCTGATTTCGGCCGTCCGGTACATGTTGTAACGTTGCAACACATCGGGGCCGGTAACCATGCTCACCTTGCCCAGCGTGGAGAGCGGCACCATGGAATTGTCATTCGACCGCACGTAGATGTTGCCGATGTTCTCCGGAGTGGCGCGGAACTCAGGCTCCGCCTGCACCATCACCTTGTAAGTCCGTCCAAAGAGGTTGAAGTCGTTGACCTGGAGGCCGCCGAGAAAGATCTGCAGTCCCTGGAAAACATAGTTCACCGGAATGTCTAAAGTTCGGACCTTATCGCGATCGATATCGAGGTCCACCTGCGGCACATTCGTTGAGAAACCGGTATACAGGTTGGCTACATTGGGATTCTGGGCTGCCTGCTGGATGAATTGGCGGCTGGTTTGCGCCAACGCTGCCGGAGTGCTGCCCGCCCGGTCCTGCAGCTCGAACTGGAAGCCGCTGGCATTGCCCATGCCAGGCAGTGTTGGAGGTGCGAAGACGATGGAGATCGCCTCCGGGTACCCCGCGCAGACACGTCGCGTGTTGGCCAGGATGGCGGCAAGGTGTTCTTCGACGTCTTCCCGCTTTTCCCACGGTTCCAGAATGATGATCAGCGAAGCGTAATTAGACGTATAGGCATTCGTCATCAAATTCAGGCCGCCCATCGCCAGAATTTCCTTAACGCCCTTAACCTTCTTGATGTCCGCTTCCGCGCGCTTGACCAGGTCGTCCGTGCGCTCCATGGAGGAGCCTTCGGGTAACTGGAAGACCGTGAAGTAGTAGCCGAGATCTTCATCCGGAACGAAGCTCGTCGGCAGAATCTTTGTCAGGTAACCGGCGCCGAAGACGATCGCCAACAGCGCCACTCCGGCTAAGAGCATCCTTCGCAGCGTGACTCGCACTACGGATAGATATCCATTAGTCGTTTTGTCGAAGACTTTATTGAAGCCGCGAAGGAATGCGCCCACCGGTCCTCGCATTTCCTTACGGGGCCGCAGCATCATTTGGCACAGTGCGGGGGTGAGCGTAAGCGCTACCAGCACCGACAACAACACCGAAACCGAAAGCGTAATGGCGAATTGCCGGTAGAGCTGTCCTACGATACCCGGCATGAAGGCGACCGGTACGAATACCGCGCACAATACAAGTCCGATGGCCACAACGGGGCCCGAAACCTCGTCCATGGCTTTTTCCGTCGCCTCCAAAGGACTGTAGCCGTGCCCGATGTTATGCTCGACCGCTTCCACCACGACGATGGCGTCGTCGACAACGATACCGACGGCGAGAACGAGAGCCAACATCGTCAACTGGTTAATGGAAAAGCCGAGCGCGACGAACGCACCGAACGTGCCCACTAGAGATACGGGAACGGCGAGCATCGGAATGAAGGTCGCACGGATATTTCCAAGGAAAATAAAGACGACGATCAGCACGAGGACAATGGCGTCACGGAGCGCCAGAATCACTTCATGGATGGCGACCTCAACGAATATGGTCGTGTCGAGCGAAATGTTGTAGTCCAACCCCGGCGGGAAGTTTTTCTTCAGGTCAACCAGCAACTTCTTAACGCTTTCCGCGGTTTCAAGGGCGTTGGCCGCCGGCAACTGGTAGACGATGAGAATGACGGCGGGAATGCCGTCCTTACGTCCGAAGCTGGTATATGTCTTAGCGGAGAGTTCCGTTCGCGCGACGTCCTTCATTCGCAAAATCGAACCATCGGGCAGCGTACGGACGATCATGTTTTCAAATTCGCCGACGTTTTCCAGGCGGCCCTTGACGTTTACCGAGTACTGAAACTGCGTTCCTATCTTGGCGGGCATCTGTCCAACCTGCCCTGCAGGCGCCACCTGGTTCTGTTCTTTTACGACGTTGGCAATGTCCGTCCCCGTTAGGCCTAATCGGCTGAGTCGATCCGGACGCACCCAGAAGCGCATCGAATAATCGCGTTGACCGACGAGCATCGTGGAGCCTACGCCGGATGTCCGGGCAATCTGGTCAATCAGGTTGATCGATGTGTAATTGGAAAGGAACACGTCGTCGTAGGACTTGTCGGGCGAATAGACGGAAATCGCCAGCAGCATGTCCGGCGACTTCTTTTTGATGGAAATACCAGCCGCCAGCGCTTCGGGCGGAAGTTTCGCGTTCGCTTTGTTGACGCGGTTGTTAATATCCACGTTCGCCAGGTCGAGGTTCGTCCCGATGTCAAAAGTACACATCAGCACGTAGCGGCCATCGCTGGAGGACTTCGAGGACATGTAGATCATGTTCTCGGCGCCGTTGACTTCCGTCTCCACGACGGTGGCAATGGATTGTTCAACGGTCTCCGCGTTGGCGCCCGGGTAGTTGATTTCCACTTCCACCGAAGGCGGTGCGATTTGTGGGTACTGCGCGGTCGGCAGCGTCAGAATACTGATGCCGCCCGCAATCAAGATAATGAGCGAAATGACGATCGCAAAGACAGGTCTATGGATGAAGAATTTAGCCATGTTGAATTTCCTGGTGGCGGATCAGGTGAACCTTATTTGCGCTCTGAGGAGATCGGTTTTTCGGTTGGCGTAACGGTCATCCCGGGACGCACTTTCTGGATGCCGTCAACAACAATCTTTTCCCCCGCCTTCAGCCCGCTTAACGCGACGTAGAACTCGGCATATCGCGGTCCGAGCTCCACGGTGCGCTGCTGGATGACATTGCCTTGCGCGATGACGTAGACGACCTTGGCGCCCTGCAGTTCGCTCACAGCGCGCTGAGGAAGCAGGATTGCATTTTCCTGCACGCCGACAGGCACGCGGATACGCGCAAATTGGCCTGGCCGGACGAGGTTGTCGGGATTTGCAAATTCGCCTTGCAACTGAAACGTGCCCGTCTTTTCGTCCACGGCGCGTTCGGACGCAACCACGGTCCCCTTATGTGGGAAAACAGAGTTGTCGGCCAGAACGAGTTCCAGCGCTCGAGGCGGGCCCTCCCCCCCCTTGCTCCGTTCCCGCATCAAGACCAGGTAGTCCTGTTCGGCGACGGCGAAGGACACTTTGAAGGGATTGACCGTAGAGACTGTAGTGAGCAGCGTCGGTTCGCCGCGCCCCACCAGGTTTCCGACGTCCACCTTCCTGGTACCCACAATTCCGTCGATGGGACTGACGATGGTGCAGTAACCCAGGTCCAGCTCGGCTTGGATAAGCGCGCTGCGCGCAGCTTCGACGGCCGCTTCGCCTTGTTGAATGGCGATCGTCTGGTTCAGCTTTGTGTCCTTCAGGTTGGCCTGGCGGGCCCTGACGTCGGATTTCGCCACGTCGTATTCCGCCTGCGCGTTATCCAGATCCTGCTGCGGTATCGCCTTTTCCTTCGCCAGCGGCTCAAGCCGGGCCACGTCGTTCTTCGCCTTTTCAAACCTCGATACCGCCTGCGCCAGCACAGCCTCAGATGTTTCCACTCGGACCGTATCCTTGGCTTGCATCAATTCGGATTGCGCCTTTGCCAAATCCGCCCTCGCGGACTGCCTCTTCGCCTCATACGTGCGGGCGTCAATCCGGAATAGCACCTGCCCTTTATGAACAACGCTGCCTTCCTTGAAACTTGCTTCCGTCAGAAAGCCTTCGACTCGAGCCCGAAGATCGACCGTCTCATGTCCAGCGGTGCGGCCAATAAACTCGCCCATGATGGGTACCGTCTTTTGTTCCAGCGTCCCCGCGACAACCGGCGTAGGCGGAGGGGGCGCCTTTTTGGCGTTATCTTCGGCTTTGCTCGCGCAACCGGATAGAACAAGCGCTGCTGAAATCGCCGCACTCGCCGCAAGATTGATTAAGAACTTCATGGCACCATCCTCGTGAACTCAGAAAACTTGGTCAACCTGCGCGCGCCGGCGGGGGAGAACTCTTAACGGAAGAACTGGCAGCGCCTGTAGTCTTCTACCGGACTTTCTCTCCAGAAGCAACGGTGGACTGAGAAGCCGCAGCTCCGCTCACCGGTAGTGACGTAGGGCTAAGGATGAGCACGAACGTTGCGGGACTCTAAATTTTCGCGAGATTACGCCGATAGTAGTACGATTCGTTGGTGAGTTTACGAAATGCACTGAGTTGGCGGATATAGCGCGGTTATATCCGGATAATCGGAGCTACGTGCCCTAGGGATTGGCCGTTTCGTAAAGCTGCGTCTGTGCGGTTTGAGTCCGGTCGCGGCGGAGGTGCAGTTCCGAAGTGGAGGAAGAAATTGACTGCTAAGAAGAGTTCGAATGGAGCTTCCGCGAAGAAAGCGCCGCCCGCATCCCTTGGAGTGCCGCCGCTCGACGCCACGCAAAAAGCGCTGATCGCCAAGCTCACCGGAGCTCGAGAGGCATGGCAGGTCAGCGGACCTTACGATCCTCTGCATAACATGCCCCCTTACGAGGTTCGATTTGCTAAAGGTGTCTCGCTGCAAAGAGCCACACCTCATGAAGCCCACTCGGAATGGGCGCCGCCGGAGAATCGGCCAAATCCGGTGGACGTCGTCCTCGCGGGCAACGAAGGACGCCAGCCACAGTACGTTCCACTGCGGATGGGCCGTATGGCGGCTTCGCCGTTCGCGTTTCTTCGTGGAGCCGCCGCCGTCATGGCATGGGATCTGTCTCACACCCCTATCTCCGGCCCCCAGGTAATGATTGATGGCGACGCTCACATCAACAATTTCGGTCTTTATGGCACTCCGCAGCGCGATGTTGTCGTTGATCTGAACGATTTCGACGAAGCTACGCCCGGACCATGGGAATGGGATCTCAAGCGGTTGGTGGCGAGCGTAAACGTCGCTGGCAGAGAAAACGGTTTTAATGCGAAGGAGAGGCGGCGCTCTGTTAGAAAAGCGGTGAGCGGATACTGCTTCAATATGGACCGTCTTTCAAAAATGGGCGTATTGGAAGTCTGGTCGCTTCCCGGGCGAGTCGACGTGCGGCCCACGATGATAAAGGTGCCCGATACGGCGTGGGCGATCATCCGGAAAACGGTTGCAAAAGCCAGGCAATCCACGAATACTTCGCTGCTTACCAAGGTTTCCAGCCGAAGGAGCGACGGAGGCTGGCGTTTCCGCGAGGATCCTCCGATCCTCACGCACATAGACGCGGCGACACAGAGCAGGGTGATCGCGGGATTGTCCGAGTACGCTGAGTCTCTTTCGGCCGCCTACCGGTCCATGCTGCGCCGCTATACCGTCGTCGATGTGGCTCACCGCGTCGTTGGCGTGGGGAGTGTAGGCACGCGGGCATACCTGGCTTTGTGTTTTGGAAATGGTGACAACGATCCGCTGTTCCTGCAGGTTAAAGAAGCCATAACACCCGTCCACGCCGCTTACCTTCCGGAATTTGACTGGCGGAAAGAGCATCTTCACCAGGGGCGCCGAATCATCGAAATGCAACGGCTCCTGCAAACGATGGGTGATCCAATGTTGGGCTCGACGACGGTGGATGGCCGCCACTTCTTCGTCCGTCAAATGAAGAATATGAAGGCATCGATGCCGGTGTCGCTGATGACTGGCGAGCCATTCGATTTTTGGGCGTTCGCCTGCGGAGCGTTGCTCGCGCGGGCCCACGCGCGCGCCGGAAACGCGGCCCACATTGCCGGCTACTGCCAGGGAGCGGCATCTTTGGAGCGCGCCCTTTCCGAATTCGCTGAATTGTACGGGGACCAGACGGAGCGCGACCACGCCGAACTGGTCAAGGCCATTGCGTCCGGCCGGGTCAAGGCGGCGGTGGAGAACGACGGCCAGTAACTCGTTCTACGCCGCTAGTGAAACCGCTGATAAATCCGCGTCACGATACCTCGGATCAATAGATATGGCACAAAAGCTAATATCGCCGCGGTGACGATCGCTTCCAGTGGATAGAACCATCGAAGAACGATGACCTGATAAACGATATCGACGACAATCGCCATGATGAATACCCGCCCTGCCGACTTCCAGCCGCTTCGGAGCAGTGCGCGACGGTGACCCGGCGTCGTGAACAAAGCATAAAGATAAGGCACGCGCCCGTCCCGCCCATCCCGTATCCCGTCCCACACGGCGTAGAGGATGGCGACCAGCGGCTGGCAGATCAGCCGGATATTCATCGGACCCTGAATCCGCCCCAGCAGATCGTTTACGAACCGGGTGAGAATATCATCCATCGCTTCGTCTGTTCCGCTGAGATCGATGACCGCTCATGGCCGCCAAGCTGGGGACTGGATCCGAAGAGAAACAGTTTCGAAGCATTTCGCTAGCCAGCGGGGCAGATTGTCCTCCCATAAGGACGGGGGAAAGTCTATCGTCCCGCTTCGCGTCTCCAGATCGCCGTGGCAATGTTTGAACTTTTTCCCGCTACGGCAAGGGCACGCGTTATCGGAGGCTACATACACTTTTCCTCCTACAATCCGCGGAACCTCCAAAGCAGAGTACGCCCGCATGACTTCGCTCGCCGCGCGCCGCTGATTCAATAGCGCGGTCATGATATTCATCGCCGGACGGATATGATCGTAGAACGCCGAATACCCGGCCCTAATCTTGTTGACTGCCGGCTCGTTTTCCGCCGGTGGTTCGTAAGATTGTGTACCGGCAAATCCATGCAGATGGCTCCACTCTAGTAACTCCTCGATCGTCGGTTCCGGGATGCCTTCATGCCGGTGTGAGTGCCGCGGGGTTGTTGCCGGAAAATGTAGTTGGGCGACAATCGTACCCGGCCGGGTGGGCGAATAAGCACGCGCGGCCGGCTGTCCCAGCCACCGGCAAAGCGCATCGTCAAAGTTCCGCACGAAAACGACTCCAACGTCGCGGCGCACCCATTCTTCAAAGATGGCGATGAGGAATCTGCTGAATTGGTCCTCATCAACCGGCCATTCACTCGCCGAAGTACCGGGCGCCGCCGCCGGATTGCGCTCCAAATGAGGAACGAACTGAATCGATTCATCCTTCAACTGGCCGCGGAAGAACCTGTAGAGTTCGATGGGATGATTCGCATTGGCGGCGTTGATTGTACAAACGATCGTAAAGTTCACACGGTGCAACCGAAGCAGGTCCCAGCTCGTCACCGCGTCATCAAAGCTTCCGGCACCCTGGCGGTTAGCTCGATAGACATTGTGCATCGCGCGCGGTCCATCGACGCCAAGGCCGATAACGACGCGATGCTTCTTGAAAAACGCACACCATGCATCGTTGAGCGGCTCTCCGTTCGTATGCATCGTATGAAGGACCCGCTGCCCCGCCTGGCGGAGTTCTTCGAAGCGTTCGACGGTACGCGTTACGAAATCGAGTCCCAGGGAAGTGGGCTCCGCACCCCGCCAGATGATGTTGAGTTCCGGCGACCGATGCACGGCGAGCAGCCGGCGAACATATGTCTCCAGATCCTTATCGGCCCTTTGAAACCGCTCGCCCCGATTCCGCATTTCGCGCGATAGACACAGGAAATACTCGCCGTCCAGACAACATCTCTCAGCCGGCGCCGTACGGTCGGGAGGGATGTCTTGCGATATTCTGCCAATCCACTTCATTGCGGCCTCGCTGCGAACGGAAGCACGATATTCACTCCGGCATGGCCCGCCACAAAAACAACCACGGAAGCCATATCGAAAACGCGGGAAAATCTCTCACGCCCTTTCGTATCGAAAATGTGAAGGGAGATTACCGATTGAACCAGTACGAGAAAAATCGTCACCAGGCTGACCGTGTTAATCATGTCCGTCAATGTGAGCTGGTTGGAATCCGGAATCACCGTGGAGACATAGATGTTATTCGCGACGCTGGCGAAGAAGCCGCCCACCGGCAACCCGAAACGGCAGTCGACATGAGTTGGCTTGATGAAGAGAGCGAGTAGCGTTAGCGCGACGGAGGCAAAAAGAGCCTGAAATAGCTTCAAATAGACTCCGATACTCCCCGGAAGGACTAGCATGGCCAGAAAGTATCGGGAGTAGCTGTTGGCGGCGCTCGCCGAGGTCTCTCCCTCTGAGCCGCCCGCGCGTCGCGCGGTGACCCCCGAAAGCGTCCGCGTGAGCTTTAGATTTCGAGGTATGGATTCCGGACGAACGCCTGAGTTTTGCTTGTCCTCGACATACCGCAGAGCAGTCAACCTTCGAGTGGCGTCTTCCACCTCTATCACCAGGGGCTCGTCCGAAAATGGAAAACGGGAGGAATCGAAGGATTTCACCATGCGGGCCAGGACTCGATACTCCGCGTAGTGTTCATTCCCGTTGTCCAATGTCACGCCTTTTTCGCGCTGCAGGATCTGCCCATTCGTTAACCGGAACGTTTCGCCTGGACTTAGGATGGGTCCGGTCCAACGAAAGGCGATATCGAAGTCGACGCTCCAGCCGGATTCCCGCAATGCGAATTCGCCGAAACGGTTCACTCGCAGGCTGATTTGGACATCACTTGGCGTGGAACCGGGAGGCAGCGGGGTTCGATCCGTCATAGCCGCTTCGATTCTGGCCCGCCGGATCTCAGCAGTCTCCTTCGCATACTCGTTAAGCCTGTTTGCTCCGTATGCTCCGCCTGCCAGGTATAGAACAAGTAACCCGCCTGTCCAAATCGAAAGGAAACGGGATTCCACACGGGTGATCGAAGGGTCGCCTGCTTTCTCCGGGGTTTGACACTCTTCCATCTCGTACTTATGTGCCTCGATGCGAATTCAGTTTGTGGAGATAATGAATCGGGCCGTCAACCGATTCAAAATCATTTACAATGCGGAATCGATTTCTGCTGAAGCCCGATTATGGCTTCGTTGCGCCCGGGCTCGTTTTGGGCCCCAGTTCCATCCAAGCCCGCGCGTTCTTCAGCGGTTGCTGGGAAACAGTCATGAAACCGCTATCCGGCCGGTCGAGCGCGGAGATCAGAGCAACCATCACGGCAAACGAGAGCGCCAGCACCAGCGGCGCGACGGACCGCCCCGTGGATTCTGAAATCACCGTCTGGAAGCCCACGCCGACCATGCCCAATACCATCAAGGAATAGAGAGCTACCCACAGTCCGGAGGGAACTCGCGCTTCCAGTCCAAAATGCACCCGGGACGCGTGGAGATCGATCATCTGGTTCAACGACGTCATGTATAGAGCAGCCACCGGCGAGTTCGGCTCCCTGCGCCCGTGAGCGACGGCGGTACCCCAAAGTCGATATTGAATCCGTACCGACTCCGCTAACGCTTCCTGAATCTCGGCTAAATTATGGGACTCGACCGCGGCCACTCGGTGGTTGAGATAAGTCTTCAGCAGTTCCGAAGCCTCTTTACGGTCGGCTTCCGGTAAGAACTCCGAGCGAAGCCAGGCTGTTTTGATCACATTCGCTTCCTCCCGTACAAATCCCTTCCGGGCATCCAGGCGGCTGGCAACGGATCCGAATGTGAATGCCATCATGAACGCCAGCAGGCCCAGCGCAGCTCCGACGATCGAGGAAACCGGCGGCACCTTTTCAGATTGGCTCTTGCGCCGGGCGTTGCGCCCCATCATGTAGCCCGCCTCCACGGCCAGCATTACGATAAGCACCGTCAGGACGAAGAGGACCCAAATGGGTAGCTGGTCTGTGCTCATGACGCGCCAGGATCGATGACGATCCGCTTACAGTCGGCGCAATTAGTTTTGGCAATCCGGCGCGAAGGAAAGAATTTGAATCAACGCCCGCCCGCATGAATTCTTATTGAGTCGCCTGCAAATCGCGATGGCCACTCTTTTGCCCGAGCGACGGGAGCCCAATGAAGATACTTCGAAGGAACATCGGCCTGCTAATCGCAATTCTGAATTGCGCAATGTGGCTCGCACATGGCACCGAAGTAAAAGTATTCCCCGGAATCAACGTCGATATCAATGAGTACAAGACGTTCGAGTGGCTTGCGCCGCGAGTGGTGACGAAGGTTGGCGTAGTGGAGGATCACCCGGCTAACCCGGTTCTAAAAGAGGCCGTAGGGCGGCAATTGGTCCAAAGGGGACTCTCAGAGGTCGCCAGCGACGCGGATCTCCAAATACAGGCCTATGTTCTCACCGAATCGGTACCCCAATTGGAAGCCTTCATTATGGGGAGCCTCGTTTATCAGCCGGGAGATTACGCGATGGTGGGCGCTTCCATGGTCACTGTGGGCCGGTACAACAAAATGGGAACTTTGTATGTCAATTTGATCGATCGGCGTGCCAAAAAGTCCGCATGGTTTGGCATGGCAACCGAAGGTTTGCCAAATGGAACGATGAAGCCGGAAGAGGTTCGAAGCAAGCTCGAAAAGGCCGCTTCTGCGATGTTTAAGAAATACCCGATTAAGAAGAAGTAAAGACGACGGAAACGTCAAGGAGTCGAGTTATGAAGATATCACGCATAGTTAAGTTCCGCCTTATGAAACCGCTGTTGGCGGTGGCTGCCTTGGGTCTCTCGACAGTGCAGGCGCAGAACAATTCGGGCCGAACAATAAACGCAATCGGTTACGTCGTGGATGGCGGCGACACGGAAGTCGACTTGAAGAGCACAGGACTCATGCCGCGCATGGCAGGCAAGGCGAAGGTCGAGGCGAAGCGCGGCGTAACGATGGTTGAGACCGAAATCAGCGGCCTGTCCACGCCCACCACGCTGGGCTCCGAGTTTCTCACCTACGTCCTCTGGGCCGTGTCACCGGAAGGAAATGCCGTCAATCTGGGAGAAATCATTTATGACAACAACGGCAACAGCAAGTTAAAGACAACCACCCAACTGCGGAGTTTTTCTCTCTTCGTCACCGTCGAGCCGTACTCGGCCGTGCGGCAGCCTAGTGAGCTACTGGCGCTGGAGAACGAGTTGCGCAAGGGCACGAAAGGGCGAATCTACCCCGTGCATAACTACCAGCTCATGAAGCGCACACAATATCAAAAGCTCGGCAACCCGCTGGCACTCTCGTTGGATTTGAAGAACGTGCCTCTGGAACTCTACGAAGCTCGAAACGCGGTGGACATCGCCCGTTCGCGTGGGGCGGATAAGTATGCTCCGGATGTTTTTTCGAAGGCGGAGGGCGGGCTGAAGCTGGCGGAAAATGCGCTGGCGCGAAAGGCGAACCGGAAGGAGATCGCCTCGCTCTCGGTCCAGACGACGCAGTTCTCTGAGGATGCCCGCGCGCTAACAGTGGAGCGCCAGGAGAAAGAGCGCATCGAGAACGAGCGCGTCGCGGCCGCCGCCGCAGCCAAAGCGGCAGCCGAAGCGAAGGCGGCAGCCGAAGCCGCTGAAGCGAAGAAGATAGCCGATGCGGCCGCCGCCGAGGCCAAACGGAAAGCCGATGAAGAATCGCGCCGTCAGGCTGAAATCGCCGCAGCCAAGGAAGCCAAGCTAAAAGCGGACGCCGAAGAGGCCAAGCGCAGGGCCGACGAAGACGCGCGGCGCCAGGCCGAACTCGCCGCCGCCAACGAAGCGCGAATCAAAGCGGAAGCCGCTGCCGCCGATGCCAAGGCGAAAGCCGAAGCGGAGATCCTGCGAGCGAGAGAAGAGGCCGCCAAAGCTGACGCCGAGAAGGCCAAGAAAGCCGCACAAGCCCTGCGTGCCCAGTTGCTGGAGCAGTTCAACCGGATTCTGGAGACACGCGACACCGCCCGCGGACTCGTGGTGACGATGGCCGATGTCCTGTTCGATACCGGCAAATACGACATCAAGCCAACCACTCGCGAGCATTTGGCGAAGCTCTCCGGTATTCTTCTGGCCCACCCGGGACTGCGCCTGGAAGTCGAAGGCCACACCGACAGCACCGGAAGCGATGAACTGAACCAGAAACTCTCCGAGCAGCGGGCCGGCGCCGTTCGGACCTATATGGTCTCCAGCGGGATGCCGGAAACTTCGGTTGCGGCGAAAGGCCTCGGGAAAACCATGCCGGTGGCCGGTAACGAAACGGCTGCGGGCCGCCAGAAGAACCGGCGCGTCGAGCTGATCGTTTCAGGCGATGTGATCGGAGCGCAGATCGGGCAGTAAGAATTCCCGGCAGCATACAACGGGCCCGGAAGCCGGCAGCTTCCGGGCCCGTTTTTATTGGCTATTTCCCTTTCGGCGGGAATCGATTGAACGCTTTCTTAACCGCCGAGTTGACGTTCTCGTGGCGCTTCTTCATGTCGTCAATCGTATCGGTACAATACGCCCGCCAAAGAAGCTTCGAGGTCGCCGCATCGACAACATCGATCACCAGGATGCCGGCTTTCTTGTAATCAACCTCCGTCCGCGTCCACACGGGAACGGAATACCATCCGTACCAGCCGGTGTTCGCATACTCGGTGATGGTCCGAACCTCCGTCCGGTCTTCCGCGGACAGATAGAAAGTTATGAAGACATCCGGTGGCCCATCAGCCGGACGCAGGCCGCGCTTCGGCAGTTCCCGATTGCCGGCTTCAAGGACCAGTTGAATCCCCGTCGCGTATATCTCCTTCAAAGCCGGCTGTTTTTCGAATGCGGGATGCACGCGCCACTGATAACTGCGCACGCGGGAGAAATCCGCATCCTTGTCAAAATCTATGGTCACCTTCTGCGCCAGCGAGACCGGTCCAAGCAGCAGGCAAATCGGAAGAAAGCGGTGAAAAAGCATGTCGATAGAACCTCAGGTTGACGTGAGACGCCGAAGCACGTTGAAGAGGTCGGCGCTTCGGTATGGTTTGCGGAGATAGTGGTCGATGTTCACGCCGATTGACGCAACCGCCATCTCTTCGGATTTTGCGCTGGTGACAACCACCGCCATTTCTGGCTGCCGGCGCTTTGCCTCCTGGAAAACGTCGCGGCTCGACGCTCCCGGCAAAGTGACGTCCAACAGCAAAAGGTCGATTCGCTCCCGCGCTCCACGAATCACTTCCAGCGCGGCGGTTCCATCGCTCGCCTCAATGACCTTCATTCCCTTCTTTCGCAGAATCGCCGAAATCGCCTGACGCAGCATATCCTCGTCGTCAACCACCAGGATCGTCGCCTCCCAGGCGGCACCCGCTTCTTCATTGGCCGGCCATACGGCTTCCTCGGACCCACGGGCCGCATCGCCGGCCGCGGGAAGCAAGACTCGAAATGTTGCGCCTTTCCCTGGCGTGCTTGCGACTTGTACAGTCCCTCCCAGGCTCTGAACGATTCTCCGAACGACAACAAGCCCTTGCCCATGGCTGCCCGTTGCTTTCGTTGTGAAATAGGGTTCGAAAATTCTCGCCTGCACTTCCGCGCTCATGCCACGGCCGGAGTCCATGACGATGAGTTGCAGATACTCGCCTGGCGCGAGTTGCGCTCCCGCGTCTCCCCGGCTCTCCGGATGCACGGCAACCTGCGCAGTAGTAATTCGAATCACTCCCTCGTTATCGCCAAGCGCCTCAGAGGCGTTGGTGATCAGGTTCATCGCGATTTGCCGAATCTGCGTCGGGCTCGCCCTCACCCGGGATCTCTTCGCATCGAAGTGGGTTTCAAGCGTGACACGCTTTGAGACGGATACACGCAAGAGGTGGAGCATGTCCTCAACCAGCCCAGCAACGTCGACCAGCTCCAGGACTTCACTCTCCTGTCCGGCGTAGATCATCAGTTGGCGGACAATTTCGGCCCCCCGCAGAGAAGTGGCGCGAATTCGTTCCAGCTCCTGGACCGGCGTCGCCCCGCAGGCAATTTCCGACAGCGCCAATTCCGAATGGGCTAGTACGCTGGCCAGAAGATTGTTGAAGTCATGGGCAATGCCCGCTGCCAGCGTGCCTACCGTTTCCAGTTTTTGTTTCGCATAATCCTGATCCGGAATCGATTTGACTTCGTTAATATCAAGGCACGTTCCGGCAAACCCAGTGAGGGTTTCCCCATTCTCAAGGAGGGGTGTGGCGTTAAGAATCACCCACCGGTATTCTCCGTCGTGCCGGCGGAGTCGAAAGTCCATTTGAAAGCTCCGCCGCCCCGCGGTTGAAGTGGTGCATATTTCCCGGCAGCGCTCGCGGTCTTCCGGGTGAATACCGTCGAACCAGCCGTTTCCCAACTCCCGCTGAAGGGACCGGCCAGTGAAGAGCGCCCACGGCTTATTCACAAAAGTCCATCTCCAGTCAACGTTCGACAGCCAGATCATGATCGGCGCTGAATCGGCGATTCGCCGGAATAGGCCCTCGCCCTCCCGGGTGTCGCTCTCAGCCTCATGCCGGCCGGTAACGTCTTGTGCGCTTACGACAATCCGCGGGAATTCGCGCATTCGTCGGCCAGTGAGGGCAAATACGCGTTCCGGGCTGCCGGGAAAAGTGTGATGGAATTCGAACGACTCCACATGACCGTCGATCTGGAGTACGCGTTTGAAGTTTTCCCGAAGATTCGGAATGTGCAACTCTAGCGGCTTTCCGATCGCCTCCTCTTCCTTCATTGCAAACTCAATGAGAAACGTCCGATTCGCGAGTAGCAGTCGAAACTCACGGTCGAGAACGGCCATCGGCGTGGGAACCGATTCAATGACGCAACCGGATAAGCGGTCCGCCAGCGCAAGATCAGCCTCTGCCCGGTTTCGCTTCTCGATCATTGTGGGCGATTGCGGTTCGAACAGAACAAGCAGTACGCTGGCGGGCCCTTCGGCGAGCGGACGGATTTCAACGCTAAGCTCCTCTTCCTCGCCGTTGTTGTAGTGAGAGACTCGGTCCTTCCGCGCGGACTCGCCTGTCGCCTGGCATTTTCGAAGCAGTGCCTCCACCACAAGCAGCAGGCGCACTTCGGGAATCAGTCGAAGCAGTTTTCCGGTTGTCTGACCTTCAGGGAAGGAAAGGTAAGCCTCAATGGGGCCGGCAAAGTCCAGAACATCGAGATCTTTCGATATCGCCAGGGCCACTCCTGCCGTCGTGCCGGCAATGGCCCGCGTCAACTGTTCCTGAATGCCGGCGGTCGAGTGCGAAACGGAATCAACACGGGAATCAGCCGGCGGAGCTTCGCCCGCGGAAATCCCGGCACGAACCTGGCTCACTGAAAGAACCAAACGCGATACGGTAGTCTCCCCGGCGCCCCGTTGCTGGCCTGCGAGGGACGATCGGAAATGCCCATCCCCAAACTCCAGCCCCGCATCGGACGGCAGAACGTAGATATTGCCCTCCGCCAATGCCATTCCGGCTGCTGCCCGGTGAACCGGCAACCCGCCCAGGCTCGCCAGCGTAGTATCGACAGGAGAATCGGGGACAAATACAAATGCAAGCCCGGAGTCTGGCATGCGTCCGAGCAGCGCCTGGAAGGCATCCAATCCTCCTGCCACGGCTATTATTTCCGGTACCGAAGGTTGCATAGTGTAATTGCGTGCGTGGACTGGCCGGCTCGAAGCGCCGTTTCAAGTTGGAATGGGCCTGAAGGAACGGGCGTCAAACCGCCAGCGAGTCGACTCGAACCCCCAGCCAATTTGCCGCTGATTCCCGATCGCTCCAGACGCGCACTTCGATTCGGGGTGAGTTAAGTAACTGTTCGTACATTCGCGCGATTCCAAAAGACAGCGGATCTGTTGCAAAAAACGCCGACTTGACGGGAATTGAATTTGGATTGAATTCCCGGCGCCGCTCCGCCATGCGGAGAATGTCATTCGTGGATAAGTGGACGCCCTCCAGCGCGCTTAGATCGCAGTAACGGTGGAATCCGTTTGCGTTCTCCAACTCCTCGATCTCCATGAACTCTACGACCTGTTCGACCGTCCAGGCGTCAAGCACCCCGGAAACGCGGCCCACCATCAGCCTTGCCCCTTCGATTGTCTGAAGCTTAAACATCCCGGGCACCCTCCTCCACACTTCCCGGCGGCTTTTCGGCCGGCGATCTTCCATTGGCTTTGCCTGACACGATCGAACTGGCCTTTGCAACGATTTCTCAAAAATCGATGAGGATTCGGCTGCTCTGACTCAAAAAGTTTCGTCACCGAAATGGCGGCCAATGGCCGAACTTATATTGCATCGCAGGCGCACGCCGCGCATCGGTAGCTTTTGAAGCGCCCGGAGATGCTGGCGGCGAGGCCGGAAGAGTGGAGTTGATATGAGACACCCGCGAGCGTTGTCGGTTGGCATCCTCAGAGCCGCCTTCTTCTTCTGGTGCTCGCTGGCGAGTGCGCAAACCGGTGCACCGCCATCGCCCCCCGCCGGTCCGCCTCCTGATCCTTTGGGACGCAGCACTCCCCGAACCAGTGTGTTTCGATTTATCTCCGCTGCCCGCCAAGGCGATAATGAAACGGCGGCGAAATTCCTGAACACCCGGCTGCGTGGAAAGGCGGCGGAGGCGCTGGCGCAAAAGCTCTTCGTGGTCCTGAACCGGCGCCTGCCTGCCGGTCTCGGGTTGGCGAAGCTCAGCGACCGTCCCGAGGGCGTCGATACCTATCTCACCAGGCCCGACCACAATCTGGTTGGAACAATAAAGACTAATTCAGGGGAAGTCGAAATCATCGTTGAACGCGTGGATCGAGGGAAGGAAGGCCTATTGTGGCTCTTCTCGACCGAGACCCTGAACGCTATCCCTCGGCTCTACGAGGAAATCGATACCTTTGCCGTTGAGAGTTATCTCCCCGAATTCCTGGTGACCACTCTCGTCGGTCAAATTCCACTTTTCGCGTGGCTGGCACTCCTGCTTGGGATTCCGTTGGTGTATCTGCTCTCAGGCCTCCTGAACAGGCTGATTGCTAAGGCACTCTGCCTCATTCCCGGCAGGTGGCTCCATAAAGAGTCCGCCCCTATTCGCTTGCTCCTCTCCGTTCCTGTACGCCTCCTTATGGTGGCCTTCGCAATCCGGGTCTCGCTCGCTCTACTCGCTTTGCCGTTGCTGACGCGTCAACTTTGGTCGAGCATGGCCGGTGTCATCACCATTGTCGGCGTCGTTTGGCTATTGCTCATGTTTAACGCGGCGGGCGAGGTGTACCTGCGCCGAAAGGATACGCCCTTTCAGAATCTGGAGGCGAGTGCGGCGATGATTCGGCTCGGTCGCCGGACGGTCGATTTTCTTCTGATTTTTATAGGTTTCCTGGTCGGCCTCCGGTATTTTGGCGTGAATGTGACGGCGGCGATGGCCGGTCTCGGCGTCGGAGGTATCGCGATCGCCTTGGCCGCCCAGAAGACATTGGAGAACGTGATCGGCGGTGTTTCGGTTGTTGCCGACAAGGTAGTACGCCTGGGCGAGTTCGTGAACGTCGGCACTCAAAGCGGCACGGTCGAGCATGTTGGATTACGCTCGACGCGGATCCGCACGATGGATCGATCTGTCGTTAGCATTCCCAATGGCCAGATTGCCAACGTGAACGTGGAGAATTTCTCTCTTCGCGACAAGTTCTGGTTCCATCACACGCTGGGCCTGTGCCGCGAAACGCCCGTCACCGTAATGCGCGAAGTGCTCGGCGCCTTGGAGGATCTCCTGCGCAAGGAGCCCCTCGCGGAAAGCCAATCCGTTCGAGTCCGCTTCCTGGGAATCGGATCTTCTTCCCTCGACGTGGAGGTTTTCGCATATATCCTGGTAGCCGATTGGAGCGCTTTCCTGGAAAAACAGCAAGATCTGCTGCTGGGGATGTTAGAGATCGTCGAGAAGGCCGGAACACGGCTGGCCTACCCCTCACAAACGCTGCACTGGGCCGACTCGGGCTCCCTCAATGGGTCTGACCGCGCCCCCAACCCGTTGAAAGAAAAAACCGCCGCTCGCTAGCTCGCCCGCACGTACGCCGTCAGCGCACCGCCGGGCCGTTCGAACAGTTTTGCGCTCCCATGTCCGGCGAAGTGCTTTTCCAGACGCCGCTTCAGCTCGATCCGTGCCCGCATCAGCCGGGATTTCGCCGCGGGAACGCTAATTCCTAGATCGGCCGCGATGTCTCCAATCACCTGTTGCCGCAGATCCCGCATGACAAGTACTTCCCGGAGCAGCGGCGGAACACAATTGATTTCCCTGTTGAGGAGCTTAAGCGCCTCTTCGTTCCCTAACTCCTGGTCAGGACGGGCCCTTTGATCGATAACTTCCAGGCGGAAGGCGCCATCTGAATCGAACACTTCGTCCACCGACGTCTGCGGCGCGAACCGCGCGGCCCTCAGCCGCATTAGGCACCGGTTGGACACGATTCGTCCCAGCCAGGCGTCAAAGGACCCCTGTCCACGGTACGACGCAAGATGCGTCCAAACTTGAACCCAGGCGTTCTGTACTTCGTCCTCGGCGTCGTCGCGATTACGCAAAATTGAGTTCGCCTTCGCCATGCAGAATCGCTGATAACGCTGTACCAATTCGGCGAATGCACTGGAGTCGCCCCCTTTCACTAACTCTACTAGCTCGTCGTCCGTTTGCCCGTTGAGATCCATAGACGCGGAGATCTCCCGGTAAGGCGCGCGCTTCGCGGGGGTCATATTCCATACGGCGATCGAATAGGTTGCCATTCCATTTCCTCCGTCGCCTCGAATCTATGTGCAGGGCGACTTCCCTTTAATGGCAAACGGGCGGCCAAATGGTCGCCGGGTTGTAAGCTATTTGTTTACAACAACGTATAAGGGCTGATTCTCCCTGCGTAACGGGAATTGTGCCTGATTTCAGGCAATGGACCAACCCCGCTGTACCCATTTGCGGCAATCGCGGCTTGGTGGCTAGTTCCCGCGGCGGGGAGCGGCGGCGGTCATCATTTCCCGTATCGTTTGGACCAATTCGGAGTTCCGGTACGGCTTCGGCAGATGCCAGGAACTCACTACCTCGCTCTCGGCTGTCAACGGGCTCGCGCCGGTTGTCAACAGGCGGACAACCGGTTTCAGCTCACGGATTTCATCAACGAGAGATTGGCCGGAGAGCCCCATCTCATTCTGGTCGAGAATCACGACTTCAATCTCTCGGATGTGCCGTTCAAACAACTCGATCGCGGCGACGCTATCGGGTGCGGTTATCACCGCGTAGCCCTCCCGCTCCAGGGCGTTTCTGGCGCCGGTACAAACTTCGCTTTCATCGTCGACTAGCAGTAATAGGCCACTCTGGTGATCCCGGCGCCCAAACGGCGCATTGTCCGGATCGGTCCGTCCATTCCAAATTGGCAGCCAGACGTAGAAAGTAGATCCGTGGCCGACCGCGCTCTGGACACGAATGGCTCCTCCCGCGGCTCGCACAGTCCCCAGTGCGGACGCCAGGCCCAGTCCCCGGCCCAATGATTTTGAGGAGAAGAACGGATCGAATATCTTCGCCTGCATCTCCTCAGACATCCCGCACCCGGTGTCGGAGACTTGCAGCAGGACGTAGGCGCCCTCGGGTAATTCGGGCATTTCGGTCCTCGAAGAGCCGCGTTTCAATAGAACCTTTTCCGTGGAAATGCTGATAGTGCCGGGCCGGGGTTCCAGTGCCTCGGAAGCGTTCAGGATCAGGTTCAAAACGACCTGCCGAACGTGGCCGGGATTGGCCCAGACAGGGGTAGATTCCGGCGAAAGATTGACGATCAACGGCGTCACGATGGTTTTCGAGACCGTCAGGAGCTGAATGATCGTCCGAATCAGCGACGAAAGGTCTATTGGCTCGGAGGAGTCCGACTCATTTTGGCATGCGTACGCCATCAACAGTTTAACGATCTCCGAAGCGCGAAGGGCAACATTGGCGATAGTAGATACGCTCTCATGGGCGGGCGATTCGATGGGAATATCTTCAATGGCCAGTTCAGCATGCGCCAGGATAGTGCTTGCCAGGTTGTTAAAGGTGTGCGAGATTCCCGCGGTAAGTACTCCCAGGCTCTCCAGTTTCTGGTTTGCCAGCGCCCGCTCTTGGCTGCGTTTCAATTCGGTTACGTCGAGCATCACTCCAATGTGTCCGGCAAACTCCGAAAGGACAAAACGGGGCATGCCGGTTTCGGCCAGCCATCGATACTCACCGTCAAACCGCCGGTGACGATATTCGAGCTGATACGGTTTCTGATCGCGAGAGGCGGCTGCAATCGTCTGCGCCGCACGTGCGTAATCCTCCGGGTGCATAAGTTCCAGATAACCCGTGCCCGCCAGCTCCTCAGTGGTTCTTCCTGTGAAGTGGAGGCCCCATTGATTCACATACGTCATCAGCCCTTCGTCATCGGACATAAAGATGATGGCGGGAGCCGTATCGGCCAGCGATCGAAAGCGCTGTTCGCTTTCCCGGAGCCTGTCTTCAATCCGCTTCCGGAACCGCAGCGAGGCCTTGAGCTGTTCGTAGGCGGCTCGCAGTTGTTCGGTTCGCTCGGCGACGCGACGTTCCAAATCTTTACGAAGCCGCGCCAGTTCCAAATGGGTCTTCAACCGCACCAGCAGCTCTTCACGGCGGAACGGTTTGTTCACGAAATCAACCGCCCCCGACGCGAGTCCCTCCACGCGGTCTTCATAGTCAAGGGAAGCGCTTAGGAAGATTACCGGTATGTCGCGCGTGCTCTCGTTCGCCTTCAGGTGCCGGCACACCGCTAGACCGTCAAGACCCTCCATCCGCTGGTCCAGCAGAATCAATTCCGGCGGGTTTACGTCCACTGAGGCCAGCGCGAGTTCCCCGCTATCGGCGGCACGGACGGAATACCCTTCCGCTACAAGGATCTTTGACACCAGTTCTCGCGAGTTTTCTGTGTCATCGACAACCAGGATGTTACCCGCGCTCAACTTGCCCTCCCGCTGCATCCAGCGATGGAAAAGGCCGATTCCAGGTCACCGGCGCGCACGCGCCGGCTGGCCGCCGGCGCCGGCCTGCAGGTTACGATCAGCTCCGCCCTAAAGATTACCACGGCCCGCGGCGCACTATGCCGCGCGAACCCGGTAAACCGGTGGCTCGAACCGCGAATTGGAACTTCTGATGCCAAAGCGATAATTCCAGTTCATATTTGGTGTCGGGACCGCGCTGTATACCGGCCGATTGGTACACAGTTCCTGGCCCCGTTAATCCGCTTCGGCCGGCTCGAGGAGCGCGCGCCGGTCAAGGAATTCTTGATCGCTCGCAACTCTTCCAACAGGCTGCCCACATCCTGATACCGATCGTCCAGGTTTCGGTTGAGCGCCCTTCCGAGCACCCGGTCCAATTCCGCTGGCAGTACCGCGTTGAGGTTTGTGGGCGGCGCCGGTTTCTCATTCAAAATCAAATAGAACAGGCGCTCGCGATTGCTGGCGTCGAACGGCGCGCGCCCGGTTAACATTTCGTAGATCATCACACCAAGCGACCAGATGTCGGCCTGCTTCCCCAGCGGCCTCCCTTGGAGCGCCTCCGGACAGACATATTGGGCGGTTCCAATCACTACGCCAGGAGCGGTCAGTTCGCTCCGGCCGTCCATGTGCGCCAGACCGAAGTCGATTAAGATGGCGCGGCTGTTGCCGTCGGGATACTCCGCCAACAATACATTCGCCGGCTTCAAATCGCGGTGCAAAATCCCTCGATCGTGAGCGGTTTTTAACGCTTCAGCCAATTGAATCGCGTATTCGAGGGCTGTCCCAACGGACAGACTCCTGCACTGTATGGCGGCTTCCAGCGAATCTCCCGCAATGTAAGTGGACACGGTGAAGGGCCAGCCGTCCAACTCGCCGACATCCAGAATCTTGCAAATCGAAGGGTGGTCGAGCGCTGCGGCCGTCTCCGCCTCCCGCATGAATCGCCGCCGCTGACGAGGATCCCGGATGAGATGGCTGGCCAGGAATTTGACGGCCACCGGACGCCGCAGCCGCGTATCTTCGGCGAGATAAACGACTCCCATTCCGCCTTCCCCGATTCGCTCCATAATCCGGTACCAGTGGACCGTTTTGCCGATCCATTCATCCTTCGGCAGAACAGATTCGCCTTCCCCAAATTCCTCCCGCCGCCAATGACTGTCGAAAAGACTCTCTTCCCTGTCGTGCTCCAACAGGCGCTCCACGGCCAACCGAACAGCCTGCGAGGATCGCTCCAGCCGCTTTCTCCGCGCCTCGGGGTCAAGATCGCACACCTCGGCGAAAACACGCTTGATTGTCTGATGGTGTTCTGCAATCGAAACAACAGTTTCAGCGCGCATAACAATTCGCCGCCGCGGGCGCCTCGGAGGTCATATCGCAGTAGTCCTGATCCCAGCAATGCGACAGACCCTTCGAAGGATGTATTCTTTTCTGTGTTTGCCTGCCGCACCGGACGTCGCGAAGACCCTTTCGGCGTTACTCGCGTATAAAAAAGCATCCGCTCGTATTCCGCTGCATTTTGTATTTGTGCGCGAGAACAAGGTAGACCCATGCGGATCATCGCTGCGGTTGTGATTACCGTTGGGCTCACTGCGGCACTGGCCTGGCTTCCCGCAGGGGAGGTTTGGTTGAAGGTAGCCCGGTGGGGATTTTATATTCCAATCCTTTTAACGAGCGCCACATTTCGGTACGGCCCTGTCGCCGGGTTGATTGCCGGCATTTTTGCATCCCTAGTTTGTTCAGCCGTTGCTGCGGCCCGCGGATTGGGCGATTTTTCGTTCCTAGCCGGCCTGGCCCCGGACTTTTTGCTGATTGGTCTGATCGGAGGTTTCATGAGTTCTTGGCCTTATTGGCAGCGACGCTTCAATGCACCTGCGGTCGACGCATGGCCGGCATTGATCCGTTACTCGGAGGCCGAGGTTCCCTTTGACACCAATCCCTTAACCAGCATTGAAAGTGCGGCACGGCTTTTAGGAGAAGGCGATAATCCCGCGGAATTGCGTCAGGAATTGGTGGGAATTATCGTAAAGGAATGCCGCCACCTTTCCGCGAATATTACGACGCTGCTGCAGCACGTTCGCGACGTCGCGGCGCCGCCGATCCACGAAACCGATATCACTCCGATTCTGGAAGCCGCGGTCCGCGAAGCTGCTTTTGTACTCTCCGGCAGGGGGGTGACACTCCGAAAGGAAATCGCCCCCGGAATACCCGCGCTGGAGTGCAACCCCGATCAGATGCGAAATCTGGTAACGTCATTGATGATTTCCACGGCCCGGTCGGAAGGCGCGGGGTCGGAAGTAGTTCTGGATGCGCAGTGTAGACAAAACGGAGTGGTACTGGAAGTAAGGGCGAAAGGCCATGGTTTCCGGCGCCTTACGAATCAGCTCTTTAGTATGCCCCCGGAGGTTCCCGCCACTGGTCTCGCTTTCGCACAGGAGATCGTTCGGCGGCACGGTGGTAGAATTGGAGCTAAAACAAACCTGACAAAGGGGCTCGAATATTCAGTGTGGCTGCCGCTGCACTGCCAGGATTCAAATGGCGGTTGGCAAAGTACTAGTGGTGGAGGACGATGAGAGCCTACGGCGTGTAACAGAACTGCGCCTCAACAAGTTAGGCTTTACCACCTCCGCTACTGCCAACGCCGAGGAAGCCCTCCGGATAATGCAGGGCGCACCGTACGACGTCCTGCTGACCGACCTTCACCTGCCGGGCATGTCCGGCGTCGAACTGCTAAAGCGGGTCAAGATTGAACACCCGGACGTGATCGTTATCCTCGTGACCGCTTTTGGGACGGTCCCCAGCGCGGTCGACGCCATGAAGTCCGGAGCGTACGACTACGTCACCAAGCCACTCCAGCACTACGCATTAAACGATCTGCTGCAACGAGCGATCGATCATCGCCAATTGGCTCAGGAAGTTGGACTTTTGCGGGCTGCCCTGGACGTTAAATACGGGTTCGAGAATATCGTCGGTTCTTCTCCCCGCTTTGCGCATACAATCAGCCTGGCCAGCCGCGCGGCCGCTTGCGACGCCACCGTCCTTATTACTGGTGAAACCGGTACGGGAAAAGAACTCCTAGCCAAATCGATCCATTATAAGAGCCAGCGCCGGCACCGGCCGATGGTCACCATCAACTGCGGAGCGATCCCAAGGGACCTGCTCGAATCCGAACTTTTCGGCCATTTGAAAGGTTCCTTCACCGGAGCGCTTACCCACCGGCAGGGACGCATTGAAGCCGCCGATGGCGGCACCGTATTCCTCGACGAAATCGGGGAAATGCCGTTCGAGTTACAAGTCCGGATTCTGCGCTTGATTCAAGAACGGGAAATCGACAAGATCGGAGCCACCCAGCCGACAAAGGTGGATGTACGAATCATCGCCGCAACCCATCGGAACCTGGAATCAATGGTGGAGGACCGCGCTTTCCGCGAAGATCTCTACTACCGGCTCGCGGTTCTGCCAATCGAAATCCCCCCGCTCCGGGAGCGGCCCGCGGATGTCTACGAATTAATTCCCTACTTTTTTGAGCGAGGCAAAAAGAAACATGCCTTGGCAAATCTGCGCCTTTCTCCGGATTTGCTTCCTATATTTGCCGCTTATCGCTGGCCGGGGAACATCCGCCAATTGGAAAATACGATGGAACGCATGATCGTTCTTTCTGACGGAAACGAGATCAAGCTGAGTGATCTGCCGGAGCCCATTCGATCAACTGCTGCGGTTTCCGATGAACTCGTCCACATCGAACTTCCCGAAGGCGGCTTGGATTTGGAGGCCGTCGAAAGAGAGCTTCTCGCCAAAGCATTGAAGAAGTTCGATGGGAATCAATCCCGCGCCGCCGCTTATTTGAACCTGAGCCGCAAAACATTTTTGCACCGCGTGGCCAAGTTCGGCATCCTTAAACGGGCCGGGATCTCGCTCGAAGGCGGAGCGCAAACGATCGAAGAAGCGACATAACCGTCGCCGGGCACGCGATCCCGCCGACGTTGTTACTTGGCAGGAGTACGGTCGATCCATGAGTTTTTGCTGCCGGATTATCGGATTTTGCATCGCCGCCGGCATGTGTGCCGTTGCGCAGCCTCCCTCGTTGAAAGCCATAAGCAATGGAGTACGGCAACTGACCGAACGCATCCGCCCGGCGGTCGTGCAGATCAGCGCTGTCGGCGTCGGCGCCGCCGAGACTTCTCCCGGGCGGCTGATTTCCAATCGCAGCACCGGGTCGGGGGTGATCGTGGACCCCGCCGGATACATCGTCACTAACGCCCACGTCGTAGGCACGGCGCGTCGTGTACAGGTCATGCTTTCGCAGAGCGTCACGATCCCGGGAAGTCCGCATTCCATCTTGAAGCCTGCGGGAAGAACGGTAAATGCCGATGTGATTGGGGCCGACCAGGAAACCGATATCGCGGTCCTGAAGATAGCCGAGACCGGCCTCCCCAGCCTTAAATTCGCCGATTCGGAAGCCATCCAGCAAGGTGACTTTGTCTTCGCCGCCGGAAGTCCGTTCGGCCTCGACAACTCCATCAGCATGGGCATCGTCAGCTCCGTCGCCCGCCAGGTTCGGACGGATGATGCCATGATCTACATTCAAACGGACGCCTCCATCAATCCCGGAAATAGCGGCGGTCCGTTGCTCGACACCACCGGCGATATTGTCGGCATCAATACGTTCATTCTTTCCAACTCCGGCGGAAACGAAGGAGTAGGGTTCGCCGTCCCCGGCAACATCGTCAAGAATGTCTTTGAACAGATACGCGAGCATGGCCGCGTGCGGCGCGGTCAGATCGGCGTCATCGCGCAAACGATCACTCCCAAACTCAGCGCGGCCCTGAATCTGAATCGCGACTGGGGCGTGATGATTGCCGATGTCGCCCAGGGCGGTCCCGCCGAAGCCGCCGGCATTGAAGCCAAAGATATCGTTCTCACGTTGAATGGCAAGCAGATGGAGAACTCCCGCCAACTGGGCGTGAACATCTATCAGCATGCGGGCGAAACCATCACTTTGGAAGTCATGCGGGGCGAGAAGAAGCTCGAAAAGAAGATCGCCGTGATGGAGCGCCGCCGCGACCCAAACCGCATCGCTTCCCTGCTAAACGGCGACGCCAACACCGTGAACAAGCTGGGAATCCTGGTCGTCGAACTCGACGAAAAAGTCACGCCGATGCTTCCGCCTTTACGGCGGCTGGCGGGCGTCGTGGTCGCCGGCCTGGCGGCAGGCACCGCCGACCGGCGCGAGAACTTCCAGCCCGGCGACGTCATCTACGAGTGCAACGGCCGCGCCATTCGCAATATCGCCGAGCTGCGCGCCGCGCTGGAAAGTATCGGCTCCGGACAACCGGTCGCCCTCTACATCGAAAGGCTCGGGGAACTACAGTACCTCGTTGTTGATATGGAATAGCTATTGATGCTATTCACACGCCGCTCTCTTCTGCCTCTTCTGGCCGCGCCCTTCGCCCGCTCCGCCGAACCGGATCTCGCCAATCTCTTTCCGCAATTGGAGGCCAACAGCCGCGGCCAGCGGCGCTCGCTGGCATTCCTGGATCCGCAATGGAAGAAACTCGACGCCTGGAAAAAACAGGCGCGGCCGGAATTGTTGAAGCTCCTTCGATACAATCCGCCGGCTCTGCCTCTGTCGGCAAAGGTCGAAACAAGCGAACAGCGAGATGGCTTCAAAATTGAACATGTTCAAATTTCGGCTACCGATCGGCATTTCATTCCTGGAAGCCTGCTCCTTCCTTCGGTCCAACGAAAGGGCCGCCCTGGCCTGATCGCAATCCATTGCCACAGCGGCCGTTACGTCTGGGGCCGGCAGAAGATTCTTTCCGCTCCCGGCGAACCGGAGTTCCTGGCCGACTTCCGCCGCGGAACGTACGGCGGCCGGCCTTACGCCGAGGAACTCGCCCGCCGCGGCTTCGTCGTTCTAGTCATCGACGGCTTCTACTTCGGCGAACGGCGGCTCCGCGTCGAGGAAATGGACCCGGCCACCGCCCCGCCGGTCTTCCGTTCCCGGCTCCAGGAGTTGGCCAAACGCGACCGAACAACCCTCGACTGGGTGCGCGCCGTAGACGCGCTTTGCAGCGAGTTCGAGCATCTAACCGCGAAAACGATCTTCACTTCCGGAGCCACGTGGCCGGGAATCCTCAATTGGGACGACCGCCGCGCCGTCGACTATCTGGTTTCCCGTCCCGAAGTGAATCCCGATCGGATCGGCTGTCTCGGACTCTCCATCGGCGGCCTGCGAACGGCGTATTTGATCGGCAGCGATCCTCGGATCAAAGCGGCCTGCGTCGCCGGATGGATGACGCTGTTTCATGAGCAACTCCGCAACCATCTTCGAAACCACACATGGATGGTCTACACTCCGGGCCTGTTCAACGTCATGGATTTGCCCGATGTAGCCGGAATGCACGCGCCCGGCGCTCTGCTCGTCCAGCAGTGCAAGCGCGACGCTCTCTTCCCGCTCGCCGCCATGGAGCAGGCCAACAGCCGCCTGCGCGATATTTATTCCAAAGCCGGCATTCCGGAAAGGTTCAAGGGTACGGTTCACGACGTGCCGCACTCCTTCGGGCTCGAAATGCAGGCCGAGGCGTTCGAATGGCTAGAGCGTTGGCTTTGACATCACGTAGTCCCACTCCTTGGCGGCGATAGCCTCCACCGCCGCCAAGTCCCGCTGCAGTACGTAGCGCTGCTCCCTCAGCTTCTGGGCGGCGGCGCGGATCTTTGCCAGATAGTCCGATCGGCTCCCGTAACGGGCCTGCACTTCGCTGGGCTGGAATGGGAAATAGGACCCCACCATGCTGAACAGCTCTTCCCCGGAACCAATGGCCGGATTCCGAAGATTCCAGCCCGTATGCGTCGCAAGCGGCACCGCAACTTGGGGCGTCTTGACCCCCCCGATGTCGTTGCCATCCGCATCCACTTGCGGCAAAAGCACAGTGAACGCTGGGCCCATCTTCGGAGGCTCGTACGCCACGATTCCTTTCGAACGGAATTCCGGCCCGAAGTCCAGCCGAAAGACATCGTGAATCCGAGTGGGCGTCACGACTCCAGGCCGTTTCGGGAATCGAACTTTGTCGATTGTCGCCAATTCCTTTCGGTCCACTCGCGGATAGACGGACGGTGGCGGCTCGACATCGCGCGCCAGCCACTGCTGCATCGCCGCCAGCAGTCCGCGCATGATCCACCGGTAGTCATTGGCATTGTTCAAATAGCGGGTATTGTTGCTCGCGGTTGGCGGGAAAGACCCCGGTCCATGATTGCCGCCGGCCATCACGTACAGCCGCGTGTTGGGGGCCAGCGGCACATCGGCCGATCCATCCACGGTCGTATGCATCAGCGACGCCGCGCGCCCGTAATACTCATAAGACGAGTTCGTGTAGAAGATCCGCGGCACGACCTTGTCCTGCTCCGCGCGAACAAGAATTCCGCCTTCCAACCCCGTCACCGGATCCGATTGCTTCAAATCCGTGAAGGGGAAGATATCGGTCGCGTAATAGAAGTTGAAGAACGGCCGGGCATCGCGCGACGGCTGCGCAAACTGGTGGTTGAAGTTCCCACGCCCGCCTCCGGCCACATTGGCCCAAACCCCGTCAAACACGCGATTTCCTTGTTCATCCCGATTGAAGCCCTGGTAAAGAAAGGTCCGCAGGAAACGGCCGCTTTGCGAACTCCCGTACCCCAGCGCCCGCTTCGCCGCCGGGGCCAACGCCGCCAGGGGAGCGGGCGCAGTGCCCGCCTTAATCGCAGAAATGAAGTCGCGAATCCCAGCCATGCCCAATCCCACAACCTCCGGATCCTGGGACGTATAAACGACCTCGTAAATCTTCCCCGACTCGAAGCCCGAAGCCTTCCGCACCGCACCACGATCCTCCGTGAAGCTCCAGTCGCTGCGCGGAATCACACGCCGGGGCCCGTTCGCCAGGCTCCGCTCCGTCAATGTGGCCGAAGGGTCTTTGGGATCGGCGACTCGATACGGAAAGAACAGCCGGTCGCCCAGCGAAAACGACGTGATGCCCTGATCGGGAACAAAATCGGAGCGAACCACCCCGCGAATCGGTGACCCATCCGGGTTCTTCGCCACCGGCACCGTAACGCTCATCAACGGAGGTTCGCGCGGCACGTCGTACTGCCACCCAAGCCACGCCAGCGTGAACCCCTGCTCAAACAGAATGCCGTCCCCGAACTCCTTCTCCGTTCGCGGATCGTTTGAACCCGACGCCAGACTGAACGCGCTCAGCAGCCCCTTCCGCCCGCGATTGGACACTTCGAAAAACAGCGTCCCGTTGCTTTCCTTGGGATCAACCGGCGCAAAAATGACGAAATCGGCGTAGAACTCCACCTGTCCCTTTGCATTGCGAGGAGCCAGCTTCAAGTTCACGACGTCGCGATTCGCCGCCGCCATCGGATCGACGGCAAAGTGCGCCTTCCCGATGATTCGCTCGTAAGCGCCGAACCGCCCGAACGTCTTGCCGGGCAGAATCGGAGACCGCTCCGTAACCTCGACACGAACCAGAGCGGCTTGCAAAACCAGCGGGGTAAAGAGAATGAGTGCGCGGAGATTCACGCCTGTCATTGTAGACCCACTCGCGGAGGAAGATTAAAGCGCGTTATCATAAACGCTGAACGCTCCGGGAGGCGAAGTTGTTCAGCCGAATGACCATTTCGATGGTGGTGACGTCCGTTGTCTGGGCGCAAGCCGGAGGTGTGTCGTTCGAAAAAGGCGCCTATAGCGCCTTCGAAAAAGCCGGTTGCCGCACCTGCCACAATGCCGATGGCGTGGCCGCCGGAACGAAGCTGCTGTTCCCGGAAGGTTCGCTCGATTCCGCCCGAATCGAAGCATTCGGCCGCTCTCTCGTCGTTTTAATTGACCGGCTCAATCCCGCGAAATCGCCGCTCTTCGAAAAGCCCACCAGCCGCGTCGCCCACGTCGGAGGCGAGCGCATCAAGAAAGGCAGCCCCGAAGAGGCCACTCTCCGCGCCTGGGTGGACCGCCTCACCAAACTCACAGGCGACGAACTGGCCACGGCGTTGCTCTTCCGCGAAGAGGAAGAGGGCGGCAAGAAACCCGCGAGAATCGAGCTGCGCCGCCTGACCCACAGCCAGTACAACAACACCCTCCGCGACCTTCTCGGCGACAACACCCGTCCCGCCGACCGCTTCCCCCCGGAAGACTTCGTCAACGGCTTCCGCAATCAAATCCAGGCCCAGGGCCTATCCCCGCTGCTGATCGAATCCTACAGCGCGGCGGCGGAAAAAAGCGCGATGAGCGCGTTGCGCGGCGGCGACACACGCGGCCTCATCGGATGCAAGGAAGGCCCTGCCTGCCGCTCCAAATTCGTCCGCGACTTCGGGCTGCAAGCGTTTCGCCGCCCGCTCGACGCCTCCGAACAGAAGCGCTACGAAGCCCTCTTCGGCGTGGAGAAGGAGTTCATCAAAGGCGCGCAACTGGTTATCGAAGCCATGTTGCAGTCGTCCAATTTCCTATTCCGTTTGGAGGACACGGCCGAGCCGAAATGGAAGCCGTACGCCACCGCCAGCCGCCTCTCCTACGCACTTTGGGACACCATGCCCGACGCCCAACTCTTCGCCGCCGCGGCCAAGGGCGAGTTGAACACCGCCGCCGGAGTGAAAACCCAGGTGCGCCGGATGCTCGATCATCCTCGGGCTAAACAATCGCTGAATGAGTTCATCGGCCAGTGGCTTCGATTCGACCGCATCCTCACCGCCAGCAAGGATCGCCGCCGTTATCCGACCTTTACGCGCGAGACCGGCGTTGCCATGACCGAAGAGGCCCGCCTGTTCGTCAGCGATCTGGTGTGGAACGACAGGAACTTCATGGAGCTCTTCACCGCGCCCTACGGCTACGTGAATAGCGAGCTGGCCGGCATCTATCAAGTGGCGCTGCCCGCCCAGGAGTTTGGCCGCGTACCCTTCCCGCCTGCCTCCGAGCGCGCCGGAATTCTCGGCCAGGCGCTGTTCCTGGCGAGCACCGCAAAACCCGATGAATCGTCCCCCACAGCGCGCGGCCTTTTCATTCGCGAACAGTTTCTGTGCCAGCACGTGCCTGACCCGCCCGCCGGTGTTAATACAAACCTTCCGCCCTTTTCGGCCAGCAAGCCGCAAACCAACCGCGACCGCCTTTCCGAACATGTCACAAATCCGGGCTGTGCGTCCTGCCACAGCCTGATCGATCCCATCGGCTTCGGCTTCGAGAAGTTCGACGCCGTGGGCGCACGCCGCGACAAGTTCGTCTTAAACAAGCCCGGCCGCCGCGAAGACCGCGACAAGAACGAAAAGGCCTGGGAGCTCGAAATCGACTCCTCCGGCTTCGTGGCCGGCGTCGCCGATTCGGCCTTTGTCTCGCCCGCCAAACTCGGCGCGGTGCTCGGGCAAAGCACGCAGTGCCAGGAGTGCATCGCCAAGCAGTATTTCCGCTACATCGCCGGTAGAACGGAGACCGCCGCCGACCGTCCGGTAATCCGCAAAATGACGGAAGATTTCCGCCGTTCCCAATTCAAATTCAAAGAGCTGATACTGTCGTTAATGCTCTCGCGCGAAAATTCAGGAGGGAGTGAACATGTCGTCCGTAATCACCAAGCGCACTAGAACTTCTCGCCGCACCCTGCTCAAGGGGTTGACGGCGGCCGGCGGCCCGATCGTTGTGGGCCTGCCGCCACTCGTGTCGATGTTCAACTCCCAGGGCACCGCTTACGCGGCCGCGCCCGCAAAGGACGCCCCGAAGCCGATCGAGACTCGCTTCGTGCTGTGGTTCAACGGCAACGGCATCCCGGAACGCTACTGGATTCCCGCCGAAGAGGGCACCGACTATAAGATGACGCCGTGCCTGTCTCCGCTGGCCGCCTACCGCCGCGACTTCCACGTGCTGAGCGGTGTCGACAACGCCGCCGCCAGCGGCCAGGGCAATGGCCACACGAACTCCATGAGCGGCCTGATGACCGGTACCCACTTCACCGGCCGCGGCCCCGCCGGTCCGTCGATCGATCAAGTGATCGCCAACAAAATTGGCGGTGACTCGCGCTTCCGGTCGCTGCAGATCGGCGTCGCCCAGGAGTCGTTCGGCGAAAGCATGCAGCGAAATATGAGCTGGTCCGGCTATGAGCGCGCCTTGCCGCCCGAAATGATTCCCCATCGCCTCTTCGACCGCCTGTTCGGCGAACGCGAGGAAGGCTGGGTTAATCGCAAGCGCAGCATTCTCGACGCGATTTCGAAGGACGCCACGTCGCTGAAGAAGAATCTCCCCACCGACGACCAGACGCGCCTGGAGGAACACCTCTCCGGCATCCGCGATCTCGAACGCGCGATCGCCGCGCTGCCCGAGGAATACCGCCACGTCTCCGCGCCGGATTTCGACGGCGACATGAAGGACTGGCCGCGTATCGCCAAACTACAAAGCGATCTGCTGGTGCAGGCGCTCGCCACTCGTCAGACCCGCGTCGCGTCGTACATGTTGACCAAGTGCCAGAGCATCTCGCGCTTCCCCTGGCTCGGCTACACCGCAGGCCGCCACCACGACTATACGCACGCCGAAGGTAAGGTGAGCGGTGCCGATGGCGCCGAAGGCCAACGAGTACTTCGCGACATCTGCAAATGGCACGTCGAGGAGTTTGCGTACCTCATCGCCAAGCTCAAATCGATTCCGGAAGGCGATGCCACGGTATTTGACCGCACCGCCCTGATCTACGTGCACGAACACGCCGAAGCCAATCCGCACAAGAATAGCGGCTTGGCCATGCTCGTTGCCGGCGGTGTCGGCAAGATCGCCAAGGGCCGCCATACCCGCATCACCGGAACCGTGGGCGACGTCTACATGACCGTTGCCGATGAGATCGTCCAGGCCGGCATCGGGAAGTTCCCAACAGCCAGCCGCAGAGTCGGCGACCTGTTGGCCTAGTTGTCAATGCTTCGAGCTGTACTCTTCTGCATCATTTCCGCCGCGGCATTCGCCAACGAACGCGACATCGCCGAATGGGTGATCCGCTGGGAGGGCCTCGTTACGCTCGCCGGCGTACAGCAGCCGATCTCCGATGTCAGCCTGCTGCCGCCGGGCGAAGTCCGGATCACGGGCATCGATCTCACGGGCTCCGTCATGCCGCCCGGCGAGCTCGTCAAGCTTAAGGGTCTCGCCCATTTGCGGGACCTTTTCCTCCCCGGACCCGTCTGGAATCCGGGCGGAGGCAATGAGAACGCAAACGATGTCTTCCAATCGCTGGCTTCCATCAAAACGCTGGAACGGCTCTACGTCGGATGGCATTTCGCCACCACGATCAACATCCGCGACAATGGCATTGAAGCGCTCCGCGGGCTCACCGAAATGCGCGATCTCCGCTGTTCCCAATGCGGGCTGCGCAAGGCCGATCTCTCCAGTTTCACGAAACTGCAGAGCCTGGATCTGAATAACGTCGCGTTCACCGACGCGGGGCTCGCCGGCTTGGCGAACCTCAAGCAATTGCGGCGCCTGTTGCTGCGCGACAGCATGGTCACCGACGAAGGGATGCAGCATCTGGCCGGGCTCACGAAGCTCGAAGAGTTGGATCTTTCCGGCGCGCGAATCACCGATAAGGGCCTGGCCCACTTGAAGAATCTGACCGCCATGCGCTCCCTGAGCCTCCGGGGCGCGCAAGTGACGGACGCCAGCCTGGACATCATCGCCGGGATGACCAACCTTCGCAGCGTGGATCTGTACCGCACCAAGGTCACAAACGCCGGCGTCTCGCGCCTGGCCGCGTTGAAGCAGCTCAACGATGTCGATCTCCGTTACAGCCGCGTCACCGCCAACGGGGTGGAGGCGCTGCGCTCGGCGCTGCCCCAGGCGAAGGTGCAGTTCGTCGGAGCGGCCATGGTCCGGCCGAAGAACGCCGGCGCCGCCCGTCCCGCCGCCGATACGGAAGCCGCCATCGCCGAATGGATTCGCGCCATCGGCGGCAAGGTGATTCTGCTGAACGGCGCGGTTGTCCGCGTCGATCTCTCCGCCACGCCGGTCAGCGACAGCCAACTGGAGTTCCTCGCCAAGCTGGGCAATCTGCAAGAACTGAACCTGCAGGCCACGCAGGCCGGCGATCTAGGCGTAGCGGCAATAGCCGGCCTGGCAAAACTGCGCGTCCTGGATCTCAGCAACACTACCGTTTCCGATTCCGGCCTCGCAAGTGTCGCCAAGCTTTCTCAACTGGAGACGCTGCGGATCGCCGGTACGCTCGTCGAAGGGCCGGGCCTTTCTCAGATTGCCTCTTTGACAAAACTCCGCGAGCTCGATCTGGGCGCGACGCGCATCGACGATAAGGGTGTCGCTGAAATCACCAAGCTGTCCGGCCTCACGAACCTGCGTCTCAGCTATACCGAAATCACGGACGCCGCCATCAAGTCCGTCGCAACGCTCAACAAACTCGAAATCCTGCATCTGGCCGGAACCGATGTCGGCAACGACTCGATGCCGCTCATCGGCAAGCTCGAAAATCTCCGCGAACTAGTCCTCAATCAAACCCGGTTCACAGATGCCGGATTGGCGGGATTGAAGCCCCTCGGCAAACTCGAGCGTATCGAAATGTTCCGCACTCAAGCCGGCAATGCGAGCGCTGAAACGCTGGCCGGGCTCCCCAGCCTGCGCATCGTGAAGCTCGATTACACCGCCGTCGACGATAAGGGGATCACGGTCCTGAAGGCGCTCCCGGCCATCAGCGAATTAAGCATCGACAACACGAACGTCACCGACGCCAGCGTGCCTTCCTTCAAGTCCATGACCAAGCTGCAGTCGCTGAACCTGTACCACACGCTGGTGTCCGAAAAGGGCTACGGCGAGCTTAAAACCGGCCTGCCTACCTGCAAAATCGTTTTCGATCGTGACTCGGCGCTCCCCAATCGGAGGACTCGTTAAATGAAACTGCTCAGCGCGCTTGCTTGGACCGCCGTGGCTCTTTTCGCCGCGGTGGATAACGCCGACGAAACCGGATGGATCGAAGCCTCCGGCGGGACCTTCGTTCGCAACAACGCGGGCCAGATCACCGCCATCAACTTCCGCGCCAGTTGGGTTACCGACGCCGATCTCCGCCGCCTCTCCCGGCTCCCGGCGCTCACATCGCTCGATCTCTCTCTAACTCGCGTCACCGATCAAGGAATGCAGGAACTCAAGAACCTGCCGGGTATCACCGATCTCAACCTGCGCTTCGCCGAATATGTCACCGACGAAGGCGTATCGGCCATCAAGAACTGGAAGAAGCTCAAGCGCCTGGTCCTCCACGGCACCAAGGCCAGCGACACCTCGCTCGATCACATTGACGGCATCAGCACCCTTGAAACACTCGATCTCGGCTCCGTCATGCTCACCGATGTGGGTTTGGAGCGGCTGACGGTGCTGCCCAATCTCTCAGCCCTCACCATCGGCGGCAACGAACTCGGCGACGCCGGACTGCAAGCCCTTCGTCAGATGCCCGGACTCACCTATCTCGATCTCAGCGGCCGCCAGGGAACCGATTCCAACGTCTGGGCTATCAGCATGTCGGACGTCGGTTTGGAAGCCGTACTAACACTCTCCAAACTGCGCGAACTACGCTTCGGATGCACGTCCATCGGCGTAGGAATTGAGGGGGCGAAGTTCGCGACGGTGAGCATGATGAGCGTGACCCCGCGATGGCTCGAGAAGATGAAGTCGCTCTCCAAATTGCAGAGGCTCAAGCTGCAAGGCTGCGATCGAGTCGATGACAGCGCCGTCCCGATCCTTGCCGCTTTCCCGAGCCTCGAAGAGGTCGACTTAAAAGGCACCGCCGTCACCGACAAAGGAATCGCTGCGCTAAAAGCGGCGCGTCCCAAGCTCCGGGTTTTCCAAGGAGCCTGGGACGCGAAAGCCGCGAATTTCCGGAACAATTAGTAGCCGGCCTCTTTCCGCAGCCGGTTATAAAGCTCCGTCAGGGTTTCTTCCAGCTTCTGTTCTCCTGGAGGAGCCGCTTGTGTGGCTAACTGCGGTTCCAACGCAAAGGTGCTGCCGTTCGGCGGATAGATGAAGGCCATCGCCACCGAAGCGCCCGTTTGCGAACGAATTTCCAGTGTGGCAGTCTTTCCTTCCGTACACACCAGGTAGGTCTATTCGAAAACCCGCTTATTCGCCAGCTTCTGGCTGACAGCCTGTACCTATCCAATCGTGATCCTGGCAATGCCCCGCATCACCGGAACGCACTATGACATGATCGCGGAGATCCTCGCCTTCCGGGCCATGTCCGGCGCCTGGCGCCTCCGTGACGCCGCCGCCATCTTGGCCCCCAACCTGACGTCATACTCAATCGGCCTCCTGCTCATCGGATAGAACCGGGCATAATCGATCTATGCTGCGCCGCTCCTTCTTCCCGCTCGCGCTTTCGCCCCTTCTCTCCGCCGAAGAATACAAGTACGGCCCCGACTCCGAACGGCATCCCGGCGTCCCAACCGGCAAAGTCACCAAGCTCCTATGGACCACTAGCGCCATCTACCCTGGCACAACGCACGACTATTGGGTCTACGTTCCAGCCCAATATGACGCGGCTAAGCCCGCCGCCGTGATGGTCTTCCAGGATGGCTCCGGATTTGTCAATGAAACCGGCGCTTTCCGCGTGCCGATTGTCTTCGACAACCTAATTCACAAAGGCGAAATGCCAGTCACCATCGGCATTTTCATAAGCCCCGGCGTCCTTCCCGGACGGAACGCCAATGAACAGGGCCGCTTCTACCGCAGCTATCAGTACGACGCCGTTACCGATCGCTACGCCCGCTTCCTCGGCGAAGAGATGCTCCCCGAAGTCGCCAAGTCCTACAATCTCTCCACCGATCCCAATCTGCACGCCATCTCCGGTTCCTCTTCCGGCGGGAATTGCTCCATGATCGTCGCCTGGCATCGTCCGGAGTACTTCCGCCGCGTTGTCAGCTTCATCGGCGGATTCACTCATCAGCGCGGCGCGCTCGTCCTGCCGTCCCAGGTTCGAAAATTCGAAGGCAAGCCCCTCCGCGTCTTCCTCCAGGACGGCACCGCCGACCAGAACATCGAAAGCAACTACGACATGATGGCCGCCCTCAAGATCGGCGGCTACGATGCAAATCTTGTCGTAGGCACCGAGGGCCATAACTCCAAGCACGGCGGCCCGCTGCTCCCCGATGCCCTGCGTTGGATTTGGCGCGATTGGGCCAAGCCGATCGCCAAGCCGCTTACGTCCTTTGCTTCCCGGTTTGTCGATCAATCGGTCGAATGGGAACTGGTCTCCAGCAACCACAAGTTCACCGAAGGTCCGGCCGTTGATCCCAACGGCGACGTTTACTTTTCCGACATTCCCAACAACCGGATTCACAAGATCTCACATGAGACCGGAAATTTGAACGTGTTCAAAAACGACACAGGCGGGGTCAACGGGCTAATGTTCGGTCCTGACGGCAAGCTCTACGGCTGCCAGAACGGCCGCAAGCGCATCGTCGCCTACGACGCCTCCGGAACGGAAACGATCATCGCCGAAGGAGTCGGTTCAAACGACATCGCCGTCGACGCCAAGGGCGGAATTTACTTCACCGAACCCGGCGCCAAGCGCGTTTGGTTTATTGATTCGAAGCGCGAAAAGCGGATCGTCCACGAAGGGATCTCTTTCCCCAACGGCGTCAGGCTCTCGCCCGACCACTCGCTCCTCTACGTCGCCGACATGCTTACGCGCTCGATCTGGTCCTTCCAAATCCAGCCCGACGGATCCCTGAAATACGGCATCGCCTTCCATCGCCTGGAAATGGAGGACGAGTACGGCGACACCGGCCAGATGCGTTCCGGCGCGGACGGCTTTACGGTCGATACGGAAGGATTCATTTACGTAGCCACCCGCCTCGGCCTGCAAATCAACGACCCGGCGGGACGTACTTCGGCCGTTCTCCTCAAGCCCAACAACAAGGGCATCTCCAACGCGGTCTTCGCGGGTCCCGCCCTCGACACGCTCTACGTAACCGCGACCGACCAGGTCTATCGCCGCAAGACCAAGCGCCAGGGCGTCTTCCCATGGAAGCCCAGCAAGCCTCCGGTTCCGCGGCTTTGAGCCGAGCGGTGGCCAGGGACGGTTACTCGTTGGCGGTTGTTTTTCGGTTCAGGAGGGCGGGCCAGTTGGAGATGACGTGGATGGTGCGCGCCGCGTCGAGCGCTTCGGCGCCGCGCTCGACGACGACGAAACGGCCGCCGGGTAGTTCGTCGTACTTCCAGGTTGCCCGCCCGGACTGGTAGGCGCCGGTGGAGAACAGTACCTGGGGGGTGCCGGGCGTGAAGGTGTCTCCCTTAACGGAAAACGGCACGGCCATCAGGACACCTTTGTCGAGATAGAAGATCTCCTTGCCGTCGCGGGACCAACGGGGCTGGAAGCCGCCCTTCGGGGTGACGCGCCACTTTCCAGGGCCGGAGGGGAACGGCCGGACGTAGATTTCGTAGTCGCCGCTCTCGTCGGAGACGTAGGCGACGAAACGGCCATCGCGGGAGAACTTGCCGAACGACTGATTGAAGCGGCCGGTCAAGTAGGGGGTGGTTTGCCAGGGGGCGCCGGGGCCGGAGCGCGTGGAGAAACTCGTAGTGTTAATTGGAATGACCACCCAGTGCAGAATACTGCGGCCATCCGGGGACCAGTCGCTGACGGCGTCGGCCGCAAACAGGCGCTCCGGCGGGCGGGAACCATCGGCAGGAACGACCTCCAGTGCCCCCGGGGCGCTGTATACAATCTGATTGCCGTCGGGGGACCACTGGGGCCGTAACTCGCTCTTGTCGCCGGTCGTTAATCGGGTCTTTACGGCCCGTTCTGTTTCATGGAGCCAGATGTCGGAATTTCCCAGTTCATTTGACGAAACGGCGATGCGGCGTCCGTCCGGAGAAGTAGCGATTTCACGCATGTCCGGCTGCACAGCGCCGGCGGTGCTGAGGGCTTCGCCTTTGCGGTTCCGTATTACCAGGCGGGTCTCCGCCGACCCGGCTCCGGCAAAGGCGAGCAGTCCGGCGGTGGATAGGCTGGGATCGGTGCCATTGGACGCCAAATCGATGGGCATCCCGGTGAATTTTCTTTCGCGGAGCGAAAATGGCGCCGCCTGGATCCGGCCGCGATTCTGAAACACCAAATATCCGGCTTGTGAATATACGGGCCGGGCTCCCGGGCCGAGTTTCTCAAGAGTCCCCGTTTGGAGATCGATTAAGACGAGAGCATTAGCGAGATCGGATAAGACCCACCGCAGCGGACCGTCCTCAGGAAGGACGCTACAGTGCTGGAATGCATTGACGGTGCCGCGCGTATCTACCGGCTGACTCCAAGCTACCCGCGAGCTTCCGCCGTCGGCGGGGATGGCAACGAGTCCTACTTTTTCCACGTGGACGAGGGCCGTTTTGCCGTCAACGCTGAAGCACCCCGCGCGCGGGCGGACCACGCGGGCGAGCGCGACGGGCGGCTCACCGTTTACTCCCACTTTCCAAACCTGGGACTGTGCGTTGTAGGCGAGCGTACTACTGTCGGGTGACCAGAAGGGGTTCACGGCCTCGCTGGTTCCCTCGATGGGTTTCGCCTGGCCGGTTTCCATATCGCGGAGCCAGAGCTTGCCGCCGGCAACGTAGGCAAGCCGTTTCCCGTCCGGGGAAAGGCGCGCCTCGGACTGTTCGGCCATGTCAGGCTGGGTAAAAGAGAAGTGCAGGAGCGGGGCCGGCGGATTTTTTGCCGGGGCGAAGCGGAACCAGTATCCCGCGACGGCGACGAGTAGGCCGAGTGTCGCAACTCCCGCCACCCACGGCCACCACCCCGCCTTCGCGAACCCGGCGGCGGCAATTTCCGCCGGGGGTGTACGAAGGTCGAGCACGATATCGCGCATGCATTGATAGCGCTCTTCGGGGTCCTTCGCCAAACACCGCAGTACCAGCCGTTCGAGCCGCGCCGGCCTAAATGGCCGTACTGCCATCGGGGCCGGATCCGCCGAGAGAATCGCCCCTACCAGGCTCGAATAGCTCTTGCCTTGGAAGGCCTTCCGGCCGGTGACCATCTCGTAGAGCACGGCGCCGAAGGCCCAAATGTCGCTACGGGCGTCGGCTTCTTTGCCTTCGAACTGCTCGGGGGCCATATATTGGGGCGTGCCCATGACCGTGCCTTCGGTGGTGAGGACCTTGGTGAGGGTTTCTTCTGTGGCGCCTGGCTTACCGGCGGCAGATTTGGCCAGGCCGAAGTCAAGAACCTTGACGCCGTCGCGCGTGAGCATGATGTTCTGCGGCTTGACGTCCCGATGGGTGACCCCGGCGCGGTGGGCGCGGTCGAGAGCGTCGGCGATCTGGATGGCGAGTTTGAGGGCCTGGTCGAGGGGCAGAGCCCCCTTCTCAATCCGCCCCGCCAGCGTCTCGCCCTCGATCAGTTCCATCACCATGTAGCCGGAGCCGATATCGAATAGCGAGCAGATGTTGGGGTGGTTCAGCGAGGCAACCGCGCGGGCTTCGCGTTCGAAGCGCGCTCGTACGTCGTCGCGCTGGGCGATGTGGCCGGGTAGGACTTTAACGGCGACGGTGCGGTCGAGCCGCGAGTCGCGGGCTTTGTATACCTCGCCCATACCGCCGGCGCCGATGGGCGAGACGATTTCGTAGGGACCGAGCATTTCGCCGGGTGCAAGGGGCATGGCCGTGAGTCAGTTTAGTTTATCCGATCACGGGTCATCCGGAACGAATGCAACGCGATCCGCCCAGCTCTTCCGCCCCCCGCACTAATCGCGAGTGCACCGCCTCGGCCGCCTTCTCCGGAAAATCGCTCCGGTAGTGCCCGCCCCGGCTCTCCCTCCGCTCCAGCGCCGCCTGCGCGATCAACAACCCCACCCGCCGCATACTCCGCAGCTCATAGTCCAGCCGCGTAGCTTCCTTCTTCTTCTCCATCGGAACGCTCCGCAGAATCCCCACCGCCTGCCGAAGCCCCTCTTCATCTCGCGTAATCCCGCAGTGCTCCCAAGTAATCGACCGCAAATGCGGCTCCGAGATTGCCGGAAAAACTTCGGCCTGCGGAATCTCACCGTTGGTCTCGCACGACCCTTGACTCGCCATCGCAATCGCCGCCCGCGCCCCAAACACCACACCCTCCAGCAGGGAATTGCTGGCAAGGCGGTTGGCCCCATGAACCCCGGTACAGGCCACTTCGCCCGCCGCGAACAACCGCGGAACCGTCGTCAACCCATTCAAATCCGTATGCACCCCGCCCATCGCATAGTGCGCCGCGGGATGCACCGGCGCCGGCGCCTTCGTCAAATCCAGCCCATACCGCAAACAGGTCTGGTAAATCCGCGGAAAATGATGCTCCATCACCCCCGGCCCGAAATGCGTCATATCCAGAAACATGTGCGGCGACCCCGTCCGGGTAATCTCGCGGACAATCGCCCGGCTCACCACATCGCGGCTCGCCAGTTCATCCGTGAACCGCTCCCCATCGGCATTTCGCAAGTACGCCCCATCACCCCGCAGCGCCTCCGAGAGCAGGAATCGCGGCGCCTTCTCCAAATGGAGCGCCGTGGGATGAAACTGGACAAACTCGATGTCCCGAATCACCGCCCCGGCCCGCCAGGCCATCGCCACCCCATCCCCGGTCGCCACGTCCGGATTCGTCGTCTCTTTATAAACCCGTCCCAACCCGCCAGTAGCCAGCAATACCGCCCGGGCAAAAATCGGATGGTGCTGCTTATACCGCGCATCGTAAGCCACGGCCCCGCGCACCTCCCCATTGGCCATCAACAGGTCCGTCACCGCCGCGAAACTCAAAAACCGCACATTCGCCAGTGACGCCGCCTTCCGGTAGAGGGTCCGCGAGATTTCCCGGCCCGTTGAATCCCCATGGGCATGCAGAATCCGATTCCGCGAGTGGGCTCCTTCGCGTCCAAACACCAATTCGCCGCCCTCCCGGTCGAACTCCGCGCCCCAAGCCAGCAACTCTTCAATGACACGAGGCCCCTCGGAAACCAGCGTATGAACCGCGTGCGTGTCGCAAAGCCCGTCACCCGCCAGCAGCGTGTCCTGCTCATGCAATCCAACTTCGTCATCGTCCGAAAGCGCCGCCGCGATCCCGCCCTGCGCATACTCCGACGCCGACTCATGCAGCGTATCCTTGGCCAGAACGAGCACCTTCCCCGTAGCCGCCAGGGAGATCGCCGCCCGCAGCCCGGCCACACCCGCTCCAATCACCAGATAGTCACAAACAATTCTGTCCGACGTAGCCTGCATAACCCCATGGTACAAACGAAACAGGACATGCCCTCACACGTAGTCACCACCGGCACTCAGCGTTATGAGTGCCACATCGAGCGTGGAATTCTCTCCCGCGTCGCCGAGTACCTCCCCGCTAAAGCCGGAAAAATCTTCGTCGTAACCACTCAAGACGTCTGGCAGCTCCACGGCTCCGCCCTCACATTTCCTCACGAACTCATCCTTTTTCCTGGGAGCGAGCCCAACAAGCGGCTATCCGTCCTCGAAACCATGGCCGATCAGATGCTCGCTAAAGGCGCCGACCGCTCCTCCGTCATCGTCGCCTTCGGAGGCGGCATCGTTGGCGACGTCGGCGGCTTCCTGGCGGCGATTTTCATGCGCGGCATCCCGGTCATTCAGGTCCCCACTACCCTCCTGGCCCAGGTTGACGCATCCATCGGCGGCAAGACCGGCGTCAATCTCGTCGGCGGCAAGAATCTGATCGGCGCCTTCCACCAGCCGCTCGCCGTCCTGATTGACCCGGTGGTCCTCAAAACCCTGCCCGAGCGCGAATACCGCTCCGGGCTCTTTGAAGTCGTCAAGTACGGCATTATCAGCAGCCCGGCATTGTTCCGGCTGCTGGCCGATCAATCGCAGGCAGTCCTCGCCCAGGACCCCGAAGCCGTCGACTTCATCGTCAGCGATTCCGTCCGCATCAAAGCCGAAGTCGTCTCCGCCGACGAAAAAGAAGGGGGCCTCCGCCGTATCCTGAACTACGGCCACACTCTCGGCCACGCCCTCGAAGCCGAAACGCAATACTCGCGCTTCCTCCACGGTGAAGCCGTCGCCTACGGCATGAATGCCGCCGCCCATCTCGCAGAACGGCTGGGACTGCTCGCCAAACCCGATGCCGACGAAATGCGCCGCGTCACCGGCCTCTACGGTCCCTGGCCCGCCACCTCCGATCTCAGCCCCCAAGCCCTCACCGCCCATACGTTGAAGGACAAAAAGACCATCCAGGGCACCACGCACTTTGTCCTGGCGGAAGGCGTCGGCAGCGTTCGCGTCGTTAGCGGCATTCCCGCCGCCGATGTCGTGGCCGCCGCGGCCGCCGCGCTGTAACTCATGACTCTGCAAGCAGGAAAAGGCACCACACCCCCCGGCGCGGCCACCGAAGAACAGGCCGCCCGCTACGTCCGCGGCATGTTCGATCAGGTAGCCCCCCGCTATGACCTGCTGAACCACCTCCTCAGCTTCCAAATCGACAAATACTGGCGCCGCCGGACTGTCCAACGGGTCCAATCGATCCTCAGTTCGCCGAACGCCAACGTCCTTGATCTTGCCTGCGGCACCGGCGATCTCACCCTCGCTCTCACCCGCGTCGCCAAAGCGCGCGTAATCGGCAGCGACTTCTGCCATCCCATGCTCACCGCCGCAGCGGCCAAGCATGCCAGGCTTTTATTCGAAGCCGACGCCCTCACGCTCCCCATCGCCGGCGACTCTTTCGACCTCGTTACCTGCGCTTTCGGCTTCCGCAACTTCGTCAACTACCGCCGCGGCATGACCGAGATCCGCCGCATTCTCAAACCCGGCGGAACCGCGGCAATTCTCGAGTTCTCCACCCCGCCCAACCCGTTATTCCGCGCCGCCTACGGCTTCTATTCCAACCAGGTTCTCCCCCGCGTCGGAGCCATGATCAGCGGATCCAAGGACGCCTATACGTATCTGCCGGAAAGCGTCAAAAAGTTCCCCGCCGCCGAGCTATTGGCCAGTGAATTCCGCGATGCCGGTTTCGCCGAAGTGGAGTACGAGCGAATGACATTCGGCATCGTCGCACTCCACCTCGCCAGAAAATAGCTTCTACAGAAGCGCCGTCGGACGCCGCTTCCATCCCATCGTCTCCAGCGCCGTGATGTGCGCGCCGGCCTGCGTCAGGATGTGGTGCAGATCGTTGCCGACGCTGATGAACGGGAAGCCCTTGTCCAGAAACTCCTGCACGCGCGCCGTCCCAAACAAGAAGACGCCCAGGTTGACGTTGTTCTTCCGCGCTGCGGCAACCAACTTGTCCGTAGCGGCGCCCAGTTCCGGCGACGTATACATGTGCGGGAATTCGTACTTCTCATAAAGTCCCATCGACATGCAAAGGTCGTTCTGCCCCAGGAACAGAATATCGACGCCCGGAACCGCCGCGATCTCCTCAATGTTCTCAATACAGCTAGCCGTTTCCACCTGCAGGGCCACAATGGCGTTCTTGTTCCAGTTGCCAGCATAACCCAGCAACCCGGCTTTATTCATGCTCCGCTGCGGGAAGTAAACCGACCGCGTACCAGCCGTCGGATACAGGCAGCAGCTTACCGCCGCCCGCGCCTCTTCGGCCGTGTTGATGTAGGGCACCAGGATGCCGTCCGCGCCCAAATCCAGCGACTGCTGAATCCCGATCCGATCGTCATAGCCGCCCACGCGGACCAGCGATTTCGCGCCTCCGCTGGAAACTCCGCAAAGCATCGCCGATAACTTTTCGTTGTTCATCGGCCCGTGCTGCGTATCCACCAGCATCCAGTCATAACCGGTATGCGCCAGTTGCTCAACAACCGTGGGGCTGTGGGAATTGATAAATAAACCGATTTTGGGCTTGCCCTCGCGCAACTGCTGCTTGAACTCCGCACCGGTCATGGGTGTGTCTGCCATAGTCTTCTTATCTCCTAAATTGGAAAGCTCTCTGGACTATACCCAATGCGCGGACTTGAGTCCAGAAACGTGCCGCGCGGACGCCTTCACCCGCTCCCCATTCACCAACACCGCCGCGTCGCCAGTCAACGCTTTTACCTTGTCCAAATTCACCACCGCCGACCGCGAAATCCGCACAAACCGGCCCGGATCCAGCCGCTCCAACAACCCTTCCAGCGTCGCCCGCACCACATGCGCCCGTCCATCGGTATGCAGCACGACATAGTTCCGTGCCGATTCCAGCCACAGAATTTCGCCCGTCTCCACGAAATACGAAATCCGCTCTTCCCGCACCAGCACTCGCTTCAAATAATTCGCCGGCGCCTCCAACTGCTCCCGCGCCCGGCCCAGCGCCTCATCGAACCGCGACTGGCTCACCGGCTTCAACAAATAGTCCAACGCCCGAACCTGGAACGCTTCCACCGCATAGTGATGGTACGCCGTAACGAAAATCGTCAACGGCCGAACACCCTCCGCCAGCCGGTTCAAGACTTCAAACCCCGTCACGTCCGGCAACTGCACATCGAGAAACAGCAGATCCGGGCGCTGTTCATCGATCACCGCCACTGCCGCCTCTCCGGCCCCGGCCTCGCCCACAATTCGAAAACCCGTATGCGGCTGCAGCAATCGCGCCAGCTTCCGCCGCGCCGGCGGTTCGTCATCGACAATCACCACCGTGCTCACGCCGCCACCCGGTATGGGATCGTCACCCGCACCACCGTCCCTGCAGTCTCCTTCGGCTGCAGCTCCACCACTCCCCGGTTCCCATACAGCCGTTCCAGCCTCTGGCGCGTATTCCCCAACCCAATCCCCAGTCCCGGCCCGCCGCTCGCCTCCGCGCCCCGGTCCTCCAACGAAATCACCAGCGCCTCATCCATCCGTCGCACCCGTATCGCCGTCAACCCGTGACGCAGCGAATTCTCCGCCAGCGGCTGTAGCAGGAAATGCGGCACGATCGCCCGTTCAATCCCTTCTTCAATATCCCAATCGACCCGCAAGCCGTCCTCGAACCGCGCTTCCATGATCGCCAGATACGCCCGAGCCGTCGCGATCTCCTCTTCCAGCCGCACCTCCTGCGCCGGGTTCTTCGCCAACGCATCCCGCAGATAGTCGCTCAACCGGCACAACATCTCATCTGCCTTCGCCGGATCCTCATAGACCACCGAACTGATCATGTTCAGCGTGTTGAAAAGAAAATGCGGCTGCAACTGTAGCCGCAGATTCTCCAACTCCAGCATCGTCGCCCGCTGCCGGTTATCCCAATACAACGTGCCCCCCGCGATCACGCCGTAAATCAACAACTGCATGGGCATCTCCATGAAGTACCGGATCCACAAAATCCCGTAATCATAAACACCGAGCCCCAACGCTCCGAACACCGCCAGCCGCACGACATAAAACCCGGTCGTCTGCAAAGCCGCAATCCCCACCGCCGCCGCAAAATGCTTCGGCGCATGACCCCACCGCGGCGGAAACCGCCGGATCATCGCCATGATCAGTGGCGCCGTCAGCCCTATCACCCAAGCCGACGACATCTCCTCGATAAACGGAACATACCAGGGAATCGCATCCTGCCGCGTCACATGGTCCAAATGCCGGTACGCAAACAGCAGGAGCCCGAACGCGGTAATGAACAAGTACTTCATGGCAGCCGGAACGCCACGATGCTATTGCCGACCGGCGAAAACGGATTGTCGTGCCCGCCCGCGGCTATCACGACGTACTGCTTTCCGCCCGCCGTCTGAAACGTCATCGGCGTTGCCCGCGCGCCGGTCGGCAGCTTCGCCCGCCACAACTCCGCCCCGTTCATGACGTTGAATGCCCGCACGTACGCATCCATCGTAGCGCCGATAAACACCAGCCCACCGCCCGTAACGATCGGCCCGCCCAGATGCGGCGACCCCAATCGCGCGTCCCCATTCAACGCCCCCAACGGAACCTGCCACCGTAACTGCCCAGTAATCGTATCGATCGCCGACAACGTCGCCCACGGCGGCGGCGTGCAGGGAACTCCCGACGGCGACAACAGGATCGTCCGCGACATCGCGAACCGCGCCCCCGCCTGCCTGGTCGTCTCCCAGCCCGGCGAATTCGCCCGCACTTTCGCAAAATCCTCCTGCTTCACGAGCCGCACGGCGGCCGCCAGCCGGTTCGCCGGCGCCACAATCAGATTGTTCTCCGGATCCCAAGCCATCCCGCCCCACGCCAATCCCCCCACATTCCCCGGATAAACCAGCGTCCCTCGCTCCGAAGGCGGCGTGAAGATTCCCTCATTCCGCAAGCCCTTCATCATCGCCTCGCAAGCGCTCCGGTCCGCTTCCGTCGGCCCCCACGCCTCGCTCGATTCCAGCCGCTGCGGGCTCAGCGCCGCCGGCCGCGTGGGAAACGGCTGCGTCGGCGACGCTTGCTCCCCTTCCGCGTCGCTCGCCGGCACCGCGCGCTCCTCCACTGGAAACAAAGGCGCCCCGGTTTCCCGGTTCAACAGAAATACGTGCCCCGTCTTCGATCCCACCGCCACCGCCTTCACGCCTCGCCGCGTAAACAACGCCGGCTGCGACGCAACATCGTAATCCCACAAGTCATGGTGGACTGTTTGAAAATGCCATCGCCGTTCTCCCGTCCGCGCATCCAGCGCCACCACCGAATTTGCATATAAGTTCGCTCCCGGCCGGTTCCCGCCATAGTAGTCAGGGCTCGCGCTCCCCGTCGGCACAAACACCATCCCCGCCTCTTCATCCCCAGAAATCAACGACCACGCATTCGCGCCACCCACGCCCTTCATCTCCATCGGATGCCACGTCCACTTCAACGCACCCCTCACCGCATCGAACCCCCGCACCTCTCCGGACGGCATATCCACCCGCCCGTTATCCGCAATCGCCGATCCCACAACCACTATGCCCCGCACCACCACCGGCGGCGACGTCTCTTCATACTCCCCCGCCTCCTTTGGCGGAATCCGCAGCCCTTTCGTCAAATCCACCGTCTGAAACTCCGCGCATGGCTTCCCGGACTTCGCATCCAAACAAAACAACCGCGCATCAATCGTCGCCAGATACAGCCGCCCATTCGCATGCGCAATCCCCCGATTGGCGAAATCCCCGTAGGAAGCATCCATGTTGATCTTCGCGTCGAAGACCCACTTCTCCTTCCCTGTCTCGGGCTCCAACGCCACCACCCGCCCCTTCGGCGTGGAAATATACAGCGTGTCATTCAGAAACAGCGGCGTCACTTCCAGCGCCGGCCGCCGCCCGCCCCGTTTCGCCGGCTCGAGGCTCTCCCCCGTCTTGTAAACCCATGCCTGCGCCAACTGTTGGACGTTCGCCGCCGTAATCTGCTTGAAAGGGTAATACTTGGCGCCAGTCTGATCCTGCGCCAGCAGCCCCGGAACGAATATCAGCCATAGGAATCTCATAGGCCCAGTCTCGGCGACACACGCCCGCCCGGTAAAGCCAATGCGGGACGAAGTGAGAAGATTTCGGGACGAAAGCCGCTAGAATAATCGCACATGGTTAAGAAGCTGGTTATCTTCGTCCTCGTTGCCGGCACGCTCGGCTTAGCTCTCTTGCCTAAGTTGGCTCCTTATCGGGTCAACATACCCGAAGCCCCCGTCCGCCCAACAAAGCTCGTCCTCCTCGAACAGAACTGGACGCCGGCCCAACGCGCCGCTTTCCACCACATGGCGCAGGGCACCCGCCTGGTTCCCTTCGCCTGGTTCAAGGCCCTCGAACAACCCTGTCTCTTCCAATGCGGCGATCTCGCCGACCCCGCCTATCTCGCCCGCTTCGGCTTCATCCCCTCCGACGATAACCCTGACAAACTCCCCATCGGCTTCGCCCGCCACGACAACTTCCACGACCCCCTCACTAAGAAGACCTACCCCGTCGTCGGCTTCACCTGCGCCGCCTGCCACACCGGCGAAATCTTCCACGGCGACCACGTTATCCGCATCGAAGGCGGCCCCGCCATGGTCGACCTCGGCACGTTCCAAAAGGCCCTCGGTCTCTCCCTCGGCTTCACGGAAAAGCTCCCTTGGCGCTACTCGCGCTTCGAAAAACGCGTACTCGGCGACAACGCGACCGACGCCCAAAAAGCGGAGCTGAAGAAGGACTTCGAAGCTTTCCTTACCGCCGGCTTTAGGGAACGCGACTACGCCACCGAACACGGCATCTACGCCAACCTCTCCGGTTTCGGCCGCACCGACGCCCTCACCCGCATCGGTAATCAGGTCTTCGCCGTCGACCTCGATCTCTACGAAAACTTCTTCCCCGCCAACGCCTCCGTCCGCTTCCCCCAGATCTGGGACGCCCCCTGGCTCGACTGGGTCCAATACAACTCCTCCATAGCCGACCCCCTCGTCCGCAACATCGGTGAAGCCCTCGGCGTCCGCGCCATGCTGAATCCCGCCGACCTCGACAACTCCATCGACGTCGGCGCCCTCGCCAAAATGGAAACTCTCCTCGCCGGCCCCGCCCCCTACAAGGGCTTGACTTCCCCCAAATGGCCCGCCGAATTCGGCAAGCCCCTCGACCCCGCCAAAGTCAAACAAGGCGCTGCGCTCTACCAGCAGCGCTGCCAGGGGTGCCACCTGCCCCCAGTTTCGGACCTCTTAGCCGACCGCGAAAAGCAGGAGCCCCGCTATTGGGCCCGTTCCTCCGCCGGCATGGCCTTCCTGAAGGTCACCGACGTCAACATCCAAACCATCGGCACCGATCCCCGCGCCGCCATGGACTTCCGCACCCGCACCGCCAACAGCGGACCCCTGAAGAAAGGGCGCCTGACTGCCGCCGAAGGCCTCCAATACGTCACCCAGGCCGTCGCAACGAATTACTTCGAGGCCAACAAAATCCCCGAAGCGACGCGGCTCGAATGGGCCGGTTACCGGCAGGCCGGTGTCGAAAACGTGCGCGACAAGCTCGTATACAAGGCGCGCCCGCTTAACGGTATCTGGGCCGTGGCTCCCTACCTCCACAACGGCTCGGTGCCCAATCTCTATCTCTTGCTTTCCCCCCGCGAAGACCGCCCCGTTAAGTTTTGGACCGGCAGCAAGCGTTTCGACCCCGTCAACGTCGGCTATGAATTCGCCGAATTCCCTGGAGCATTCACCTATGACACAACGGTCCCCGGCAACTCCAACCACGGCCACGAATTCACCGACGGCCCCCGCGGCAACGGCGTTATCGGCTCCAAGCTCACCCCCGATGAGCGATGGGCCATCATCGAGTACCTAAAGTCGCTCTAACGAACAAACGGGCCCATCATGCCCTCCGCCGGCGACTCCAGCGCCGCCAGCCAGGCGGTAATATCCTCCGTTGGGTCCTCATGAAAATCGGAGCCCGACATCCCATCCGTCAAACCGCGACCCGTCGTCAACTCCAGCCGCCCGCCCCGCAGCCACAACCCCCGCACCTCCCAAGCCGCGCCGCCGTAATCCAATTCCCGGTGGTTGAAGTACATATACACGTGGAAATCCGGAGTCGCCGGATCGATATCCGGATAAGCCGCCACGATCGTTCGAACCATCTCCAACCGCTCCAAATGGTTCGTCCGCCCGCGGTTCACGAAAAGCGCAAGCATCCGCAGCGCCGCCTCCCTCACATTTGGCCCAGCAGGTAATCCACCACCCGCTCAAACGGATCAAACCCGCCGTAAGCCTGCGCAATCGGAGCCCGCAGATTCGAATTGGCATTCACGTCATAAAAGATCAGCCGTCCGTCCGCCGCCTCCAGATATTCAATCCCGCCAACATCCAGTTTCCCCGCCTCCACAATCCGCTTTCCAAAGGCGACCGCCTCCGCCGAAACCTCGCGATACGGAAAAAACTCCACGGGCTTCACCGGCTTCGTCTCCGGGATCTCGCAATGGCCGCCCCCGCCCTCCGGATTGCAGGCCTCCGACGGACACAAATTGAACGCGCCATGCGACACGACCCGCATCGCATATAGCAGTTCCCCGCCCAAGAACTCCATCCGCACAATCCCCTGCGCCGCGTCCACCGGAAAGTACTCCTGCAGCAGCTGCAGGTTATCCGGCAGCCACAAATCCGGGTTCTCCCGCAGTAACCGCCGGGCTTCCTCCGGCGAATGCAACAAATACATTCGCGCCCCGCTCCCGCCCTGCTCCGGTTTGATCAACGCCGGCCACTGATCCCCCCACTGCTCGAGCGCCATCTCGATATCGTTAAACGCCAACGTCCGCGGGTGCGGAACGCCCAATTTTCGCTTCAACGCCGCCTGCGCCGACTTGCTCAACTCCAACGCAAACGGCGCCGATCCATTCAACACCCGCGCCCCGCCCAGTTCCAGCGTCCGCATAAACGAAAGCGCCAACGGAACCGCCCGCGTATTCCCCCGCACATACGCCGACGGGCTGGCCTGGTTGAAATACAACGGCGCCGCCGGAGCCGCGTCCGGATCAAACGCCGCCCGCTTCAAATCGAACTTCTTAAACGCAACTCCCCGGCTCTCCAACGCCGCAAACAATGGCTTCTGCCACTCCGGATGCTCGTATAGAACGACAAGATCGGTTCCCATTCGTCGACTCCTACTCTACTTCGCCAGCGGCCCATACAACTCCGGCCGTCGAAACCGGTATAGATACTCCGGCTCCGCCCGAGCCGCACGCAGATCGGCCGCCGTCAACTCCCGCACCAGCAACTCTCCCGTCTCTTGCTCGCCCAACACCTCGCCGCGCGGCCCCACCACCATCGCTCCGCCCGGAAATACCTGCTCCACCCCAGCCGCCTCAACGCGCCCGCTGTAATTGCAGGCAACCCCGAAGACCCCGTTCTCCTGGCACCTCGCCCGCACCGCCGGACCCGCCCAAGCCGCCCAGCCCTGCGCCGGATCTGCCGCAAACGGCAGCAGCACAATCTCCACATTCTGCACGGCCAGCAGTCTCGTCGACTCCGGAAGCAGCGCATCAAAGCAAATATTCGCCCCAATCCGCCCCAGCCGCGTCTCCAACACCACCGGCCCCTCCCCGCCGTTATAAAACGGCATCTCAAACATCGGAATATGCATCTTACGCCAAGCCCCGGCCAACCCCTCGGGACCTACCAGTACCTGTGTGTTGTAAAGCACGTTCCCGGCGTCTTCCAGCAGCCCCGCGGCCAAATAGACCTGCGAATCCGCCGCAATCCGCGCCAGCGCTTTCACCGCCGGCCCATCCAACCGCTCCGCCGAGGACCGCGCAAACCCCAGTGCCTCCCGCAGCCACGCCGCGTGGCTGGTCTCCGGATGGTTCGGCAAAAACCCGGTCAGCGAAAGTTCCGGAAACAGCACCAGATCCGCTTCCGCCCGCTTCACTACTCCGGCAATCTTCTCGATATTCCCCACCGTCTCGCCCGGCAGACTGTCCACATTGGCGGCGGCAACTCTTACGCGTTCCAGCAATCTCGAAATGGCTCCCGCGAGCCAGAATATCAGGCCGCCGCCTTCGACTGCCCCTCCGCCCGCGCCAACTCCGCCATCCGCCCCATCGTCACCCACTCCCGATTCTCCCCATGAATCACCGCAAGGCTCTCCCGCAAACGCCGCATCTTCTCCTCAAGGGATCCCCCCGCCCGCTCCAGATGCATCTTCTTGCTGCCGTCAAAATCCTCATCGCAAGTCAAATCCGCCGGATGAACAACCTAATAAAAGAACCGCCGCGCCTTCACCGCCGCCCGCAGCAGCGCAAAATGCCGCTCCCAGCCCAACAGAAACCCCGTCGTGTGCCAAACCGCCATTCCCAGCGGACCCGGCGTCGTCGGCACCGGCAGTACCATCACGCCTTCTTCCAAATACGGCTCCCTCGACCCCACGATCGGCTGCAGCCAGTCCCGCCGGTTCAACACCCGCCGCAGCTTCTCGCCATGCCCGATGTGATTCAACGCATTCTTAATCACGAACGGATAATAGAGTAGCGACGGGAACAGGCTCATGTCATAGCGGTACCCCAACTCGTTCAGCAACGCCATCAACCGCGCCGAATAGCACCACGCCGGCGAAATGAAACCTCGCGGCACCACTCCGACTTCATCCACCAGCCGCTCGTGCGTCCGCAGGATCTCCTCCCGCATCTCCTCCGGCGCCAGCGCGCCCAGATCCGTGTGGTGATTCCACGTATGGTTACCGATCTCGTGTCCAGCCGCCGCCAACTCACGCAGCCGCTCACACGCAAAAGGATCTTCCAGATCCCGCCCAATCGCGTACATTGAGTACGGAAACTGAAACTCCCGGCCCAGTTCGAGAAACCGGTCCATCACCTGGCGATACGTCGGGTCCCGATACCCTTCCGGATACCCGGCGGCTTGCGCCATCGAGTCCAGATGCAGGGCTACTGCAGCATAGCCGGTTGAAACGCCCACTATCCTGTATCGGCCATCTCCCTAGTGGGCTTTAGCCGACTTCCGCCAGCACCGGCACCGGCTCCGCCGTCCAAACGTTGTCCAAATCGTATTGCAGCCGGTCGGCCACGTCGTTGGAAATCCCCACCATCGTGTTCCACGAGTTCACCTGCGGATAGCATTGCGCCGTGGTCGCCAGGTACATCCGGCTGCCCCCGCAACGCATCCGCGGACGGTCGTTGATATAGCCCAACGGCCAAACCGGCTCCACGTACGGCGCCCGAAACACCTTGATCTCCTCCACCCAATCCTGCTGGAACTTCGCATTAAACGACTTCAACGCCTTCAACGCCTGGAACTTCACATCGGCATCCAGCATCCGGAACGTATCGCTATCCTTGTCGCAATAGTTCAGCAGATATACCAGGTGCTTCCCGCCCGTCTGCTCCATCGGCACAACATGCGTTGTCTCCACCAGCCCCTGGAACGGAAATCCCTTCTGCACAATCGCATTCCAGTAGTTGGACTGCAGTCGCTTCTTCAAAATTACGACCGCGTTCACCACTCCCTGATACGCCAGCTTCTGCTGGGGCACTTCTTTCTCCAGCCGGCCGCGTACCAAGCCCCGCAGCAGCGGCAGCGGCAGCGTCGAAATCGCGGAATCGAACGATTCCCAGCGTCCCTCCGCATTGATTTGTATCGATTGCGGCGCCTCCTGGATGGCATAAACCGGCGTCCGCATCCGAATTACACCGCCCATTCGCCGAATCTCCGTCCGCAGCCGGTCCACAATCCTCCGGTACCCGCCGTTGACGTACCCTTTCACTTCCTTGGCGGACCCCTTCTCCCGGCGCAGCCGCGTCCAGAACCAGTACGCCGGCACCTCTTCGAACATGTCCCCAAACTTCGCCCTCAACAGCGGGCGCCACAGCCGCGCGAAAACCTCCGCGCCGAAAATCCCCTCCAGCCACTCCGAAACACTGATCTGGTCCAATCCCTTCGGATCGTTCAGCATCTTCGCAATGTAAGCGCCGCCCAGCGCCGTTCGAATTCGCCCTATCAAGCTCAAACCGCCAAATCCCAGCAGATCCAGCGGCGTATTGAACGGATAGAGCGTCCTCCCATACAGAAAACCCATCTTGGTCTCGGTCCAGGTAATCTCCTGGTCCAGCTTTAATTCCTTCAACAGCGCCAACAAGTTCTCATCCGTGTTAATCATCACGTGATAGAACTGCTCCATCGTCGCCCCTTTATGCTGGAACGTCGCTCCCAGCCCGCCCAGCTCGTCCGTCGCTTCAAACAGAGTGACGTGATTCCCCTTCTGTAGCAGCCGGTAGGCGCTCACCAGCCCCGAGATTCCTCCTCCGAGCACGGCCACATTCTTCTTGGATGAGTTCTTCATGATCTCCCCTGCCTTCCCTCTTCGGCGAAATTTGAGCGAACGTGACTACTCTTCAATCACGAACCGGCCTCCGGCCAGCTTCTGGTCGGCCCACATGCTAAACGTCGTCCAACCCGCCAGCCGCATCAGCGACAAATGGGCCGTAATCGACTGGTAAACGTTGATCTTCGACTCCCCGAACTGCCGCCGGTCCACCGGCATGGGCAGTTCCTTAACACGGAACCCGTGAAACATCGCCCGGACCAGGATTTCAGCAATCGCCGCAAATCCGTTCGATTCGAACTTCACCCGATTGATAACTTCCCGCCGGTAAACCCGGTGCATTGGCGTAAAGCTATGAATGTTTTTGCGCAACAGCCGGCGGTAAACCCACGATGCGCCCTGGCTCAGCACTCTCCGCACCGGATGCACCGAACCCGTCCTGCTCTCCGGGTGCCACGGCGACGCCGTCACTATATCCGCGCCTTCCCGCAACAAATTCACCATCTTCGGCAGGGTCTCCGGGGCAAACGTGCAGTCGCTGTCCATCGTGCAGATCACCGGCGCCTGCGTATTCTCGAATCCCGTCCGCACCGCCGCGCCCAACCCCTGATTTGTCGCATGATGAATCACCCGCACCCAATCGTGATCCTTGGAGATTACGTCCAGCGCTTCCCGCGTCCCGTCTTTCGACCCGTCGTTAACGAAAAGTACTTCCCAGCCGGCCAACTCCCCCGCCATGTGCATCGCGTTCAACCGGCGCATAAGTTGCGGCAGCCCATCGATTTCGTTGTAGCAAGGGATGATCAGTGTAGCGACGCTACCAGGCATTTTCCAACTCCAGGGTGTATCTGAGGACACCTTCATTTTCAGGAGCGGGCCTGTGTTCGGCACTCGCGCGTCAGTACCTGAACCCGGTTACATTTTCTCGCTAAGTACCTCGTATTACTCTGTTAAGGGATGCCGAAATTATACTGCTTCAAATTTCGTTCCGCAGGAGTTGCAGCAGCCGCTCGCCCTCACCAACCAAGGTTGGATCGCTCGCAGGGTCTGCTCCCATGTCACACCAAAGGTTTTTTTTGGTGCGGTTGTACTGAAC